>ENA-OQMY01000363-OQMY01000363.1-human-gut-metagenome-genome-assembly--contig:-NODE-363-length-12861-cov-2.869483_pt1 | contig 12861 bp, 17 predicted proteins | sample MGYA00242623_ERZ504868 | MGnify/ENA primary metagenome ERZ504868 (study PRJEB26092, sample SAMD00036386) | human gut metagenome | host: Homo sapiens | study: EMG produced TPA metagenomics assembly of...
AGCGAAGCTTTTTCGGCAAGCTGGATTAAAGCGCACATACGGAGTTTTCCGTCTGTGCGCTTTGATTTTACAAAAGGGTACAGGTGTTGTATAGTAAACGGTAGAGCAATATCGGAGAAAAGCGATAGGGAAAATTATAGGAAACGGGGATAGTCAAAGATGAGCGGAAAGCTTAGAATCGGAATTATCGGCTGCGGGGACTTTTTGCGGCTGCGCGCTGCCGATTTGCTCAGTAGCCGGCAAGTCGAGGTGAAGCTGTTGTATTCTCCGGTGAACAGCGCAAATGCGGAACGGTATGCGGAGATTTTCGGCGCGAAGGCGGCAGACAGCCCGGAGGCGATTATAAACGATCCGGAGATAGATGTAGTGTGTGTGTTTGTGCCGCCGTTTGCACGGAAAGAATATGTTCTGGCGGCGGCGAAAGCCGGAAAGCAGATCGTTGCCACAAAACCGTTGGCTGCGGACCTTTCAGACGCACGGGAAATGACCGAAGCGGTGGAGCAGGCGGGGGTGCGGTGTGGTGTGATTTATCGCAGAACCAATAATCCGGTTATTGAAGCTTATAAAGAAATATTTTCAGGAGGAGAATTCGGTAAGCTGGCGCTTTACAAGCAGGATTGGCTCCACCACTATCCTACGTGGAACCGCTGGGCCACGGACCCCCAAAAAAATGGTGGCCCATTCATGGACGCTATGCTGCATAATTTGAATGCGGCGCGCTATTTGATGGGCCGGAGGGTTGTGGGAAGGGTCTTCTTTTCAGATGACCACACACACTCGCTTGCATGTGATGATACACAGTTTTTAAAGGTGGATTTTGAGCAGGGGGCTTCGGCGCATCTTTTCATCACATGGGCAGCGGAGCTTGCTGTATATGACAGCGCAAAAAACGACAGGGAACACATTGATCAGTGCTTTATGGTCACTGACCAAGGATGGCTGTTCCGGAATGAAATACGAGAGGGGAAAGCTGTAATTACGGCGACGCGAAACGGCTTGGAAAAAGACTTCCCGGTCATACCGTTTGAAGAAACATTTTTTGACCGTTATGCCAAGGAGATTAAAAACAGAGATATACTTCCCGCAGACCTGCCGGATATCCGCGAGGCATATGAAGATTTAAGGATTTTACTGGAGAATTGAAAGAGCAGGAGTACACGGTACAGTTTAGCGCTGGGGAAACATATGGTATAATAACCTCAAAGCTGCCGCTTGCGCGGCCGCGCGTGTGCAAGGCACACGCCCCTGTGCTGGCGCACAGAGCTTTGAAAACATTGAACCATGCAAAACCGCAGCAGGTGCGGTTTTGTTGAGGCATCTTCGCGGCGTCATGGTATAACAAAAAATCCCCGCACACGGATGTGTGCGGGGTGCAGTTGTTCGCTATCAGACAGCGCGGGTAACTTTACCCGAACGCAGGCAGCGGGTGCAGGCGTGGATATAACGGGGAGAACCGTCAACCACAGCTTTCACTCTTTTTACGTTGGGCTTCCAAGCTCTGTTTGCACGTCTGTGCGAGTGGGACACCTTGATACCAAAGGTCACGCCTTTCCCACAGCAATCACATTTTGCCATTTACTGCACCTCCTCTTTTCAAGTCGCTAGAATATAATATCAAATAATCCGGCAAAAAGCAAGTTTTTTTCAAAAATAAATCAGAGATATTTTAAACAGCCGGTTTTCGTAAAATGAAAGGCCGCGCGAGGAAAAGCACAAACTCACTCGTTGTAATAAAGAGCCCAGCCGACACCGAACTTATCTTCGACAAGGCCCGATCTAGCCGCCCAGGGAAACGGCCCTTCCAGTGAATGGCTTTTGCTTTCCTGTGTTAATATGCCGTACGCTCTGCAAAATTCATTTTCATCCGTAAAACGAATCTCGCAGCATATGGAATTCCCGCTGCCGGGCGCTACACCGGGCCCGATAAGGTTCTCAATGCCGTAAAATATCCATCATGATATGGATGTCATCGCTATCCGGAGGAGTACCTTCATAGGTTTTTCGGGCATGGAAAGCGTTTTGGTAGAATTGAAACATCGCGATTCACTCTTCATTTGTGAAATCAAGATTGAAAGACAGCGTGAATTTTGCGCATTTTGACATTGCTTTTCCTCCTTTGTCAGGTCAAGCCTGGTTTGGCGGGAGCGGGCGAATTCGTAAAATAAGTATACCGCCCGCCGTTCTTCGCTGCAAGGGACGGGCCGAAGATGTTTCGGTTTCGATGGAAAGGCGATATCTCATGAACCGGGAATGCAGACGGCGTCTGCGTACTTGTGTTCCCATCGGAAAAATGGTATCATATAATATCCGTTGGATAAAGTTTACGCCGCAGAACGCGCCTGCTGTGCGCCGCGGCCGGAAGGGGAGAGACATCGCGTGAATTGGGACCTGCTTGCCACCTATGTGGCCCGCGCTGTCGCGCTGCTCACCGCGATCCCCGTGCATGAATCCGCCCATGCGTGGGCGTCGGACAAGCTGGGAGACCCTACAGCCAAGCGCTATGGCCGTTTGTCGCTGAACCCGCTGCGCCATTTTGATTTTCTGGGTGCGCTTTGCATGATCTTTGTCGGCTTCGGCTGGGCCAAGCCCGTGCCTATCGCGGCGGCAACGAATTTCCGGCATCCCCGCAGGGATATGGCGCTCTCCGCTGCCGCAGGCCCGGCATCGAATCTGCTGCTGGCCTTTTTGTGTATGATCTTTTACAAGCTGGTGTACTACCTCGCACCCGGCACGCAGGGCTGGATATTCGTATCCGCGGTGCTGTTCCAGATGGTGTGGACGAATATCACGCTGGCCGTGTTTAACCTGATGCCTGTGCCGCCCCTGGACGGCTCACGCATTGCAACGGTGTTCCTGCCGCGCGGGGCCTATTTCGGGCTGATGCGCTATGAACGGTATATCATGGTGGGGCTGTTCGCGGTTTTGATGCTGGGCTGGCTGGACACGCCTCTGCGCGTTGCCACAAATTTTGTGTGGAACCTGCTGGTGTCGGCCACGGGATTTATCGAGGCCATTCTGCGCGCCGTGCTTTGAACAGCGCTTTGAAAAGGAGAATCACCCTGCCGGATGGAACAGACGATTACTTTTAAGCTGGAAGATTTTGAGGGGCCGCTGGACCTGCTGCTGTACCTCGTCTCCAAAAACAAAATGAATATTTATGACATCGAGATTGTGGCCCTGATCGACCAGTACGTTTCGATGGTAAACGGCCTGCCTGTTTACCAGATGGAGAGTGCAAGCGAATTTATCGAGATGGCCGCCCGTCTGGTGCAGATGAAGTCGATTTTTTGCTGCCCAAGAGCGAAGAAGCCGAGCGCATGAAGGAAGAACTCACCGGTATGCTGGTGGAATACAGCGCCTGTAAGGAGGTGGCTGCGCAGCTGCGCAGCATGGCCGAAGGCGTATATACCGTGGTGCGTGAACCGGCCGAGGTCGAGCTGGATACCGAGTACCGCCTGCGGCACGATGCATATCTGCTGGAGGAAGCGTACAACGCCCTGCAGGGACGCAGCCGTCAGAAGCAGCCGCCCCGTCAGGAGCAGTTCGAACCGCTTACCACCGCGCCTTTCGTTTCCGTCACCTCACGTATCATACATGTGCTGCGCGGCTTGATGACAGGCCGTGTCAGGCGGCTTCGCCAGCTGTTCGTCAAGGAGGGGGGGCGCAGCCAGACCGTGGCTACGTTCCTCGCGGTTCTGGAACTGGTGCGCGCCGGACGCATCGCCATCGCGGACGACGAATCGCTCACCGTACGCACCGGGCGTAAAATGTAACGGCATACGCCCCCTTAAGACTGCCAGAGAAGCGGGAGAGGATTAAAATGGATCTGAAACAAACCAAGGCCGCGGTAGAGGCCATGCTGTTCGCTCATGCCGAGCCTGTCACGGCGGAACGCCTGGCGGGCGTGCTGGGGGTGGAGGAGGACGCGGTATCGCGCCTTCTTCTTTCCTTGCGGGACGATTACGAGGCCGAAGACCGCGGTCTTGTGCTGCTCCAGCTGGAGGACCGCTGGCAGCTTGCCACCAAAACGGCTTATGCGCCGTATATCAAAGATATCATGGACACGCGGCGCAACACGCCGCTTTCTCCGGCTGCGCTGGAAGTCCTGGCCATTATTGCGTACAATCAGCCGGTGTCCCGCTCCTTTATTGAGCAGGTGCGGGGCGTGGATTCTTCGTCCACAGTGCAGACGCTGGTGCAGAAAGGGCTGATCGAGGAAGCCGGACGGCTGGACCTGCCCGGACGGCCGGTGTCCTTCCGCACGACGGATGTATTCCTGCGTACGTTCGGCATCGCCTCGCTGGCTGAACTGCCGCCGCTGCACGGTGACGACTATGCGGAAATGGAAGAGGCCGCGGGGGAGGCTGCGTATTCCGGCGATGAGGACGCGGACGGCGCACAGGCGTTTGCACCGGAAGGGGATGTGTGATGCACACGTTTCTGATGGTGCTGCTTTGGGTGGTCCTGGGGCTTTTGGCGCTGCTTGCGGTTCTGCTTATTGTTCCGGCGGCTGTGGCGGTGGAGTATAAGCAGGGAGAGTTTACGGCCAGACTGAAACTATTGGGCATTTTCAGTTTCCGCCTGTATCCCATGAAGGAAAAGGCGGACCGGAAAAAAAGAAAACGCCGCCGCGGCCGGAAAGTGCCCCGAAGGAGCAGCCGGCTAAGCCGGAGCCGAAGCTTCATATGACGTTTGAAAAGGTGCAGGGCATCCTTTCCGCCGCCGGTGCATTCATGCGCCGCGTGTTCCGGACACTGCATTTTACAGGCATTATTTTTATCCTGCCCATACACAGGGACGATGCGGCGCAGACGGCTGCCGCCTATGGCAGAGCGCAGGCATGGGTGGGCGGAGCTGCCGCCGCGCTGCAAAAGTTTTTTTCAACCTGAGCTTCAGGCAGGTGCGCATTTTGGCTGATTTTACCGGAGAGATCACGGCCGGGCCATATTTCTCTTGTAAAATAGGCGCATCACCGATTATAATGATAACAGCGGCGCTTTACGCGCTTGTGCAGCTGAAGAATGAACATGTGCTTTAGAGGCTGCGGCAGGCGGCTGCTGTGCGCCGAACCAATTGATATCATTGCGGAGCCATCAAAAACAAACGGAGGTATTCAGCATGAGCCAACATCCCATTGAGGGCCTGATGGATGTGACCCTGGAAAAAATAAAGAGCATGGTGGATTCCAATACCATCATCGGAAATCCCATCAATATGGCGGACGGCACACTGGTGCTGCCCATTTCAAAGGTGACGTTCGGGTTCGCTTCCGGCGGCGCGGATTTTCCCAGCAAGACGACGAAGGACCTGTTCGGCGGCGGCGGCGGTGCGGGTGTTTCCATCCAGCCCGTGGCTTTCCTGGTGGTAAAAGACGGCAGCGTGCGCATGCTGCAGCTTGCCGATACCTCCAACAGTGTAGACCGCGCCATTGGTATGCTGCCGGACATGGTTGATAAGATCACGGCGCTGTTCAACAACAAACAGAAGGAGCAGCAGGCGCAGGGCGAAGCCCGGCCTGCGGCCCCGGCGGCGGAATAACGCGGCGGCGCGGGCGTGCCGTGCGGCCGGACGCGCCATGCTGTCCGGCCCGCGCGCGCCCTGGCTCCGCCGTTTTTTGTGGCCGGGCTGCATCGGGAAAATGATCAGACAGGGGAAAGAAAAGGAGAGACCATGCGCGACGTAAGAATCCAGAAAGTGCTGGCCGAGCAGGGCGTATGCTCACGCCGGGCCGCAGAACAGCTCATCCGCGAGGGCCGCGTGAAGCTGAACGGCAGGCCCGTCACAGTGGGCGATAAAATGGACACGCTGAAAGACCTGCTCACGGTAGACGGACAGAAGGTCTATGTGCCGAAGAAGTCGGAGAAATATTATTATATGATGTATAAGCCCCGGGGCTACATCACCACCACGAACGATGAGCGCGGGCGCAAAACGGTAATGGACCTGATCGCGGACGCGCCCGTTCGGGTGTACCCGGTGGGGCGTCTGGACAAGGACAGCGAGGGGCTGCTGCTGCTGACGAATGACGGTGATTTTGCCAATCTGCTCACGCACCCCAGCCACGGAGTGTCCAAGCTGTACCGCGTGACGGTGCGCCCCCACGCAACCGAGGAGCAGATCATTGCGCTGACGGACGGCGTTGTGCTGGACGACGGAAGCAAAACGCTGCCCGCTGCCATCCATGTGGTGACAGACGAACCGGAGCGGACAGTGCTGGAAATGACCATCCGTGAGGGAAAAAACCGCCAGATCCGCCGTATGTGCGAAGCCGTGGGCCTGGATGTCATCCGGTTGCGCCGTTCGGCACTGGGCGCGGTAAAGCTGGGCATGCTGCAGCCAGGCCAGTACCGGGAGCTGACAAGCCAGGAGGTGACGGCGCTGCGCACGGCCGCCTCCCGCGGAAAGGCCACGGCCACCATTGCGAAAAATACGGCGGCCAACGCCGCGCGCCGCACCGCGGCTGGGCCTCACGGCCCGCGCGCGCCCAAGGGCGCTGTGGCGGCAAGAAAAAAACCGGGGAGGGAACAGAGGATGGATCGCAATGCGCCCCGATCCGGGAATATGATGTGATCGATCTTTTGAACAACGGCCGCTTCGAGGGAGAAGTGGAGGGATATGTCGTAATGGACGGTCCCAAATATCTGGGCCACATGCTGTACCGTGTGGACGGCGCGGTGACGCAGGTGCTGGAGTGCGGCGTGGAGGAAAAAATGTTTGTGGACGGCGCGGTGCGCGCCTGTGTGGCCGCAGGCGAAAACGCCGGGGCCACGTCCTTCCGGGTAAACGGGGAGGACGAAAAGCTTGCCGAATGGAAGAACGTTTTCTTCCCGGAAGCGCAGGGCGACGTTCCCAACAGCAGTATTTTCCATACTTGCGAATAATTTTACGGAAATCATAACAGAAACACTTGTTATTGATTTGTCAAAATAGTATAATGATATTAATTTCGGAATTTTTTTAAAATGCAGGAGGGCTGTTAATGGCTATCGCAACAACCGGCAAGGATGTGCTTGCCAAATTCTTCGACGAAGGCGCTTACAGTGCGCTTTACGCGGACGGCGCTGTCACCGCTGCGTTTGGCAGCGCGAACGGCACCCCCGTTTACGCCGTGTGCCAGACAGGCGCGGCCGTGGCCGAAAAAGACACCGAGAAAGTCGTCAAGGTTCTGGACATGGCCGCGAAAACGGGCAACCCCGTCGTAACGTTCTACAACTCCGTGGGCGCGAAGCTGGAAGAGGGCCTTGCGGCGCTTTCCGGCAGCGCGGCTGTTGCCGCTGCCGTGGCAAAGGTCTCCGGCGTTGTGCCTCAGATCGCCGTTGTCACCGGCGTGTGCGGTGCTGGCTCCGCTCTGGCCGCTGCCGCTGCCGATGTGTGCATTGTAAGCAAGGAGGGCGAGCTGTTTTTGACGGCTCCGTTTACCTCTGCCGCCGCAGGCGATAAGCTGGAGGGCGCGGGCAGCGCCGAGTTTGCCGCCAAGGCGGGCGTTGCGGCCATTGTCGTGGACAGCGCCGAGGAGGCCGCTGCCAAGGCAGCCGAACTGGTGGGCCTGCTGCCTGCCAACAATCTGGCCGGCCCCGCCGTGTTTGAGCCGTCCGCTCCTGCGGGCACGCTGAACCTGGCGAAATACTGCCCGGTGGAAGCCGCAGCCAGCATCGCGGACGCAAACAGCGCAGTCGAGCTGTATGCGGGCTATGGCAAAACCGTTTACACCGCGCTGGCGACGGTGGCGGGCAATGTGGTGGGAATTGTCGCCACCAAGGGCGCCGAGGATGTGCTGTGCCGCAATTGCGTGTCCAAGGCCGCGCGTTTTGTACGTCTGTGCGATGCGTTCAGCATTCCGGTTGTCACGCTTGTAAATACCGACGGCTTTGTAAAGAGCGCTTCCGATGATATGGCGGGCGGCCTGCGCGAAGCTGCGCGTCTGGCAGGTACTTACGCCGACGCTACCACCGCGAAGGTGGCTGTCATCACGGGCAAGGCCGTGGGCGTTGCGTATACCGCGCTGGCAAACGCGGACCTGACGATCGCTGTCGAGGGCTGCACCGTGGCCCCGCTGGACCCGAAGGCAGCCGTTACCGTGCTGTATAAGGATGAGCTGGAGAACGGCACCAATATCGCGGCCGATACCGCGAAGCTGGCCGCCCGGTATGCTGCCGATGTGTGCAGCGCCGCCGCTGCCGTGGAAGCCGGCCTGGCCGATATGGCAGTGCCCGCCGCAGGCGTGCGCGCCGCCGTTGTATCCGCTCTGGATATGCTTTCCACCAAACGCACCCAGCGTCTGCCGAAGAAACACGGCAACATGTCTCTGTAATTGAAATAGTAAAGAGTAATAAACAGGAGGATATCCCATGAAAACTTTCAATATCACCGTAAACGGCACCGCTTATAACGTTACTGTGGAAGAGACCGCCGGCGGCGCCGCTGCCGCGCCTGTTGCCGCAGCTCCGGCTCCCGCAGCTGCCCCGGCCCCGGTTGCCGCTCCTGCGCCTGCCGCCGCCCCCGCTGCTGCGCCCGCTGCGCCTGCCGCCGCAGGCAGCACCGGCGCTGTCACCGTTACGGCTCCGATGCCCGGCAACATTTTGGACGTGAAGGCTGCTGTGGGCGCTTCCGTCAAGGCCGGCGACGTGCTGTGCATCCTGGAAGCCATGAAGATGGAGAACGAGATCGTTGCGCCGCAGGACGGCACGGTTGCTTCCGTGAACTGCCGCAAGGGCGACGTTGTGAACGTGGGCGATCTGCTCGTTTCCCTGAACTGAACAGAGAGGTGAACGATTTTGGCAAAAAAACCGATTAAGATTACCGAGGTCGCCCTGCGCGACGCGCATCAGTCTCTGATCGCTACGCGCATGACGATGGACGAGATGCGTCCCATCCTGCCTGCGATGGATGAAGTGGGCTATTACTCCGTAGAGTGCTGGGGCGGCGCGACGTTTGACTCCTGCATCCGTTTCCTGGACGAGGACCCGTGGGACCGCCTGCGTATCCTGCGCAAGGAAATGCCGAACACCAAGCTGCAGATGCTGTTCCGCGGCCAGAACATGCTGGGCTACCGCCATTACGCGGACGACGCCGTCGAGTATTTCGTGCAGAAGTCCGTTGCCAACGGCATTGACATCCTGCGTATTTTCGACGCGCTGAACGATCCGCGCAATCTGGAAACGGCCATCAAAGCCGCCATTAAGGAAAAGGCGCATGTGCAGGGCTGCATCAGCTATACGCTGAGTCCCGTGCACAACAACGAGTATTTCGCCAAGTACGCCAAGACCCTGGAGGAGATGGGCGCGCACAGCATCTGCATCAAGGATATGGCCGGCCTGCTGACGCCGTACTCCACCTATGAACTGGTGAAGTCCTTGAAAGAGACTGTTTCCATCCCCGTGGACATCCACAGCCACTACACCTCCGGCCTTGCTTCCATGTCCATCCTGAAGGGCATTGAGGCGGGCGCGGATATTATAGATACGGCCATCAGCCCGCTGTCGCTGGGCACCAGCCATATGCCCACCGAGAGCCTTGTGGCTGCGCTTCAGGGTACCGATTACGACACGGGCCTTGACCTGAAAAAGCTGAACGTGGTGCGCGAGCACTTCGCCAAGCTGCGTGAGAAATATCTGGCCAGCGGCCAGCTCAGCCCGAAAATGCTGGGCGTGGACGCCAATACGCTGCTGTATCAGGTGCCGGGCGGCATGTTCTCCAACATGCTCAAGCAGCTGAAGGACGCGGGCAAGGAGGACCAGCTCGACGCCGTGCTGCAGGAGATTCCCCGCGTGCGCAAGGACTCCGGCTATCCGCCGCTCGTTACCCCGACGAGCCAGATCGTCGGCACCCAGGCGGTGTTCAACGTCATTCTGGGCGAGCGTTACAAGATGGTAACGAAGGAGTTCAAAGGCCTTGTTCACGGCGACTACGGCAAGACGCCTGCTCCCATCAGCCCCGAGTTCACAAAGCAGATCCTCGGCGACGAGCAGCCCATCACCTGCCGTCCGGCAGATCTGCTGGAGCCGGAGATCGAGAAGCTGAAGGCGGAAGCCAGCAAGTATGTCATGCAGGAGGAGGACGTGCTCACGTACGCCATGTTCCCGCAGGTCGCGCCCAAGTTCTTTGAGAAGCGCAACAACAAGCTGGCCGGCGTCGACGGTGATCACGTCGATTTTGAAGGCAAATCCCATCCGGTGTAAACAGCTTTATACAGCGCCGTTCCCATATGGGGACGGCGCTGTTTTCGTACCTTTTGCCGCCGCACGGCCCGGGGCGTTGCGGAGCACGGAGGAGAAACAGCGAGAAAACTTGCAAAAAATGGCGAAAAGCAGTAATATAGATATATCTATTATCATGGGGAAAGAGGGCTTGTTTTATGGTGCTGAGCATGACCGGCTACGGGCGCGCCGAGCAGGAGCGAAGCGGGCGCGATATCACAGTCGAGATCAAAAGCGTGAACTCCCGATATTTTGAGTACACCTCCCGCATGCCGCGCAGCTTTGCGTTTTTGGACGACAAGCTGAAAAAGCTGGTGAACGCCACCATCTCCCGCGGCAAAACAGAGCTGGCGCTGACCGTGGTAAACATTGGTGCGCCGGAGGCTTCCATCAGCGTGAACCTGGACCTGGCAAAAGGATATCTGGATGCCATCGGCGAGATGAGCAGTGCGCTGGGTGTTGAAAACGATGTCACAGCGGGCACGCTGACGCGTTTTTCAGATATCTTCACCACACGCAAGGCAGAGACGGACGAGGAGCAGTTGTGGGCGGACGTGAAGGCCGTGGCTGAGGCTGCGGTGGAAAATTTCGTCGCCATGCGCGCCGCCGAGGGGGAGAAGCTGAGGGCGGATATCCTTTCGCGCCTGGTGTATCTGGAGCAGGCGGTGGGCGAGATCGAGCAGACGAGCGCCGAGCGCGTGCAGAAATACACGGAGAAGCTGTACGCCAAGCTGAAAGCGCTGCTGGAGGACACGAACATCGATGAGGCGCGCATTCTGACGGAAGCCGCCATCTTTGCAGATAAAACGGCTGTGGACGAGGAGACGGTTCGCCTGCGCAGCCACATCCGGCAGTATCGGGACATTCTGGAGAAGAACGAGCCGGTGGGCCGCAAGCTGGATTTTCTGACGCAGGAGCTGAACCGGGAAACCAATACCATCGGAAGCAAGGCGCAGGAGCTTGCGATCACACGCATGGTGGTGGATATGAAAGCGGAGATCGAGAAGATACGCGAGCAGATCCAGAACATCGAATGACACGCTGAAAAACACGGCATGTACGCGGGCGGCTTTGGAAGTCTTTCACGGGTGTTCTCTTTTTGGGGACTGCTCAGCCTGCGCTCTGCCTATACTGTTATAGGAGGAACCAGAAATGAAGCTCATCAACATCGGCTTTGGCAACATGGTCAGTGCCAACAGGCTCATCGCCATTGTCAGCCCCGAATCCGCGCCCATCAAGCGCATCGTGCAGGAGGCGCGGGACAAGGGGGCGCTCATCGACGCCACTTATGGACGCCGCACCCGTGCGGTCATCATCACGGATTCCGACCATGTGATCCTTTCCGCCGTACAGCCCGAGACGGTGGCGAACCGCCTGAATGACGAGGACGATGAAGCGGAGCTGGACGACGATGAATAAGCAGCGTTATCTGCTGGTGGTTTCCGGTCCGTCGGGCGCGGGCAAGGATACCGTCGTCAGCCGGATGATGCAAAAGCATCCGGAAATCGAGATATCCGTCTCGGCTACCACCCGCGCGCCCCGTGCGGGTGAGACGGATGGTGAAAATTATTATTTTCTTACCAATGAGCAGTTTGAGGAAAAAATCGACCGGGGCGAGATGCTGGAATATGTGAATTACTGCGGGAAGTATTACGGCACACCCAAGTCGGAGGTGGACGCCCGCCTGGACAGGGGCACGACCGTTGTGCTGGTCATTGAGGTGGTCGGCGCGGCGAATATCAAAAAGCTTTATCCGGAAAGCACGCTCATTTTCATCATGCCGCCCAGTATGGACGAGCTGCGCGCCCGCCTGCGCGGCCGCGGGACAGAGAGCGAAGAGGCGATTGCCGGCCGGCTCAAGCGGGCAGAGGAAGAACTGCCCTATGCCAGAGAGTATGATTTTTCGGTGGAGAACCGCGATGTGGACGCATGCGCGGACGAGATCTACCGTATTTTGAAGCAGCGCCAGCAGGACTAGCGTTATGTAAAAGGAACAGGCAGCCGGAAAGGGAGGGTGGAGTGCTTGGCCGAATGCGTGCAGGTGGCGGTCAGCAACGCCACCTTTCATTTTGATAAGCTGTATTCTTACAGTGTGCCGGCGCACCTGCAGGACAGAGTTTTTGTGGGCAGCATGGTGCTTGTCCCGTTCGGCCGCGGCGCGGCTGCGAGGATGGGCGTGGTGCTCGGACTGGATGCGCCGGAGGCGGCGGGCAAAAGGCTGAAATCACTGTACGACGCTGCGCCTGAACAGGCGCGCCTGTCGGAGGAGCTGCTGCGTCTGGTGTATTATCTCAAGGAACACACGTTCTGCACCTATTACGAGGCGGTCAAGGCCATCATTCCCTACGGAGCGCAGTACAAAGCTGTGAATACCGGCCCTGTACCGCAGCTGCAAAAGCAGCTTGTGCGCCATACCGAGCCGGTATACCGGCGCACAGACGCCCCCTGGCAGGGACGCCGTACCGAAAAGCAGCAGGCTGCCTGGGACGCGCTGGCTTTCGGCCCCAAAACACAGAAGGAGCTGGAAGAGCAGGGCGTGACGAAGGCGGTGCTGGCGGGCCTTGTGAAAAAAGGCGTGCTGGTTGTTTCCGCTCAGGATAAAAGCGTAGCGTTGTATGAGAATTACAGCCCCGCGCAGGAGACGATCGCGCTTTCACCGGCGCAG
>ENA-OQMY01000364-OQMY01000364.1-human-gut-metagenome-genome-assembly--contig:-NODE-364-length-12838-cov-2.878373_pt1 | contig 12838 bp, 11 predicted proteins | sample MGYA00242623_ERZ504868 | MGnify/ENA primary metagenome ERZ504868 (study PRJEB26092, sample SAMD00036386) | human gut metagenome | host: Homo sapiens | study: EMG produced TPA metagenomics assembly of...
GCCTTATCCACAACTCCCATTTTCCGGAGAGTTGGTCCAGAGATCAGCATTGCATGAGAACCTCCAAGCTTTTTGGCACATTCCGGAAGCTTTGCCAGAGTTCCTGCACCGACTGTAATATTCTGAGGAATAAAAAATTCAAATGGATTCATTAATTTCTGCCTCTTTTCCTGTGATTTTTTAATAATTTTGTAACTGTTCAGTACCTTCACAGTTACGAGCCAAAATGCATTAAAAATCACCTGCGGTGATGGCATTTTGGCTTGTATGTCTCGGGATTTTGGTACTTACGTGCCAAAACACCTCGCGGGATAGTAGACTACTGAATAGTTACATTTATTCTACATTTCCATGTGATATCAGATGTAACAGAAGATTCCATTCAACAGAATCCTGTATTTTCAAATATCAATTTATCAGATATACAGACAAGAATAAGAAATAACAAACTTCTTATTATCTGATTATATAGTCAGAGAAAGGTGCGCGTTATGCCTTTGCATGATAAATCTCTACGCGCACCTCAGTCATCTGTCTCTTATACGTTTCTCTGGATCTCCAGAACTTTGTATTTCATGATTCCTGCCGGCATCTCTACTTCTACTACATCGCCTGTATGCGCACCGATAAGTGCTTTTCCTACGGGAGATTCGTTGGAGATTTTGCCTTCAAGGCTGTTAGCCTCTGTGGAACCTACGATCTTCAGCTCGATGTCTTCTTCGAATTCAAAATCGTGTACTTTAACCTTACATCCAACGCTGATCTTGTCCAGATCTACTTCGTCCTCTACAACAACTTCAGCATTCTTTAAGATCTTCTCGATTTCTTCGATACGTGCTTCAATGTCTCTCTGTTCGTCTTTCGCTGCATCGTATTCCGCATTCTCAGATAAGTCGCCCTGTTCTCTGGCTTCCTTAATTTTCTCTGCTACTTCTTTTCTCTTTACTACCTTTAAATCATGCAGCTCTTCTTCTAATTTTTAAGTCCTGCATAAGTTAGTAAGTTTTTCTTTTCTTCCATAATAACCTTACTCCCTTTCAACATCCGGTATAGTCTTCTGCGTTTCTTTTCGCCCCGGATCACTACATGGATTTATGTGCTTCCTGATACATCATACCTGAAAAAGGGCAGACTTATTCTAGGATATTCACAATTTCTGTATTATACAAAAAAGCACCCGGATTGTCAAGCATTCCGAGCGCCTTTGCTATTGTTTATATTTCTCATTTCACATTGTTTTAACTTTTATTATAATCTTGATAAAAGCGCCTCCAGAGCTTCATAACTTTCTATGGTGTTTGACTCTCTTCTGAGCCCTGCGCTGTGACGCATACCTGCAGTATACCAGGCAACGTGTTTACGCATCTCACGGATTCCTACGAACTCCCCTTTTAATTCAATCTGTTTTCTGGCATGACGCAGGATCATTTCACGTATTTCCTCTACAGACGGACGTTCCAACAGTTCCCCTGTCCGGAAATAATGGTTCAGTTCGCGGAACAACCAGGGATTTCCCCTTACTGCACGTCCCACCATAACAGCATCACATCCGGTCTGTTTTACCAGTGCTTCTGCTTTCAGCGGAGAATCTACATCTCCGTTTCCAATTACAGGAATGGTAATCGCTTCTTTTACCCTGCGGATCGTATCCCAGTCTGCAGTGCCGGAATAGTACTGCTGTCTGGTGCGCCCATGCACTGCAAGTGCTGCTGCTCCCGCATCCTCAATACGTTTCGCGATTTCAACAATATCTACCGGTTCATTCTCAAATCCGATTCGCACCTTGACAGTCAACGGTTTACTGATTGCAGATGATACTTTTCGAACGATCTCTTCAATCAGATTCGGGTTCTTCAACAATGCAGATCCCTCGCCGTTATTGACAACCTTCGGCACAGGGCATCCCATATTGATGTCCAGGATATCGAAATCTCTGTCCTCAATGGATTTCGCAACCTCTGCCATAAGATCCGGTTCACTGCCAAAAAGCTGCATGGAAACCGGGTGCTCACATGGATCAATCTCCATCAGGGCAATGGTATTCTTATTGTGAAAAGAAATCGCTTTTGCACTGATCATTTCCATACAGATCAATCCGGCCCCCTGCTCTTTACAGAGCGTTCGAAATGGCAGGTCTGTGACACCTGCCATTGGTGCAAGAACAAACGGATTATCAATCTGTACGTTTCCTATTTTCCACTGCATCTTCATGAATGGTTCTCTTGCCTGTACCGGCTCATTCTTTGTCTGCATGGATTCAGTCCTCACTGCCCGATGTTTTCTTCAGTTCTTCTTCCGGGATGTCCCCGAGAAAGAATACTTTATAATACATTTCCAGAGATTCCAGAAGTTCTTTCTTGTCCTGCTGAAGCTGTTTGATCTTCAGTCCGCTTCCGATCTCATCGTAGCGGGCATCTGCTTCCAGAGCTTCTGTTTTAAACTGAAGTCTGCCGTTTTCGTCAAATTCCAGAGTCAGGATTCCTCCTACATCCTCTGTGTAAAGAACACACATGATCTGAAGTTCTTTCTTCACATGATCCGGAAGTGCATTGAAATCCTGATTAAAATAAAATTTCTTCTCATAGGCACTTGCGCCACAGAGAGTAATGTTGTCCTGATACATAAATTACTGTTTCCCTCTTTCGAAATTATTCAGAATCTTTATACATAGCTGTAAAGTCCACGCACCGAAACCTCTCCTGCGCTGACTTTCACAACTTCTTTATTCTGCCTTTCCACAAGCAGTTCACCTTTTTCATCAATCCCCCTGCAGATTCCTTCGAAACTTCTATCACCATCGATCACTCTGACCGGCTGGTTCAGATTTGCAAGGATTCTGTGGTAATCATCCAGCAGATGAGTAAAATCACAGGTCTGGATAAATTTCTCATAGTTGATCTCGAAATATTTCATCACCAGTGCAATCACCTGATTTCTGTCATATTCATGACCGCCCTCCAGAATCAGTGAAGTCGCTTTGTCCTGCATTTCTTCCGGAAATTCTTTCAGGTTTACATTGATTCCTACTCCGATGAGAACATAATTGATCTTCACACCATTTGTTCCCATCTCGGTCAGGATACCACAGATTTTCTTCTTAGAGATCACAATATCATTGGGCCATTTAATACTTACGTTAAACCCCAGTTCCTCTGCTGCCTGTGCCACTGCCATTCCCATAACCAGTGTCAGCATAGACGCATACTGCGGTGAAAATTCCGGACGTAGGAGCAGTGTCATCATAATAGAGCTGCCCTCCGGCGCTTCCCATCTTCTGTCAAAACGTCCTCTTCCCGCAGACTGGAATTCCGCAACTGCCAGAGTTCCATGCTCTGCACCATTTTTTGCCAGACGCTTGATCCATGAATTGGTAGAATCTGTTTCTTTTGCAAAATGGACGGTTTTGCCCGCCCATTTTGTGTTTATTGCCTGTGAAATTGTTTCTTCATTATACAGATGTGCCATTATTTGTTCTCCGGCTCTCCTAATGTTGCTACCATGACAGCTTTGATGGTATGCATACGGTTCTCTGCCTCATCAAATACTTTGGACTGCTCAGATTCAAATACTTCGTCTGTTACTTCCATGTCTGTCAGATTGAATCTCTCGCCCATTTCCTTGCCGATCTTTGTCTTAAGGTCATGGAATGCAGGCAGACAGTGAAGGAAGATTGCTTTCTCTCCTGCGTTCTTCATAACGTCCTTTGTTACTTTATAAGGTGTCAGATCATGGATTCTCTCTGTCCATACCTCATCCGGCTCACCCATGGATACCCATACGTCTGTATAGATAACGTCTGCATCCTTTGTTCCTTCCTGAACATCCTCTGTCAGAGTGATGCTTCCGCCGGATGCTTTTGCATATTCCTCGCACTGAGCAACTAACTCTGCATTCGGGAAATATTTCTTAGTTGTGCAGGCTACGAAATGCATGCCAAGTTTTGTGCAGGCAATCATCAGGGAATTACCCATATTGTAACGGGCATCACCCATGTATACAAGCTTACGTCCTTTTAAATCTCCGAAATGCTCACGGATTGTCAGCATATCAGCGATCATCTGTGTCGGATGATATTCGTTCGTAAGGCCATTCCATACCGGAACACCTGCATGTTTTGCAAGCTCTTCTACGACTTCCTGACCAAATCCACGATATTCGATACCATCATACATTCTTCCCAGAACTCTTGCTGTATCTGCAATGCTCTCTTTCTTACCGATCTGAGAACCTGTCGGATCCAGGTATGTGCTTCCCATTCCAAGATCATGGGCAGCTACCTCAAAAGAGCAGCGGGTTCTTGTACTTGTTTTTTCAAAAATAAGTGCGATATTTTTGCCTCTGTAATATTCGTGAAGCTCGCCGGCTTTCTTCTTTGCTTTAAGTTCTGCGGATAAATCAATAAGATATGTGATCTCTTCCGGTGTAAAGTCTTTCAGTGTCAGAAAGTTTCTTCCTTTTAAGTTCATAATAATTCTCTCCCCGATGTCATTTATTCTCTTTTGTTATTTGTCTGTCTCCGCTTTCGGATCAGTGACGATCTCTTTCAGCGAACTTGCCAGACCTGCGATTCCCTGAATATCCGACGGAATAATGATCTTGGTTGCCTTACCGTCTGCTGCCCTGGCAAATGCTTCCAGACTCTTCAGTGTCAGAACTGCCTCATCTGCTCCTGCCTCTCTGATCATGCGGATACCCTCTGCATTGGCATTCTGAACTTTCAGAACTGCCTCAGCCTGTCCTTCTGCCTCCTTGATCATACGCTCTTTCTGAGCCTCTGCGCGAAGGATTGCTGCCTGTTTCTCAGCTTCTGCATCCAGAATTGCGGATTGTTTCTTACCTTCTGCAACAAGGATCGTAGATTTCTTCTGACCTTCTGCGATCAGGATTGCTTCACGACGTTCACGCTCAGCTTTCATCTGTTTCTCCATTGCATCCTGAATAGCTGCCGGAGGAATAATGTTCTTCAGTTCCACACGATTGACCTTGATTCCCCATGGATCAGTAGCTTCATCAAGAGAAGCTCTCATCTTGGTATTGATCGTCTCACGTGATGTAAGTGTCTCATCCAGTTCCATGTCACCGATATATTTCTTAAGGTTGTTGCGGACAGATTCTCGATTGCCATGATCGGATTCTCCACACCGTAAGTATAAAGCTTCGGATCTGTAATCTGAAAGAATACGACAGTATCGATCTGCATGGTTACGTTATCCTTTGTGATAACCGGCTGCGGTGGAAAATCCACTACCTGTTCCTTCAGATTTACCTTTCTGGCTACTCGTTCAATAAACGGAACCTTGAAGTGAATTCCTGTACTCCAGGTTGCCTGATAAGCTCCCAGACGTTCCAGGATTACTGCATATGCCTGTGGTACAATGCGGACGCAGGATGCAAGGACCCATACCGCAATAACGATAATAACTATCAGAAAAACCACGCCCATAACTAATCCTCCTTATTCTGTTTTACGATAAGTTTCACACCTCGGATCTCTTCGATCGTTACAACGGTGCCTTCGCCGATTTTTTCGTCATCAGCAGAACGTGCAGTCCATTCAATGTCATTGATACGAACCTGGCCTGTCTGCGCCAGATTGTCAATCTCCTGAATCACAACTGCTTTCTTTCCAATCAGACTGTTTGCATTGGTCTGTATGGTTTCTTTGTTGAAGTACTTCATTGCCAGTGGTCTGGTAAAGATGAGAAGTACCAATGAAACACACAGAAACAGCAATATCTGTACAGTGAGGTTCGCTCCTGCATAACATGCAATAGCAGCGACCAGTGCGCCGCCGGCAAACCAGATGGTGGTCAGTCCTGCCGTAATTGCCTCTACAACAAGCAATAACGCAAGAATCCCAAGCCAGATCAAAGGCTGCATGAAACTCCTCCTTTCGTCTGCTATCGTCTCTGACGAGCAGCTTCATACATGAGAATTCCGGATGCCATGGCAGCATTCAGAGATTCTACTTTTCCACACATAGGAATCCGTATCAGACAATCAGCACTGTCTGCCGCTTCATCTGTCAGTCCTTTTCCCTCATTGCCGATCAGGAAAGCAGTTCCTCCTGTGTAGGATTCCTGATCATAAGAGTTCTTACCATGCAGATGCGCCGCAAATGTGCGGATATTTCTGTCTTTCAGTTCCTGTGCTAATGATACCACACTTTCCACATATAGGAAAGGCATTCTGTAGACAGAACCCATGGTTGATCGTATAACCTTCGGGTTTGTGATATCCACGCAGGTCTTTGTCAGAAGAACTCCGCTTACTCCGGCACCCTCTCCTGTACGGAGAATAGTTCCCGCATTTCCCGGATCCTGCAGATCTTCCAGAATCATAACCAGCGGATTTTCCCCGCCGAGAATATCTTCCATTATATAGGAAGGTTTCTTAAGCACTGTCATAATTCCCTGCGGCGTCTGCGTATCGCTCATCTGTCGAAAAACAGAATCTGTTACTATTTCATATGGAAGTTTCTCCACCTGAGCCATCAGTTCTGCATCATCGCTGAGAGCTTCTGATACATACACCTTCGAAATCCAATCCCTAGGTGCTTCGCCGAACATTTTTCTTCCTTCTGCAACAAAAGGCCCTTGTTCTCTGCGGGCTTTTGTTTTCTGGTTCAGCTGTATGATATTTTTTACCTGTCCGTTATTTACACTGGTGATCATATCTTATCCTCAATTTTCCGAAACCTTATTCAGGTCACTGTTTGCTCCTGCTGCAACAACTGTGCAGTCTGCCGGAAACACTTCATCCGGCGCCACATTCATATTCATCTTATCGCCATGCTTCAGACCGATCAGATTGATGTTATACTTTTCCCTGACCTTCAGCTCCCGAAGTGTTTTTCCTATCCATTCCCGCGGGATCTTAAATTCTGCCATACTGAAATCAGAAGAAAGCTCAAACATATCGACAAATCCACTGGAGAGAAGATTTCTTGCAACTCTGATACCCATGGAATGTTCAGGATAAATCACCTTATCTGCCCCTATTTTCTCCAGTATCCTGCCATGAAGAGAATTCATTGCCTTCGCCATGACAAAAGGAACTCCAAGTTCTTTCACCTGCATCGTTGCTGTAATACTGGCCTCCATATTCTCGGCTACTGCGATGACCGCAACATCTACGTTCTGAACTCCAAGCGATTCCAGAATTCCCGGATCACGCACATCTGCCTTGACAGCATAGGAAACTTTCTCTGCGATATCCTGCACATTATCATCTTTATCGTCAATGGCAAGTACATCGCAGTTCGCTTCTGCCAGAGTAAGGGCTACCGTCATCCCGAACTGCCCAAGACCGATCACTGCATAAGATTTGTTCTTCATTTTCTTCCTCATTTCTCTTTCTGAACATATATTCATTATCCTCTGCGAATATCTGCCTGACTGCCAAACCGTTACTATCCAATCATAATATCTTCTTCTGCCAGATGTGAATCTGCCGGCATTTTCTGTACACGTACAGTCACTGCAGTTCCCAGAGTCAGCGGACCGATTCTTCCCAGATACATAGTCAGGATCACGATCCATTTGCCTGCTGTATTCAGGCAGGGTGTCAGCCCTCTGCTAAGTCCTACCGTTGCAACCGCAGATGTAATTTCATAAACAACATCTTCTATAGGTGCTTCCGGCATGGCTGCACACAACAGCATACTCATGAGAATAAGTACTGTAAGTACCATACCTGTCACTACGATCGCAGAACGGATGTAGCTGTCTCTGATTCTCCTGTGGTGTACTTCCACATCCCGTTTTCCCTGAAGATTGGATTTCAGACTCAGCAGAAGGACCGCAACTGTTGTTGTCTTAATTCCACCTGCTGTTCCCATAGGGGAACCGCCGATCAACATCAATATCAGGCACAGCATATAAGTTGCATTGGAAAATCTCTCCTGGCTTACAGTGAAAAATCCGGCTGTTCTTGTGGTAACTGACTGGAACAAAGATGCCATCCACTTCGTTCCCGGCGAATATGTCCCAATACTTTCCGGATTTCCATGATCAAACAGAAAGATCAGTACTGTACCGCCCACAACAAGTATCAGCGTCATCATCAACACAATCTTACTGTGAAGACGAAGATTTTTAAACACACGTCCCACAGGAAGTTTCCCTCTGATGACTCGTTTGATCTTATCCCAGATATCCCACCAGACCACAAACCCAAGACCTGACATAATGATCAGTCCTACACTTGTAAAGTTTACGATCGGATCAGCAACATACTGAGCCAGGCTATCCTCTCCCAGCAGATCAATACCAGCATTACAGAATGCAGATACTGCCGTAAAAACAGAGTATCCCAGACCTTTTGCCAGACCGAACTGCGGAATAAATCGAACTGCATAACACACTGCACCGATTCCTTCTGCTCCAAACACACAGATCAGAACTTTCTTCACCAGCCTGACCATCCCACCCATTCTGTCCATATTATAGGACTCCTGGATAACACGCCGGTTCCTCAGCGATATTTTCTTTCTCAGACTTATAAAAATAATACTGCCCAGGGAAATCAGTCCCACACCTCCGATCTGGATCAGGACAAGAATAATAAGCTTGCCTGCCAGAGTCCAGTGAGTTGCCGTAACAACTGTCACAAGCCCTGTTACACATATACTTGTGGTTGCAGTAAACATGGCATCTGTAAAAGATGTGTGGTATCCGGGTGCCGTACAAAACGGCAGCCACAGAAGTAATCCCCCTAAAATAATCACTCCCGCAAAACCGAGGGTAATTATCTGAGCAGTATTTAATTTATGCAGTCTGTTATATAACTGCATCTTTTTATTCATTTGTTATTTGTTGTTTTTATCATAGTTATGAGAAAGTGACTGGCATACTTCCCACTGATAGTCAGAGATACCTTTCTGCATAGCAAGTGCTTCATTGATATCGAAGTCTACGAATTCACCGTGACGATATCCGACAACGCGGCATGTCTTGCCTGCAATAAGAAGGTCTACAGCCAGAGCACCCATCATAGATGCATATACACGGTCTTTACATGTCGGGCTTCCACCACGCTGCATGTGTCCAAGGATTGTAGCACGTGTTTCGATACCTGTGGCAGCTTCGATACGTTTTGCCATTGCTTCAGAATGACCGATACCTTCTGCATTGATGATGATGTGATGCTTTTTGCCTTTCTTACGACTCTCGATAATGTTATTGATCAGCTTCTGCTCATCATAGTCATATTTTTCAGGAACCAGAACGTCCTCAGCACCGTTGGCAATACCGCACCACAGAGCAATATATCCTGCACCACGTCCCATAACCTCGATGATACTGCATCTCTCATGAGAAGTGGAAGTATCACGTACTTTATCAATTGCTTCCATTGCTGTGTTTACAGCTGTATCAAATCCGATGGTATATTCTGTACATGCAATGTCAAGGTCGATTGTTCCGGGAAGACCGATTGTATTGATTCCGAGATTCGCAAGCTTCTGAGCACCTGCGAAGGATCCGTCACCACCGATGACAACAAGTCCGTCAATTCCATGTTTTCTGCAGATCTCTGCTCCACGTTTCTGGCCTTCTTCTGTACGGAATTCTGCACAACGTGCTGTATAAAGGATTGTACCTCCACGCTCAATTGTATCAGATACATCTTTTGCGCTCATGTCAATAATCTCTTCGTTTAACAGACCATTGTATCCTTTCAGAATACCTTTTACATTTAATCCATTGCTTAAACCTCTTCTGACAACTGCACGAATTGCAGCATTCATTCCAGGCGCGTCACCACCGCTGGTAAGGACACCAATGGTTTTTATCTTGTTTTCTGCCATCTTTTCTTCCTCCATCTTCTGAATCTATCTCATTTTTACTATACACATATTCGGGTATAGTTTAGCGCATTTCTATAAGTTTTTCAATCCTCTTTCTACAACTTTAACATTGGTTTTACCATATTTTTCGTACATATAGTTCAGCCATGAGTCCTGAATTTGTGCATGATATCCAACCGGAAGCTTCTTTATGGCCTTTACGTCTTTCAGGTAGATCACAACAGCACTGTCACCCGGTGAACGTCTGAGGTCTGCAAGCAATTCCTGAGATTGCTGTGTGTAGCTTTCTTTATTGTCAAACTGTATCCAGATTTCCCTTGGCATATTGTCAAAGGGACGGATTTTTTCAAGGATCAGTTTACTGGCGCGATCGTCCTCTGCAGATACTCTGCCCTGAATAAATACTCTGCCTTCTTCATTCAGGAACTGCTGACTTTTCTCATAATCTCTGGGGAACACAACTACCTCCACTGTTCCTACCAGATCCTCCACTGTGAGGAATGCCATAACCTTATTATTCTTTGTATATTTGATGGTTTTATCCGTAATCATTCCACCGATAATTACTTTCTGACCATCCATGACTTTCGGAAGATTTGTTTCTTCATCCTGCTGAAAATCAGAGGTTTTCGCAGAAATGGTTTTCTCCATCATTCCCCGGTAATTTTCCAGAGGATGACCACTGAGGTAGATTCCCAGAACTTCCTTCTCATATCCCAGAAGTTCCTCTTTTCCGAATTCCTCCACATCGGGCATACGGATTTCAAATTCTTTTTTGTCCTCCTCGCTTACCAGATCAAAAAGGCTCATCTGGCCTGCCAGTGAATTCTTCTTATCCTGACTGATACTGTCTGAAATCTTCTGATAAACCAGCATTTTCTGGCGGCGGTTACCATCCAGGCAATCCAGCGCACCTGCTTTGATAAAGTTTTCTACTGCTCGCTTATTCATCTGCGGAGAGTTTCGTTCCATAAAATCCTTCAGGGAACGATATTGTCCGTTCTCTTCCCTCTCTCTTACCAGGCTTTCAATAACCGGACGTCCCACACTCTTTATAGCTGACAGGCCATATCGGATCGCACCGTTATCTACAGAGAATCCATACATTCCACAGTTCACATCCGGCGGCAGGATCTTAATCCCCATCTGTCTGCAGACCAGAATATATTCTGCAACCTTATTTGGAAAATCAATAACCGATGTCATTAATGCGGCCATAAATTCCACAGGATAGTAATATTTCAGATATGCAGTCTGATAGGAAACAACTGCATAGGCTGCTGCATGGGACTTATTAAAAGCATATTTGGCGAAATCAATCATTTCATCATAGATTTTATTTGCCGTTGCCTCATCAATTCCATTTGCAATACAGCCTGGAACTCCCTCTGCTTCATTTCCGTAAACAAAGTTCTGGCGCTCCTTTTCCATGACAGAGGCCTTCTTTTTAGGACATTGCTCGACGTACCAGGTCGCTTCGGCCCAGAGTATAACCTGCCAGGTTCCGAACAATCTGCATAACCTGCTCCTGATAGACAATACACCCATACGTAGGCTTCAGGATCGGCTCCAGCTGAGGACAGTCATAACGGATGGTATCCGGTCGGTTTTTGCCCCGGATATACTGGGGGATGAAGTCCATGGGGCCCGGACGATAAAGAGAGATTCCCGCGATCACATCTTCCAGACTCTGAGGCTTCAGTTCCTTCATGAAGTTTTTCATTCCCGCACTTTCAAGCTGAAATACACCATCAGAACGACCGGTGCCAAGGGAATCCAAAACCTTTTTATCATCATAATTAATCTTCTGCATATCCAGAGTCACTCCTGCATCCTTCTGGATCAGCTTTACTGCATTCTGGATCACAGTCAGAGTACGAAGTCCCAGGAAGTCCATTTTTAAAAGTCCCAATTCTTCCAGTGTTGTCATGGTAAACTGAGTGACAATAGACCCGTCTGATGCTCTGGAAAGCGGTACATATTCTGATACGTCCTTCTGGCTGATAACAACACCTGCCGCATGCATGGAGGTATGTCTGGGAAGTCCCTCCAGACGTCTTGCCATATCGATCAGATAATGAATTTCATCCTGCTCTTCATATGCTTTTTTCAGCTCAGGGTTCATAGTAAGGGCTTTATCTATAGTAATATTTAATTCCTGCGGGATCATTTTCGCAATGGAATCCACCTGTGCATAAGGCATATCCAGTACACGGCCCACATCCCGGATCACACCACGGGCTGCCAGCGTACCAAAAGTAACGATCTGAACCACACAATCATCCCCATATTTACGGCGGACATATTCAATAACCTCCTGCCTTCTTTCGAAGCAGAAGTCAACGTCAATATCAGGCATAGATACTCGTTCCGGATTCAGAAATCGCTCAAAGAGCAGATCATAGCGAATAGGATCAAGCTGTGTGATGCCCAAGGTATAAGCAACCAGACTTCCCGCTGCAGAGCCACGTCCCGGTCCTACCATAATGTCATGATCGCGGGCATATTTAATAAAATCCCATACTATAAGGAAGTAATCCACGTAGCCCATATTTTTTATAGTAGATAATTCGTAATTCAGACGAGCTTTTAATTCCTCTGTAACCGGCTGATAACGTTCCTCCAGTCCCTCGAAGCATAGCTTGTTCAGATATTCCCAGGATGTAAGACCATCCGGCACATCGAATCTTGGAAGCTTGGTCACGCCAAATTCAATCTCAACATGACATCTCTGTGCAATCTTATGAGTATTCTCCAGGGCCTCCAAAGCATATGGGAAAAGTTCTGCCATTTCTTCCGGGGATTTCACATAATACTGGCCGCCCTCATAACGCATTCTGTCCTCGTCTGCCAGTTTCTTGTTTGTCTGCAGACAGAGAAGAATATCATGAGGATCAGCATCCTCCGCCCTTGTATAATGCACATCATTGGTTGCCACAAGGTCAATCCCTGTCTCTTCGTGCATACGGAGAAGTTCCTGATTTACCAGTCTCTGCGCAGGAACTTCCATGATCCTGTAATTCCAGGAAG
>ENA-OQMY01000366-OQMY01000366.1-human-gut-metagenome-genome-assembly--contig:-NODE-366-length-12786-cov-8.801880_pt1 | contig 12786 bp, 10 predicted proteins | sample MGYA00242623_ERZ504868 | MGnify/ENA primary metagenome ERZ504868 (study PRJEB26092, sample SAMD00036386) | human gut metagenome | host: Homo sapiens | study: EMG produced TPA metagenomics assembly of...
GGATTGATGCCTGACCGAAATAAGCTCATAGCCTCTCATCAAAACAGTCCGATATATTCTCATGAAATACATTTGTTGCCTCAACAGCAAGGGGGCTGTCGATGTAAACCTCAAAATTCGGATGCTCCGGCAGCAGATTCTCCGTCTTTATACGCCTGATAAAGTAGAGCATCTCCTGCGTCCTGCCCACTGAAAATGCCGGGATTACCAGATTGCCGCCTCTTGTAAAGGTCGCATTGATGACCTTTGCAAGCTCCACCGCGTAATCAGGCGGCGTATCGTGCAGACGATTGCCATATGTAGATTCCATAACCACATAATCAGCACTGTCCACATACTGCGGATCCTTGATGAGCGGCCTGTTGTGATTTCCGATATCGCCTGAAAAGACAATCTTTTTGGTCACATTCTCCTCAGTCACCCACATCTCAATGGATGATGAACCAAGCAGATGACCTGCATCCACAAATCTCACCTTAAGCCCCGGACATATCTCATACACACTGTTGTAATCACACGGTGTAAAGTGCTGCATGACATTCTGTGCATCCTCCACATTGTACATAGGAGTCACTTCCGGTCTTCCGGCTCGTCTTGCCTTTCTGTTCTTCCACTCCGCCTCAAATTCCTGAATATGTGCAGAATCCTTTAGCATGATGTTACATAAATCTGTTGTCGCCTTTGTCGCAAAAATGGTGCCCCTGAAACCGTGATTGTATATGAGCGGCAAAAGACCTGAGTGGTCAATGTGTGCGTGTGTGACAAACACATAGTCTATGAGCGAAGGATTGACCGGTATCTCCTGATTCACGTACAAATCAGCTCCCTGCTCCATTCCACAGTCAATAAGTATATGTGTGTCCCCAAATGTCAGATAGTGACAGCTTCCAGTAACCTCTCTGTCAGCCCCGATAAATTCCAATACCATACTACCATCTCCTATTCTGTTTTATGATAAAAATATTATACCACACTTATGCCATTTTCTGTATTTCTTTCTTCAATCTTGCCTTTATTTTTTTTTCGAGCCTTGATATGTATGACTGTGAAATTCCCAGAATATCTGCCACCTCCTTCTGCGTCAGCTCCTTATTCTCCACACGGTTTACTCCAAATCGAAGCTCTATTATCTGTCTTTCACGCTCGTTCAATGACAGCATGGCTTTTTTTAGCAGTGAAATCTCAACCTCAGTCTCGATATCCTTATATATGACATCCTCATCCGTCCCCAGTATATCTGATAAAAGCAGCTCATTTCCGTCCCAATCCGTGTTTAGTGGCTCATCAAAGGATACCTCAAGCTTCACTCTGTTGTTGCGGCGCAGATACATAAGGATCTCATTTTCTATGCATCTGGATGCATATGTGGCAAGCTTTATTTTCTTCTCAGGATTGAATGTGTTTATCCCCTTTATGAGACCGATTGTGCCAATTGATATAAGGTCCTCCACGCATACTCCCGTGTTTTCAAATTTTTTTGCCAGATACACCACAAGCCTTAGATTGTGCTCTATAAGCTGCTTTTTTGCCTGTTCCTTTGACATTGCCACATTTTTATCCACCAGTGCAATCAGACAGCACTTCTCCTCATCTGTCTCAAGCGGAGGCGGCAGCACTTCCGTCCCTCCTATGTAAAACACCTCATTTGTGTGCGGCTTGCTTCCCCAGAGTATTTTCCATACCCGTTTTATTACTAAAAACAGCTTCATTCAAAATCATATCATATGCATTGTCCTCAAATAAACTATCCGATGCTCTTCCCACCAGCACATTATGTAAAATCAGCTTACCATTTCCCTTCATAACTGTCATCTCATCAAATTCACACACTTTAATGCTCCCACCATCATTTCCCAGGCTCTTGTACGGCACATCAAAAAAGCTGGCATTTTCTCCTACAATATCAAACAATGCACTCCCGCCTATGTGCACCGGAATCTGCTGTGGCTGTTTTTTTAGCAGATTTCCCGTATCATACAAGGCTGTGGCACAAGCCCTTTTACCATCCTTTAAAAGTGTGACCCTATATAGTCTTCTGCTCTCATTACTTCGTTCACAGAAGCACTTTAACACTATGTATGATATGACAAAACCAAAGCATACCATAACTGTCGCATCAGAGCTGAAAAAGCTGTCCAGAGCTGTTACTATGCCTCCGGTCAGCACTGTTACAAACATACATAGTGCAAAAAGTCTTAGAAACGGGATTTTTCTGCCAGCCTGTCTGCCTATTGCAAGCCTTGCCGCAAGCGGTACGACCACCAGAACAGAGGTCCATTTATAAAACGCATAGCTGCCTGCCAAAAGAAGCAGTACACATTCACATACCGATGCACCCACCGCTGAAGCAATCAGACGTACCACCTTCCCGATCAATGGGATTTTTAGCATATATATGACAAATATAAGTATGAGACAGTTGGTGATAAATGTACGAAGAAGAAAAATATCGAGATAAAATGCATAGATAATTTTTCACCTCACTTTCACAGACAAGAATAGCGTAAAAGCAGGTTTTTAAGTGCCGTAATATGTCGACAATAATCAAAAAGACATGCAGCCAAAAAGCTGCATGTCCTATAAACTATCGTCTTGAATTCTTAAGGAAATCCGGAATATTAATCTCTACCGGCTTAACCGTGCTCTCAGGCTGGCGTGGCTTCTGGATACCTGTATATGCATGTGCAGGTGCTGTCTGCTGTTGCTGGGCAGCTGTATGAAGTCCTGCTGTTGCTGTGGACTGTGTTCCCATGCCTGAAACAGGTCTTGCAGCTGTCTGATTCGGATATACCATACGGTTTTGCATACCGCCTGCCATTCCTGCACCAGGCGCTGCCTGCTTGCCCGGCATATCTATCTTCTCTGAAACATCCTCCAGTCCTGTAGCAATAACAGTGATAGAAGCCTGATCAGTCATGCTCTCATCAAACTTGGCACCAAAGATAATATTGGCATCCTCTCCTGCCAGATCCTGTACGTAACTTGCTGCATCGTTTGCATCCATAAGGGAGATATCGCCTGAGATATTGATAATTACATGTGTTGCACCATTTATCTTTGTCTCAAGAAGAGGTGAAGCAACCGCAAGCTTAACAGCTTCGATAGCCTTATCATCCCCCTGTGCACTACCGATACCGATATGTGCCATACCCTTGTCCTTCATGACAGTCTGTACATCTGCAAAGTCAAGGTTGATAAGTGCAGGAAGATTAATAAGATCAGTGATTCCCTGAACTGCCTGCTGCAATACCTCATCTGCCTTCTTGAGTGCATCCGGCATTGTTGTGCGACGGTCTACTATCTCAAGAAGCTTATCATTTGGAATGACAATAAGTGTATCAACGCTCTCTTTAAGTCTCTCTATTCCTGAAACAGCATTAATCATTCGCTGCTTTGCCTCAAATTTGAATGGTTTTGTAACAACACCAACTGTAAGTATGCCCTGATCCTTTGCTATCTTTGCAACAACAGGAGCTGCACCTGTACCGGTTCCGCCTCCCATACCGCATGTGACGAATACCATATCAGCGCCCTTTACTGCTGCCTGAAGCTCCTCTGCGCTCTCCTCAGCGGCCTTCTGACCGATTTCAGGCTGCGCACCTGCGCCGAGTCCCTTTGTAAGCTTCTCTCCAATCTGTATAAGTGTAGGAGCCTTACAAAGCTGTAAAGCCTGCTTATCTGTATTGATGCCGATAAACTCTACTCCACCAATATTCTCATCAATCATTCTGTTAACTGCATTGTTACCGGCTCCTCCGACTCCAATGACAATAATCTTTGCGCTGTTATCAGCCTCGTTAGTTCTTATCTCAAGCAAGGTGATTCCTCCTCTTTCTTTCCCAAAATTTAATTTTCTATATAAAAATATCGAATATTCTTAAACTCATTTATTCTATAATATAATTTTTCTCCAAAATAATCAACTATAAAATATGATTTTTTTTATTTAGTTTTGCATTATTCTGACTTGTCAAACACAATATTTGTTGTTTCTTCCGTCCAGCTCTCTAAATGTAGTGTACCGGACTGTCCCTCAAGCGATGGCATGATAGCCTTAAGCCTCTCTATTTTACGTGTAAGCTTTGTCGTGTCACCAATTATCACACTCACATTACCATACTTGACTACCGGTGCATTTTGCGCACCATAATCCACAGAATCCGGCACAAGATCCTGCCTTTTTAATCCCTGGGTAAGCTCAAGGATATCTTTTAGCATAGCCTGCTTTATAGGAAGCTTCTCGTAAAGCACTACCTTGTCACAGCTTATGCCATCTATACATGGCACACCCGGCACCGTGTCTGAGGATGTCTCCACCACAAAGCCATCCTTATCAAAATATGCATTCTCATTAATTCCCGGAATATATATGTATCCAAGCATTCCTTTTTCATAAACTGATATATGAAGAGTATGCGGACTATCCAGGCTTATGCTCATTGTATCAATAAACGGTATTTTTTTAGTATCCTTTACCTTATATTTCAGATAGACATACAGTGAGTTCCATGAGTACTTATCATTAAGCACCGCATCCTCTATAGTCTTTTGGTCATAAAGCTCATTGCCCTCGACAACTACCCTTTTTACCGTAAACAGCTTAAGTGCAATGAGAAGCAGTATCGCGAGCACTGCTATCGTAATTAGCAGTCCCATAAAAAAACTGCTTTAAACTCTTTTTATGTTTTCTTTTTTCTTAATCATTATATTTCACGCCTTAATCTACACATTTTCAAGCCTGATGCCTCTTGACACAGACAAAACAAGCCCTATTTCCGCCATCAGGAATATGATTGACGTACCTCCATAGCTGATAAACGGCAGAATAACACCGGTATTTGGAAGTGAATTGGTAACTACCGCAATATTCAGTATCACCTGGATTGCAATATGACTCATCACACCAATCACTAAAAGTGAGCCATACAAATCCCTTGCATTGTTTGCAATGACCATCATACGCCATATAAGCAGTATAAAAAGTAAAATAAGGCAGATAGCCCCAAACAATCCAAGCTCTTCACAAATAATTGTAAATATCATATCATTTTGTGACTCCGGCACATTGCCAAGCTTCTGTAAACTCTCTCCAAGTCCTTTTCCAAACAATCCGCCCGAGCCTATCGCATAAAGTCCCATCATAGTCTGGAATACTGCGTCTGTTCCCGCAGTCTCCGGATGCAGCCATGCCTCAATACGTGTACTTCTATAGCCTGCCAGCATGACAAACGCCACTGCAAACACAACTACCGCCACTGCTACAATAATAAACTGCAGATACTTTGGGCTTGCGACAAACAACATACAGACCGAAATGCCTATGATGATAACTGCCGTACTCAGATTGCTGATTGCAACAACTATTATGAGCGGAATAAGCATAGCAAGCACCTTTACCAGACTTAAAAACTTATCAAACTGCTTGGGTATCTTGTCTATAATCATAGCCATAAACAGTATGACCGCAATTTTAGCCACTTCTGAAGGCTGGAACTGTATTGGTCCTATGCCGATCCATCTCGATGAACCATGTGAGCTTGAGCCTATTTTCGGCACAAACACAAGCACACACAGTATAAGCGATACTATATACGCAAAAAAGCCAAGCTTTTTCCAATATCTGTAGTCGACCTTTGCCAGAAATACCATAGGTATAAGTCCAAGTACAATATTTCGTATCTGAAGCTTAAGATAGTGCATGCTGTCATGATTTTTGATGGCCGATGTGTATGCACTCGAGCTATATAGCATAACAAGACCAAAGCAGAGCAGAAATATAACTATAAACAACAGGTTGTAGTCGAAATAAGGTATTCCTTTTCGTTTTTTTCTTTATTCTTGCTACTTCTTCTACGCTTTCCTGCCAAAATATTTACTCCTTAAATCCTTTTACTATTTCCTTAAAGATACGTCCGCGCTCCTCATAGTTAGGAAACATGCCCCAGCTTGCACATGCAGGTGATAAGAGCACTGCATCACCTGAAACAGCATGCTCATAGCAATAATTTACTGCATCCTCAAACGTATCCTTCTTTACAGTATTCATGAATCCGTGTCTGTGTGCACACTCTTCGATTTTATCTGCAGTCTGACCGATAAGCACAAGCTCCTTTACTTTGCCGTCAAAGGCTTCTATCCACTCATCATACTCCGACTGCTTATCATATCCACCGCCAATGAGAAGTGTCGGTCTGTTCATGGCACGTATACCCTGAATGGCTGCATCAGGATTGGTGCCCTTTGAATCGTTGTAGAATCTGACTCCACGCTTTTCGGTCACGTACTCTATCCTGTGCTCAACTGCCTTAAATACCTTAAGCACCTCGACAATCTTATCCATCGGTACCCCAAAGCTTATAGACATGGCACACGCTGCCATCACATTCTCAAAATTATGCTTTCCGAGGAGGTTCAGCTCATTTACATCAATTACCTCATCGCGTACACCGTCGTGTGCGTATATGATGATGTCTCCGTCCAGATAAAAGCCCTCTGAAAGCTCAGACTTACTGCTGAAAAATATAACCTTAGCAGGGCACTCTGCTGCAAAATCTCTAAGCACCTCGTCCTCGTAGTTTAACACGCAGTAATCATCTGCTGTCTGATTTTTTGTGATGTCCTCCTTTGCCCTGATGTAATTTTCCATAGTATGGTGTCGATTCAGATGATCGGGTGTGATATTTAAAATTGCGCTTACATGTGGCTTAAAGGTATCTATTGTCTCGAGCTGGAAGCTTGATATCTCTGCAACCGTTACTGTCTCACCGGTGCTTCCTGTGACCATTGATGTATAAGGGATTCCGATATTTCCTACCACTCTCACATCCTTAAAGTAATTCTTCATTATCTCACCTGTCAGAGCTGTAGTGGTCGTCTTTCCGTTGGTTCCTGTAACAGCGATGATCTCACCTGCCCCAAATGTGTATGCAAGCTCTATCTCACCCCATATTTTAACGCCCCTGTCACGTAAGGCATTGACCATAGGAATGTCTGTTGGTACTCCCGGACTTAGCACAGCCACATCAAACTCATCAATCTGTTCATCTGTCAGGCCGCCTAAAATAAGCGGCACCTCCTTAAGCTTTGGTGCTTTCTCATAAAGTGTTTTTGAATCCAGTTCTTTATTTCCATCAAACAATACTGTATCGATGCCATTTGCGCACAAAAGTTCAGTCGCTGCAATGCCACTCTTTCCTGTTCCGACAACAAGTACCTTTTTTCCTTGTAAGCTCATTTTTATTCCTCCATCTTTTATTGCAGCCATCCGTATGGATATGTTTAACAAATCAACTTCTCCAAACGACTGCCTTAATCATTAAATTATAGTATACGTTATTTGGTTCTATTTCGCAAGAGCCCGTAAATCAGTTAAACACTCCTATCTCCTGTGCATACGGTATGATTTCCCTAAATATTTCAGCTGCAACCGGTGCAGCGATTGTTCCGCCATAGTATGCACCGCCCTTTGGATTATTTATTTTCACAAGCACCATAAGTGCCGGATCATCCACCGGATAAAACCCAAGGAACGAGGCTATATATACATTGTCACTTCTCGGAAGTGTCTGCGATGTAGCAGTCTTTCCTCCTATCGCATAACCTTCAACCTTTGCATTTTTTCCTGAGCCCTCTGCTACTACGCCCTCCAAAAGCTTTCGCAGTGTATCAGATGTCTCTTCACTGCATATACCTGACGTCTGTTCAAAGGACAGCACCTCCTTTACCGTACCTTCGGTGCCATGAATCTCCTTACCTATATGAGGAGTAATTCTGTTACCACCATTTATAAGCGATGATACTGTTGTCATAAGCTCGATGGGTGTGAGCTGGAATGACTGTCCAAATGAAATTGTTGCAAGCTCCACCTGGCCTATCTTATCCGGCTGATGCATTATGGTGGCGGCCTCTCCCGGCAAATCAATACCTGTCTTATCAAGCAGACCAAACCTCATGAAATCAGCATAATACCTCTCACTGCCTATTCTAAGACCTAGATCAATAAAGACCGGATTGCATGAATTCTGTATTCCCTGCACAAAGGTCTCACTTCCATGTCCTGTTCTCTTATGGCAGTGTATGCGTCTGTCCTCCACGGTAATATATCCCGGGCAGTAAAAACTGTCATCAAGGCTCACCACATCCTCCTCCAGTGCGATTCCTGCCGTAATTATCTTGAATACGGAACCGGGCTCATATGTATCACTTACACAGCCGTTTCTCCAGGCTTCATCATGGTTTTCACATGAAAAAGGATCATTCAAATTATATTCCGGGTAGTCGGTCATGGCATATATTTCTCCATTTTTAGGGTTTAAGGCAATTATACTCACACTGTCTGCCAGGTTTTGTGCATATGCCATCATTGCATTTTTCTCACATACTCTTTGTATATTTATGTCGAGTGTAGTGACAAGTGTGTCTCCTTTTTTGGGAGCTTCTCTTCTCTCCTTATAGCCCTTCACCTCCACACCTCTGCCATCACATACAGTGTATATCCGCCCTGGTGTACCACGCAGAATTTCATCATATGTGGTCTCAAGCCCAACAACACCCTGACCATCTGCTCCTGCAAAGCCTATAACCTTTGAAAAGAGTTCATCAAGCGGATAGTACCTGACACTCGACTCGTCAACCTTTACCCCTGCCAAGCCATATGATAGTATTTTATCGCCTGTTTTTTTAGAGACATTGTTCTTTATTTTTTCAATGGATGTAACCTTATCCACCTTACTGCGGATAGTCTTTTCGTCAATCGAAAGCTCACTGCTTAAAACAGAAATGACTGCTTCCTTGTCGGTTATCTGATTGTGTATAACGCTTATGTTATATGCAGTTTCATTTGTCGCTATTATCCTTTCATTTCTATCCACTATATCTCCGCGTATTCCTGCAATATCACGCTCTCTTTCCTGAAGCGCACTTGCCTTTTTACTGTAATAACCGCCTTTTACTATCATGAGATAAAACAGTCTGAAACACAAGGCGATAAGAACAGCTGTCAGTATACTGCAAAATACGCATATTTTTCTTCTGTAGCGCGTATTGTTAAGTATCATGAACAAAAATGCCTCAATATTTTTACACTAATATATGCAAAAAATATTGAGGCTATTCTCTATTCGCCCTGCTCACCCTCCTGGGTGACCTTTTCTCCTGTCGGAGGATTTGCGCCTGTTATCGTAAGGTCAGCATTTACACCTGTCTGCTCCTCATCAGGGTATATATTCATATACGGAAGTACTTCCTTTAATATCTCTCTGGTCAGGTTCTGTGCATAGTTACTGTGAGGCTGATCCTGTACATTCGGCTGGTCGATTACAGTGTAAATAACAAGCTGCGGATCCTGCGCAGGCACACAGCCTATAAATGATACAAGATAGCAGCCCCTCTTTCTAAGGTGCGTTGTCTCATCATACATCTGCGCTGTTCCTGTCTTGCCTCCCATTGAGTATCCGTCAACCTTTGCCACCTTACCGGTTCCGTTTGCAACTACATTCTGCAGGTAGTTTTTAAGTGTCGCACTTGTATTCTCTGACACTGTCTTTTTTAGCAGTGTAGGCTCAATTGTCTTTACTGTATTGCCGTTGTCATCTGCGATTTTCCTTACTACGTGCGGCTGATAATAATTTCCGCCATTCACCAGTGAGGAAAATGCACTGACCATCTCTATCATGGTACAGTTATAGTTCTGTCCGAATACGTTTGTCGCTAAATCGACAGGCTTTATATTGTCGAGTGTATACATGAGCGTTGATGTATTTGCCTCACCCGGCAGGTCAATACCTGTCTTTTGACCAAAGCCAAATACACTCTGATAGTACAGAAAATTTTCTGCACCAATCTTATATGACATCTGCATGAGTGCATCATTACATGAATCCATGAGTGCCTTTTCAAGTGTCTCTATGCCATGTCCGCTACGGTTGACGCATGATACCTTTTCACTGCCAAACATCTCGTATCCATCACATAAAAATGTCATATCAGTAGTGAGCGTGCCTGTATCCAGTCCACATGCCACGGTAAAAGGCTTCTGTACGGACCCCGGCTCATATGTATGTGTAACACAGAAGTTCTGCCACAGCTTATTCAGAGTATTTAATGTATCATCATCACTCATTGCATTAAGCTGCTCTTGTGTATAGTAATCCTTCATATTCTTCGGATCGTTCAGATCAAAGTTTGGATAATTCGCCATGGCCAGTATCTCACCATTTTTAGGATTTTCTATAACAACTGCAATATTTTCTGCGCCAAGTCCTTCTCTTGCATTATTTGCATAAGTATCTGAGAACAGTTTTATCTTATCCTCAACAATCGACTGGATATTTGCGTCTATAGTTGTGTACAGTGTATTTCCGTTTTGTGCAGCAATTACTGTTTTCTGGAAATCATTGTCTGCATTCAGATAGCCGTACTCCCTGCCATTTACTCCATTTAAAGTGTCATTGTAATAGTTTTCAAGTCCGGTTGTACCTACATTTCCGGCGGAGGTAAAGCCGATAACTGAGCTTGCCAGCGTTTTAAACGGATAATTTCTCTGATACTCTGTCTCAAACCACACACCCTTGATGTTTGGATTCTTTAGATTGCCCTTTTTGTCTGTTGCATCCTGCAGCTGTACAAATGGCTGAATTGCATCATATGACAGCTTTTTTAACAGTACAATATATTTGTTATCCTTGCTGTTATTTGCATAATCCTCAAGTGTTGCCCTGTCTAAATCCGGAAAGCACTGTGTCAGTGCATCTATCGTCGGAGTTATATACTCTTTCTTACTGGTCATAACCGAGCAATCAAGTACGACATTATAAACAGCCACACTCGTAGCAAGCACTGTGCCGTTTGAATCCACAATATTTCCTCTCTGAAACGGTATTGTTTTGCTGTCATATGACTGTAATGATAGTACCTTTTTAGTATATGCGTCTCCGCTTGTATATTCAATAAACATCAGCCTGCCAATGAGTCCAAGCATGGCTACAACTATTAACATAAACAATGTTAGTAAACGCACCATAGTGCGTATATTGAATTCACTCTAGTTATTTGAGAAAATAGACTCAACAAATGATACTTGTCAAAAAAGTTTAGTCTAAAAAATTTAGCCTAAAGTTTCGACAACATGGAGGTGGTCTATTACGAAAACTCAAACAGCTATAGTTGCACGTAATTGCCGATTACAGGAATGGGCTCAAATGATTCAGGATTGCCAGAATCGTCCGATCGGTGTAACTGTCAGTGAATGGTGCCAAGAGCATTCTATTACAACATCGAATTATTATTATCGTATGGCTCAAGTTAGGAAGGCTTGTTTGGATTCGCTTTCTAATGAAGTTGTTGAGCAGGCAATCGTTCCGATTCCGATGAATGTTATATCTTCAAGTCACAGTTCTCAAAAAGATGCTATTCCAGAACATGATGGTGCATTTGTCGAAGTGGATGCTCATGGAATGAAGATTCGGATTCATGAAAATACATCCAGTTCACTGATTCAAAAAGTACTGGGGGCTGTCGTTCATGTTGAATGATGCAACTTGTTTTAAACAAATCTATATCGTAACAGGATATACAGATCTTAGATTTGGATTGGATTCCCTGGCATCTATTATAGTGGTTCAGTTGTCAAGACACAAATTTAATCTTTTTATAATGAACAGATATATGTAGTTGAAAAGGGGAAGAATGTCCCCCTTAAGCTGCATACTCAATCAAAAGTACCGGATAATAATAGGATGCCGGAGTTTGATTGTTAATGGCAGAATGACAACGTTCAAAATTGTAGGTATGAATATATTTCCCAATCGCTTTCCGTGCTTCACGGATATTGGCATACTGAGTCAGATATGCTTCCTCGTACTTAAAACTACGAAACCATCTTTCAATCATAATATTATCTGCCCAACGGCTTTTTCCATCCATGCTCTGACGAATCTGGTTCTCCTTGAGGAAATTCATATATTCGTTGCTTGTAAACTGACATCCCTGATCAGAATTTAGGATAACTGGTTTTGCTGTTTTAAACGCTTTTTTCAATGCATTGATAACCATTCTGGTATCCAGGGTATCCTCAACTTCCCAGCCTACAATACAGCGGCTGTACCAGTCGATTACAGCTGTCAGATACAGGAATCCACGCTTGATGGGGATATAAGTGATGTCGATTGACCATGCCTGATTTGGACGGTCGATAACGGCATTGCGAAGCAGATACGGGCAGACTTTTGCCTGTTGCATACGCTTAGAAAGGTTCATTTTGGGATAGATAGGATTAATCCCCATTTCTGTCATGTAGCGGCGTGCTTTGCGGCGGCCGACTTTATGGCCACGCATTTTCAGTTGTGAAGACATCTGACGGGCACCCCATGCCGGATTATCCGTGTGTAAACGGTCTATAATGGTCTTACAGTCCAGTTCTTCCTGAGAAACAGGAGTTCCATTATAATATATGCTGGTGCGATTAATATCAAGCAATCTGGCACCTGTTTTGACCGGGAGCTCTTTAGTCTTCAAAAGGTTTTGGACTAAATTTACTCTCGTAGTCAGGTCCAAGTGTTTCTTCAGAGTTTTTTTTTCAACCAATCCACCTGCATGGTGAGTTGCCCAACGTTTTTTTGCGTATTCAGCTTTTTCCCTGCGTTCTGAAGCCAGCTTCTCTTTCAGGTTCTCTTCTCGTGTATCGTCAAAGACAACGGAAGCTTTATCAAGGAATTCCTTCTTCCAATTACGGAGAAGATTTGGTTGAATGTTATTTTCAGCAGCAATTGTATTTAAGTCTTTTTCTCC
>ENA-OQMY01000369-OQMY01000369.1-human-gut-metagenome-genome-assembly--contig:-NODE-369-length-12746-cov-2.646089_pt1 | contig 12746 bp, 12 predicted proteins | sample MGYA00242623_ERZ504868 | MGnify/ENA primary metagenome ERZ504868 (study PRJEB26092, sample SAMD00036386) | human gut metagenome | host: Homo sapiens | study: EMG produced TPA metagenomics assembly of...
TGCCCAACATCAGCGCGCCACGCTGCTGACGACGAACCCCGGTCCGGAGCCAATGGTACATACCAGCAGCAGCGCGGCCTCAGCGGCAGTTAACTCGCCTGTGCGGTACAGAACATCCACCGCCTTTGCGCCGCCGGCAAAGCCCCCCAGCACGCCGCACAGCATGGCTGCGGGGGCCGTTTGTGCTGTGCAGGCCAAGCAAACGGGTATAGGGCCGCAGCAGCAGGCCGAGCGCGCTTGCGGCACGGCTCTCCAGCAGCAGACGGGAAAGCACCAGAAAGGGAAACAGCGCGGGGATGACCGTCTCGTAGCATACGCTCAGCCCGCGCAGTACGCCGCCCGCCGCCGCCCCCGGGCGAAGGAACACGCTGGCTGCGGCAAACAACAGCGCGCCAGTCCACACAAGCTCGGCCAGAGCGCGTTTTATTTTAAGAATATTCATAAACCGTCCCTCCACCCTGATATATATGATTGAACCGGAATCAAATAGTAGGGAGGGCGGCTGATGCGCAGGAAAAAGAAGCCGGGCGAGCGCTACTCCTTTCGCCGCGCGATGGGATTTGGAACGCAGACGGTGCAGACCGTGCTGTACGGGCGGCCGGTGCTGCATGTGGATTGCGGCGGCGCGCTGGAAATCGAAAACTGCCGGAGCATCCTGCAGTACGATGCCGAAAAACTCAAGCTGGACATGGGCGAGCTGAGCGTTACGATCGAAGGAAACGAGCTGGTGGTGGACACTTACCAAAAAACGCTCATCACGGTGCGAGGGCAGGTGTTTTCCATCCATTTTGGTTACGGAGGAGTGCAGGGCGGTTGATGAACAGGTTGGCGCGGTACGCGATGGGAAGCGTGAATTTTGAGGTAACAGGCGGGCGCGGCGAACGCTTTTTAAACGACTGCGTGAACGCGGGCGTCCCGGTCGAACATATCCGCCCCACACAAACGGGCTATCTGGCCACAGTGCCTCTGCGGGATTACAAGCGCATGCACAAATATGCGCGCCGGAACCGGTGCCGCCTGCGCGTGCGGGAGAAATACGGCGCATACTTCGCGCTGTTCACATACCGTCACCGCTGGGGGATACTGGCGGGCCTTGTGCTGTGCGTCCTGCTGCTGTGCATGTGCCGCAACCTTATCTGGAACATCTGCTTTTACAATTTTACGCCGGAGCAGGAAGCATCCGCCCGCGCGCAGCTGTTTGAAAAGGGAATCTATGAAGGTGCGTTTCAAAACAATGAGAGGCTGGTGCGCGCGGCGGGCGAACTGTTTGTGGGGTCGGAAGAATACGGCTGGGTCGCGCTGAATTTTGTGCAGGGCCGTCTGGTGGTGGAAAAAACACAGCGGGAGAAGGTGCCGGAGCCCATCGGCACGGAGGTCACCAACGTAGTGGCGAAGAGCGACGGCATCATACGGCGGCTGGAGCTGGTGGACGGCTATCCCCGCGTGGTGCCGGGCCAGTATGTGGCCCAGGGCCAGGTGCTTGTCAGCGGTATGACGCTGAGCCAGTATGAACGTCCGCTTTATTCCCATGCTCAGGCCGAGGTGCTGGCGGAGGTGGAAAAAAGCTATGTATATACCCAGCCGCTGCATGTGGAGCCTGTACTGCCCCAAGCCGTGAGCAAAAGCTATTACAAGCTGTACCTTCCCTGGGGTGAACTTTCGCTTTATGCACAGCTTGATGTGCCGGAAAACGCGTCCCAGCGCGTGCTGCGCCGCCCGGCGGCCCCTTTCGGATTCCATCTGCCTGCGCTTGTGGAGGAAACGCAGGTGCGGCAGGCCGCAGCCGTGCCCTTTGATTTGACGCCCGGGCTGGCGGAGGATATCGCGCGCTCACGCATTCTGGACGCCATCCGGGCGGAATTTGGCGACTATGAGCTGCTGGAAGAAACGCCGTCTGCTGAGGAAGCAGACGGTGCGGTGACCTTGACGCTGCGGGTGCGCATGCTGGCGGATATCGGGAAAATGGTGCCCTATGAGGGGGAGGCCATGGAGCCGGACAGCACGATTGGTGCAGATTCATAGGAAAAATTCAGAAAAATTTGTAGAACTTATGTACAAAATCCTCTTTTAAATTTTGATAAATATGCTATAATAGTCTCAAAGCTACCGCTGCGCGGTCGCGGGCATGTGCAGACATGCCCGGATGCGCTGGCGCGCATGGGCTTTGTGGCTGTTGAAACGCGCAAAACAACGGCATGGCGTTGTTTTGTTGCAGCCGCTTTGCGGCGTCGCGTTATAATAGTCTCAAAGCTACCGCTGCGCGGTCGCGGGCATGTGCAGACATGCCCGGATGCGCTGGCGCGCATGAGGCTTTGCGTCTGTTGAAACGCGCAAAGGCGTTTGCGGGCATGCGGTTTGGGGAATGCTGAAATATGCTGCAAAAACTTGCAGCGTACAATAAAAAATAAGAGGTGTTGGAATGGCGGAAACAGTGCTTGAAGTGGATTCAGTGGATACGGCACTTGCCATTTTTGGAAATTGCGATGAGAACATCCGTCTGTTGGAGCAGGCCTTTGGCGTAACGGCCATATGCCGCGGCACCGAGGTGAAGCTGACAGGCGGAGAAGAGGATGTGGAGCGTGCCCGCAGGGCGTTGGACGCCATGCTGATGCTACGGGCAGGCGGTACGCCGCTGGAAGAACAGACGGTGCGTTACTGCATCTCGCTGGCCGGCAGCGGGGATGAAGCGCGCGTGAAGGACCTGACAGGAGATTTTATTGCCATCACAGCCAAGGGCCGTCCGGTGCGGCCAAAGACGTTGGGCCAGAAAGCGTATATCGGCGCCATTGTCAAAAATGCCGTGACCTTCGGCGTGGGGCCGGCAGGCACGGGCAAGACGTATCTGGCCGTAGCCATGGCCGTGAAGGCCTTCAAGGCACGGGAGGTGAGCCGCATCATTCTCACGCGGCCCGCTGTGGAAGCCGGTGAGAAGCTGGGCTTTTTGCCCGGAGACCTGCAGAATAAGGTGGACCCGTACCTGCGCCCGCTGTATGACGCTCTGTTCGATATGCTGGGCGCAGAAAATTATCAGAAGCTGCTGGAAAAGCAGCTCATCGAGGTGGCTCCGCTGGCCTATATGCGCGGGCGTACGCTGGATGATGCCTTCATCATCCTTGACGAAGCGCAGAATACCAGTCCCGAACAGATGAAAATGTTCCTCACACGCATGGGCGCCGGCTCCAAGGTCGTGGTGACGGGCGACATTACGCAGATCGACTTGCCGGATAAGGCACGCTCCGGCCTTGTGGACGTGCTGGGCGTTCTGAAAAACGTTGAGGGCATCGCCATGATCCATTTTTCCGAAAAGGACGTTGTGCGCCACAGGCTGGTGCAGGAGATCATACGCGCCTACGACAAAGCGCAGGCTGCGAGAAACAGAAAGTAAAGGATGTGTTTTTGATGTCTCATAAAGTATATATCACCAACAAGCAGAACACGGTGAAGGTGCCGTCCGGGCTGCGCATCCTCATCCGCCGCTCGTGCCACGCGGTGCTGGAGGCTGAGCATTTCGAGGGCCCTGCCGAGATCAGCGTCACTTTTGTGGACAACGCCGAGATCCAGCAGCTGAACAAGCAGTACCGGGATAAGGACCAGGCCACCGATGTGCTCAGTTTTCCGTTGGGGCAGGACGGCAAGTACGACATCAATCAGGAGACGGGCGCCGCGATGCTGGGGGATATCGTCATCTCGATGGAACGGGCCATGGAGCAGGCCAATATATACGGCCATTCCCTCCAGCGGGAGGTCGCGTTCCTGACGGTGCATTCCATGTTCCACCTGTTGGGTTACGACCACGAAGCAGGCGGCCTGGAGGCCGTGCGTATGCGCGAAAAGGAGGAGGCGGCGCTCATCCAGCTGGGCCTGCCGCGCACGGTTTCGTACAGCCAGGTGGACTGAGATGAAGCCGCGCTTCGTGGACAGCTTTCTGTACGCCGCCCAGGGCATCCGCACCGCGGTGCGCGAGGAGCGCAATATGCGGTTCCACCTGTGCGCCGCGTTTTACGTTTATCTTTTTTCGCTGTTTTACGGCTTTGGCAAAACAGAGTACATTCTCATCACGCTCATGGTATGCGGGGTTTTGGCGCTGGAGCTTGTCAACTCCAGCCTGGAGCGCACGGTGGAGCGCCCTGCGCCGGACCGGTACATGACTGCGGGCGTGGTGAAAGACATGGCCGCGGGCGCGGTGCTGGTATTCAGCATCGGGTGCGCGGTGTGCGGCGCTGTCCTGTTCTGGGATGTCGCGGCGTTCCGGCGCATGTTCGCTTTCTTTGCGGCAAGGCCGCTGCTGGCGGTGTTGCTGGCCGCGTCTCTTGCCGTGGCGTGGCAGTTCATTTTTGGAAAACGGAAGGAAGGCAAATAATTGCAGCAGGAACAGACAAAATCGATCTTCGTGGCCATCGTGGGCCGCCCCAATGTGGGGAAATCGTCTCTTTTGAACAGAATGGTGGGGGAAAAGGTGGCCATCGTCACCGCAAAACCCCAGACGACACGAACGCGCATCACGGGTATATTGACGCTCGGTGCGGTGCAGTATGTATTTCTGGACACGCCGGGCATCCACCGCCCACGCACCAGGCTGGGCGAGCGCATGGCAAAAGCAACGGCGGATTCCGTGGCCGAGGTGGACGCGGTGGTAATGCTGTTTGAACCGTACGGCGAGCTGACGGAAGCCGAGCAGGCGCTGGTGGAGGACATCCGCGTGAAAAAAGTGCCTGCGCTGGCGGCGGTGAACAAGACGGATACGCTGAAAAAAGAAACAGACCTTGCCGTGCGCATGCAGTTTCTGGAAGAGCTGGGCGTGTTCCGGGGCGTGCTGCCGCTGTGCGTGTCAGAGGACAGGGGCTGTACGGAACTGCTGGACGCACTGCTGCCTTTCGCGGTGGAAAGCCCTCACTATTTCCCGGACGACGCCTACACCGACATGCCGGAAAAGGCTCTCGTGGCGGAGGTGCTGCGGGAAAAGATGCTGCTGAACCTGCGGGACGAGATTCCCCACGGCACGGCTGTGACCGTGGAACGCTTCAAGGAACGCGGAGACAAGGATATCATCGACATCGACGTAAACATCTACTGCGAAAAAAAGAGCCATAAGGGTATGATCATCGGTAAGGGCGGGCAGATGCTCAAGAAAATCGCGTCCGAGGCGCGTGTGGAGTGCGAGGAGTTTCTGGGCGCACGGGTGAACCTGCAGTGCTGGGTAAAGATCAAGGACGACTGGCGCGACAACGATTTTCTGTTAAACAATTTCGGCTTTCAAAAATAAGCGCAGGGCCGGGCAGGAGAAATAAATCCGCCGCGTTCCCTGTTTTTGGACAACATTTCCGCTTATATGCGCGCTACAATGGTGAATAGTACCTGTTAGCGGAGGTGTTCACCATGGAAACAAGCAACTACTGGAAACTGTTTGAAAGTACGGGCCAGGTAGAGGACTACCTTGCCTTTAAGCAGCACGGCACGCAGGAGGAGACACAAAATGCGGACGACGACAATGGGCCTGGTGCTGCGGGCGACAAAGACGGGCGAAGCTGACCGCGCTTTGCTGCTGCTGACGCCGGATGGCCTTGTCAGTGCCATGGCAAAGGGGGCACTGCGCCTGAAAAGCAGGCTGTTCAGCGGTACGGGGCTGTTTTGCTACAGTGAATTCACGCTGTTCGAGGGCAAAACCATGTTTGTTGTGGACGAGGCGGAGGTACGCCAGGTGTTCTGGGGCATCCACGAAAGCGTGGAGCATATGGCGCTCGCCATGTATTTCGCAGAGCTTGCGTCCACGCTCTCGCCCACGGGGCAGGAGGCCGAGGCGCAGCTGCGGCTTCTGCTCAACAGCCTTTACCTGCTGAGTGAAGGAAGGCGCGCTCCGCGTTTGGTAAAGGCCGTGTACGAGCTGCGCGCCATGACGCTGGCGGGCTTTATGCCGGACCTGGTGGCCTGCGCGGATTGTGTGAAATACGAGGGCGGCGCGTTCTGCTTCGATGCACGGAAGGGCCGCCTGTACTGCGGCGAATGCGCCGCGAAGCGCGAGCTGGAATGCAATTTGGACCCGGCGGCGCTGGCGGCCATGCGGCACATCGTGTTCAGCGGGGATGACAAGCTGTTTTCTTTTTCGTTGGCGGAGCACAGCACGCAGCTGCTGGGCGCGGTGACGGGGCGGTGGGCGCTTTATTGTGTGGACAGGCCGCTGCGTTCGCTGGATTTTTTAAATACCGTTCTGGATTAAAGCGTGCGTGCGGCATACATAGATAGACCGTCACCCGGCGCGGGCAAGGCTTGTCTGCGCCGCAATATTTGTTTAGAGTTGGCACGCCCGGCTCCGCGTAACGCCTTTGCGGTCCGATGCGGCGGGCGCAACAGCGGGGTGCTCCCGAAGCGGCTTTGCAGCCGCGGCACGGGAACGTTTCGGATGCTCCGGCGGCACGGCCGCCGGGAAAGGAACCAAGAGGAGAATATGGACGAAAAATACTTAGAAGCACTGGAATTCGACAAGATACGCGCCCGCGCGGCCGACGGCATCGTCTGTCCGGAGGCACGGGGCATGCTGTTGGGGCAGCCCGCATGGGAAACGCCTGACGAGGTGCGTGCGGCGCTGGAGCAGACAGACGCCATGACGACGCTGCTGATCAAAAACGGTTCGCCCCGTTTTTCCTCGGTGGAGAATGTGCGGGGTATCGTGCAGAGAGCGGAAAAGGGCGGCGTGCTCTCCATGGCGGAGCTGCTTACGGTGGCGGACACACTGCGCAACTTCCGTGAGCTGGTGAAATGGTACGGCCTGACGGAGCACGACGTGCTGCCGGTAGACGATTTGTTCTATGCCATGACGCCCCAGCCGACGCTGGAAAAGACGATAAAGGATTCGATTTTGTCCGAAAATGAAATGGCCGACACGGCCAGCGACACGCTGTATGATATCCGCCGCAAGATCCACGCGGCGGAAAATTCCATCCGCGATAAGCTGGACGCCATTACAAAATCACAGTCGGCGTCAAGATATTTGCAGGACGCCGTGGTTTCGCTGCGCAACGGGCGCTTTGTCGTGCCCGTGAAAGCGGAGCACCGCGGCGAGGTGGGCGGCGTCATCCACGACGTTTCTTCCAGCGGTTCCACGTTGTTTGTGGAGCCTACGGCCGTGGTGGAGGCCAATGCAAAGATCCTGCAGCTGCGCAATTTGGAACAGGCTGAGATCGAACGCATTCTGGCAGCATTTTCCGCTCGGACTGCGGCACTGGAGCCGATGTTTACGTTTGGCTACGGAGCGATGCTGGAGTTGGATGTGCTGCTGGCCAAGGCCAGGCTGGCGCTGGACCAAAAGGCCATGAAACCGCAGGTGAACGACGACCATGCGTTCAGTCTTGTGCGTGCGCGCCACCCGCTCATCGATCCGGCTGTGGTCGTTCCGGTAGACATCGCATTGGGCGGCGCTTGCGACACGATGGTCATCACCGGCCCCAACACGGGCGGCAAGACGGTTACGCTTAAAACGGCTGGCCTTTTGTGTGCGATGGCGCAGCACGGCTATCTGATCCCGGCACACGAAAGCAGCTCTGTCTGTGTGTTCGGCGAGATACTGGTGGACATCGGTGACGAGCAGAGCATCGAACAGAGTTTGTCCACATTTTCAGGGCACATCAAAAACATCACAGGAATCCTGAAACTGGCGGGGCCTCAGACGCTGGTGCTTATGGACGAGCTGGGCGCGGGGACCGACCCGGCTGAAGGCGCGGCGCTGGCGGTATCCGTCATCGAGGCGCTGCGCGGTCTTGGAGCGAAGATCATGGCCACCACGCACTATTCAGAGCTGAAAATTTTTGCGCTGGATACGCCGGGCGTGCAAAACGCCTCCTGCGAATTCAATGTGGAAACGCTGCGCCCAACCTACCGCCTTTCTGTGGGCGTACCGGGAAAATCCAACGCGTTCCTCATCAGCCAGAAGCTTGGCCTTGCGCCGGAGATCATTGAGAACGCCCGGGCGCATCTGTCCAACGAGGACCAGCAGTTTGACAATATCCTCAACCAGCTTGAGGATCTGAAGGTGGAGCTGAAGGCGCAGCAGGACGAGGTAGAGCGCCTGAAGCACACGGCCTCTCATGCACTGGAGCAGGCCGAGGAAAAACGTGCTGCGCTTATCCGGCAGGGCGAGGAAGAACTGGCCGCTGCGCGGGAGAAGGCCCACGGTATGGTGCAGGACGTGCAGAACACAGCCTACGGCCTGATGGATGAGCTGCGCAAGCTGGAAAAAGACAAGCAGCTCAGCGCGTCCCAGCGCGCGGCCCGTGCGCGGGAGATCGCGAAAAAGGAAACGGAAAAGCTGTTCGGCAAAACGGACGTGGTGCATGCGCCTCAGCGTACTTTCAAGCCGCTGGACAGCGTAAAACTGGGGCAGGAGGTGCTGATCGCCGAGCTGGACAAGCCCGGTATCGTGACGGCTCTGCCGGACCGTGACGGCATGGTGGAGGTGCGCGCGGGTATTATCAAGACAAAAGTGCCGCTCAACGGCCTGTGCGCGCCGCACAAGCAGCAGCCCGCGCCGCAGAAAAACGTATCAGCCGCGCCGTGCGCCGGCCTCCGCGTCAAGCGGGGATAAGGTAACACGTACGCCCAGCATGGAAATCAACCTGATCGGCATGACGGTAGAAGAAGCTCTGCATGAGGCGGACAAATTTATCGACAACGGCGTGATGAACGGACAAACGACGCTGTACCTCATTCACGGCAAAGGGACGGGCGCGCTGCGCAAAGGCATTCATGAGCATCTGCGCCGTCATAAAAACTGTGCGCAGCTTCCGCCTTGGCGTTTACGGCGAGGGCGAAGCGGGCGTTACGGTAGTAGAGCTGAAATAGGGGACGGCACGGGGAAGCCTGCCGCCTGACGGGGGATTCGCGCCGCGAAAAACAGAAAAGCTTCGGTTCCGGGGAGCGCGTAAAACAGCAAAAGGCCGTGTATCGCATTGGATACACGGCCTTTTGTATATGCCGGGTCCGGGGCAGGCACGCCCCGACAAGAGCATGAAGCAAATTTGACGCCATGACAGAATCGTTCTCCTGCCCTTGGACGCTGAATGAGAGGCTAAAGGTATGATTCTGTCGGAGCTTTATATGCTGCCGGTAAACTGGGATTTCATGCGAAAAAGAATATTCTTACGTTGCAAATAGCTTATCGATTTCCTTTCTATCGCAATCTAAAATCCATTGGTTAAAATTATGATAAATAGGCCACAGTGTTTCTTTGCGTTCTGCAACTAAATCTGCGCCCCTATCATCGTAAATATGATACAAATACACTTCTTCTGTATTTGCAAAATAAACGCTTGAAACCAAGGATGAAATACCGCCCAGGTCGGCTTTAATGATTTCTCTTAGCAGCAGCTCTGGCGAAAAATCAATCTTACACAGATCTCAATAGAGCTGCAATACCATATACTGTTCGTCTCCGTCATTTATCTGTTGTTCCCTTTGTTCGTGGGGCAAAGAAACCAGATTCTGAAGCACACTCAAATCCAACCCGTTTCCATACCCCGGCCCATCTTCGTTGGGATGGGTATCTATCCGTAACAAGTTCGGAGGTTGTGGAAGGGAGCTATATATAGCTTTTGCCCGTTGTAGTGACGCACCGATATATTGGGGATTTACAACCGTATCACGAAGAAGTGAAGCGTCTGAATATACAGGTGTTTCACCTCCTAGTTTCAAAGCGAATGGCAACGGGGCATTTATAAAACACGGGATGCTCCAGCGTTGGGTTCCCTATTCTAATAAGAAGATTATCAAACCTTTCTGGCAGCATAGAATATCGCTCCTTCCGTAGAGTGCGCCTTCTCATCAGATTTAAGGCAACACCGCACAATTCACGGCTGAAGCCTTAAGCGCCGACCTCGCTTGCAGATTTTCCGGCAACTGTCACAAAAATGCTCGCGAATACACAAAGTATTCGCTGCGCTTTTTGTTTAACCTGCCTAAAAAATCTGCCGGCGCGATTCGACTCTTAGAATTGTGCGGTGTTGCCTTAAATTTATTGATTATCCATATTGTAGCATAACTGCATGGCTAATCAACAACAAACTTTCAGGGCTTGCCGGGAGTTTTTTTATAAATCTTTTACGCACTGTCCATTCCGGCAGGATGCGCCGCGTCTTCGGAAACCATGCTTTGGGCGTGATTCTGTCATTTGCCGGCTGCCTAATTCGCCTTGCGGCCGGCGTCATCCGGCTTCGTGCCCGTCGCCGCTTTCAACCGCTCCAGCAGCGCGGCATAGCGCGGCTCCTGCTTCAGTGCGTGCAGCGGTTCAGAGCTCTCCAGTACGAACAGCGCGTTTTCACGCAGAAAATCATCCGATACATCCATGATGCCGGAGGAGGAGAGCCGGTCGAAAAACAGCGGCGAATATTCCTGCGCGCGGCAGCCCGTAACAGCGCTTTCCGCGTAGGCTTCGGCGGCGTCCAGCGCAGCCGGCGTCTTGCCCGCCAGAGCCAGCAATTCGGCGCGTGCCAGCTCATAGTTTCCGTGCATGCCGGGCGCGTTTTCACCATGAAACAAAACGTCCAGACGGCAGGCTGCGTCCAACAGTGCGAGGGCCTTCTCCGTATCCCCGCGCGCACGTGCCTCGGCGGACAGGCTGTATAAGCACAGTCCCGCGTCCCGCACATATCCCCAAAGGCAGGCCTGGTGCAGCTTTTCCGCTTCCTCCGCTTGTCCCGTCTGTCTCAGGATGGATGCTTTCAGCATGCGGGCGTCGTAATCGGGCTGAGGGAGTTTTTCTACGGCGTCCAGCGCACGACCGGCTTCTCCATTCATCATATACAGGCCGGACAGCGTGTAGAATGCGGCCTCACGGGTCTCGGTGTCCGTGCTGTGCGTGCTGTCCTCAAACAGGCGGATGGAGCGTTCCAATTGCTTTTGTACGAACGCTTCGTCTTTCAGGGCCGCCATATAGCGCATATACAGCGATGCGATGCGGAATTTGAGCGCGGTGTCGCCTGGATGGGAAAGCAGAATATCTTCACAATAGGCGCAGGCTTCTTCGGCGCGGCCGCTTTCAAACAGGACGCGTCCTTTTTCCCAGATGGCTTTCAGTTCTTCCTCGGAAAGAAGAGGCCGAAAATCCAGCAGTGTGTCGGGTGTGGTGCCCAACGCCCGCGCCAGAGGGCACAGCAGCAGAATATCCGGGTAGGCACTGGCCGTCTCCCATTTGGACACCGCCGCGGCGGTAACGCCCACGGCCTCGGCAAGCTGTTCCTGCGTCAGTCCCTTTTGTCTGCGCAGTGTTTGGATGGTTTTTCCGGTTGGCATTTCCATTTCGGCAAATTCCTTTCGTTTCTTTTGGGCCCGGTTCCATCGTAACATACGAGCGCCGCGTATACAATGGAGCTGATGTTGAACGCAGATGCGGGTTTTTTTGAATTGAATTCAAGCTGCGGACGGTGCGGGGCAGAGAAAACGCACTCCAACCTCCGGCATATGTTTCGGAAGGCGGAGCGCGCTGTGAAATAAAGAAAAATGTGCTTCAGGAAAGTGTGGCAGACAGCCCGGCGGCATGCTTGGCGCGCTGGGAACGGCGCAGTCTCTGCTTGACGCGGCTCACAAGGAACACGAACAGGCACATCAGCGCGGGAGTGGCGGCGGCAAATACGCCCAGCAGCGTCCACGCACGCCCTGAAAGAGGGGAAAGGCCAAACAGCGGCCCCAGCAGGACGCATGCACCGATGAAGCCCACGCCCATGGCGGCCACGATGGCAAAGCGCCATCTGGACAGAGGCCAGCACAAAAACAGCAGCACCATAAACCCTGCCGTGCCCGCCAGCAGCGTGCACACAGTGGAGATCTGCTCCATGGGAAGGCCCATCCCGGAGCCGATCCACATCACGGCCAGCAGGTTCACCACATTGACCAGCCCGCCGGGCAGTGCGTTCAGCAGCACGCTGCGCATAAAGCTGCCGCGTACACGCCCATAGGATGGCTCGAATGTCAGCAGGAACGAAGGAACGCCGATAAGCAGCCCGCTGAGCAGACTGATCTGCGCGGGCACCAGCGGATAGGGCATGGCCGCAAACAGAAGAACCAACGAAACAACGAATGAGAAGATGTTTTTTACAAGGAACAGTGTGGCCGAACGTTCGATATTGTTGATGACACGCCGCCCCTCTTTGACGATCTGCGGCATGGCAGAAAAATTGGAGCTCAGCAGCACCAGCTGGGCCACATGCTGCGCGGCCTCGCTGCCTGCCGCCATGGCGATGCTGCAATCCGCATCTTTTAAAGCCAGCACGTCGTTTACCCCGTCGCCGATCATGGCCACGGTGCGGCCCGTGTCCTTCAGCGCGCAGATGAGCGCGCGCTTTTGCTGCGGCGTCACACGGCCGAACACGGCATGCGCCTGCGCCGCGCCGCGAAGGTCCGCGTCTTCAGGTACGCGGGACATATCCAGATAATGTTCCGCGCCCTCCACGCCCGCCCGGCGCGCAACTTCCGCCACGGATACCGCGTTATCGCCGGAGATGACCTTTACACTCCACCGCCTGTGCCTTGAAATAGGCCAGTGTTGCAGGTGCATCCGCACGGATTTTATCCGAAAGCACCACAAAGCCCAGCGCCTGCGGATCGTGCTGCAGCGTACCGCCCTCCAGCACGCCGTGTCCGCGCGCCAGCACCAGCACGCGCCGTCCTGCCGCCAGCTGCGGCTCTACCGTACCCCGGAAGGCGGCATACCCGCCGCCCAGCACGATCTCCGGTGCGCCGAGGATGTATTCGTCTCCGTCTTT
>ENA-OQMY01000370-OQMY01000370.1-human-gut-metagenome-genome-assembly--contig:-NODE-370-length-12737-cov-2.368596_pt1 | contig 12737 bp, 10 predicted proteins | sample MGYA00242623_ERZ504868 | MGnify/ENA primary metagenome ERZ504868 (study PRJEB26092, sample SAMD00036386) | human gut metagenome | host: Homo sapiens | study: EMG produced TPA metagenomics assembly of...
TCGCTCAGCACGCAATCGCTTGCGTCCTGTGTGAATTACTTTGTTTGGAATTGTTTAACGTGTTTTTCCAACACGAAAATAGGTTCCGTTACAAGTTTTTCGATATTGTTCAATTTTCAAGGTCCTGTAAGCGCCTCAGCCATGCGGCTGACGACTTGATTATTTTATCACGGAAGTGATTTTTTGTCAAGCTCTTTTTTCGAAGTTTTTCGTGATTCAGATCTCTCCGGCGAACTTGGAGCGTTCTCGGTTTCTCGGCGCTGGCCGGAACTTTCGGACGTCTATTGGTTCTTTTCGCTTTACTTCCAGCCGGGACTCAGAAGTCATTCTTTTGTCTCGGCGCTTGGCGCTCAAGTATAATACCATACGCCGGGCCACTTTGCAAGCCTTTTTTACAAGTTTTTTGCTCTTTTTTCGCTTTTGTATACATCCGCCAGTTTTTCACTTGAAATCAGTCCCTGCTTTGACACCCGTTCAGCACGCCTGCGGTGTGCTGCCCCTCCAAGTGGGAGGGGGCGTTGCACTATATATAATAAGAAGAGCATCTGCTGCCTTCACCGGGCAAACGGATGCTCTCTTATATATGATAGTTACTTCTGGGCATACACCTGCTTGAGGTGTTCCGTGAGCTTCATATTCTCACTGTAGTCCACCGGTACCACGATGACGCTGGGGACATCCTGTTTGAAAGCCTCTTCCAGCGTGGGGATAAGCTCCTCTGCCTTCTCAACACGATAGCCCTTGCAGTGCATAGCCTCTGCCAGCAACTTGAAATCGGGATTCGAAAAGTCCACGTAGCAGTGCTCGCCGCCGAACTGCTCCTGCGCTTTCCACTTGATGAGGCCGTAGCTGGAATCCTCCCAGATAAGGGTCACGAACGGCACATGCTCCCGCACCGCTGTTTCCAGCTCCTGACTGTTCATCATGAAGCCTCCGTCGCCGCAGACCGCCAGCACCTTCTTCTCCGGATAGAGAAGCTTTGCCGCGAACGCGCCCGGGATGGAGAAGCCCATGCTGGCGAAGCCGTTGGAGATGAGGCAGGTGTTGGGCTCATAACAGTCGTAGTGGCGGGTCGATCCACATCTTATGGGCGCCCACATCGCTGACCACGATGTCGTCGCGGCCCATGACCTTCCGCACATCGGCGAGGATGCGCGCCGGCTTCATGGGGCAGCTGTCGTCCGCCGCCATTGCCTCATGCTCTGCCACCATCGTCTGGCGGAGAGCCAGTGCAAATTCCGGCTCACCGGTGCGGTGGGCGCAGCGCAGGATCTCATACAGGCTTTCTGAAATGTCGCCCACCACTTCCACAGCGGGCTGATACCGCTTGTTGACATCGGCGGGGGCGCTGTCGATGTGGACGATGGTCATATTCTCCCGTGCGCCCCACTTGGCCGGTGCGCACTCCACGATGTCGTAACCGATCGCGATGACCACATCCGCCCGATCGAAGAGCTGGTTGACATAGTCTTTCTGCGGGATGCCGATGGTCCAAAGGCTGTACTTGTCGTCCATCGGGATGATGCCCTTGGCCATCATAGTGTTGACCACCGGGATGTGCAGGCGGTCAGCCAGCTCGGTGACAGCAGCGGCGGCATGGCCGCGCACCGCACCCGCGCCTGCAAGGATGACCGGATTTTTCGCCTCACTGATGATTTTTCCTGCCGCTGCAATGTGGGCCGGGTCGGCATAGACCTCATGCATCTGCTGGCGCTTGAGCGGCACGGCGTCGGCGGGCATTTTTGCGATATTCTGGGGCAGGTCGATATGGGTCGCGCCCGGCTTGCCCTTTTCAGCATGCTTGAAGGCCAGCCGCACGATCTCGCCCACCGTGTCGGGGCGGATGATCTGCTTCGAACGCTTGGTGATAGGCTCAAACATCGCGGTCAGGTCAAGGTACTGGTGGCTGGTGAGCTGCATCCGGTCGGTGCCGACCTGGCCCGTGATGGCCACCAGCGGCGCACCGTCCAGATAAGCATCCGCCACACCGGTGACAAGGTTGGTGGCACCGGGGCCAAGGGTGGACAGGCAGACGCCGGCCCGGCCGGTCAGACGGCCATAGACATCCGCCATAAAGGCCGCACCCTGCTCGTGGCGCACCGGGATGAAGCGTATCTTGCTGTCCCGGATCGCAAACATCAGATCCAGCGTCTCTTCGCCCGGAATGCCAAACATCACATCGACGCCCTCAGCCTCCAGACAGTCCACCAGCACCTGCGCAGTCGTTTTCATTTCCTTCATTTTCTTCCCTCCCAAAACGAAAAGGCAGCGCAGCCCCATGCGGGCCACGCTGCCTTTGCTGCGCTTATTGTAAACGATTTTCGGTCATCCCGCAAGTGCAAATTTCCACAAAAAGCGGCTTGCTTTCGGTTTTTGCTCCGGCAGGCTTGACAAGCAACGGAGCAGGCCGTATGATGAAAGTATCTTTTTGCAGTGAGGTAGTTATCATGTCCAGCATCACCATCCGCGGCTGCTGCATCGGCGCAGGCCGTCCGAAAGTCATCCTGCCCATCGTCGCCCGCACAGAGGACGATATTCTCCGTGAGGCCAGGCGGCTGTCCGCGCTGAAGGCCGACTGCATCGAGTGGCGGGCCGACTGGTTTTCCGATGCTCTGGATGCTGCCGCACGGAAGCGGGTGCTGTCCGGTCTGCGAGCAGCGCTGGGCGAAAAGCTCCTGCTCGTGACCTTTCGCACCAAAGCAGAGGGCGGAGAAGCCTCCCCGACGCCGCAGCAATACGCTGATTTCTGCGGCACGGTCTGTGTCAGCGGCTGTGCCGACCTGCTTGACATCGAGTTCTTCCCGAATCGAGAAGGGCTTCCGGCCCTCATCGGGCAGGCGCACAAGGCCGGTGTCGCAGTGGTTTGTTCCAGCCATGATTTCCACAAAACGCCGTCCCGGACGGAGATGGTCACACGCCTGATCGCCATGCAGCAGGCCGGAGCCGACCTGCCCAAACTGGCTGTGATGCCGAACTCGCCGTCTGACGTCCTCGAATTGCTGGCCGCCACAGCAGAGATGGCAGAGCAGCACCCCGAAACGCCCGTCATCACCATGAGCATGGGCGCGTGGGGTGCAGTGAGCCGCCTGTGCGGAGAGACATTCGGCTCTGCCATGACCTTCGCCAACCCCGGGCAGGCCAGCGCGCCCGGACAGGTGGCGCTGGATGTAGTGAATGAAGTGCTGGACAGCCTGAGACTCGAGTAAAAAGCTCATATCCCCCAGTAATTGCAGCAGCCCCGCTTTTCAGGCGGGGCTGCTGTTCATTTTCTCGAAAATTGTCTGATACGTCAAATTTCAACGGTCTTCATTGGCTATCTTTCCAGATTTTTTCGAGTTTCCTCGAAAATATTGACATTTTGTCGTCAAGATCATATCATTGTGTCATAAGAGATGAAAAGTGTTGCCGCAAGTCGAAATTCATCGTTTCTACTCCACCTCAGTGAAATCGTGCCATACCGACAGGAGGTCCCACCATGATGCAGTGTGTCAGACGATGCAGCTTTATTTGTGGAGCTGTTCTCAGCATCCTGCTCCTGCTCTGCAGCTGTCAGGCTGGGGCCGGGCAACTCATCCCGCCGGACAATATTCCCTCAGAAAACAACCTCCCAGGGAAAGAAGGAGCTGCTCGCCGCCCTGAATCAGGAGTATTTCGACCGCTTCAAGCGCTCCAACTATTTTATACAGGGCAGTGACTCTGCCGCTGAGGCTGTATTTCTGTATCTTGCGCAGAACTCCGGCGCGACATCGACAAAGCGGTCGAGTCCTTAACCGAAAATCCCAAAGATGGCCGTGCGAACTGCGCCGACGATGTTCTGCGCATAATTTTTCCCTCGCCCAGCAAAACTTATTGGGTCAGTTATTCCTTCCTCTCTGCCAACATGCTGGAGAACGGTGTCCTGAAAGAAAATGCAGGATTTGGCCCCGTTGCCAAAAATCTCATCGACCATCGGACGCTTCTGGAGTTCTACTCTCTTTCTGGCAACGAAAACGTCGGCTTTGCCGTCGGCGTCATCGGCGGTCAGGCGCTCGTCGTGACAGTGTCCGTTTCCTGACAGCATTTTTCAAGACAAGCAAAAAATGACCGCTGCGGTCTCCTGCTCTGCGGCGGTCATTTTCTCTGTCCACCCTATTGGGCGAACCATTTTATACTCTTATAATAAAGGAACCTGCCAACGCCTGTCAACCGAGAAAAGCTTGCTTTTTGTCGATTTGCGCGGTTTCACATTGTAAACTGCACTGCGCAGAATGCGGCATAGATGCAGAGCAGCGCCACCCCCTGCACACGGGAGAGCTTTCCACGCACCAGCGCCGGGATGGTCAGCAGCGCCATCACCAGCAGCATCACGGGCAGCTCGAGCACCAGACTCGAGTTGATACCGAACAGGGTCGCACTCTGAGGGATTTCAAAGGGTGCCAGTGTCACCGACATGCCGCTGACCAGCACGAGGTTGAAAACATTCGCACCCACGACATTGCCCAGCGAGAGGTCGCTGTGGCCCTTCATCAGCGAAGTAATGGCCGTGACCAGCTTAGGCAGCGAGGTACCCAGCGCCACGAAGGTCAGCGCGATGACCGATTCCGGCACGCCCATCGCCTGCGCGATGATGGTGCCGTTGTCCACCAGCAGGTTCGCGCCCAGCGCGATGAGGGCTGCGCCCACCACCAGCAGCAGGACGATTTTTCCGATGCCCATCGGCTCTTCCTCATGCTCCGGCTCTGCCGGAGCATTTTTCATCTGCCAGACATTCGCCGCCATATAGGCCACGAACATTCCCAGCATCAGCAGGCCCATCGGACGGGTAAAGCGGCCCATGCCGTAAGCTGCCACGCAGTAGATGGCCGCAGCCGCAAAGAAGAAAGCCACCGGAACACGCAGGGGCTTCGGGTCCACCTTGCCGGGCCGCACGGCCACCGTAATGGCCGCGATGAGGGCCGTGTTGCAGATGACAGAACCGATGGCGTTGCCGTAGGCGATCTCGCCATGGCCGGACACTGCCGAGATGGTGGACACCATCACCTCGGGCAGGGTAGTGCCGACGGACACCACCGTTGCGCCGATGAGCAGCTCCGGCAGATGGAATTGGCGGGCCAGCGCCGATGCGCCGTCCACGAACCAGTCACCGCCCTTGATAAGGCAGAGCAATCCCAAAGAACAGGACGCCGGGGATCATCATATCGTTCCTCCCAATCTCTCTCCGGGCGCAAATCGCGCCGCATCACATAACCAAAAGCCGTATTGTATATGATACCAACTTTTCCGTGTGGAATACAACGCCCTGCCCGAAAACATTTTGAGCCCCACTCTATAACGGTGGGCCGTGCCATTGAAATCCATTTCTATTTGTGTTATTCTGTGATTAGAAAGGCGCTGTCCTGCAAGTGCAGCGGTCATGCTCCCTCCTCGGCATCACATTCCGTGTGCCGTCCGGAGGAAGTCCAATTTTTGTCATCCTCCGGATGGTCTTAATCATTGATACATGAAAGACTTGAAGGAGGAACTCCATCATGGATATTTTGAATACTGTTATTGCTCTGCTCGGCCTTCTGGCCACCGTTATCATTGGCACTGCCAAAATCACTTGGACGATTGCCCAAGTATTTTTTCGGAATACGCACCACGCAAAGCACTATTCTAAAAAATGACAAGAAAAATGACCGCCCTACAGTCTACCAAACTCAAGCGGTCATTTATTCTTAAATTTCCGTGATAGAGGAGGGAGCTGACCACTGTGCGGGCAGCGCCTTTCTTTGTCTTCATTATAGACGTTAGAACGCAGGTTGTCAAGAGACTTGCGTTTTCATTTTATTTACACCACTTTGCAAACTCTTCATCGGTACACTTGACGTAGTGGCTGCCGCTGACGAGGTGGCTGGTGCCTTTGCTGTAGTCGATGCCGGAAGTGGCATAGTCGTAAGTCTCGGCCACGCGGCGCTTTTCCACCACCGGGTTTCGGCAGCGGGATAGCCGACAGCAGGCTCCGGGTGTAGGGATGGATGGGATCTGCAAAATTTCTCGTGTACCCGTTTCAGCAGGTGGCCCAGATGGAGCACACCGGATACGGTCGGAGATGACTTGACCATGGACAGGTCGTGTGCGATGAACAGGTAGGCCGTGCCGGTCTCCTGCTGGATATCCTTCATCAGGTTGACGACCTGTGCCTGGATCGACACGTCCAGTGCCGAGATGCACTCGTCGGCGATGATGAGCTTCGGGTTCATGATGAGGGCGCGGGCGATGCCGACGCGCTGGCGCTGGCCGCCGGAGAACTGGTGGGGGTAGCGCTCAGCGTGCTCGGGCGCAAGGCCGACCTTCTCCAGAATTTTCTCCACCTTTTCGCGGCGCTCGTCCTGGGTCTTGTACATATGGTGGATGTCCAGACCCTCTCCGATGATGTCCTCCACCTTCTTGCGGGGGTTCAGGGAGGCCATCGGGTCCTGGAATATCATCTGCATCTGGGTGCGCAGGGTGTTGTTCTGGGCGTGAGTCAGACGTCCGCTGATGTCCTGCCCGTCGAAGGTGATCTTGCCCGCGGTGGGGTCATACAGCCGGATGATGCTGCGGCCAATGGTGGATTTGCCCGAGCCGGACTCGCCCACCAGACCGTATGTCTCGCCGGGATAGATTTCAAAGCTGACATCGTCCACGGCCTTGACGGTGAAGTTCTTGTTCACCTTGAAATACTGCTTCAGTCCCTCGACCTTCAGAAGAGGGGTAGCGCTCTGTGCTGCCATTTACTCCGCCTCCTCTATCTTTTTTGCTTCTGCGCTCATACGGGCCACACGGTCTTTCAGCTCAGGCGGCATCTCCACCTTGGGAGCGCGGGGATCCAGCAGCCAGGTGGCTGCAAAGTGGGTGTCACTGATCTTGAACATGGGCGGGTCGATCTCATCGTCGATCTCCAGCGCGTACTTGTTGCGGGGTGCAAAGGCGTCGCCGGCCTTCTCATGCAGCAGGTTCGGCGGCGAACCGGGGATGGTGTACAAACGCTCGTCGGCGGTATCGAGGTCGGGCATGGCCGACAGCAGGCCCCAGGTGTAGGGGTGGCGCGGGTCGTAGAAGATCTCGTCGATGGTGCCTGTCTCCACGATCTTGCCCGCGTACATGACATCGACGTAATCGGCCACCTTTGCCACGACGCCGAGGTCATGGGTGATGTAGATGACCGAAATGCCGCGCTCCTTCTGGATGCTGCGGATGAGCTCGAGGATCTTCGCCTGAATGGTCACATCCAGTGCGGTGGTGGGCTCATCGCAGATGAGCAGGTCCGGGTCGCAGGACAGCGCGATGGCGATGACCACGCGCTGACGCATACCGCCGGACAGCTGGTGCGGGTAGCTCTTCATCCGCTTTTCGGCGTCGGTGATACCGACTTCTTCCAGCAGCCTGAGGGCCTTCTGATATGCCTCAGCCTTGGGCATCTTGAAGTGCCAGAGCATCCCTTCCATGATCTGCTTGCCGATGGTCATGGTGGGGTCAAGGCTGGTCATGGGGTCCTGAAAGACCATGGCGATGCGCTTGCCGTTGATGTGGCGGCGGATCCACTTTTTATCTTTTTGCAGCAGATCGACGGTTTCAGGACTGCCGTCGGCGTGATGGTAGCTGAACTGGATGCTGCCGCTGTTCACCTTGGCGTTCTGGGCCAGAATGCCCATGGCTGCCTTCATGGTGACGGACTTACCGGAGCCAGACTCACCCACCAGCGCTACCGTCTCGCCCTTGTACAGGTCGATGTTCACGCCGCGGATGGCGTGGACGGGGCCGGCCGTCGTCTTAAAGGTAATATCAAGGTCTCGCACCGACAAGACCTGTTCTCTTTTCGTATCAGGCATGCTGTGCGCCTCCTTACATACTCTTCATCTTGGGGTCAAGTGCCTCGCGCAGGCCGTCGGCCAGCAGGTTAAAGCTGAGCATCAGCAGGCTCATGACCACGATGGGCGGGATGATCTGATAGGGATGGGTGGTGAAGCTGTTGTACAGCTCACTGATCAGGGAGCCCAGCGAGCACTGCGGCACCGGGATGCCCAGACCCACGAAGGAAAGGAATGCCTCGGTAAAGATCGCAGTGGGGATGCTGAACATGACCTGAGTGATGATGGGTCCGATGATGTTGGGCAGCACTTCCTTAAAGATGATAAAGAAGCTGCCGGCACCCAGAGTCCGGGAAGCCAGAACGAATTCCTGGTCCTTCAGCTTGAGCATCTCGGCGCGGGCGATGCGGCTCATGCCCACCCACTCGGTCAGCATCAGAGCAAAGATGATGGTGATCATGCCGGGCTGCAGCACCAGAAGCAGCAGCGTAACGATGACCAGACGGGGGATGCCGTTGGCAACTTCAAGAAAGCGCTGCATCAGCATATCCACCTTGCCGCCGAAGTAGCCCGAGATGAGGCCGTAGCTCATGCCGATGAGCATATCAATGACGGCAGCCGCCACGGCGATGATAAGGGAGACGCGGGCGCCTTCCCAGGTACGGGTCCAGATGTCGCGGCCATAGAGGTCGCTGCCGAACCAGTAGTAGACGTCATCCTTGCCTTTTTCGACATAGTTGTTGACGACCTTGGTACCGGTGGTCGTGCTCATCTTCTCGCTGCCGTCCAGAATGCCGAGCTGCTCAATGCCGGGGACGCGAGGCGCAAAGTTCTTCTGGCTCAGATCCTGGCCGGAATAAGTATAAGCATTCATTCCCGGGCCAAAGACGGCCAGCAGCAGGATGATCATGATCATCACGAGGCCCAGCACGGCGCTCTTCTTGCGGAAGAAGCGGATGCGGACGTCTTTCCAGAAGCTCTGGGCCGCGAAGTTGGTATCCACCGCGATTTCAGCCGCGTTGTCCTTCCGGGCAAACTCTGCCTCGGTGAACTTGTGCTCAGGGTACAGTTCCTGCACGGCCTGCGTGATGGCTGCGGCGGTGCTTTCGCCGCCCAGTCGAATCGCTTTTTCTGCCATATCAGTCGTCCCCCTTTGCCAGACGGATGCGCGGGTCGATGATGCCGTACAGCAGGTCAACGACCAGCATGATGCCAATGTACATGGCGCTGTAGATGAAGCTCAGGCCGATGACCACGTTGTAGTCGTTGGACTGGATGGCCGTCACCAGCAGGCTGCCCACGCCGGGGATGGCAAAAATTTTCTCGACCACCAGCGAGCCGGTCATCAAATCAACGATGAGCGGGGCCAAAACCGTAATAATCGGAATGAGCGCATTGCGCAGGGCGTGGCGGAAGATCAGCGCCGGGCCGGAGATGCCCTTGCTCTCGGCCAGCAGCATATAGTCGGAGTCGAGGACTTCTATCATCTCGCTTCGGGTGAAGCGGGCGATGGATGCCATGGTGAACATGGACAGCGACACGCTGGGCAGGACACTCGAACCTAAGACATCCTTGGCGGAGAACAGCATCGGGAACCAGCGGAGCCTGAAGCCGAAGGTGTAGCTCAGGGCCAGTGCGAAAACGTAGGACGGCACCGACACGCCGATGACTGAGATGATGGTGGCGATGGTATCAAAAATGGTATCCCGCTTGAGGGCAGCCACAATGCCCAGCACAAGGCCCACCAGAGCGCCCAGCGTGACGGCCATGCCGCCGATTTGAATCGAGATGGGCAGGCGGGACTGGATGAGCTGGGAGATGGGCGTATTTTTGGAGATGTTGTAGCTCACACCCAGATCGCCCCGGAGCATATTGCCCACATAGCGGAAGAACTGGATGTAGATCGGCTGGTCAAGACCGTATTTTGCATAGAGCGCGGCTCTCATATCGGCTGTCAGCTTTTCGTCGTTGAAGGGCGAGCCGGGCATCAGCTGCATCAGGATGAACAGCACCAGCAGGATGGCCAGCAGCGTAAACAGCGAGGTGAGGATACGCTTGAGCGTATATTTTTTCACGTCAGGTGAACCCCCTTTGGTTTTCCTGTCCGCGGTCAATCGTGCGCGGGCCGCGGACAGGCACAATGCCAAAAAGGCGCACAGTGGCTTTTGCGGGCCACTGTGCGGCCTTTGTTCAGCGTTTTTCTTTAAGCGTTCTTTGCGGCCCGCTTGTACACACGGTTCAGAGCCACCGGGTGGAACTCCACGCCGGTAACGGCGCTGGAGATCATCTCGGCATTGCACTGGCCGTACAGCGGGAAGATGACTGCCTGTTCCAGAACGATGGCTTCTGCATCGTACAGAGCTGCCCAGCGGCCCTCGGGGTCGGTGCAGAGGTCGCCGGTGGTGCACTCCTCGATGATGGAGTCATACTCGGCGTCGCTCCACAGACCGTAGTTGTTGGAGTTGCCGGTGACCCACATGCCCAGATAGGTCATGGGGTCGGCGTAGTCGGGACCCCAGCGGGTCAGGCCCAGCTGGAAGTTGCCGTCCTGCATATCCTGCACGCGCTGCTTCTTGGGCTCGACGGTCAGGTTCACGGTCAGGCCGGGGAGAGTGGTCTCGAGCTGCTCCTTGACGACCTGTGCCACCTTCTGAGGTGCATCGTCGGCATCAACGATCATGTCGAAGGAGAAGCTGTCCTTGCCCAGCTCGCTCTTGGCGGTCTCGTAATACTCGGCCGCCTTGGCTGCATCGAATGCGCAGGAATCGGCGAACTTGGTCTGGTCGGCGCTGAAATCGCTGCCGTCCGGGCCGGTGGCGAACTGCGGGGGAACGGCGGTGTAGCAGGGAGCAGAGCCGTCCTTCAGGACGTCGCCGGTGATGGCGTCGCGGTCGAGGGCGAAGGTCATCGCCTTGCGCAGGTTCTCGTTTGCCAGTTCAGGCACCGCATCGATGTTGGGGCTGATGTACCACAGGTAGCCGGCGCCCGACACTGGTAAACCTGGGGGTTCGTCCGTTTACCTGATCCACCTGCTCGCCGTTCAGCAGGGTCAGATCCAGTGCGCCGGTCTGGAAGCTCATCAGAGCCTGCTGGCTGTCCTTGATGACCTGATAGGCCAGACCATCCAGAGCGATGTTTGCAGCGTCGTAGTAGTCGGGGTTCTTGGTCAGCTCGAATGCGGTAGCAGCGGGCTGGTAGTCGGTCATAATGAATGCACCGTTGGACAGGACGGTGTCGGGGCTGGTGCCGAAGGTATCCTTGCAGGTGTTGAAGAATGCCTCGTTGACAGGGTAGAAGGTGGGGAAGTACATCAGGCTCAGGAAGTAGCTGACAGGGACGTTCAGCTGAACCTCGAGGGTCTTGTCATCCACTGCGGTCACGCCCAGATCCGTGACGGGCTTCTCACCGGCAATGATCTCTGCGGCGTTGACCACCTGGCCGATGTCAGACAGCATATAGGAATACTCGGAAGCGTTGGCGGGGTCAACAGCACGCTGCCAGCCGAACACGAAGTCGGCTGCGGTGACGGCGTCACCGTTGGACCACTTTGCATCGCGCAGGTGGAAGGTATAAGTCTTGCCGTCCTCGCTGATGTCGTAGGTCTCGGCGAGGGCCGGGACAGCTGCGCCGTCGGCGTCCATCTGCATCAGACCGTCGGTGTAGTCGGCGATGACCTCAAAGGAGGTGCCGTCGGTGGCGATCTGCGGGTCCAGAGACTGGACCTCAGTCTCCAGCATGATGTTCAGGGTGCCGCCTGCGGCAGTGCCAGCTGCGCTGGAAGCACCGGTGGAGGCAGCGGTAGAAGCTGCCGTGGAGCTGGAGCCGCCGCAGGCCGTCAGGGCCAGAGCTGCTGCGGATACGCCTGCTGCTGCCAGAAAGCTGCGGCGCGAAATACGACGATCGAATCTCATAATATCTTTTCTCCTCTCTAACACCGCTTTAACGTATTAAAGCGACTGTTTCTGAAAAATGCACAAGGTGTTCTGCTCCCCCTCTGGAGCTTTCTGCACACCCTTGTGCCTTGGCGGCATTATACATCGTCCACCGCCGAAAGAAAAGACTTTTTGCCAAATTAATCCCCTCGACCCAACGATTTCTGTAGTTTGACCAACTGCACGCCAAAATTCTGATTTGAATTTTGTATAGTTTTGCCCTTGATATGTATTCATACGGAGTACAATTCAGGTGAGATAAGTATTACTTGTGCTTTAACCGCGTACAGTTTCGTGCCGCATCTTTCTTTTATTAAGAAAACAGCCCATTATGCTTTTTCTGCACAGCGGGCTGTCCGGACTTTATTTTACTTCATCTGCCTGAGGTTTTGTCTCAAAAGCACTTTGAAACGTGCTCAGACTGCCTCGGCAGCAGGTACTTCGGCCTCTCCATTGTACACAGCCTTGTCCAGCTGGCCTTCGGTGGCAGCCACAAGGGTGGTAGCGGCGGCAGCGCCGACGACGTTGGCGGCAGTACGAGCCATATCAGCAATGCTGGAAATGGGCGAAAGCAGGATGATGGCTTCCACCGGCAGACCGGCAGCAGCAAACAGAGCGGTAGCAGTGATGGTAGCCGTGCCAGGCACACCGACGGTACCGATGGAGACGACCACAGCCAGCACCACGAGGAAGGCGTACTGCACCGGGGTGTAGTCAATGCCCAGCAGGTGGATGGTAAAGACAGCCAGCAGGGTGGGCCAGACACCGGCGCAGCCCGGCATACCGAGGTTTGCACCCAGACTTGCACCAAAGGCGGCGATGTCCTCGTTGACGCCCAGCTTCTTGGTCAGCTGGTTGACCGTGACGGGGATGGTGCCAACACTGCTCTGAGAAGTGAAGGCGACAGTGCCGGCGGGCCAGACGCCCTTGAAGAACTGGACAGGATCCAGCTTGCCGACGATCTTGATGAGCGCTCCCTCGACCGCGAAGGCCT
>ENA-OQMY01000372-OQMY01000372.1-human-gut-metagenome-genome-assembly--contig:-NODE-372-length-12663-cov-2.510609_pt1 | contig 12663 bp, 13 predicted proteins | sample MGYA00242623_ERZ504868 | MGnify/ENA primary metagenome ERZ504868 (study PRJEB26092, sample SAMD00036386) | human gut metagenome | host: Homo sapiens | study: EMG produced TPA metagenomics assembly of...
AATGTGTTTCTCGATTACATGGCATATTATAATGCATAGTTTTTTCTATGTGCAACCCCTTAAAAGCCTTTTGGTAATTGTTATTTCGATGAATCGATTATAGGTTTTTCCTATTGGTTAGTCATACCAGAAAGATATTACTTATCACACCTGTAGGCTGATTTTGCTTTTTCCTACCAACCGCCGCAACTTTTGCAATGTGCTCAACAATTCTTGCCATGGCTTTTTCTTAAAAAACGATACAATAAAAAGCAAAGAACACCACTTGCAAAATACAATGTACTCTCGGAATCTTTCTGTGCTTGTTTTTGTGAGATGATTTTTTGTCAGTTGTGCCCAAATTTCTGAGGCGTACGCGGTGCGTACGTTGATGAAATTCGGGTGCAGCTGGCGGAAAATCAGCCGCAAAGGCAAGTGCAGAAAGATTCCGAGAGTACATTACAAAATAAAGGAGAGTTTTTCTTATGGAAATGACATTTCGCTGGTATGGTTCCAAATTTGATACCGTTACCTTAGAGCAGATCCGCCAGATTCCGGGCGTAACCGGAGTCATCACAACCCTGTACGACACTACCCCGGGCGAGGTGTGGACACGCGAAGCGATTCACGCGTTAAAAGAAGAGGTTGAGGCCTCTGGACTTCACATCTCCGGCATCGAGAGCGTCAACATCCACGACGCCATCAAAATCGGCAGCCCGGACCGTGAGCAGTACATCGATAATTATATTGAAACGTTAAAGCACCTCGGCAAGGAAGACATTCACCTTGTCTGCTATAACTTCATGCCGGTCTTCGACTGGACCAGAACAGAACTCGCACGCGTCCGTCCGGACGGCTCGACCGTACTTGCCTACAAACAGTCCGCCGTAGACGCACTTGTTCCGGAAAAAATGTTTGAATCTATCGCAGGTGATGCAAACGGCGCAATTCTTCCTGGCTGGGAGCCGGAGCGCATGGCAAAAGTGAAAGAGCTCTTTGACGCTTACCGCGATGTGGATGATGAGAAACTGTTTGCCAACCTCAAATACTTCCTCGAACGCATCATGCCGGTCTGCAACGAGTACGATATCAAAATGGCCATTCACCCGGACGACCCGGCATGGAGTGTCTTCGGTCTTCCGAGAATCATCATTAATAAAGAAAACATTCTGCGCATGATGAAGATGGTCGATGACCCGCACAACGGCGTGACCTTCTGCTCGGGTTCCTACGGAACAAACCTGGAGAACGATCTGCCGGATATGATCCGTTCCTTAAAGGGCCGCATCCACTTCGCTCACGTCCGCAATCTGAAATTCCACAGCCAGCAGGATTTCGAGGAGGCCGCACACCTTTCCTCTGACGGCAGCTTCGATATGTATGAGATCATGAAAGCGCTGTACGACATCGGCTTCGACGGCCCGATCCGCCCGGACCACGGACGTATGATCTGGGGCGAGAAGGCAATGCCGGGCTATGGACTGTATGACCGCGCACTCGGCGCGACTTATTTAAACGGACTCTGGGAAGCTATTGACAAGAGTCACAAACGTGGAATTTAAAGGAGGTTTTTACTGATGTCTCTTAACTTAACAGCTGCCGGACTGGCAGATCAAAAAGCGTGGGAAGCCGCAGGCTATGCGCTTCCATCCTATGACCGCGAAGCAATGATCACCCGCACGAAAGAATCTCCGTGCTGGGTGCATTTCGGAGCCGGAAATATTTTCCGTGCCTTCCAGGCAAATACAGCACAGGAACTGCTGAACAACGGTACCTTTGACCGCGGTGTCATCGTTGCGGAGGGCTTCGATACAGAAATCATCCGTGATATGTACCAGCCGCACGATAATTTAAGCATTCTGGTGACCTTAAAAGCCGATGGTTCTGTCGAGAAAACCGTTGTTGGAAGCATCGCAGAATCGCTGGCTGCCGATACGGCGGATTCTCCGGATTTTGCCCGGTTAAAAGAAATCTTTACCAAGGATTCCCTGCAGATGGCGACGTTTACGATCACCGAAAAGGGATATTCCCTGAAAAACGGTGCGGGCGAACTGCTGCCGTCTGTTGCTGCCGATTTTGCTGCCGGACCTTCTTCCGTTACCAGCTATATGGGAAAAGTTGCTTCTCTTTTATATGAAAGATTTCTTGCAGGCGAAAAACCGGTTGCGATGGTCAGCACCGACAACTGCTCCCACAATGGCGAAAAACTTTCCCTTGCCCTGACAGCCTACGCTTCTGCATGGGAAGAAAACAAGCTGGTACAGCCAGGCTTCCTCTCCTATCTGCAGAACCCGGAAAAAGTCAGCTTCCCGTGGACCATGATCGACAAGATCACCCCGCGGCCGGATGGTTCCATCGAAAAGATACTCGAGGAGAACGGCCTCGCCGATGCACAGCCGATCGTCACCTCCCGCCACACCTACGTTGCTCCGTTCGTCAATGCAGAGGAATGCCAGTACCTCGTAGTCGAAGATCATTTCCCGAACGGACGGCCGCCGATGGAAAAGAGCGGATGGATCTTTACCGACCGGGAAACTGTCAACAAAACAGAGCGCATGAAGGTCTGCACCTGCCTGAACCCGCTACACACCGCACTCGCTGTGTTCGGCTGCCTGCTGGACTATGAACTAATCAGTGAGGAGATGAAAAATCCGGTACTGAAAAAGCTCGTGGAGCGCATCGGATATATCGAAGGACTTCCGGTTGTCACCGATCCTGGTATTCTCTCTCCGAAGCAGTTTATCGATGAAGTGCTGAACATCCGCATCCCGAATCCGTTTATGCCGGATACGCCGCAGCGAATTGCAACCGATACGTCACAGAAGCTGTCGATCCGGTTCGGTGAGACGATCAAATCGTATCTTGCTTCTCCGGAGCTGTCACTCTCGGATCTTCAGGCAATTCCGGCTGTATTTGCGGGATGGCTGCGGTATCTGATGGGCGTGGATGACAACGGCGATGCATTTGATCTGAGCCCGGATCCGCTGCTTGCCACGGTCCGCCCGTATGTGCAGGATCTGAAACTCGGCGCACCGGCTGACCGCGAGACCCTTTCCAAAACTCTGGCTCCGCTGCTCTCCGATGCTTCGATTTTCGGTGTGGATCTGATTTTCGCCGGACTTTCTGACCGTGTACTGGATGCTTTTGTCTCGATGCTTCAGGGACCTGGCGCTGTGGCAGATACGCTTGCTGCTCTGACCGCTCAATTCTAAAGGGGAGGTATTTCCATATGAAACCTTTTATGGACGCTGACTTTCTGCTGCAGACCGATACGGCGAAAACACTGTACCACGAGGCGGCTGAAAAAATGCCCATTTTTGACTATCACAACCATCTGAATCCACAGGAGATTCTCGAAGACCGCCAGATGGAGAATCTGACACGCGTCTGGCTCGGCGGGGATCATTATAAATGGCGTGCCATGCGTGCGATGGGCTTTTCGGAGGATCTGATCACTGGAAACGCCGATGATTACGACAAATATCTGGCGTTTGCCGAGACGATTGAGAACGCGATCGGCAATCCTTTATACCACTGGACACATCTGGAGCTGCAGCGGTACTTCGGCATCACGACACCGCTCTCCCGCGCAACAGCGAAGGAGATCTGGGATGAGGCGAATGCAAAACTGCAGACGAAGGAGTTTACCGTGCGCAATCTGATTCTGAACCAGCATGTGTCGCATCTGTGCACCACCGACGATCCTGCAGATGATCTGCACTGCCATCTGGCATTACAAAAGGAATACTTTGCCTGCCGCGTTCTGCCGTCCTTCCGCCCGGACCGCGCCGTTCATCTCGAAAAGCCGGATTTCCCGGAATACGTGGAAAAGCTTGCCGCTGCCGCCGGCAGGACGATTGCATCCGCAGAGGATATGGTGCATGCCCTCTCCTGCCGCCTCGACTTCTTCCTCTCCGCCGGCTGCGTTGTCAGCGACCACAGCCTTGAGGACTGCTTCTATGTGCCATGCACGGCTGCTGAGGCGAATGATGTATTTGAAAATCGCATGAACGGCGGTGCTCTCACTGAAAAAGAGCTCGGCATGTACAAGGGCTTCCTTCTGACGAACCTCGGACGGCTGTATCATAAGCACAATATCGCCATGCAGCTTCATATCAAAGCACTCCGTAACAACTCGAAGCGGATGTTCCGTGCGCTCGGTGCCGATACCGGCTTTGACAGCATGAACGATTTCGCCTTTGCCCCGATGCTCGGCGCTTTCTTAAACGATATGGACGAGGACGACGCACTGCCGAAAACTGTGCTCTACTCTCTGAACCCGAGCGACAACCCGATGCTTGCAAGCATGGCTGGAAACTTTGCTGCGCCTGGCATCCGCTCGAAAGTGCAGTTCGGTACCGCATGGTGGTTCAACGATCACAAATACGGCATGGAATCCCAGCTTGCGACGCTTTCCAGCATCGGCATGCTCTCCACCTTCATCGGCATGCTGACCGACTCCCGCAGCTTCCTCTCCTTCCCGCGCCACGAATATTTCCGCCGGATTCTCTGCAATCAAATCGGAAACTGGGTGGAAAACGGGGAGTACCCGGCGAACCTGGAGTTTCTGAAAGAGATGGTGGAAAATATCAGCTACAACAATGCGGTTTCGTATTTCCTGTGATTTTCGCATGTCTTATTGACAATTATTCCCACATACCGTACAATAAAAGGGATTACTGATCAACGAAAGGATTACAGAAACATGGACGACTCAGGCAGTATGCCTCGACGATGCTTTATTTTCATCATTTGATAAACGGAGACATAATCTATCTTTGATTTCCGCCAGATTCAAGATAGGTTATGTCTTTTTGTACATTTTTTTGCATCGTGTCCCGGTTTCCTAAGAAAGGAAAAACAAATGAACAGCGACATTGTGTCACTCATCATCATTCTTATCTGCGTCATGCTCTCAGCCTACTTTTCGGCGACGGAGACTTCTTTCACCTCGCTGAACCGCATCCGCATGAAAAATATGGCAGAAAAAGGCGACAAGCGGGCGGAACTGGTGTTAAAGCTGCTGGAGAACTTTGACAAGCTGCTCTCCACGATTCTCGTCGGCAACAACATCGTCAACATCGGACTCAGCTCCCTTGCCACGGTGCTTTTTATCAAGATTCTCGGCGGCGACTCCGGTGCGACGGTTTCCACGATCGTAACCACTATCGTGGTCCTGATCTTCGGCGAAGTTTCCCCGAAAAGCATTGCAAAAGAATCCCCGGAGACGATCGCCAAATTTTCCGCACCGTTTCTCCACATTCTGATGATCGTGCTGACCCCGGTGACGTTTTTCTTTTCCCAGTGGAAGAAGCTGCTCTCCCGCATCTTCAAATCCTCGGAAAACCACGGCATCACCGATGAGGAACTGATGACCATCGTCGAGGAGGCGACCCAGGAGGGCGACATCGACGATCAGGAAGGCGATCTGATTCAGAATGCAATCGGCTTCATGGAGATGGAGGCCGCAGAGATCTTTACTCCGCGTGTCAACGTCATCGGCATTCCGCTCGATGCGACGAAATCCGAGATCGCTAAGACTTTCTCCGACACCGGATTTTCCCGGCTGCCGGTGTATGATGATGATATCGACCACATTGTGGGAATTGTGTATCAGAAGGATTTCCACAACCACATTTACCACACCAACAAACCGCTAAGCAGCATCATCCGCCCGGCGCTCTTTGTAAACCCGAGAATACGAAGGTCGGCCCGCTGCTGAAAAAAACTGCAGGCGAAGAAATCGCATATTGCCATTATCATTGATGAATTCGGCGGCACCGACGGTATCATCACCATGGAAGATATCCTCGAAGAGCTCGTCGGCGAAATCTGGGATGAGCATGATGCGGTTGTACAGGAAATCCAGAAAGTTTCCGAAAACGAATACCTCGTGACCGGAACGGCAAGCATCGACAAGGTGTATGAAGAGCTCGATATTGACAAAGAATTTGACGTCTTTACGGTCAGCGGATGGATCATGGGGATCCTCGAGCGCGTGCCAAAGGAAGGCGATCATTTCGTCTCGGATGGCCTCGACGTAACCGTACTGAAAATGGCAGACCGGAGAGTCGACAAGGTACGGATCGTGCGGCTGCCGAAGGATGAAAATGAACAGTAAGTAATTGATACGATTTACACGCTAAAAAACGGATCGAACATCTGATTTTAAAGTCAGATACTCGATCCGGTTTTTTTGTATCCTCTATTCTTCTTTCAGACCGTCCGCAAGTCCATACACATCATTTTCCCGTCCTTTGCAGCCCTCCCATACAATCGGTTCTGCAAAGGTAAGTTTCAGAATGGTATCAATGCTGTCGCGCTCCGGAATCGGGACGGAGATCGAAAAGGTTCCGTTTTCTTCCGTCAGTTCTGCTTTTCCGCCGGAAATCACTTCCCATTTTTCCATTGTATTCCCCGGAATTTCAAACGTGATCTGATCTTTTTCCCATTCCAGAATATGCACATAAACAATATTGTCGCGGTACGTCGTTCCGCCCCAGCGGTCCGCAATCACAGGGCCGCCGCGCAGGCCGTACAGCGTTTCGCCGTATTTCGAAAGCCATTCTCCGGCCTGGCGCAGGCGTTCTACCTGCTCCTCATCCATTTTTCCCGTTCCGTCCGGGCCGATATTCAGCAGATAATTGCCGTCCCGCACAGCGATTGAAACCAGATTCTGAATCAGCTGGCGCAGCGGCAGCACTGGTCTGCCCGGGATATAGCCCCAGGAATCCGCAATACAGTCGTTGCTGTCCCACGGCTTGTCCGTCCGCATCCCGTCGATTCTGCGTTCCCGCACATGGAAATCGCCTTCCCAGCCGCCGCGGTTATTGATCATAATATCCGGCTGCAGCTGTCGAATTTCATTTATCAGTTTCTCCGACTCCCAGAAATAATTGACCCTCATATATTCACTGGTCTGCCAGTCATCTTTCCTGTACCAGCCTCTTTCTCCATTCCAGTCCATTCCTCCAAGTGCAAGCCACTCACCGTCGAACCAGAGCAGATCAATCTTTCCATAATTACTCATCAGCTCCATCAGCTGATCATGGCACTGTTTTTTCAGTGCCTCTGCACTCTCCCAGTAAAGATCCGGCATGAAATATCCTGGAAAGCGCCAGTCGAGAGGAGAATAATAAAAGCCAACTTTCATTCCTTCTTTCCGGCACGCCTCCACATATTCTTTAACAAAATCCCGATGTGCAGCTCCTTTCATTGCGGTAAAATCACTGCATTTCGAATCGAACAGGCAAAAGCCATCGTGGTGGCGTGTTGTCAGCACCATGTACTTCATCCCCGCTGCCTTTGCATTTTTGGCCCACTGTTCCGCATCAAAATTTTCTGCAAGAAAGTCATCCTTCAGTGTCTCATACTTCCGTACATCCAGATGCTCATTCATCAGCACCCATTCCCCTTTTCCGAGCATCGAATATACTCCCCAGTGAATAAACATGCCAAACTTCGCATCCCGGAACCATTTCATCTGTTCTTCCGACAGTTTTTCTACCTTTTCCGGTCTGTAATTTTTTCTTGCCGCCGGAAAGGATTTCATTTCTTCTATTGTTTTCATTTTTTCTCCAAACTCCGCATCTTTTCCCGGTAGTCATGATACAGTTCTTGATTTACCTTTTCCAATATAGCAATTAATTCTGAATCTGTCATCTCATTCCAGATCATCAGGTGAACGATACGAATGGGCTGAGAAAGAAGCATTTCTCTTACATTTTTCTCTTCTTTCAGACGCTGCGCGAAGATTCCTCCTGCTTTTTCTGTAATTTTACGATACAGCTCTTCAAAAATCTGTTCCCCAGCCTTCGTTTCCAGCAGACGCTCCGTTTTATCCCATCCCTGGATCTGTTTTGGTACTGGAAAAACCGGTGTTACTTCGATCTTCTGTGCTGCACGGATATCCTGTACTGAAAATCCAAGCTCAAGTCCATACATTCCCTGCGGTACCGTCCGCTCATCAACGCGTTCATCGTAGAGTTCAAACAGTTCACGTGAAATGGAAAATACAAACTCTTTTTCTTCTCCCGCCTCCAGTATGATTTTCTGAAAATCGCGAAGTTCCCTGGCTGGCCTTGCTTTCCATGCTCTTGGATTTTTCACATAGAGCTGAACGACCTGAGCCCCTTTTCTGTTGCCCGTATTTTTAATTTTTCCACGCAGAACTGTTTTCTCACAATCTGTGATTTTCTCCTGCTCCACGCTGCACTCCGTAATTTCAAATGTTGTATACGAAAGTCCGAATCCAAACGGAAACTGCACCGGAATTTTTTTCGTCTCGTATCCTCGGTAGCCCATAAACATACCCTCGCGGTACGTCACCTGCTCCGTCTGCTCTGCAAAATTTTCATCCGAGATAATCTGTTCCCGGAACGCTGGAACTGACACAGGCATATGTCCGGACGGATTCACCTCTCCGCTTATCACTTTCACAATCGCTCTTCCAATCCCCTGACCGCCGTAGAAGCATTCCAGAATCGCCTTTACTTCGTCGGCCCACGGCATGGCAACGGCTCCGCCGTTCATCACAACCGCAATTACATTCGAATTAACTGCAGCAATTTCTTTTAAAAGAGCCACCTGGTATTCCGGCAGTTCATACTGCACACGGTCATTTCCTTCTCCTTCAAAACCAAAATCCATAGCAAGGAAAAACAGAACCGCATCTGCATCCGCTGCTGTTTTCACCGCCTCATCCCGGAGTTTTTGCTGCTCCGCTTCACTTCCCGCATTGTTCCTGCGATATCCCATCGCAAACGGTGTATTATCTGCTCCGTTCCATTTTTCTGCACATTCCCAGGCGTCTTCTTTTCCTGCTCCTTCTACTTTTCCGGAGCCCTCCGCCTGAAACAGAGGTTCTCTCGCATATTCTCCAATAACCGCCAGCTTTCTGCCCTGCTGCAGCGGCAGAATATCCTCTTTATTTTTCAGCAGAACAATGGCTTCTTCTGCTGCTGCGCAGACCTTTTCATGATTTTCTTTTAAAAATCAGCTCTCGTTCTTCCTCTGTCTTTTTCGTTTTCGGAATCTTCCACTTTCTCGCATTTCGTATGATGCATTCTGCCCGCTCACGGATCACGTGTTCGTCCAGTCTGCCCTGTTTCCACTGCTCCACCATATAAGCAGTGCTTTTTACCATCCGTTCCCGGCATTTCAAGATCCAGTCCTGCCTCTGCCGATTTCACCCGATCGTCCAGTCCGAACCAGTCCGTCATGACCAGTCCGTCAAATCCCCATCTTTTCGAAGAATATCGAACAGCCAGCGGTTTTCGTTGCACAGTATGTTCCATTGATCTTCGAAAGGCTCGTCATGACCGCTGCCGGTTTTACCCTCACGGATTGCAATTTCAAATGCTTTTAAATACAGATCCCGCAGGACATCTTCCTCACAGATTACATTCAGATATTCCCGTTCGGTCTCCTGATTATTTGCAGCAAAGTGCTTGATACATGCGCCGACCTGCTGTGACTGCACGCCGCGGATATAGGCACCTCCCAGTCTTCCTGCAAGAAGCGGATCCTCGGAAAGATATTCCACATTTCTTCCGCAGAGGGGATTCCGTTCCAAATTAACCGCCGGTCCAAGCACCAGATCCACTCCGTACGCAGCCGCCTCTGATCCAATGATTGTTCCTACCTGCTCTGCTACATCCGGGTTCCAGGATGCCGCTACTGCTACTCCCGCCGGCAGACAGGTCGCCGGTTCACTTCGATTAATGCCAAGAGAATCCTTATCCTTTTTCTGATAGCGAAGCCCCATCGGTCCATCGCTCATTTCCAGGGATGGAATATCGTATTCCGGCAGTGCTTTTGTATTCATAAACTGATCGCCGCAGAGAAGCGAAATCAGTTTTTCTGTTTCCATCTCTTTTATTTTCATTTGCTTTACCCCCAAGTTTTTTCTCAGCCTTTTACAGCTCCAATAGAAATTCCTTTTACAAAATATTTCTGTACGAATGGGAATACGATCAGAATCGGAAGCAGTCCGACGATGGCGATTGCCATACGCACGGTCTCCTGCGGGATTCCCCTCCTACGCTGGCCAGGTTGATATTACTGTTCGCATTTTTGGAAAGAAATTCGATGTTTTTAATCATATTATTCAAAAGCTGCTGAATGCTGAATTTGTTAGTATCTGTAATATAGTATAATCCATTCGTCCAGTCATTCCAATAACCAAGTCCGGCAAATAATCCGACCGTTGCAATGATCGGTTTACACATAGGAAGAACTACTTTGCGGAATACCTGAAACTCTGTTGCACCATCAATTTTGGCAGCCTCACTTAATGCCGCCGGTACATTTGACTGAATATACGTTCTTGTCAGAATCACATTAAAAGCACTCATCAGCAGACCCGGTATAATTAATGCCGGAATCGTATTTTTCATGTGCAGGTAGCGGGTATACATAATATAGGTCGGTACCAGTCCACCATTAAACAGCATCGTGAAAAACAGATAAAATGCAAGAAATGTTTTTCCAGGAAATTTCTCATGTGCCAGTACATACGCATACAAAAGTGTCATCATCACGCCAATCGTTGTTCCAATCGCGGTTACCAGAATGGTGATTCCATATGCATGGAAAACCTGTGCCCTCTCGTTCCAAATGTACCTGTATGCTTCCAGACTCAGTTCTTTTGGGAAGAAAGAATATCCATGCAGCACAATCTCATTGTTGCTTGTAAACGATGCAACCACCAGAAGCACCAGCGGAATCACCATAATCAGTGAAATCAGTGCCAGAACTACCGTGATCATTCTCTGATAACGCCGTTCCTGTTTTCCTACCATAATTTTGTCCTCTTTTCTGTCAGAACAGTGCATTCTCACTGCTGTAACGTTTTGTAAGCCAGTTTGCAATCATGACAAGTGCAAATCCCATCAGCGACTGATATACACAGGCTGCCGATGACATACTGATGTCACCCAGCTCAATCAGTCCTCGATATACGTAAGTATCAATCGTGTTGGTTGCATTGATCAGCGCTCCCGAGTTCATTGGTACCTGATAAAACAGACCAAAATCAGAATAGAAAATTCTTCCGATGGACAGCAGTGTCATTGTGACTACTGTAGATTTCAGCAGCGGAAGGGTAATACATTTGATTTTATGCCATCTTGTTGCTCCGTCAATCTCAGCTGCCTCATACATTTCCTGGTCAATTCCAAGAATCGCTGCCAGATAAATAATGGATGAATATCCGGCTCCCTTCCAGCAGTTTACAAAAATCAGGATGAATGGCCAGTATTTTGACTCGGTGTAAAACTGAGATATTTTCTTTTCCAAGAGAAGTCAGCAGTCCATTAACAAAGCCAGTAACGTCCGCTTAAGAACGCATATACCAGATAGCTGACAATGTATAATCGAAATCAAAGATGGAATCAGAACAGCAGACTGAAAAATTTTCACTTTTGTCTTGCTTCTTAATTCACTCAGTAAAATTGCTAATCAGAATAGATACCGTCGTATTAACGACTAATAAATGCAAAATTGTATAATAATGTGTTTCTTGTAATCAGTGCTGCATCCGGTGTTTTAAACAGATATTCAAAGTTGGAAAGCCCCGCCCAGTCACTGTGCAAAATTCCTTTTGCAAAATTCAAATGTTTAAAAGCAATGATGATACCGGTCATCGGCACATAGTTATTAATTAAAAGATATAAAAATCCCGGCGCTACCATTATATATAATGGAAATGCTCTTTTTATATTTTTCCATGTTTTCTTTTTTCCCATAGAAATCCCTCTTTTTCTGTCTCAAAAGCCAGGGCCGGCCGATTCTCATCGTCCGACCCTGTCTGCCTTGTTTATTTATTTGCAAGCCATTCGTCTACCTGTTTCTGCATATCTTCGATAATATTGTCGATACCTGCTGATTTCAGTTCTTCATTGAACTGCGGCAGTGTCGTACTTGGATCTGCATCGCCGTTTTCGATGATTGCTTTATATTTATCTGTTACGTTTGTAATTGCTGTAATTTCATTTTTTACATTTGTCGTGTCATAAATGAATCCATACAGTGGAGATTCCTGTGCAGTATCATTGTATTCCGTAAATTTCTCGTATACATTTTCCGGATCAGTTTCCCATGCATAGCCAACAGAACCATTACCACAGAGCCACAGCTCGTTGACCCCAGCCTACCGAATCAGAAGTTACTCCATTCTGGATAAGATGCAATTTCCATCCGATACTAACATAATCTTTGCCTTCAATTCCATATCGGAACAGATTCTGGAAGTCGGAGTCTGAGTACAGCAGATTCAGGACTGCAAGACGTTTTTTTCGGGTCTCGCACTGTGCCGGAATTGCCCACTGGCAGAAGTTAACAGAGGAGGTACTGATAGTGCTTCTTCCAATCGGAATCGAAACGATTTCTTTACCGGAGTTCATTGTTTCCTGTGTTGCAGTTCCCGGATGCTGGTTTCCATAATAGCTGAACGCTGTATTGGCACGGAACAGATCCTGACGGGTTGTTGTATTCGTTGTAGAATCTGGCATAAAATAGCCTTTCTGGTTCCAGTCATATGCGTTTTTCAGCCATCTCTTTGTACTTTTCTGTGTCATACGTATTAATAACGGTGATTCCATCGGATGCATCATCATCGATATCAACGCCGACACCTGAAGTTACAACATCAAACTCTCCTTTTACATAGTTCAGGAAACATCC
>ENA-OQMY01000373-OQMY01000373.1-human-gut-metagenome-genome-assembly--contig:-NODE-373-length-12648-cov-3.641562_pt1 | contig 12648 bp, 8 predicted proteins | sample MGYA00242623_ERZ504868 | MGnify/ENA primary metagenome ERZ504868 (study PRJEB26092, sample SAMD00036386) | human gut metagenome | host: Homo sapiens | study: EMG produced TPA metagenomics assembly of...
AAAGCTGTCAGTGTCCTGCATGCCAGCATTACAGCAGAGCCTATATCCGTCATCTTCTGAAAGCAAAGGAAATGCTGGGAATGCGTCTCTGTGTACTTCACAATCTGTATTTCTATAATCATATGATGGAAGAGATAAGAGATGCTCTTGATGCAGGAAACTTCGCAGAATATAAGAAAATGCGGCTGGAAGGCTTTGAAGAGGGCAAAATAAACTCAAAAAGATAATCTATATATAAAATAATTATTAAATATGCCAAAAACTCTTGAAGTAAAGCGGTTTTTTGTGTATGATGTGTAGTGACGCTTTAATCAGATTGTTATGCATGAAAACAAGATTTCATACAGAAGGTAACGGAGATTATAAGTGGATCGCAAAGCAGCTCTTCAGTATGAGCAGCCGTCAGGACGGTCTGTAAATACATGATGGACTGCAAATATGCAGAATAACAGGAAAAGTTACAGGAGGAATCAAAATGGACGCATCAAGCGGAATGGGTATGGTTGGCGCTATTGTCTGGATGGTAGTACTGTTCGGAATTATGTACTTCTTAATGCTTCGCCCTCAGAAAAAGAGCAGAAGAGACTTCAGGCAATGTTAAATGACATGGAAGTTGGTGACAGCATTGTTACTACCAGCGGCTTTTATGGCGTGATCATTGACATGACAGAGGAAGACGTGATCGTAGAATTCGGTAACAACAAAAACTGCCGTATTCCAATGAGAAAACAGGCAATCGCTGAAGTTGAGAAAGCCGGAAGCGCTGCAGAATAATGAAAGTGAAATGATAAAAAGCAGAACACATAGTCAGTGATGACTGTGGTTCTGCTTTTTTGATTGGCACTTTTGCATTTTTTCACTTTAATAGGTTGAAATCTGTCGGAAAGTGCGTTATTATAATAACAATTACGCAATTAGAGTATTTTGGAGGAAATTATTATGGATTATAAGATTGCATTGATCCCCGGCGACGGAATCGGACCGGAAATCGTAAGAGAAGCAAAGAAAGTACTGGACAAGGTATGCGAGAAATATGGACACAGCTTTTCCTATTCAGAAGTTCTGTTAGGCGGCGCATCCATCGATGTACACGGCGTACCCCTTACTGATGAGGCAATTGCTACTGCCAAATCATCAGATGCCGTACTGATGGGCTCTATTGGCGGAGATGCAAAAACTTCTCCATGGTATAAGCTTGAGCCGTCCAAACGCCCGGAAGCAGGACTTCTTGCAATCCGTAAGGCATTAAATCTTTTTGCAAACTTAAGACCGGCTTACCTTTACAATGAGCTGAGAAAAGCCTGCCCTCTCCGCGATGAGATCATCGGAGACGGATTTGACATGATCATTGTACGTGAGCTTACAGGCGGTCTGTATTTCGGAGAACGTCAGACTATTGAAGAGAATGGTGTGAAGAAAGCAATTGATACACTTTCCTATAATGAAAACGAAATCCGCCGTATTGCCATCAAAGCATTTGAGATCGCACGTAAGAGAAGAAATAAAGTAACAAGCGTAGATAAGGCAAATGTTCTGGATTCTTCCAGACTCTGGAGAAAAGTGGTAGAGGAAGTTGCCAAAGATTATCCGGATGTTACCTTAGAGCATATGCTGGTTGACAACTGCGCAATGCAGCTTGTACGTGATCCGAAACAGTTCGATGTTATCCTGACAGAGAATATGTTCGGAGATATCCTTTCAGACGAGGCAAGTATGGTAACAGGCTCCATCGGAATGCTTTCATCTGCAAGCTTAAATGAGACAAAATTCGGTCTCTATGAGCCAAGCCATGGTTCTGCACCTGATATTGCAGGACAGGATAAGGCAAACCCTATTGCAACCATTCTTTCCGCAGCAATGATGCTTCGCTTCTCCCTTGATATGGATAAAGAAGCAGATGCAGTAGAAGCAGCAGTGCAGAAAGTCCTGACAGAGGGATACCGCACAGGTGATATTATGTCAGAGGGATGCAAACTTGTAGGAACAAAAGAGATGGGCGATCTGATCGCAGCAGCTCTGTAAGTAAATGATAAACAATTAAGAAAAGAGGAAATAGATAATGAGAAGTGATGCAGTAAAAACAGGCACACAGCAGGCACCTCACCGTTCCCTGTTTAATGCTCTTGGAATGACAAAAGAGGAAATGGACAGACCTCTGGTAGGTATCGTAAGTTCTTACAATGAAATCGTACCGGGTCATATGAACCTTGACAAGATCACACAGGCAGTTAAGCTTGGTGTGGCAATGGCAGGCGGTACACCTGTTATGTTCCCGGCAATCGCAGTATGCGACGGTATTGCAATGGGACACGTTGGAATGAAATATTCTCTGGTTACCAGAGACTTGATCGCAGATTCCACAGAAGCAATGGCAATGGCACATCAGTTTGATGCACTGGTAATGATTCCTAACTGTGACAAGAACGTACCCGGACTTCTGATGGCAGCAGCCAGACTGAATGTTCCTACTGTATTCGTAAGCGGCGGCCCAATGCTTGCCGGACATCTGAACGGACACAAGACAAGCCTTTCCAGTATGTTCGAGGCAGTAGGTGCTTACGCAGCAGGCAAGCTTGATGAAGACGGACTGACAGAATGTGAAATGAAAACATGTCCTACATGCGGATCCTGTTCCGGTATGTACACAGCAAACTCCATGAACTGTCTGACAGAGGTTCTTGGTATGGGTCTGAAAGGAAACGGAACCATCCCTGCTGTATATTCCGAGCGTATCCGTCTTGCAAAACATGCAGGTATGCAGGTTATGGAAATGTACAGAAAGAACATCCGTCCAAGAGATATCATGACAAAGGAAGCAATCCTCAATGCCCTGACAGTAGACATGGCACTTGGATGCTCCACAAACAGTATGCTTCACCTTCCGGCTATCGCTCATGAGATCGGAATGGACTTTGATATCAGCTTTGCAAACGAAATTAGCGCAAAGACTCCAAACCTCTGTCACCTTGCACCTGCAGGTCCTACATACATAGAAGACCTGAACGAAGCAGGCGGTGTATACGCAGTTATGAACGAACTGAATAAGAAGGGACTTCTTCATACTGAGTGCATGACAGTTACAGGCAAGACAGTAGGCGAGAACATCAAAGATTGTGTAAACTTAAATCCTGAAGTTATCAGACCGATTGACAATCCATACAGCCAGACAGGCGGACTTGCAGTTCTCAAGGGTAACCTTGCACCGGACGGTGGTGTTGTAAAACGTTCTGCAGTTGTAGAAGAGATGATGGTCCATGAAGGACCTGCAAGAGTCTTTGACTGCGAGGAAGACGCAATCGCAGCTATCAAAGGTGGCAAGATCGTTGAGGGTGATGTAGTTGTTATCCGTTATGAAGGACCGAAAGGCGGTCCTGGTATGAGAGAGATGCTGAACCCTACATCTGCGATCGCAGGTATGGGACTGGGATCTTCTGTAGCCCTGATCACAGACGGACGTTTCAGCGGTGCATCCAGAGGAGCATCCATCGGACACGTATCACCGGAAGCAGCAGTCGGCGGACCGATCGCACTTGTTGAAGAAGGGGATATCATCAGTATTAACATTCCGGAACTGAAACTGGAGATCAAGGTTTCCGATGAAGAAATGCAGGCAAGAAAAGCAAAATGGCAGCCTCGTGAGCCAAAGGTAACAACAGGATATCTTGCAAGATATGCTGCCATGGTAACCTCCGGAAACAGAGGAGCAATCCTTGAGGTACCAAAAGCAAAATAAAGATGAACAAGTACCCGGCGGGAATTGCGGCATAACCTGTGATTCCTGCCTGAAAAGTTAGGAGGATACGTAAAGATGCAGCTTACAGGTGCTGAAATCATCGTTGAATGTTTAAAAGAACAGGGCGTAGACACTGTATTCGGATATCCGGGCGGTGCCATCCTGAATGTATATGACGCCCTCTATGAATATAAAGACCAGATCACACATGTACTGACTTCCCATGAGCAGGGAGCTTCCCATGCGGCAGACGGATATGCAAGAGCTACCGGCAAAGTCGGTGTATGTCTCGCAACCTCCGGTCCCGGAGCTACCAATCTGGTAACAGGAATCGCTACTGCATACATGGATTCCGTACCAATGGTGGCAATCACATGTAATGTAGGAACACCGCTTCTCGGAAAGGATTCTTTCCAGGAGGTTGATATTACAGGAATCGTAATGCCGATCACAAAGCACAGCTTTATCGTAAAAGACATTACTACTCTGGCAGACACTGTACGCAGAGCGTTCTATATTGCAAAGAGCGGACGCCCGGGACCTGTACTTGTAGATGTGACAAAGGATGTGACAGGCGCGAAATATGAATACAATGCCTGCACTCCGGCAGCCATTACACCAAAAGTAGATACAATCAAAGATAAGGACATCGAAACGGCAGTCCAGATGATTAAAGATGCAAAGAAACCGTTCATCTTCACAGGCGGCGGAACAATTATCTCCGAAGCATCCAAAGAAGTGACAGAACTTGCTCACAAAATCGATGCTCCGGTATGTGACAGCCTTATGGGCAAAGGTGGATTTTCCGGCGAAGATCCTTTCTATACAGGAATGCTTGGAATGCATGGAACAAAAGCATCAAACCTCGGCGTTTCCGAGTGTGACCTTCTGATCGTTCTGGGAGCCAGATTCAGCGACCGTGTCACAGGAAATACAAAGACTTTCGCTAAGAATGCAAAGATTCTCCAGATCGATGTAGATGCTGCGGAGATTAATAAGAACATTATCGTAGATGCAAGTATCGTAGGAGATGAGAAAGAAGTTCTGAAACGAATCCTGAAAGAACTCCCGGAGATGAAACATCCGGAGTGGACAGCACATATCAGCGAATTGAAAGAGAAATATCCGCTAAGGTATGATCATTCCCAGCTGACAGGTCCATACATTATCGAGAAACTTTACGAGCTGACAAAAGGTGACGCGATCATCACCACAGAAGTAGGCCAGAACCAGATGTGGGCAGCTCAGTATTTCAAATATAAAGAACCAAGAACATTCCTTTCATCCGGTGGATTAGGAACGATGGGGTATGGACTTGGAGCGGCAATCGGTGCGAAGATGGGAAGACCGGACAAGACGGTAGTAAATATCGCAGGTGACGGATGCTTCCGTATGAATATGAATGAGATCGCCACAGCAGTCCGTTGCGGCAAACCATTGATTGAAATCGTACTTAATAACCATGTACTTGGAATGGTGCGTCAGTGGCAGACATTGTTCTACGACCACAGATATTCCCATACAATTTTAAATGATTCCGTTGATTTTGTAAAACTGGCAGAGGCTATGGGTGCGAAGGCAATCCGTATCACTACCATGGATGAAGTGGAACCTGCTTTGAAAGAAGCACTTGCATGTCCGGGACCAATCGTACTTGACTGTATGATCGATCAGGATCTCAGCGTATTCCCGATGGTACCGGCAGGCGCAAGCATTGATGACATTTTTGACGAGGAGGACATGAAAAACAATGAGCAGAGTGTATAATTTTTCCGCAGGACCGGCTGTATTGCCGGAAGAGGTATTAAAAGAAGTTGCAGAGGAGATGATGGACTATCAGGGAACTGGTATGTCTGTAATGGAAATGAGCCACAGAAGCGCTGATTTCCAGAAAATCATTGACGAAGCAGAGCAGGATCTGCGCGACCTGATGAAGATTCCGGATAACTACAAGGTATTATTCCTTCAGGGCGGAGCTTCCCAGCAGTTTGCTGCAATTCCTATGAACCTCATGAAGAATAAAGTTGCTGATTACATTGTTACAGGTCAGTGGGCAAAGAAAGCATATCAGGAAGCACAGAAATATGGAAAAGCAAACAAGATCGCTTCTTCCGAGGATAAGACATTCTCTTACATTCCTGACTGCAGTGACCTGCCGATCAGCCCGGATGCAGACTATGTATACATCTGTGAGAACAACACCATTTACGGCACAAAATTCAAAAAACTTCCAAACACAAAAGGTAAGACTCTGGTAGCAGATGTATCCTCCTGCTTCCTGTCTGAGCCGGTGGATGTAAGCAAATATGGTATTATCTATGGCGGTGTTCAGAAGAACATTGGACCGGCAGGCATGGTTATCGTGATCATCCGTGAGGACCTGATCACAGAGGATGTTCTTCCGGGAACCCCAACCATGCTTACTTATAAGACACATGCAGACGCAGGCTCTCTTTACAATACGCCGAATGCTTACTGCATCTATGTATGCGGAAAAGTATTTAAATGGCTGAAGAAGATGGGCGGTCTGGAAGTGATGAAACAGCGCAATGAGGAAAAAGCAAAAATCCTTTATGATTACCTGGATTCCAGCAAGCTGTTCAAAGGAACTGTAGTTCCGGAAGACAGATCTCTTATGAATGTACCGTTCGTAACCGGTGACAAGGAAATGGATGCCAAGTTTGTCAAAGAGGCAACTGAAGCAGGACTTGTAAACCTGAAAGGACACCGTACTGTTGGCGGAATGCGTGCCAGCATCTACAATGCCATGCCAAAGGCCGGCGTAGAGGCACTGGTTGCATTCATGAAAAAATTCGAGGAGGAGAATGCATAATGTTCCAGTATCATTGCCTGAATCCTATCGCTGAAAAAGGTCTGAAACTTTTTGGCGATAATTATAAAAAAACAGAGACCGCTGACCAGTGTGATGCAATCCTTGTAAGAAGTGCAAAAATGCACGATATGGAGCTGCCGAAGAGCGTTTGCGCAGTTGCACGTGCAGGTGCAGGCGTCAATAATATTCCGGTTAAGGAGTATGCAGAGAAGGGGGTTGTTGTATTCAACACGCCTGGAGCTAACGCAAACGGCGTAAAAGAGCTGGTACTTGCAGGTATGCTCCTTGCATCCAGAGATATCGTAGGAGGTATCGAGTGGGTTGCACAGGAGAAAGATAAAGAGCACATCGGCAAGCTTGCCGAGAAGCAGAAAAAACAGTTCGCAGGATGCGAGATCAGCGGCAAAAAGCTTGGTATCATCGGTCTTGGAGCCATTGGAGCCATGGTGGCAAACGCAGCATGCGGTCTTGGCATGGAAGTATATGGCTATGACCCATATCTTTCTATTGATGCGGCATGGAACCTGTCCAGAACCATCAAGCACAGCAAGAGCCTGGATGAGATCTACAGCCAGTGCGATTATATCACCATTCATGTGCCGCTTCTTGACAGCACTAAGAAGATGATCAACAAAGAAGCTTTCGATAAGATGAAGGACGGCGTAGTTCTTCTGAATTTTGCAAGAGATCTTCTTGTTGATGAGGATGCGCTGATCGAGGCTGTTGAGAGTGGCAAGGTTAAGAAGTATGTAACTGACTTTGCAAATGAGACAGTTGCAGGACGCGAGGGTATTCTGGTAACTCCGCATCTTGGTGCGTCTACAGAGGAATCTGAAGAAAACTGTGCAGAGATGGCTGTAAAGGAGATCCGCGATTACCTTGAGAATGGTAATATCAAAAATTCAGTTAATTATCCGAACTGTGATATGGGTACCTGTGTGGCTGTCGGAAGAATCTCTCTTGCGCACAGCAACACACCGAATATGATCAGTCAGGTTACCAAGATCCTTGGATCTGAGGGACTGAATATTGCGGATATGACGAATAAGAGTAAAGGGGAGTTTGCTTATACTCTTATTGATCTTGAGAGTGCGGCGTCTGCTAAGGCGTTAGATGAACTCAAGGAGATTGAGGGAATGTATAGGGTGCGTGTTGTTAAGTAAAGTAACAAGAGGTTAGAAATACGTTTTTTTTAAATACTGTGTGGCGTTTGCTTTTTTGGCGAATGGCGCACAGTAGTTTTTTTTGAGGAAAAAAGGAAAACCGCAAAGGGGCCGCAAAGCCGCGGCCCCTCTGCACACCCCTCGGGCTTTTTTTAGGAGTGCTTGGTTGTGGAGGACGGGAGTTTGGTTGACTTGTGTCTGTATGCGACGGTGCTGGGAACGAAAGGTTGAGCCGATGGAGGAGAACGGCCTGACGGGGTTGTTGAGAGTGAAAAAGTCTTGAGGCCGTTATAGGTATGTGACGGTATTGGATGTGGAAGGTTGAGCCGAGAGTGAGGGTGGGAGGGCGTTGGTAGGTCTCGATGTGCGGGGCACATCTGCGGATTTTTTGGAATAATATAGAAGTGAATTTGAGTGGTAAATATATCAAATGCAGATATATTAAATGATCAAATGCAAATATATCAAATGTAAATATATCAAATGCAGATATATCAAATTCAAATATATCAAATGCAAATATATCAAATGCAAATATATCAAATGCAAATATATTAAATGCAAATATATCAAATGCAAATATATTAAATGCAAATATATTAAATGTAAATATATCAAATACAAATATAATGTGCAAATATAATATGCGTAATGATATTGGTTGTAAATTTTTATACGATAAGATATTAATAAAATATATGATATAATAGGGAAAATATGAAGAATACACAACAATTGGCGGATAGGCGCGAAGCGTCGTTTCTGCGGTACGTGCCCGGAAAGAGGGGTGCAGGGGGAGAAAACGGGCTTCGTAACTTTGAGTGCTTTCTCCCCCGTGCGGTGTTTTCTCAGCTTTTCAAAGCCAATAAACAAAAAAATAATTCAATAAAAGAAAAACATACACTACTTGCGGGATGCAATGAAGTCAAGAACTTCATCTCTTTCAGGCATTACGCGGAGTGCTCCCTTCTTTGTTGTGATGAGAGAAGCTGCTGCATTTGCAAAAGTAAGCAGCTCTGCGAGATTTTCGTCAGTGAGATCCTCAAGACCGTGTTCCAGCACATAATTCAGGGTGCTTGCACAGAAGGTGTCTCCTGCACCGGTGGTTTCAATGGTTTTTTCCTGAAGGAAAGGAGCAGCCTCGACCTTCCGTCCGCGATAATAAGCGCGGCTTCCGTCTTTTCCCATTGTGATCAGCACAAGCGGGATATGATATTTTTCTTCGATAAGGGCAGCACCCTTGTCATAATCTGTTGTGTCAAAAAGAAATTCCACTTCATTATCAGAAATCTTCAGTACATCACAGCGTTCCATGCCGTATTCGATCTCTTTGCGGGCATCGTTCAGATCCTTCCAGAGTGGAGGGCGTAAGTTCGGGTCAAAGGTGATGATGCATCCGGCTTCTTTTGCCACGTCAAGAGCATAGCGGGTTGCTTCACGGACACCCTCATGTGTGGAAGAAAGCGTGCCGAAATGGAAGATCCTGGAATTGCGGATCAGATCGGCATCTACCTCATCCTTTGTCAGCATCATATCTGCACCTGGATTACGGTAGAAAGAAAAATCACGGTCTCCGTCCGGGTAAGTATGTACAAAAGCAAGGGTAGTGTGAATTTCATCGTCCATGACAAGATTTCTGGTATCAATGCCGCATTCTTCTACGGCAGCCTTCAGCTGCTTGCCGAACATGTCGTTTCCGACCTTTCCGATAAATGCAGTTTTTTTGCCAAGACGGTTCAGCATGGCAAGAACGTTACAGGGAGCTCCGCCCGGGTTTGCCTCGAAAGTAGGGTTTCCTTGGGAACTGTCACCGTTTTCTGTGAAGTCGATCAGAAGCTCGCCGAGAGCTGTTACATCATACTGTCTGTTTTCCATTGATGATTCCTCCTGATAAGTTATTTGTTTCATATTCTGCTTCATATTATAATCGTTACACATGATTTTGGGAAGGACCAAATCGAATTATTTTCTGTTCTGTTACCGGTTACTTGTGGTATTTTTTGCGAAGATTAGAACTGTTATCTTTATTTTTCTGTAAAATGGTGGTAAACTTAGTCTATAAAACAACAAATATGATGGAGGAGACGATTATGGCTGATAAAGCGTATGAATATATGGATTGGCCCCGGATCGAGGCGATCGTTTATGGGGAGGAGGCATCACCTCGTGATGTGATGCAGCCAAGGGTAACAGAGGATGGCGTTCTGATCCAGGGATTTTTTCCGGGAGCGGATGCTGCAGAGGTTGTTGTAGGGGAAAAGAGTTATCCGATGATCCTGGAAGATGAGGCTGGTTATTATGCTGTAATGCTTCCACTGAAAAGGATTCCGGAATATCGTTTCCGTGTGATAAGAGGAAGCAGGAAAGAGACTTTTTACGATGCGTATGAATGTCCATGCCAGATCACGGAAGAGGAGGAACGAGCTTTTTGTGCCGGTGTCTATTACAAGGCATATGAGAAGCTGGGAGCGCATCCGGGGACCTGTGGCGAGGTAGAAGGAACATATTTTGCTGTCTGGGCACCCAATGCAATCCGTGTCAGTGTGGTCGGTGATTTTGACAGGTGGGATGGAAGGCGTCTTCCGATGCATCGGATGCCAATGTCCGGAATTTTTGAGATTTTTGTTCCAGGTGTACAGGCAGGGGCCTCTTACCAGTATGAGATCAAGATCAAAGGCGGCAATGTACAGCGGAAGTCTGATCCTTACGGAAATGGAACTCAGGGAGCGCCGTCTGTGATTTCTGTTGTAACAGAGCTGGGGGAGTTTTTATGGCAGGATGAAGCGTGGATGAAGGAACGTGAAAGGTTTGCCAGCCGTGAAGTTCCGGTTTCCATTTATGAAACGGATGTAACAGAGTGGAAAAACAGTGGTGAATTGGTGGAGTTTCTGAAGGAAACCGGTTATACGCATGTAGAATTTCATCCGGTGATGGAGTATCTTGACCGAAGTTCAGGAGGATATTCTACGTCTGCGTATTATGCTGTGACTACCCGTTTTGGGACTGCGGCAGATTTCCGGACACTGGTAGAGGATCTTCATCAGGCAGGGATTGGCGTGATCCTGGACTGGACACCGGCTCAGTTTCCGCGGTTTGATGCAGGGCTTGAGAAATTTGACGGAACTCCTCTTTATGAAGTACAGGATCCGGCTATGGCCGTTCATCCGATGTGGGGCACCATGCTTTATAATTACGGAAGTCCTATGGTCAAAGATTTTCTTATTTCCAATGCGTTTTTCTGGCTGGATGAATTTCATGTGGACGGATTTCGGATGGATGATGTAGATGCGATGCTGTATCTGGATTTTGGAAGAGAGGCGGGACAGTGGACGGCTAATCTTTATAGTTCCAATGAGAATCTTCAGGCACTGGAGTTTCTGAAGCATCTGAATTCTATTGTGAAGAAGCAGTATCCGGGGATTCTTCTGATCGCACAGGAGGATGGTTTATGGCCGCAGCTTACAGACAGTGTGGAGAATGATCATCTCGGGGTTTGACTATAAATGGAGTGGTGGCTGGACAAAGGATCTTCTTTCTTACCTGGAAGCAGAGCCTTTGGACAGACGAAATTATTATGATCAGCTGACGCTTTCCATGATGTATGCATATAGTGAGCATTATGTACTGACTCTGGGGAAGAGAGATGTGGGTACGTTAAAAGAGTTTCTGGAGAAGCTTCCGGGATCTTCAAGGCAGAAGGATGCTCAGCTGCGTGCTGCGTATGGCTATCTGATGCTTCATCCGGGTGTGAAGATGACTGCGCCGGATGGGGATGTGGGGCCGGAAATGAGGGCGTATCTGCATGATCTGAATGAACTTTACAGGAATCATCCGGCGTTGTATGCAATGGATGGTAATTCGGATGGGTTTGAGTGGATCCAGTTTACCAGCTATGATGAGAATGTGGTTGCGTTTCTTCGTAAGACGGAAAAGCCGGAAGAAACGATTCTTGCGGTGTGTAATTTTTCACCGGTATCTTATGACAGTTACCGGGTTGGTGTGCCTTTTGCGGGGAAATATAAGGAAATTTTCAACAGTGACAGTGAAAAGTTTGGCGGACAGGGTGTGGTGAACGCACGGGCGAAAGCGGCTATTCATATGGAGTGTGATAACAGGGAATTTTCTTTGAAGCTGAAGCTTCCGGCTTATGGTGTGGCGGTATTTGGGTGTACACCGGAGAAGGGGAATGTGAAGAAAAACTCTGTGAAGAAAGGAAATGTGAAAAAGACTGTGGGGAAAAGCAGGGGAAAGCGTATGGATAAAGCGAAAATGACGGTGGTTGAAAAATCTGTGGCTGTAAAGGATGCGGTAAAGGTTGTGAAACGGGTGGCTTCTCGCAGGAAGGGGGCTTCCGGGGATGAGTGATGGTTTGTGAATTAAATGGGAATATGGTTGGGGTGATTGGAGGGTAAGGATTTGAGTGGATTGTAGGAAAAAGTGCTTGCATTTTTTGTAAAATACGGTATAATATCAGTTGTGTTTAGCACAAGCTGGAATAGCTCAGGCGGTAGAGCACTTCACTCGTAATGAAGGGGTCGTGAGTTCGAGTCTCATTTCCAGCTTATATATGACTGATGGGAGTCCGGCGTCTTTGGAATATGAAGATGCCGGGCTTTTTTTGTGTGTATGGATGTGGTCGAGGGACGCCAGAGGAAGGTGGCATCGCTCGGTGGATGCAGTCGGGGATGCTTTTGAGGTTTTGTGAGAAGGATGGAGAGGGACGCCGGAGGAAGGTGGCATTGGTCCGGGGGGGGGGATGTGGTCGAGGGACACCAGAGGAAGGTGGCATCGCTCCGGGCAGGGACTCCGTCGGGGGATACTACTAGGACTCCGTGAGACGGCTAAAAGCATTGCGGCAGGGCCAGAACTCGCCTTCGGCTCAGACAGCAGACCCTGCCGCAATAACGCCGTCTCCCGCA
>ENA-OQMY01000376-OQMY01000376.1-human-gut-metagenome-genome-assembly--contig:-NODE-376-length-12604-cov-4.306805_pt1 | contig 12604 bp, 15 predicted proteins | sample MGYA00242623_ERZ504868 | MGnify/ENA primary metagenome ERZ504868 (study PRJEB26092, sample SAMD00036386) | human gut metagenome | host: Homo sapiens | study: EMG produced TPA metagenomics assembly of...
TATGATGATGACGACGATGAGGATGAATTCGATGATGATGACGATGTACTAAACATCTCATTAATCCATAGCGTTTTAAGTTTATTTAAAGTCCCTGCGTAAGCCCGGAAATCTTACTCGGTGGAATGAGCGCGTCCATCTGCGTGTTGATGGAGGTGGAAACATCCTGCCGGTTGATGGAGATGGACTGCCGTTTCTGCAACACCTTACCGAACCGCTCGGAGAGCGTCTTGGCTGTTTCCCCACCACCTGACCGGAGAAAATATTGCCGACAGTGTTCATCACCACTTTCGCCTCTTTGTCCCCGTAGTCACGCACTAACTGGCTGAAATCCTGAAAGCCCAGACACACGGCAACCTTGTTGCTTCGGGCGGTAGCTATAAGATTGTCCAACCCTTTGAAGTATATTGTGGGCAACTCGTCGATGATGACCGATGACTTCAGCATCCCCTTCTTGTTGATGAGCTTCACGATACGGGAATTATACAGACCGAGTGCCGCACCGTAGATATTCTGACGGTCGGGATTGTTACCCACGCAGAGGATTTTCGGCTCTTCGGGATTGTTGATGTCCAGCGTAAACTCGCTGTCTGACATCACCCAGTAGAGCTGCGGTGAAATCATCCTCGAAAGCGGGATTTTTGCCGACGCTATCTGACCCATGAGCTGCTCCGCAGCCCCTCCAAGCCACGCATCCATGAACGGCGAAAGGTAGTTCTCCAGCTCCGGATAAGAGGTCAGTATCGGAAATATATCCTCGTAACGGCGGTTCAGAAACTCGATAGCATGGGGAAACGTGCAAAACTTCCCGTTCTGATAGATTTTGAGATACCAGATAATACTGGCAAACAGAATGATAGGTGACTCCACGAAGAAGTCGCCCTGCTTTTGCACCCACGTTTTATTGAGGTTGAGCATTATTGTGTAGGCACTCTCATAGGCATCCGTAATATCTTCCATAAAATCCGGGTGAATGGGATTGCACCGATGAGAGCGTCGCGGGTCGTCGAAGTTGATCACATAGAACTTCGGCTTTACCTTGTAGCCGTCCGGGTGGTTCAGCAAATGGTTGTAGGCAATAGTAGATAGGTCGGGATACTTGAAATCGTAGATGTATTGACTAAAGCCCTTTTCAATCTGTTGCTTGATAAAATTGTTTACCACGGCATAGGACTTGCCGCTGCCCGGCGTACCCAACACGATGGACGCACGGAAGGGATTAACTACATTGATCCAACCGTTGTTCCAGCGTTTCCTGTAATAGAAACGTGTCGGCAGATTGACCGAATACTCGCTTTCGATAAGCCTCGTTTCCTGCATGAAACTCTCGTTCTCGTTGTTGAAAACATCCTCCATCAAATTGTGTTTCAACAGGCGGCTCATCCACAGACCACCCATCAACAGGCAGACATAGCCCGTTCCAATGGTAAGGACATACAGTCCCGTCACCGCTTCAAGCGGCAGCGGCAGGGGCAGCAACCACCAGTTCAGGAAAAACAGCACGAACCCGACGGCAAATGCTGTCCAGATTCTCCCCCAAGTGATTTTCTCACCCTTGACACCCTTCGTACCCAGACAGGACAAGGCAAGCAAAAGGACGGAAAACAGCTTCGTGTAGAGAATGGAATGGAACAGCCCCGCCGTGCGGTCGAAGTTCAGAAGGATTTTGTCCACCACGCCGATGTTCACGCCCCACAGCCGGATGGCTTCGTAGCAGAACCAGTACACGTTCATGACCACTAAAATGATACTCACGGCACGCAGAAAATCCATGATTTTCGCCAGTGCCCTCAAATCGTCTTCTTGCTGTGACATACATTGATTTTTTTGATTGTTGATACTCCTGATTACGTCCCCAAGCCCTTGCGCTTCTTCTTTTTCTTCTTGCGCTGCATCGCCCGGATGAAGGCTTCCTCTTCAGCGTCCACTGCCGAACCTTCGGGGGCAAACAGGTTCATGCCACTGGAATGGCTTTCGTATTCCCCTCCGGAATATCCTTGCCTGTTCTCCGGTTCCTCCACCGGAACGGAGATCGGTATCGGCGGTTGTCCGGCGTATGGCAGGGTGAAGTGTTCCTGCAAGGCATTCGCCGAAAGCTCCTTACCCATGCGCGAACCGTTCAGCACGCATCCCGTGCGGTGGTCGATGAAGGTAGCCCCATAGATGCGCCCTTCCTCTGTGTAGCGCAGTACGGTGTCGATGCCCTTCTCTTTGAGTTGGGATACAAATTTGTCCTTGTCATAAGTGCCTTGCAGCACGGAAAGGACGGTGCGTTTCGTCATGTCTGCCAGTTTCCTATCCTTGATTTCCGATTTGGAACGGACAAACTTCTTCTGTACGGCTTCATAGCCTGCGGACTTCCCGAAAAGCGAGGATTTGAACGGGTTGCCCACCTTGTTACCCTTGTCGTCCGTGACGGAATAGACCAGCCCGTGATACTCCCGTCCGCGCACGTTGCCCCTCGCTTCCTCCACCGTCATATTATATAAGGAAAGGAGCGCACGGTATTCGCCCATCGTCTGGAAACGGTACTGCCCATTCAGAGCCTTCACGGTGTTGCCTACCTGCTTCTTCACATCACCTGCCGATGCGGCCACCTTGCGCAACGGATTATCCAATCTCTGATTTTTACGTTCTGCCGGATGCAATCCGTACTTCTGTTCCAGTTCCCTGCGGATACGGTCGCTGCGGCGGTAGAGAAAATCCCGGTTGAGCCTTTTCCCGTTCTCGTCCACGTTGACCGTCACGATGTGCAGGTGGTGGCGGTCGATGTCCTCGTGCTTGAATACAAGATAAGGCTGGTTTCCGAAACCGAGTTTTTCCAGATACTCGCGGGCGATATTCTGCAACTCAATATCGGTCAGCACATCCTCCGGGTGCGGGTTGAGAGAGATATGCACCACCGGCTTCTCGATCTTCATCTGCGGTGGCAGGAAGGTGAGAAAACCCTCCATCGCCTTGCCTATGTCCACCGTTCCCGAACCGTCATTGTAGATGCGGTTGGTGGTGAGAAGCCGCCCCTGCGCCTCGTTAATCTTCTCCCCGTTGTAGGCAATCGCGCCGTACAACGAACTTCCTACACTGATTTTTGCGACCATTTTGCCTCCATTTCCCTTGAAAGTTCCACAATCCGGCGGCTCAGTTTCACGAGTTCGACGGTGTGTTGCTCTAATTTGTAGAGCAACGCCATCGCCTTTTTCTCTGAAAAATGCAGCCTCAGTTCCTTCACGACTTGGTTGTAATTCGTACCCACGGCACGGAATTGTGCATGAAAATCCGACAGTTTGGTGTAATAGTCCACCAACGTCTTGTCCACCTTCAGCACCTTGAACGGTTGCCCGAAGAAGTGCGCTTTGAGGAAAACAGACCGTGCATAGACACCCGATTTTCCGAACATGGCGAGGAAACGGTTGTGTTCCTCCTCGTTGAAACGGACGGTGTACCGGTACACCGCCGGATCAAGTTTGGGATTTCTCCCTGATTTGCTTTTCCTTTTCTCTTTCATATTACTTTGGATTTAGCGGATTGACGGCATAAGCCGCCGCTTCGGATTACAGCACCGCAGTTCTGAAAGGCTTCCCGACTTCGGAGGGAAAGCCCGCCCCTGCAAGGGCAAGTGCTTTTCGTGGCTGCTCAAAATATTTTGAGCGGCTGAAAAGACATCTTGCTATGTTCAGGTGAACATAAAAATCCGTCAGGGGACGGATTGGGAAAATACCTTTCAGGACTCCGGGCCGCGCGTCATCGGCGAACCCTGCTGTCCGGGTGCAAAGTTACGCCCTTAAAGCGGTATCGGACAGATGCTTGACCCGGTCAATGACTGCCAACCGGCGCAACGTGCCGCCACTTGCCGGAGAAGTGATACAGGTTCCAAAATATACTTGTTTATTTGCAGCATGATTCAAGAAACGAACGATTTGAAGATATGATAAACGGAACATTCAAATACCCGGAAATCCGCTTCTTCGGATACTTGCCGAAACGGATACCCGAACCGTCGGAAACCCGGTTCTCCGACAATTCGGTGACGTATGGATTCAATGACTTCATGACGCAATGTCGTCAATCACCATTTGTCCGACGCACCGCTTCACCACAGAACCGGATACGCGACGACCCGCCTGCGTGTGTAGTCACGGAAGCGGATGGTGCGACAGCCAAATCCGTATGGAAACAGAAAAACAAATCATCAACAATTAAAATAAATGGAACTATGAGTAAGGAAATCTTCGTTGCATTCGCAACACAGAAAGGTGGCATCGGCAAATCCACTGTCACGGCACTTGCCGCCAGCTACCTGCACAACGTGAAAGGCTACAATGTCGCCGTCGTGGACTGCGACGACCCGCAGCACAGCATCCACGGGCTGCGCGAACACGAAATGGGGCTTATCGACAGCAGCACCTACTTCAAGGCTCTCGCTTGCGACCATTTCCGCCGGATCAAAAAGAACGCCTACACCATCGTCAAAAGCAATGCGGTGAACGCCCTCGACGATGCCGAGAGGATGATTGCCACTGAGGACGTGAAACCCGACGTGGTGTTCTTCGACATGCCCGGCACACTCCGAAGCAACGGCGTGATAAAGACGCTCTCGCAGATGGACTACATTTTCACTCCGCTGAGTGCCGACCGCTTTGTCGTGGAGAGTACCCTGAAATTCGTCACGATGTTCCGCGACAGGCTGATGACTACCGGACAGGCGAAAACAAAGGGGCTGCATCTGTTCTGGACGATGGTGGACGGCAGGGAGAGGAACGACTTGTACGGCATCTACGAGGAAGTGATAGCCGAAATGGGCTTTCCGGTACTTTCCACCCGCTTGCCCGACAGCAAGAAGTTCCGCCGTGACCTTTCGGAAGAGCGCAAGAGCGTTTTCCGCTCCACCATCTTCCCGATGGACACGGCACTGCTGAAAGGGAGTGGCATCCGGGAGTTTTCCGAAGAGATAAGCGACATCATCAGACCGCAGTGAGCATGGGCAGCAGGAAAGTGAACACGGAAGGCATCGACGAGGAACTGCTGTTAGCCTCCATCGGGCGGCGCACACAGGACGGGACACTGCGCCCCGCACAGGAAGTACCCGCAGCTGCACCGACCGAAGAGGACACCGCCGCACCGGAACCATCTCCTGTGCAACCCGTAACACGGGAAAAAGCGCAGAGGGAAAGTGGACGCCGGAAAAGGCAGGACGAGGACTACAACGAGCTATTCCTGCGCCGCAACGAGATAAAGACCCGCCAATGTGTCTATATCAGCCGTGACGTCCACGGCAAGATCCTCAGAATCGTGAACGACATCGCCGGAGGGGAAATCTCAGTAGGCGGATATGTGGATACCGTGCTGCGCCAGCATCTGGAACAGCACAAGGAGAGAATCAACGAACTGTACAAGAAACAACGTGAAGATCTGATTTGAAAATGGAAAAAGAAATGACACCGAATGAAAAAAGACCACAGCAAGACTGCGGAGGTATGTTTACCCAAGTGCAGGCGAGTGTGGAAATACTGTCGCCTGTCCCGGTAAGCGGCAAATGCAGTGAGAAGGACTATGAACGCCTGTTCATCCGCGACCCGGAAGTAAAGGCACGTGAGGGGAAGATGGCGTATGTGCGCCCGGAGTACCACGAGCGTATCATGCGTATCACCCGTGTAATCGGGCATGACCGGCTTACGCTGTCCGCTTACATCGACCATGTGCTGACGCACCACTTCAACCAGTGCGAAGATGCGATAAAGAGCCTTTATGCCCGAAATTACAATTCAGTATTCTAACCAAAAACGGAAGGATATGAATTACACAATCAGCATGACAGACATTCTGCTGGCGGTATCGGTCGGCTGCAACCTCTGGTTCCTGTTCCTGCTCCTTTACGAGCGCATCATGGACACGCGGATTGTCCGCTTCTTCAAGGGCATTGTCGGATTATGGCGGTCACTGGACGGGAATGAGGCTAAACGCATAGCGGCACACGAGGAAGTCCCTGCGGAAAAGGCGGACATCATCGGCAAGAGCCGTTTCAGGATGGCATCCACCCGGACAACCGCTGCCATACCGACGCAAGAAGCCGCCACTATTGAAAAAGGCATTGAGCTGTCGGAGGAAGAGGCTACTTTTGACGACGGAAAAACGGGAAACGCATCCCGCCCGGCACAAGTCCCGGAGGAAAAACTCGATGAGACCTTCACGAGCATACCGCCGGAGGAACTGGGATACGGGGACGACGAACCGGAAGAGGACGCCTCGGACACGCCACGGGCTTCGGGCAGCAGCTTTGACGAGATTGACGACGCCTGCAAGACCGCCAAAAACCCGGACGCGACACAGGCGGAACGTGAAAAGGCGGCTAAGGTGTTCACCGACATGGAGGGCACGGAGTTGTACGAGAAAATGATGGAAGGCTCTTCGGAGATAGGCATCCGCATCAAGGGGCTTATCGAGATTCGGCTGAAGAAATCTGAAAAAGGAGTTCGTCGTGCCGGACAACATCGAGGAGTTCGACATTCGCAACTATGTATGACAACAATAAAAGAAATGAACATGAAAGAATGACATCAACCCACGCGGCGAGGAAACGCAAGGCGCATCCCCATCCGCAACGGACACGCCCACGTCCGTGGAAACAAACGGGCATCCACTAAAACCAAAGTAAAGAAACAAAGTATCAACCGCCCGACAAAGGACCATCCACCCTTTTGACGGCAAAAAACAAGAACAGTTTATGAACAAGAACATCTTGAAAAACAGAAAAGCAATCCTCTCCGCGGCACTTGTCATCGCCGCAACCGCCTCCGCTTTCGCGCAGGGAAACGGCATCGCGGGCATCAACGAAGCCACCTCTATGGTGAGTTCTTATTTCGACCCCGGAACTAAACTGATATACGCCATCGGTGCAGTCGTCGGGCTTATCGGGGGCGTAAAAGTGTACGGCAAGTTTTCATCGGGCGACCCCGACACCAGCAAGACAGCCGCCTCGTGGTTCGGCGCGTGCATCTTCCTGATTGTTGCCGCCACCATCCTGCGCTCATTCTTCCTTTAATAAATAATGTATGGCTGAATACCCAATCAACAAGGGTATCGGCCGTCCGGTAGAGTTCAAGGGCTTGAAGGCACAGTACCTCTTCATCTTCTGCGGAGGTCTGCTGGCTCTCTTCGTCCTGTTCGTCATCCTCTACATGGTCGGTATCGACCAGTGGATATGTATCGGCTTCGGCGCGGCATCGTCCTCCCTCCTTGTATGGCAGACCTTCGCGCTGAACGCCCGGTACGGTGAACACGGGCTGATGAAATTAGGAGCGGCACGGAGCCATCCCCGATACCTTATCAACCGGCGGCGGATAACCCGTCTGTTCAAACGACAACGAAAGGAAGAAAGACAATGAGGAATACATCGAAAATGACAACACTGGAAAACAGGTTCCCACTTTTAGCGGTGGAGCATGGCTGCATCATCTCAAAGGACGCCGACATCACGGTGGCTTTCGAGGTGGAACTACCGGAACTTTACACCGTGACGGGTGCGGAGTACGAGGCGATACACAGTTGCTGGTGCAAGGCTATCAAGGTGCTGCCGGACTACTCCGTCGTCCACAAACAGGACTGGTTCATCAAGGAACGCTACAAACCGGAGCTTCAGAAGGACGACATGAGCTTTTTAAAGCCGCTCTTTCGAGCGTCACTTCAACGAGCGTCCGTACCTGAAACACACCTGCTACCTCTACCTGACCAAGACAACAAAGGAGCGTAACCGGATGCAGAGCAATTTCAGCACGCTGTGCCGGGGACATATCATCCCGAAGGAGCTGGACAGGGAAACCACGACCAAGTTCTTGGAAGCCTGCGAACAGTTCGAGCGCATCATGAACGACAGCGGGCTTGTCAGGCTGCGCCGCCTCTCCACCGATGAGATTGTGGGTACTGAGGGAAAGACGGGACTTATTGAACGCTACTTCTCGCTCATGCCGGAAGGTGACACCACCTTGCAGGACATCGAGCTTTCGGCAAGGGAGATGCGCATCGGCGACAACCGCCTGTGTCTGCACACCCTCTCCGACGCGGAAGACCTGCCGGGCAAGGTGGCTACCGACACCCGTTACGAGAAGCTCTCCACCGACCGGAGTGACTGCCGACTGTCATTCGCCTCCCCGGTGGGGCTTCTGCTCTCCTGCAACCATATCTACAACCAGTATGTGCTGATAGACAACAGTGAGGAAACCTTGCAGAAGTTCGAGAAGTCCGCCCGTAACATGCAGTCGCTATCTCGCTATTCAAGGAGCAACAGCATCAACCGCGAGTGGATAGACCAATACCTGAACGAAGCCCATTCCTACGGACTGACCTCGGTACGGGCACACTTCAACGTCATGGCGTGGAGCGACGATGCGGAGGAACTGAAGCATATCAAGAACGACGTGGGCAGCCAGTTGGCAAGCATGGAATGCGTGCCGCGCCACAACACCATCGACTGCCCGACACTCTACTGGGCGGCGATACCCGGCAATGCGGCGGACTTCCCGGCGGAAGAGAGTTTCCACACCTTCATCGAACAGGCGGTGTGCCTGTTCACAGAGGAAACCAACTACCGCAGCTCGCTCTCGCCCTTCGGCATCAAGATGGTGGACAGGCTCACGGGAAAACCGCTGCACCTTGACATCTCCGACCTGCCCATGAAGCGAGGTATCACGACCAACCGCAACAAGTTCGTGCTGGGTCCTTCGGGCAGCGGCAAGTCTTTCTTCATGAACCACCTCGTGCGCCAATATTATGAGCAAGGCGCACATGTGGTATTGGTGGACACGGGAAACTCCTATCAGGGCTTGTGCGGCATGATCCGACGCAAGACAGGCGGAGCGGACGGTGTGTATTTCACCTACACGGAAGATAAGCCCATCAGCTTCAACCCGTTCTACACCGACGATTACATCTTCGACGTGGAGAAGAAGGACAGCATCAAGACCCTGTTGCTGACGCTCTGGAAGTCGGAGGACGACAAGGTGACAAAGACGGAGAGCGGCGAGCTGGGCAGTGCCGTGAGTGCCTATATTGAGCGCATCCAATCCGACCGTAGCATCGTGCCGTCGTTCAACACCTTCTACGAGTATATGCGTGACGACTACCGCAAGGAACTGGCACAGCGTGACATCAAGGTGGAGAAGTCCGACTTCAACATCGACAACATGCTCACCACCATGCGGCAGTATTACCGGGGCGGGCGTTACGATTTCCTGCTCAACTCCACGGAGAACATCGACCTGCTCGGCAAGCGGTTCATCGTCTTCGAGATAGATTCGATTAAAGAAAACCGCGAACTGTTCCCCGTCGTGACCATCATCATCATGGAAGCCTTCATCAACAAGATGCGGCGGCTGAAAGGCGTGCGGAAACAGCTTATCGTGGAAGAGGCTTGGAAGGCCCTCTCATCGGCGAACATGGCTGAATATCTGCGCTATATGTATAAGACGGTCAGAAAATATTACGGCGAGGCAATCGTGGTGACGCAGGAGGTGGACGACATTATCAGTTCTCCGGTGGTCAAAGAGAGCATTATCAACAACTCGGATTGTAAAATCCTGCTTGACCAAAGGAAATATATGAACAAGTTCGACCAGATACAGGCGTTGCTCGGACTGACGGAAAAGGAGAAGTCGCAGATACTCTCCATCAACATGGCGAACAACCCTTCACGGCTCTACAAGGAGGTGTGGATAGGCTTGGGCGGCACGCAGTCGGCGGTCTATGCCACGGAGGTCAGCGCGGAAGAGTATCTGGCGTACACCACCGAGGAAACGGAAAAAGTGGAGGTTTACCGTCTGGCGGAGAAGCTGGGCGACGACATCGAAGCCGCCATCCGGCAGCTTGCCGAAAGGCGGAGAAACAAGGAATAACTAAAAAACAGAATGTATCAACCAAAAAAGAAAAACGCGTATGAATTTACCAAAAGTGAAAATGCTGCAAGTCAGCAAGTGCCTTATCGGATTGGCGGTCATGATGCTGCAATCCTGCGACGTGGCCGACAACCGCCGCGACATGCTGTGCGGGAACTGGGAGAGCGTGGAGGGAAAACCTGACGTGCTTATCTACAAGGAGGGCGAAGCCTACAAAGTGACGGTGTTCCGTCGTAGCGGTCTGCGCCGCAAGCTCAAGCCGGAAACCTATCTCTTGCAGGAGGAGAACGGCAACCTGTTCATGAACACCGGCTTCCGCATCGACGTGTCCTACAACGAGGCCACGGATGTGCTGACTTTCTCGCCAAACGGGGACTATGTGCGGGTGAAGCCGCAGCCGGGACATCCGACCGAAGAATAACAACCACTAAAATCCAAAGTAACATGAGAACAAGAATAACAATGATTATCTGCCTGTGCCTGCTTTTCGCGGGCAGGGCAAGCGCACAGTGGGTCGTAAGCGATCCGGGCAATCTAGCGCAGGGCATCATCAATGCCTCCAAAAACATCATCCATACCTCCAAGACCGCCACGAACATGGTGAGCAACTTTCAGGAGACGGTGAAAATCTATCAGCAGGGCAAGAAGTATTACGATGCCCTCAAATCGGTGAACAATCTGGTCAAGGACGCCCGCAAGGTGCAGCAGACCATCCTGATGGTGGGCGACATCACAGACATCTATGTGAACAGTTTCCAACGGATGCTCCGTGACGGGAATTTCAGACCCGAAGAGCTTTCCGCAATCGCTTTCGGCTACACGAAACTGCTGGAGGAAAGCAACGAAGTGTTGACGGAACTCAGGAACGTGGTGAACATCACCACGCTCTCCATGACCGACAAGGAGCGCATGGACGTGGTGGAACGCTGCCACTCGAAGATGAAGCGTTACCGCAACCTCGTGAGCTACTACACGAACAAGAACATCTCCGTGAGTTACCTGCGTGCGAAAAAGAAGAACGACCTCGACCGCATCATGGGGCTGTACGGGAACATGAACGAAAGATACTGGTAGCCTATGAAGTTCGACAACCTTCATCAGATTTTACGTTCACTTTATGAGCAGATGATGCCGCTGTGTGGGGACATGGCTGGTGTGGCGAAAGGCATCGCCGGGCTGGGTGCGCTGTTCTACGTCGCCTACCGGGTATGGCAGTCGCTGGCGAGAGCTGAACCGATAGACGTATTCCCGATGCTCCGTCCTTTTGCCATCGGTCTGTGCATCATGTTCTTCCCGACTGTGGTGCTGGGCACGATAAACAGCATCCTCTCACCCGTCGTACAGGGCACGGCAAAGATGCTGGAGGCGGAAACGCTGGACATGAACCGATACCGGGAGCAGAAGGACAAACTGGAATACGAGGCGATGGTACGCAACCCCGAAACCGCCTACCTCGTGTCCAACGAGGAATTTGACAAGCAACTGGAGGAACTCGGCTGGTCGCCCTCCGACATGGTGACGATGGCGGGAATGTATATCGACCGGGGAATGTACAACATGAAGAAGAGCATCCGCGACTTCTTCCGCGAGATACTCGAACTGCTGTTCCAAGCCGCCGCCCTCGTGATAGACACCGTCCGCACCTTCTTTCTCGTGGTGCTGGCGATTCTCGGTCCGATAGCCTTCGCCCTGTCGGTATGGGACGGTTTCCAAAACACGCTCACGCAGTGGATATGCCGCTATATACAGGTCTATCTGTGGCTACCGGTATCGGACATGTTCAGCACCATACTGGCGAAGATACAGGTTCTGATGCTGCAAAACGACATCGAGCGGATGCAGGCAGACCCGAACTTCTCGCTGGATTCGAGCGACGGGGTGTATATCGTATTCCTCTGCATCGGCATCATCGGCTACTTTACCATTCCCACCGTTGCGGGCTGGATTATCCAAGCCGGAGGCATGGGCGGTTACGGTCGCAACGTGAACCAGATGGCGGGACGAGCCGGAAGCATGGCGGGCAGCGTGGCGGGTGCAGCCGCAGGAAACGCAGTCGGACGTGTCGGCAAATTGCTGAAATAATCAATGTGCAATCATAAATTGGAAAATATAAATGGAATTCAAATCACTTAGAAACATCGAATCGTCGTTCAGGCAGATACGCCTGTTCGGTATCGTCTTCCTCTCGCTGTGCGCCGTGGTGACGGTGTGGAGCGTGTGGAACTCCTACCGTTTCGCAGAGAAGCAACGGGAGAAAATCTATGTGCTGGACAACGGCAAGAGCCTGATGCTCGCCTTGTCTCAGGATTTGTCGCAGAACCGCCCGGCGGAGGCACGGGAACATGTGCGCCGTTTCCACGAGATGTTCTTCACGCTATCACCTGAAAAAAGCGCGATTGAACACAACGTGAAACGTGCCTTGCTGCTGGCGGACAAGAGCGTGTACCACTATTATTCGGACTTCGCGGAGAAGGGGTACTACAACCGCATCATCGCAGGCAACATCAACCAGGTGCTGAAGGTGGACAGTGTGGTGTGCGACTTCAACGCCTATCCCTACCGTGCCGTGACCTACGCCACACAGAAAACCATCCGGCAGAGCAACGTCACCGAGCGCAGCCTCGTGACCACCTGCCGCCTGCTGAACGCATCGCGGTCGGATGACAACCCGAACGGTTTTACCATCGAGGGTTTCACCATCATTGAGAACAAGGATTTAC
>ENA-OQMY01000378-OQMY01000378.1-human-gut-metagenome-genome-assembly--contig:-NODE-378-length-12576-cov-4.253595_pt1 | contig 12576 bp, 20 predicted proteins | sample MGYA00242623_ERZ504868 | MGnify/ENA primary metagenome ERZ504868 (study PRJEB26092, sample SAMD00036386) | human gut metagenome | host: Homo sapiens | study: EMG produced TPA metagenomics assembly of...
ATAAGGAAAGGTATGCACAAGAAGTGATTTATACCGAACGGGCAGGCCATGCCGTAGAGATAGCGGCACAGAAGGCACAAGAAGGATGCACATGCCGTCATCGCCATAGGAGGAGACGGCACCATCAATGAGATAGCTCGCTCACTGGTACATACAAAAACCGCTTTGGGCATCATTCCCTGCGGTTCCGGCAACGGACTTGCCCGCCATCTGCAGATTCCGATGGAGCCGAAAAAGGCCATCGACATCATCAATGACGGACTGATAGACATCATTGACTACGGAAAAATCAACGATGTGCCTTTCTTCTGCACCTGCGGCGTGGGATTCGACGCATTTGTAAGCCTGCAATTCTCCAAGGCGGGAAGGAGAGGACCACTCACTTATCTGGAAAAGACTCTGCTCGAAAGCCTGAAGTACCGTCCGGAAACCTATGAACTGGAAATGGACGGCAGCACCCTGCGATACAAGGCGTTCCTAATAGCCTGCGGAAACGCATCGCAATATGGAAACAATGCGTATATTGCCCCACAAGCCACCTTGAACGACGGACTGCTGGACGTCACCATACTCGAGCCGTTCACTGTGCTCGATGTACCGTCGCTCTCTTTCCAGCTCTTCAACAAGACCATTGACCAGAACAGCCGGATTAAGACGTTCCGTTGCCAGACACTCCGTATTCACCGTTCTAAACCGGGGGTAGTCCACTTTGACGGCGACCCGATGATGATGGGAGAGAATGTAGATGTAAAGATTATGAAGAAAGGACTGCAGGTCATTGTTCCCCGGGATGCGGAAAAAGACACTTCGAATGTCTTGCAGCGGGCACAAGACTATATCAACGGACTGAAACAAATTAATGATGCTTTTGTGGAAGACATCGCCCATAAAAACAAGATGATACTGGATAAAGGCAAAAGGCAATTCAAGAAACTGACAAAAATGTAATGTTGTAAAAAAGGTACTAAAGGAGTTTCTGAAAATAACTTTCCCCTTTTGATGCGTCATATAATATGTTTTATGTATTTTTGCAAAGCGAAGTTACGAAAAGAGTGTAATTTATTGGAAATGAGCGTAGGTTAATTGCTCTTGATAGTAATAGGTTACGATTTAGTTAGTTATCTACTGCATTATCCTTCTGCGCGTTGCGTAACCTTCAAAGAACTCTTCGTATGCAAAAGTAGCTATTTAATTCGAGATTTTGATATAAACTCCCGTTTTTTATCCCCTCATTCATAAGAATTTTCCGTAAAAGCGGTATTGTCCGTCGGCACACCATTGCCCAAAACGAGTTTGGAACAAACGTGTGCCGACTACCGCATAGCTGGAGAAAAGGGCATTGCCTCACGCCTAAACGATGTTTAGACAGATGAAGCAATGCCCCTTTCTTTTGCGCCTATGCCAAGAGGTGCTTTTACGGGTTTTCAAATGATTTTTCTTTTTTCGCTGTCTCTTTTGCCGGAAGCGGAAAGTGAATGCAGAGTGTGTCAGCCTGCCCCATGAATGAAACAGGCGCCCACACACAGCCGGACAAACCGGGAAGAATGATTGTTGCCACCCGGCTGAACAAGTTCCGTCGGATCGGAAACAATCATACTTCCTTTGTTGTGGTTTGCCCTTTTCACGCTTCCGGTGATGTCTTTTTCCTTTTGGTGATTCTTTTTTTTACGGATTTTCCCCTGAAGTTTTTTTCTACACAATCTGCCTCTGTTTTCGTTTACCTCCATTTTGCGCCTTTCAGTAAGCCGCATCAGTCAGTCATTTTCGTTCTGGGCGCAAAGGTAATTCCGGGATTGGACGGGAAAGCAAGGTCAAGCCTCCTGTTTTCGGTAAAAATCTCCAGCCCTGCGGGTAGTATTTTGACCGAAAAACCTTGCATTCCCTAATCCCTACCTTTTCAAGCACCCGAAACGAAAACGACCGATGCGACAGAAAGACGCATAAAAAAAACTGTCGGATAAACGAGAGGCAGATAAGATAGTTTGAAACTCAACTCCCTCAGCTCTTGAATCCGCATTAAAAACCAAAAAAATCAAAAACAGCGAAGATATGACGGCAACGGCAAATTTCAGACAAATGGCGCAACACATCGGGTTGGCGATATGCGGCTTGATGATGCGCACCGCCTTCGGGGTGTTCGGCATCCTTTGGGGCATCATCAGAGAGATTGTAAACGGAGTGTTCCGAGTGGCGATAGGTGTAATCGTGGCTATCCTTTCCACCATTGCCTTCTTTGGCTTCATCCTTTGGTTATTCACCCTTTAACCCTTACCGACATGGCAAAAAGAAACAGCAAGACGGCAGCGCAGCAGTGCAGATATTACGAGGTGGACAACATCTTCGTGTATATGGTGGAAACGTACATCAACGGCAATTTTGAAACTTTCCGAAGATTGTACCACGAACTGAACAAGGACGCACGGAGGGATTTCATGGACTTCCTTCTCAGCGAGGTAGAGCCGACCTATTGGAGAGAGATACTGAAACAGATAATCTAAAAATGACAGCGATATGAAAGGAACAGACCATTTCAAGAGAACGATATATATGTACTTGGAACAGCGTGCGGAGGAAGATGCGCTATTTGCAAAGAAGTACCGCAACCCTGCCAAGAACATGGACGAGTGCGTGACCCACATTCTGAACTATGTGCAGAAAAGCGGTTGCAACGGTTTCACGGACGGAGAGATATTCGGGCAAGCCATCCACTACTATGAGGAAAACGAGATAGAGGTGGGCAAACCGATGGACTGCCAAGTGGTTGTGAACCACGTTGTGAAACTCACGGCAGAGGAAAAGGCGGAGGCACGTCAGAACGCTGTCCGCAAATACCAAGAGGAGGAACTCCGCAAGTTGCAGAACCGCCACAGACCGTCAGCGAGAAAAGAAAACCAACCCCAACCCTCATTATTTGATTTAGGCTTATGAAACCGAAGACCAAGATACAGAAAGAGGTGGCAAGACTTTCCGCCAACCTTCGCCCCATATCAGCGACACAAATAGATTGGGCATACCGCCACTGCGTTGAGCATATCGGCTACCGCACCAAGAAAGGGAACATCACCTGTTCCGACTGCGGTCACGAGTGGCACAGCGACAGCGGACTATGCGACACCCTTGAAGGCTGCACCTGCCCCAAATGCCATGCCGAACTCAAAGTGCAGGACACACGCAGACGCATCTACAAGGAAACGCAGAATTTCAGCGTGATAACCACCTGCAAAGGGTATCAGGTAATCCGCGTGGCGCAGGTCAGATGCGAGAGCAGGAAAGGCGAACCGATGCGTTTCTACTGCCACGAGGTCGTGCAGCGTTGGATTTCACCCGACGGCAAGGTTACGGACATGGCGTTGCTCCGTGGCTTCCTTTTCTGCTATTGCGATGTGTGGGCATTAGGCAGCGATATGGAGGTAAGACCGCACAACAGCCTATACGATGATGTGGTGGCAAGAAGCTGTGCATATCCAAAGATGAGGATATTGCCCCAACTCAGACGTAACGGCTTCAAGGGCGATTTCCACGGCATCTCCCCCGTGCGTCTTTTCAAAGCCTTGCTTTCAGACCCAAGAATTGAAACCCTTATGAAAGGCGGTGAGATTGAGGTCATGAAACACTTTCTTTTCAATACCCGTACTGCCGATGAATGTTGGGCATCATATCTGATTGCCAAGCGTCACAAGTATCAGATAGACAACCTCTCAATGTGGTGCGACTATCTGCGTATGCTCAAAAAACTCGGTCAAGACCTCCGTAACCCGAAGAACATCTGTCCCGAAGATTTCATGGCGGCACACGACAACGCAACCCGAAAAATTGAAGCCATACACGAGAAGGAAAGAGCCGCAGAGCAACGCCGTTGGGAGATTGAAAGGCGTGAGCGTGAGCAACAGCGACAACTCCAACGAAAGAAAGATGCGGAGGATTTCATCGCCAACAAATCCAAATTCTTCGGCTTGGTAATCACGGACGAGGAAATAATCGTCAAGGTGCTTGAAAGCATAGACGAGTATTACAACGAGGGCAAGACGCAGGGCATCTGCGTGTTTGGCAGTGGATACTACAAGAAAGCCGACACCCTCATACTATCGGCAAGGATTGGCGATGAGATTATTGAAACCGTAGAGGTGGACTTGCGAACCCTCGAAGTGGTGCAGTGCCACGGCAAGCACAACCAGGACACCGAATATCACGAGCGCATCATAGACCTTGTGAACAAGAACGCCAACCTTATCCGTGAGCGGATGAAAGCGGCATAGCATAACCCCTAAAACAACATTGATATGGAAGTAAGAATTGAAAGTATGATTTGTGTGTGGGATGATGCAATCCCCACGATGTTCCTTGAATTTGTGAACCTCCTCACTCTCACAACGAGTGAGGGGGAATTGAGAAAGAGCGTAAAGGAGTTTGCCGAGAAGCACGAACTTGACAAGTTTTTCCTTTACGGCTTCGGCTCACACCATTTCTACCTGCACCAACGCTACACAAGCAACCCCGAAATGGTGATGAAGAACAGAGTTCTGTCAGTACATTTTTAACCATCTAAAAAGCAACATTATGACAACACGAATGACCATCAACGGAGTAAGCACCTGCGCGGAAGCAGGTACGGAGAAATACGAGCGTTTCCAATCGGGTATCGGAAGACGCAGGCGGACACTTGTGCAGTACGACTACCGCCACCCCATAGACAGAGAATTGTTCTCTTGTGTCAAACCCACGTTGGACGAGTGCCGAGCCGCACGGGACAAGTGGCTGAACGCAAAGAAGGGAAAGGAGGACAGACTATGAACACGACCTATCAAACGCTGATAGTCAAGTTCAGCGAACCTATCACGGCATTGGACGGTATCTTTGACGATACCGGAGCGTGGGGAACGGACACCCTCAAGGGGTGGATAGATGATTACGAAAGCACACGTTTCACCGCCACCGACAGCCATACGGCAGTCATCACGAGCGAGTACAATATGGAATGTGTGAAAGAGTGGCTACAACGGCAGACCCCCATTTCCGAAATGCGAGAATTTTGAACGGGATGGCGGTGTCCGCACCGCCAATACTTAAAACCCTAAAAACAAAAGATATGATAGCCAAGACGATATTACAGCAGATAGGCGGAAAACGCTTCACCGCCATGACAGGTAGCCGTGATTTCATAGATATGGGCAACGGCTTACGGATGAGCCTTGCAAGGAACAAAACAAGTGCCAACCGCCTTGACATCATCTATGACGAAGGGGCAGACCTCTACAATATGCGCTTCTACCGCAGGACGTTCAGCAAAAAGACCTTTGAGTGCAAGACAAAGGACATTGCCGTACACGAGGGTATCTATTTTGATATGCTGGAGGAAATGTTCACGATGGTGACGGGACTTTACACACGCTTTTGAGTGGCGGGGCGGCGAGAGCCGCCCTTACTTTCTTTCAGTGAGCATGATGGCGGAACAAAGAAAGTAGCAAAGAAACCTTTGTCCAATCTGCGATAACTAAAAAATCCGCAAGTAAAACTTGCGGAGGCTATATATTGGGTCGTTATTTTTTGGTGGAGGGGAATGATAATCTCGAACCGTTGAACTACACATTTCTGCTTCGTCTCCATTTCCCCCAACGATTTGATACGTTCAATCATTTTTGTTGTTCCTTTCTGAATTTTCCTAAATACTTTCTTCATAATTTCGCTATACTTTTTATGGTTAATAACTATGTTTTGTATTGCTCTCACAACACTTACAACTTGAAGTGTTATTTGGAAACCGATAGGCAAAAATGGCTCAACGATGTCAATTAACGAGAAAATCCTACGATAATCTATCAAGTGATAGAGCAAAAGACGTGCCAAGTTAAATATGGCACGTCTTTTGCCAGTTTTGTCAGTCCTTTTATGGGATATACAACAGCGCAAACTCCGCCTTTCTCCGTTTGAGCAGCATGGCGTGGCGTTTTCCTTTGTAGTTGCAGAAGGCTATATACTCACGGTAGATGTTCCTGTCACCAGCTTCCAGCTTCTTGATTAAGGTGCTTTTGGGGATTGTTTTGCTGCCTAACAGCTTCGCCGGTCCCACATTGTAAGCTAACGTGCCAAGCAAAATCGAATCAACCCCGAATTTACGGAACATGGCGACAAATTTGCGCAGGTCTTTCCGCAAAAGTTCATCCGCATCCCGTTTTGTCATGGTTCGTGCCGAATACTTCTCGTTTGGCAAAAGTTTGTGACCCCAACCGACGTATGGGTAGTGTTTTTCTGAGTGCCAGCCTTCAAAGTAGCGGCAGCATAAAAAAGCACGTTCCATAAGCGGCAGTCGGTAGATTGCCGCCTGCCCGTCCGTTCCCTCTTGGCGGCTGATCTGCGCGGACACAGAACAGACCGTCAGAAGTGAACAGAGCATTGTCATGAATACACGCATCATTTCAACAAGGGGCTGAAGTTGCCGATGGGAACGATGGTAAGATCGTCGTCCTTTACATTCCTGTTGTTGAAGTCAAATTCCAGTTCGTAGGAGTTGCTAAAGTTATCCTCCACCACCACGATGAAATTATGCGCCTCATCACCCGCCGCCGTGTAGTACAGGCGGAATTTTTCGTTCTCCAGCAGGTAGCGGTCGTTAGGCAGGAAGGTGATGCCGTTATCCATTTTGAGCGAGCCTTCCCCCTCGAACTGGAAATAGCGGATGGTATAGAGCGTACCCGAAAAGTCGCCCTCCTTTTTCAGTTCACAGCGGATTTCCACTGTCTGCCCCTTTACTACCTTGTTCGGCACGGGCATGACCTCCACCGTGAAGGGATAGGACTGCTGGATGTCCATGTCATCGTCACATGACACGAGGGTGAATGACATGGCGGCTATCAGGCATAACGCCACTGCCTTGAATATTGATGTTCTCTTGTTTCTGTTGTTCAGTATGTTCATTGTTCTTCGATTTTTAGATGGTTGTTTTTCTGTTTTTTCGTTGTCAGTTGCAGGTACTCGTTCAAGTCCTTGCAACCGTCATAGAGGGAGGAACGGTCGGTGACACGTTCCCCGTATCGCATGGTAAAGTGCGGCAAGCGTCCGCCGTCCGGCTTCGTCACGGTCGAGGAAGCAGCCGATGCGCCCGTATCCGTCCAGCAATCCCGCCGCCTTCTCCACGTTGGCGACTAGAGTTCAGCACAAGACAGTCAGCGTTACCGGTTACACCAAGCGTCACGGCAGAGAGAAAGTCCATGAAGCCCTCGAACACGAGGCACTCGTCAGCCGGGATGTCATTCGCCTTTACCAGTGATACAGACTTCGGAGGTATGCAACCCTTGAAATATCGGCTTCTGACTTCATAGCCACCTGCCATGTTCGGAAAGCCAACGGCAAAATACCGTTTCCCACGCACACCGTAGTTCAAGCGGCAGCAGTGACGGGATGCGATGGCGTAAGGGATGCCCCGTTCCTCTAAATACTCCGTCAGCAGTGAGCGGAGCAGCGGAGCGACCTCCACATCCTCAAAAACGGATTCGGTCGGCTTCGAGAGATAGACGGGCTTTTCCCATCCGGCAACCGTCATATTGGCGGCTTCCGCTATGAACTTCGCTTGCTTCATGAAGTCATCGCTTTGCAGAAACTCCCCGGCAAGCGTGAAGATGTCGCCGCCCTTGCCCAAACCGAAGTCGTACCAGAGCTGTTTCGCCACGTTCACACGGAAAGAGGATGTGCGCTCGCCCCTGTACGGGGCAAGATACCACAGCTCGTTACCGCTCCTTCTGACAGGCTCATGCCCCAGCCGTGCGAGAAAATCCGCAAGCGGCATCCTTCTGACAGCATCTATTTCCGTCCTTTCCATGCCCGTGTCAGTTGATGATGAACTTGATACCGACCCCGAACTGCGTGTGGAACTTCCGTGTGTCGCCACCCCAAAGGCAACGCTCCCGCAGGTTGGCAAGCAGGGCGATACGGTCTGCCACGTAACACTCCACATCGAGCGTCAGCGCACCGCCGTAGATGAAGGCGTCCCGGTCGTGCAGCGTGGAGCCGTCATGCAGCACCTTCTTCCCCCAATTTACCGCCTCATATCCGGCGAGAGCCGAAGCCCCGGCATAGACGAAAACAATCTTTCGGGCGTCCGACAGTATCTTGAAGTAATAGCCGCCCTCCGCCGTGAACTGCGCCACGGGTATCTTGGTGTCCTTGTAGGGATTGTTCTTCAACAGGTATTCGCCACCGAACACCCACTTGTTCCCCTTCTTCGTGTAGGTGGAGAGAGCCGCCCCGAAGCTGTACCCGCCGTCCTTGCCGCCGAGATTGAAGCCGTCCGCCATGTCCGCCCTCACCTCGATGCCCTGCATCTTCGGCAGACACCGCTGGGCGTGCGCCTGCCCTGTAAAAAGGGCAAGCGACGCGATGATTATTGCGATGTACTTTCTCATGGTCAGCGTACTTGAAGTTCGTTGATGGTACCCGCGCGTACCAAATCCTCGTTCTCAATCACGAAGGACTGGTGACGGCCGCCGTTCTTCTCGTTCAATTCCACCACGAGGCACTTGTCATCGGGGATGGTGAACTTCGCCATCGTGAAGACCGTGCGCTCGCTCTTTTTGCCCGGCACGAGGGTGGCGTAGTTCTGCGCGCGGAGCGGCAGAATAATCTGCTCCTGCACGGCAGTACGCTTCGCAACCTTCTTGTCCACGATTTTCCAAGTGATGTAGTCCACATCGAAAGGCACGTTGCTCTGGTTCTTTATCTCCGTGTGGAAATAAAGCAAGCCGTTGTGCGTGTAGATGCCTTTCAACAGGTATTGGATGCCGAAACGCTTGCAGCCGATATGCTTCACCTCGCGCTTGTTCTGTTTGTGGATGGACTTCATGATAAGGCGCACCAGCATCGGGCTTTCGCTGCCCAGCTCTTTCAGATAGATTTCCTGCGCGTTGTTCGGGCGGTTCACCGTGCTGCCGTCATGGATGAAGTCGCACATCTCCACGTTGAGCAACAGCGGTTCGGCGGCGTACTTCACGTTGAAGGTGTAGAAACTGCCGTCCTCCGTGATGACGGACATATTCGTTTCGTTGGGAAAATTCCTTACGGTAGCCTTCACACGGATGATGTTCTCCGCTCCGTCGGCTTTCCCGGCAATCAGGTCGGGCGAGCCTAAATCGACATAGCGCACCTCCGCCGGAAAAATGACGTGGACGGTCTTGTCGTAGGTCACTTCCAGACCGTGCGGCGGTATCATGCGGTCGAAGGTCAGCTTGCGTGACAGCCCGTGATATAGGTCGCCGTCCGCCTCCTTCTGCGGATAGACCTCCTTCGTCAAGGTCGGTTGTTCACTTCCGTTGGTCGTTTCAACGGTTACATTCTCCTGCGCGTTGGCAGTTATGATGCCCATAGCGAGGGCAAACATGATGATTACTTTTCTCATTACTTTTGGATTTTAGTGGTAATTTTTATTGTTTTCAATATTTTTCTTGGTAAAGCATGACCCTGTACCCGGCTTTCAGATGCACCTTGACGGTTCGCATCTTTTTGGCGATGTACTGGCTCGTGCCTTGTATCAGCCCCTTGCCCAAGTCGGAGGCGAGCTGCGCCCCGGCATTGGTGGAGATGTTGATGCTGCTTCCCAGCGAGCCGCCCATGTTGGCGGCGACCTCCCGGACGGCGTTCATCTCCATCGAGTTCGGGATGAAGATGCCGGGCTGTCCGTCCGTGTCATAGACCGCAAGCTCCACGGGGATAATCGTGCCGTCGTATTCCAGCGAGGTAATCTCGATGTCGAGCCGCTCACCCTGTATCTTGCCCGTGCCGACCACCACCGCACCCCGGGGTATTGTCCTGCCTGCCACCGCCATAGGCTCCAGCAGGCGCAGCCTTACCGTCTGCCCGTCCGTCACGCTCTGCGCCCCATGCACGCACGCCGGTATGGTGTTCCTGTCCAATACCTCCGCCGTGCCGACAGCCGTGTTGAAACCCCGGTTGCGTTCCTGCGATAAGGCGGCGACAAACTCCGCGTTACTCATAGGCTGTGAGAGTGAAGAAACTACTTGATGCTCCACCTGTCTGATAGGCATTGCCTTGTTCTTCTTCCCTTTCTGCACGGTAGTTGGCTCTGCCCTCTGTTCCGCCGATGGCTGTCCTCCGTTCTGACCGCCCATGTACTTTGCCGCCAGCTCGTAGGACTTCTCCATAAGAGCCACCTGCTCGTCCATAGAGGAAGCCTTGCCCCTCTCGCTTTCCAGTTCCGACTCCAGCGATGCGATGCGCTCCAACATTCGTCCATCTCCGCATTGTCGTTTTTCGGCTGGTCGTAGAAGTTTCCGAGCGTGGCGTTCAGGTCACGGTAGGCGGCTGCGGAGGACTGGATGGTCTGCGGCGTGGCTGGCTTTGCCCTTTCTTCCTTGCCGCCCGGATTGGCGAGGTCGAAGTCCACTCCGTTCTCCGTTCCCGCTATCTCGCGGTCGAACATGTCGCCCAGCTGCCCGATGGCACGGTTGCGGCTCTCCTGACGCTCTTCCATCTCCCCATGCTCGTAGGCTTTCAGCTTGTCGCCGATAATCTGCCGGTTCGCCTTGTCAGCGTCGGGCATCTCGGTGTTGTATCCGTCCGTTCCCGGCGGTTGCTCCTTGCCGGAGGACGGGGCGAATATCAGCCACATCGCCCCGATGAACACCAACACCATAGCGGGCAGCACGATCATCTTCTGCCGTTTCAGCCGTTGCGCCTCTGTCAGCGGTTCGCGCTCCTTTTTCGGTTTCCCCGTTTCGGGAGCAGCTTTGTTCTCTTTCGTCGGTTCATTCTTTGTCTGTTCCATATAAATAAGGTGTTAAGTGATTGCCTGTTTCCGCCGGGGTCGGCAGTTCCACCCGTCCGGCGTGTCCCGTTTCCATATGTGAGCCGTCGTTCCTGCCGATGTCATAGACGGCTCTGCCGAAGGTGTAAAGGGCAAGCACCGCGAAGGCGGCGAACATCCCCAGCACGATGCGGCGGCGTGTTTCCGGCGGCAAGCCGTCCAGATACCCTTTGAGACTTGCCGCCAAGCGTTTCCGTTTGTCGTGGAGTTTCCAATACATGCCCCCACATTGATTTTCTGATACTTTTCATGTCCTGTTACCGTTTGATAGTCTGTAAATCCTTGTTCTCAATGATGGTGAATCCCTCGATGGTGAATCCGTTGGGATTGTCGTCCGAACGTGATGCGTTCAGCAGGCGGCACGTCGTCACGAGGCTACGCTCCGTAATGTTGCTCTGCCGGATAATCTGCTGCCGTGCGTAGGTGGTGGCACGGTACGGATAGCCGTTGAAGTCGCACACCACACTGTCCACCTTCAGCACCTGGTTGATGTTGCCTGCGATGATGCGGTTGTAGTAACCCTTCTCCGCAAAGTCCGAGTAGTAGTTGTACACGCTGCGGTCGGCCAACAGCAGTGCCCGCTTCACGTTGTGCTCAATCGCGCTCTTCTCAGGCGAGAGCGTGAAGAACAGCTCATGGAAGCGGCGCACATGCTCCCTTGCCTCCGCCGGACGGTTCTGCGACAGGTCCTGCGAGAGGGCCAGCATCAGCGACTTCCCGTTGTCCAGCACATAAATCTTCTGCCGTTGCGCTTCGGCAAAACTGTACGACTTCCAGAGCGCAAAGCCCGTCACCACCGCACACAGGCAGATAAACACCAGCGCAAACAAACGTATCTGCCTGAAACTCGTTTCGATATTCTTCAAACTTTTAAATTCCATTTCCTTTCTTGATTTTTTTAGTTACTTGATAAGTTTTCCGGCAACATTCCCCACGGCAGCACCCGCCCCGGCAGCGGCAACATTCCCCGCTTTGGCGGCAGTCGTGTTCATCGCACGGTTCGCACCGCTTACGCCGCCCGCCATGATGATCCAGTTCGCAACGGTCGGTATCGTGAAGTACCCGAATATCCCGATAATCAGGAATACCATGTACACCGTATTGCTGCTGTCCGGTATAAAGGTGGGATCACTCATCGCCTCTATATCCTTGGTGAGCATCAACACCTGAATCCTTGCCAGCACCGAACTGAACAGGTCGCTCACGGGCAGCCACATATAGACGGAGATATACCGGGTGATCCACTGCGTCAGGGTACTTTGGAATCCATCATAGACGCTTATCGCAAAGGCGATAGGCCCTAAGATGGAGAGGACGATCAGAAAGAACGTCCGTATCGTGTCTATCACCAGCCCGGCGGACTGGAACAGCAGTTCCAAGAGTTCCTGAAACCACCTGCGTATGTTCTGTTTCATCCGGTACTCCGCCCGGTCTATGTACATCCCGCCATCGTAATCAGGTCGCCCGCCGACCATCCGAGTTCATCCAGTTTCTTGTCGAACTCTTCCTTATCCACGAGACTACGCCGTTTCCGGATTCCGCTTGTTCGCTCATATTCCAGCTTGTCCTTCTGTTCCCGGTACTTGTTCATGTCGAAGGTCTGCGTTTCCAGCATCCCGTGGCAGCCTTTCACCACGGGAGAGAGAACCGTGTTGATCGTACCCAGCACGAAGGTCGGGAAGAACAGGATGCACAACCCGACGGCAAAGGGGCGGAGCAGCGGGTACACGTCGATAGGTTCGGCACGGGCAAGGGCTTGCCACACT
>ENA-OQMY01000379-OQMY01000379.1-human-gut-metagenome-genome-assembly--contig:-NODE-379-length-12502-cov-2.960404_pt1 | contig 12502 bp, 12 predicted proteins | sample MGYA00242623_ERZ504868 | MGnify/ENA primary metagenome ERZ504868 (study PRJEB26092, sample SAMD00036386) | human gut metagenome | host: Homo sapiens | study: EMG produced TPA metagenomics assembly of...
ATCATTGCACTTAGCGAATATGATGAGCAAAGCGCTTATCAGATCGTCAACGGACATTTACCACACCGTAGTTTCCCGCGATATTGTCAAACGTCACCGCATCAACAAGCAGGATCTTTTTGATCGTGTGGTGAAATATATCATCGAAAATTTTGTTTGCATGCATCTGAAGGATACGTCCAACACGCTCTTTTTTATCTTTTGTTGCATTCAGTACGTAAGAACCGGAAGTTCATGGTTCCTGAATACACACGGAAGTATGCCAGCTTACCAACGAATGGGTCTGTCATAATCTTGAATGCCAGTGCGGAGAACGGCTCGTCATCGGAAGAATGTCTTACGATCGGGTTTCCGTCCAGATCGGTACCCTCGATTGGCGGGATATCGGTCGGAGCCGGCATGTACTCAAGAATAGCGTCCAGGAGTTTCTGAACACCTTTGTTTCTGTATGCAGAACCGCAGCATACCGGTACAGCTGTACACTCGCAGGTAGCTTTACGCAGAACTGCTTTCATCTCGTCTACAGACGGGATATCATCATCCAGATAACGCATCATCAGCTCATCATCCAGCTCGCAGATTTTCTCTACCAGCTCGGTGTGATACAGCTCAGCGTCGTCTTTCATATCTTCCGGGATATCAACGATGGAGATATCATCGCCCTTATCGTCGTTGTAGATGTAAGCTTTCATCTCGAACAGATCGATAATTCCCTTGAACTCATCTTCCTTACCAATTGGAAGCTGAAGGCAGATAGCATTTTTACCAAGTCTGGTCTTGATCTGATCTACAGCGTTGTAGAAGTCAGCACCAAGGATGTCCATCTTGTTGATGAATGCCATACGCGGTACATTGTAGGTATCAGCCTGACGCCATACGTTCTCAGACTGAGGCTCTACACCACCTTTTGCACAGAACACGGCCGACAGCGCCGTCCAGTACACGAAGAGAACGCTCTACCTCTACGGTAAAGTCAACGTGGCCTGGGGTATCAATGATGTTGATACGGTGCTCAAGAGCGCCCGGTTTCGGCTTGCAGTTCTCTTCCAGAGTCCAGTGGCAGGTTGTAGCAGCTGAAGTAATTGTGATACCACGCTCCTGCTCCTGTTCCATCCAGTCCATGGTAGCAGTTCCTTCGTGAGTATCACCAATCTTGTAGTTAACACCGGTATAGTACAGGATACGCTCGGTCAGGGTTGTTTTACCTGCATCGATGTGAGCCATAATACCAATGTTTCTGGTTCTCTCTAATGGATATTCTCTTCCAGCCAACGGATTTTCCTCCTCTTAGAATCTGTAGTGAGCAAATGCCTTGTTAGCCTCTGCCATCTTATGAACTTCTTCTTTCTTCTTCACAGAAGCACCTGTGTTGTTAGATGCATCCAGAATCTCGTTTGCCAGTCTGTCTTCCATGGTACGCTCGCCTCTCTTACGAGAATAAGCGGTCAGCCAACGAAGGCCAAGAGCCTGACGTCTGTCCGGTCTTACCTCGATCGGTACCTGATAAGTAGCACCACCGATACGTCTTGCTTTTACTTCAAGAACCGGCATGATATTGTTCATTGCTTCTTCAAATACTTCGATTGCTGGTTTTCCAGCTTTTTCTTCTACTTTAGCAAATGCGCCGTATACGATTTTCTGGGCAACACCTCTCTTACCATCCAGCATGATGTTGTTGATCAGCTTGGTTACCACTTTGTTATTGTATAACGGATCTGCTAAAACATCTCTTTTCTGAGTATGTCCTTTACGTGGCACGTTACTTCCCTCCTTAACCATCATTCGATTAAATCATCGGTACTCACACTTATTTGCAGTATGTCCGCGCGTGTAAATTCTCTATAAATCCGCAGCCGTGGGGATTTATGGAATAACGCACAACATTTCGCTTTTTTGTGATACTAGATATATCTCGAACTCGTTTTACTTAATTATTTCTTTTTCGGTCTCTTAGCGCCGTATTTAGAACGGGCCTGTTTTCTGTTAGCAACACCTGCAGTATCAAGTGTACCACGGATGATGTGGTATCTGGTACCTGGCAGGTCCTTAACTCTTCCTCCACGGATAAGAACAACGCTATGCTCCTGAAGGTTGTGACCTTCTCCTGGGATGTAGCTTGTTACTTCGATTCCGTTGGAAAGACGAACTCTGGCGATTTTACGAAGAGCTGAGTTTAGGTTTTTTCGGTGTAGCAGTTTTAACAGCTGTGCACACACCTCTCTTCTGAGGAGAAGACATATCTGTGGATTTCTTTCTCAGAGAATTGTAGCTTTTCTGCAGTGCCGGCGCGGTAGATTTCTTTACGGAAGTCTCACGGCCTTTTCTACTAACTGGTTGAATGTTGGCATTCCATTTCACCTCCTGATAGATTTCTCCGTGTGTCCCACGGGGTTTCATACGGCTGCTTTAGTTCAACATAATTGCTTTGCAGCTTTTGCGCGCACAAAAACAGTCTTTTACGCACGCTCGTTTATTATAGCGTCTGTCCTTTCAAAAGTCAAGGGGGAAATTCGCAAAAAATCGCGTATTTACGCGGCTTCTGCGGATTTCCCCCATTGATGCATTACTGTGCTAAAAGTATTTTTTCTTCCTATTATAATCTCACCAGATTATTTTCTGACATTTTCTGTTTTTCGTTAAAGCGGACGGTTCCTGAAGGCCGGACACGCATCACACCGCTTCGGCTTCTCCTCGCTCTGTGCATTGCCCCAGAGGTCACGCGCTTTCTCTTCGGCACACCCTTTGCACCAGGGAAACATGCGGACATTGCTGATGTAAAAGTTCTCAAAGTTTGTCTCGTCGTTGTTGATGTCAAACTGCTGCTTTCTCGACAGCTCTTCCGTATGTTCTGCAATCCAGGCCTTCTGCCCTTCGGTCGCCGGATACCCCGGTCCGCCGAGGACGTAATCCATATCGGCATGGAGATTTTCCGGTTCGCCTGGTTTGTGGAATCCTACAAATAAAATATAACCGCGGCGCAAAAGCTCCTGGATCGGCTCGTCCGTCTGGCCGTCCGGACCTAAAATCGCCCGCGCGGTCTGCGCATGAAAATTTTCTGTTTTGGGATAGAATTTCCCAGTTGGTGCTAAAAATCCATCTGCCATTTTCTTTTCTCCCATGTTCTCATTTGCTGTATGCTTTTCTATACCATAACCGATTTTTTCAAAACAGGCAAGGTTTGTTTTACTGGATTTTTTTTTTAATCTATGCTATACTCTTTCCCGTGCATTTATGCAATCGGATTTTCCCGTCTTTTTGCGGGTGTCCGGACTGGTTCGTGAACTTCCCAGTATAAAAAACCAAGTATCTCAAAATTTTCATCAAAGGAGATTGGAAAATGAATGCAAAAAAACTGATCATCGACTGTGATCCCGGCATCGACGATTCTCTCGCCCTGATGCTTGCCGCAGCTTCCAAAGAGCTGGATCTGATCGGCATCACCACAGTCAGCGGAAATGTACCCGCTTCTATGGGCGCAAAAAATGCCCTCAAAATTCTTTCCATGATTGGAAAAACAGATGTCCCTGTTTATGTCGGAGAGGAAACTCCCCTGGTCCGCGACTATGTGGATGCCATGGACACGCACGGCATGGACGGCCTCGGCGAATCCGGCTGGCCGGATGTCAAAGAGCTTACGCCAAAAACAGACGCTGTTTCTTTCCTCATCGAAACCTTAAAACAACCCCTGATGTTACCATTCTTGCCCTCGGACCGATGACGAATCTTGCAAAGGTTATTTCGTGTGCACCGGAATGCCTTGAGAATCTCGAAGCACTGGTCTCCATGGGCGGAAGCTACAAGAGTCACGGAAACTGCTCTCCGGTTGCCGAGTATAATTACTGGTGCGACCCGGACGCCGCAGCCGAAGTGTTCCGTGCTTTCTCCGAGCTGCCGCAGCTTGCCGGCAAAAAGCTCCATATGATCGGGCTGGATGTCACAAGAAAAATTGTTCTGACTCCGAATCTCGTGGAATATATGAAGTGTGTAAATCCGGAAGTCGGAACCCGCATCGAGGAGCTGACACGTTTTTACTTCGATTTTCACTGGAAACAGGAAAAGGTCATCGGATGCGTAATCAACGATCCGCTCGCAGCCGCTTATCTTGTGGATCCGTCGCTCTGCAGCGGTTTTGATGCCTATACGCAGGTGGAAACAAATGGTCTCTGCCTTGGTCAGACCGTTGTGGATGCCATGAATTTTTATCAGAAAGCACCGAACAGTCACATTCTGACGCAGGTCGATGTGAGCCGCTTTTTCCTGATGTTCTTTGCGCGTGTTCTTGGCGTATCTGAAGTGGAATCTGCACCGGTTCTCGACCAGATTCTTACCGCACCGCCCGTCTTCCCGCATGAGACAATGTTTCAGAAGGGAGGGGACGCAAGATGAACGCAAACCGTACGTTAAAGCTCACGACTCTGGCACTCTGTGGTGTTATCAATATCCTCGGCGGTACCGTTGCACTGCTGCTGCGCCTTCCGGTTTACCTCGACTCCATCGGAACGGTTCTGGCTGCCGCCCTGTTCGGACCGGTTGCAGGCCTCGTCCCGGGACTCATTTCCGGACTGATTTCCGGTATGACAAGTGATGTCTATGCGTTTTACTATATTCCGGTACAGCTCATCCTTGGTCTGGTTGCAGGTCTTGTATTCCGGAAGCTCCGCCCATCCCATACGGCCGGCTCCCGCAGTGAGGGACTTTCTCTTCGCACCATGGGCTGGAAGCTGTTTCCGGCAGCGCTTGTGATCTCACTTCCGGGTACTGTGGTAAGTTCCACAATCACCGCGGTTGTTTTCGGTGGAATTACTTCCTCCGGCTCCACTGTGCTGGTGCAGCTGCTTCACAGCCTCGGTATGAATCTGACTCTCTCTGTCTGCGTTGTACAGGCCATGACAGACTTTGTGGATCGAATGATTGTCCTTGCGGTCGTCCTCGTGATTCTGCCCGCCGTTTCTTCTGCTTTCGGCAGTCTTTCTATGAGAAGCAGAAAATAATCTGTACCAATAGCACAAATAATCCTGCAAAAAATTCACTTTCTTTTTTGCAGGATTCTCATATTTTGGCATAACAAGAACTCCGGAAAAAAGGAGAGGCTGCATCAGGAGCCATCCCTTTTCCGGAGTTTTTTATTTCTTCTTTAATAAAATCATTCACATGCGCGGATCCATACCTGCATTTCGCCCTCACCTCGGTTGTTCCACATATAATATGGAATCAGCTTCAGTTTCGTCTTTTCCTCTTCCTCTTTCTGATACAGATGATACAACGGCTGTTTTTCCGCATCGCCCAGCTTCATGCGACGTCCCTCGGCCGTTACGCTCACAAAGTGCTCGCCCAGCTCATCGGCTGCTTCTGCGGTTTTTTCACCATTCACACAGAGTTTTGTCAAATGCAGATTCTTTCCGTTGTCTGCTTCTTCCATACAGTAAACAACCGGTCCTCGTTTTACGGCAACACGGCCGGCGTCCTCGCGTACAAGCGGATTGGATGCCAAAAACTGGATTTCCATCGGAAAGTTCAGGCGGATCGTCTCACCCTCCGCCCATACTTTTGTCACATACAGATACCCGTCTTTTTCTTCCACTTCTGCGCCTTTTGGAATCTCTTTTTCATAAGAAGCACACCATCCCGGGATGCGGAATGCAAAGGTGTACGGCTCTTTGGTATCGCTCTCGCAGGTCACGGAAACATGGCCGTCCCACGGGAATTCGGAAGTGATGGATGCTTTTACTTTTTCTCCTTCCACTGTTCCACCCATGTACAAGTGGACAAACAGGGTTGTGTCGTTTTCCGTGTATGCGTAAGATGCAACTGAGCTTACCGTTCTTGCCAGGTTCGGAGGGCAGCAGGCACAGCCGAACCATTTCTGACGGATCGGTTTTACATGGAATTTCCGCTCATCCTTGTGACATGCCTCCGGCAGTACCTCCAGCGGATTGACATAGAAGAAGCTCTTTCCGTCGAGCGCCATTCCGGAGAGGACGCCATTGTAGAGGGCTAATTCCATCACATCCGCGTACTCTGCTTTTGCCTGAATCTCCAGCATGCGGCGAGCAAAGAACACAAGACCGATGGATGCACAGGTCTCTGCGTAAGCGGTATCGTTTGGCAGGTCATAGTTGAAAGAGAATGCTTCTCCTATATGAGTGGCACCGATTCCGCCGGTGACGTACATTTTCTGATGCACCATGTTGTTCCAGAGAGTTTCACAGGCTTTCAGCAGGCTCTCATCCTGCGTTGCCCTTGCCACATCCGCCATGCCGGAATAGAGATATACGGCGCGTACGGAGTGCCCCTGCACCTCATCCTGCTGACGCACCGGGCGGTTTGCCTGATTGTAGCTATATCGTTCCTCGCCCTCCGGGCAGGTCAGACCGCGCTCGATATCGTAATAGTATGGTTTTGTTCCGCGTTCATCGATGAAGTATTTTGCAAGATCGAGATACTTCTGCTCGCCGGTCAGATCATAGAGACGCATCAGAGCCATCTCTGCAATTTCGTGACCAGGATAACCTGCTTTTTTCCCCTCGCCGTGACCGAGTTTGCTGGCAATAAAGTCCGCGAAACGCTCTGCTGCTTTTAAGAGACGGTCTTTTCCGGTCGCCTGATAATAGGCTACGGCGCCTTCCGTCAGATGACCGAAGCAGTACAGCTCATGGTTGTCCTTAAGGTTTGTAAAAATCATATCCTGATCGTTGATCAGATAGTAGGTATCGAGGTATCCGTCTTCTCTCTGTGCTGCGCAGACAGCTTCAATTGCTTCATCTGCCGTTTTTTCCAGCTCCGGATCGGGATGCTGTGTCAGGGAGTACGCAACTGCCTCCACCCATTTGGTAAAATCGGTATCCTGGAACAGGAAGCCATAAAATCTTCCGTCCATTTTGCCATCCTTCGGCAGTGTCTCAAAAGTATCCAGAGGGTATTTGATCTGAACAAATTTGTCTCCTTTTGCTTTCCGCTCTTTTTCAACTTCACCGGCGCGGCGGTAGTTCCGCATACAGAAGCTCGGTGCTGCTCCCGGAACATTGTCATTTAAGGCATTCCACTGATACGGAATTACTTCGGTGCGGACAAGCTCCATCTCTTTTTTCCAGAATGCATCAGTAACCTGGACTTTTGCCAGGGATAATGGTTTGCTGAAGTTTTTCTGATCCATTTTTTCGGTCTCCTTTTTCGTTGTCTTCCGCCGCCTCCTGGTTTGAAAAAGATATTTTCCTTGCTTTCAGGGATGGGAAGCGTTACACTTCTTTTGACGGCTGTTTTCCTGTTTTTCTATAGTTTTATTTTAGCAAAACGGACCTCCGTTTAAAATATAAGAATGTTTGAAAAGGTTTGAAAAAGTCATATGATCTCTGTTTTATTTCCAGATGCCGCCTGTTTTACCTACGACCTCTGCGGCAAATTCCAGTCCCCGTCCCCGGAGTGGATGCACCTGACACGGAATCTCGTCAATTTTGAACTGATGGTTGTGACGGAAGGAACGCGTTTTTATCGCGGACGAACGCCGCTCTTACGAGGTTCACCCCGGCGAATATCTTCTTTTGCCGCCGACCGTCCATCAGCATGGTTCGAAAAAGGGAAGCTGCTCTTTCTACTGGCTCCATTTTATCCCGGGTATCCCCTCCGCACCGATCGTCGCTCCTTCTGACCCGACCGCCGGATCGGTTCTGGATGAGTTTCATGCTGCACCGCCATCCTCCTACCGCCTTGAGGACCTCGCTCCCGCCCAGCTTCCATCCAACTACCCCGAAACGTTATGCATCCCGCTCCAGAGAACGCTTTCCTCCCCGAACCGCGTCATCATCCTCATGAAGCAGCTCCAGGACACTTCCCTGCGTTTCCACAACACGTTCCTCAACAACAGCCTGACTGCCGCTGTTCTCGGCGAAATCAACTGTCAGAGCCCCTTCTACCGCACCTACACTTCCGAAACGCAGCGGACGCAGATCCTGCAGGACATTATCAGCTACATCCAGTACCACAGCAGCGAGTCCCTCAAAGTCACCGAACTCGCCCGTTATTTCGGCTACAACGACAAATACCTCTCCTCCCTCTTCCACGAGGGCACCGGGATGACACTGAAGCAGTTCATCCTGAAATCCAAAATGGACAGCGCAATGGCTGAGCTGACGGACACGAATCACACAGTCTCTCAGATTGCCTATAATGTTGGATTTCAGGATGCGCATAATTTTTCCACGGCTTTCCGAAAACTCACCGGGATGACGCCGGGACAGTACCGGAAGAGTTATGGGAACCGGAAACTTTCTTTGAATAGGACGGGAGGATACGACCCCCAGTCACAGCGGAGCGTCGCCCCCCGCGGTGCTGTTTCGGAGGGGAAGAGGCTGTAAGAGGCCGAAAATTTGCTAAAACCGGAACCAGGCTCCGCAAACTCCCTTCGGTCAGACAGTGCTGCGCCCGGTCCCAACGCAAATTTCCGCCCTCTAACATCCTTACCCCTCCTGCAAATGCACCGCGGAGGGCGGACGCTCCGCTGCGCCTGGGGACCCATCTACGTTTTGGCGGACGGAAGTGATTTACTCAATGGATGGATTCACTTATTCTTTAGAAATTTACTGTTTCTTTTAGAAAATAGACATACTTTGCTCACATTTCTTCCCTATACTATAACTTAGATAGTTGATGAACCACTCAAAACTATCTCCCCCCTCATTATGAAAGAGCAGCCCGCATATCCGCGGGCTGTTCTTATTTTTTGTCTTTTTGCACCCCACGTAACGTAAATGCCGCCTGCGGTCGGGGAAAACATCCCGACCGCAGGCGGCCTCACAATCTACCGTGGAATCACATTACTCTTCCGCAGCTTCAATTGCTGCAGTCTCGATAATAAATTTCACGCTTCCATCCATTCCATTTGCCTTACCGCTGTAAGAAGTATAAGCGCACTTATCCGAATTCAGCGCCTGAATCCGATCCAGTACATCTCCCAGATCATCCTCAAAGGTACTCTTCAGCTTGCTGGTACCCTCTTCTTCAAACTTCTTCGTACCGTCAGCCAGTTCTTTCGCCCCATCGGACAGCTCGTCAATACCATCAACAACCTTGCTGCTTCCCGATTTCAGATCAGAAGCTCCGTTTGCCAGAGAAGAAGTTCCATTTGCCAGTGTAGAAGCTCCGCTCGCCAGAGTAGATGCTCCGCTTGCCAGCGTAGAAGCTCCGCTGTTCAGTTCAGAAGTTCCGCTTGCCAGGGAAGAAGTTCCGTTTGCCAGTGTGGAGGCTCCGCTTGCTACCTGGGATGCTCCGCTTGCTACCTGAGAAGCACCGCTTCTTAAGCTTCCGCTGTTTGCAGAAAGTTTTGCAGATCCATCGCTTAACTGGCTTCCCAGCTGTCCAAGACCTGCGGTCAGCTGTGTCGTGCCGCCCTGCAGAGTCGTAACACCCTCAACCAGAGCCGGTGCATTTGCTTTCAGCTGGCTTGCGCCGGAAAGCAACGTATCATTGTAAGCACTCAGCTGGGTGAATCCTGCGTTCAGTGCATTGATGCCTGCTGTTGCTTTTGCAAAGCTCTCATTTGTGCTGCTGTACAGCTGGCTCACACCTGCGGTCAGAGTACCGATGCCCTTGTACAGAGCGCTTCCGCCTGCATCAAGCTGTGCCACACCTGCGGTCAGTTTCTGCATTGCACCAAGATTCTGCTCAACAACTGCTTTATTATCGGTGATGGTCTGCATCTGTTTCTGCATGGTCTCAAGCTGCGGCATCAGAGCTGCAACCGTCTTCTGCAGATCACTGTACTGGCTCTTGATGTCGCTCATCTTCTGCTGCATTGCTGCAAGACCGGAGAGATCCGGGCGCTCGATTTCGAAGTTCAGTTCCGGAAGAGTAATCTGCGGAGCTGTAACCGGAGTAACCGAAACGGTTCCTGCTGAAGCGGAAACGCTGGCACTTCCGATCTGATTTCTTGCTTTACTTAAGGAATCGGCAAGCTCTGTATTTCCGGCGCTCTTAGCTGCGGAAATCTGTGCATCCAGTGTAGCCGCTGCTGCGGAGAGCTGATCATTTGCCTGTTTTGCTGCATCGGCGGATGCCTGGCTTGCTGCTGCATCAGCTGCGCTCTGTGCTGCTGCTGTTGCTTCCTGGTTCAGCTGTGCTGCTGCTCCGTCTGCCCATGCCTGAACCTGTGCTGCCATCTGGGTTCCCATCTGCGTTGCCTGATTCGTGATCTGTGCCTCCAGACCGCTTAAGTAGCTCTCAAGTCCTTTGGACAGCGTATCCATCTGACTCATCAGCTCGTTGCCGTTTGTCATCATGCTGTTGACAGATCCTGCGATTGTGGTGTTCAGAACCCCGGAGAGCGCCTCGGTCTCGGAGATCAGGGTAGAACCGGTGCTGGTCATACCGTCTACCATCGTCAGAAGGCTCTGTACATCGGTGCTCTGCAGCTGCTCGTTCAAACTGGTCAGTCCTTCGGAGAGCTGTTTTGCTCCTGCTAAAATATCATTCTCATCTTTTCCGTCGAGTGCTGCGTTCAGTGTTGCGATTGCACTGTTTACCTCGGTCAGGCCGTCTGCCAGAGGCTGAAGCTGCTCAGCGCCTGCTGCAAGCTGTTTCTCGCCTGCTACATAAGAAGCAACGCCGTCGGACAGCTGTGTTGTTCCGTCGGTGTACTGTTTTACGCCTGCAACGACTTTATTCACACCGTTTACATACTCGGTTACGCTTCCAGTCAGCACACCGTTCTTTCCAAGATACGTCTGGATTGCTTTATTCAGGGTATCAGCGCCCTCGGTGTAGGAGTTTACGCCGCTTGCCAGGGAAGAAGCTCCGCTGCTTAAGGTGGATGCTCCGTTGGACAGGGTAGCTGCTCCGCTGTTTAAGGTAGAAGCTCCGCTGTTCAGAGTAGAAGTTCCGTTTGCCAGAGTCGATGCTCCGCTTGCCAGTGTGCCGGCTCCGCCTGCCAGTGTGCCGGCTCCGCTGTTCAGCTCGTCAGCGCCGTCTTTTAACGTTCCGATACCGTCATCCAGCTCTTTGTAGCTGTCTTTTAAAGTATCCACACCATCGGAGAGTGCCTTGGAACCGTCAACCAGTTCCATTGCAGCATCCTCAAGATCACTCAGTGCATCCTTCAGGTCATCGTATCCGGTGATGTTGTCGGTATTGATGGTGTCGAGAACATCGTCAAGTGCAACGGTGAAGGTAGAATCCAGAGAGAAGTTCTCCACATCTGCAGTGATCTCCAGGCTTTCCGGCAGTTCGAAATCGCTGTCACCGGATACCAGATCTTCAAGGGAATCGGAATTTAATCCCAGGCTTTCCTGCAGGCCCGGCATACCAAATCCGATTACGATGTTTCTGCTTCCATCGGAAATGACTTTACCATTGTCGATTTTGACATTGGAGAAAGTATCCTGCGGAAGAATCATTCCGGTCATCAGGACGAATGGGGTGTACATCGTCTCTTTCTTGCCGTTGATGTCAACCGTTGTCTTTGTGTTGTTTGTATAGTCAACTTTGATTTTCAGTTTTCCGCTCTTTCCGGCCAGGTCATCCGGTTTGATTTCCTTGCCGTCCAGATAATAGGTGAACTTCACGGAAACCGGAGGCTCTTTTGTGGTTGTTCCCTGATAATAGATATCCTCGCCGTCTGTCTGCCAGGTCAGCTTGTTTCCGCTCTGGGTGAACTCCTCGTCGCCCTTTACGTTTTTGATGTCCTTCAGTTCACTCTCATCTTGCAGGTTCTTTTCCGTTCCTGCGTTCTTCAGCCAGTTGGATACGGTAATCTGATCTTCCGATCCGTCTGCATTTGCATTTACATATACGGTTTCTTCTTTGGAAACCGCTGCGTCCTCTCCTGTCGCTGCATAAACCGGAGCAGCTCCCATAACAGCAGCCATACCAACAGCAAGACCAGACATCATCTGTTTTCTCAGTTTTCTGTTTCTATTCATTGTGATAAACTTCCTTTCTGTGGTTTTTATAATGGTTTTTTATGATGAAATCCAGGATCATAAGAGAAGTAAAACCCGCTCGGAGTAAGATACTGCGGGATACCGTTTCCCTCAGATCGAGGATGTTTTTCCTATGCCTTTCAATCATCTAATGTTATAACGCAAAAATGACTCTTAGTCAACATTAAATACTGCACAAAATTGACGATCGGTCATTTTTTTCTTCGTGCATAGTCACTAAAAATGAGTAAAATTAGTCATTTTCCCTTTGACAGTTTCCATGTATGATACCTATAATTATAGACAAGATAATGACACACGCTTTTGATATCTTTCAGGAAAGGAGACTCTCTGTGGGAAAAATTGATAATAACAAACAAATGAAACGTGAGTCCCTTCTGGACTCTGCTTTCTCGCTCTTTATCGACAACGGCTTTAATAAAACCTCTATTTCGGACATCGTGAACAACGCCGGCGTTGCAAAGGGCACTTTCTATCTTTATTTCAAAGATAAATACGATATTCGAAATCATCTGATTGCGCACAAGGCAAGCCAGATATTCCAGGCAGCCTATGCGGATCTGCTGCGCCAT
>ENA-OQMY01000381-OQMY01000381.1-human-gut-metagenome-genome-assembly--contig:-NODE-381-length-12492-cov-2.776466_pt1 | contig 12492 bp, 16 predicted proteins | sample MGYA00242623_ERZ504868 | MGnify/ENA primary metagenome ERZ504868 (study PRJEB26092, sample SAMD00036386) | human gut metagenome | host: Homo sapiens | study: EMG produced TPA metagenomics assembly of...
CGGGCACATCGTATCATCCGGGCCGCTGCGCGGATATCTGGCTGGGCGAAGATAAGCTGGGAACCATTGGCGAGGTACACCCCGCCGTGCTGGCCAACTACGGCGTAAAGCCGCGCGTTGTGGCCGCCGAGCTGCGCATGGACGTTCTGTTCGCTCACCGCGGCGGCACCCCCGCGTTCAAGCAGCTGCCCAAGCACCCGGCCATTACCCGTGACCTTGCGCTGGTGGCGGACGACGCCGTGCCCGCGGCAGACATCGCGTCGCGCATCCGTAAGGCTGCCGGAAAAGCGCTGGAAAGCCTGACGCTGTTCGACGTATACACCGGCGAGCATATGGCTCCGGGCAAAAAGAGTCTGGCGTACAGTCTGGTTCTGCGCGCGGCGGACCGCACGCTCACCGACGAAGAAGCCGAAAACGCCGTGAAAAAGGTACTGGCGAACCTGGCGGAGATCAGCGTGGAACTGCGCAGCTGAAAATGGGGTTCGAACCGGAATGGGGCTGCCAGTAAGCCCGGCGCCAATGCTTCTCAGGCGCTGCTTTGCCGGCAGCCCCAAATACCGATTGCGGCGTTTTTGCCCCAAATGCTTGCATCGGCGGCTCTTTTAGGCTACAATATAGATTGATACCGAACGCTTTTGTAGGAGGGAATGAGAGTATGAGCGAACCGACCACCATCTTCTCCATTTACGATGATAAGGACCGCGAGATCCGCGCCGTGCTGACGGAGGTTTACCGCGCCCTGAAGGAGAAAGGCTACAACCCCATCAACCAGCTTGTGGGGTACATCCTCTCGGAAGATCCCACCTATATCACTACTTATCAGGGCGCCCGCTCCCTGATCCGCAAGATCGACCGCGACGATCTGCTGCAGGCGCTGCTGAAAAGTTACCTCGGCGAATAATCTTAAAAGGAGACCCGTTTCATGGCTTTTACACCCAAACTCACATATAAGGGCCGTCCGCTGGTGCGCTGCAAAAACGACATCTATTACGGCAGCCTGTCGGACCCGTATGTCATCTTCATGCAGGTGCTCACCAGCAAGGAAGAAAACGGCGTGCAGGTGGCGGACCGCATCCACGTTACGCTGCTGTCCACCGACACCACCAAAAGCCCCATCGAGCGCATGAAGAAGCAGAGCGATAAAAACGGCCTGTGGAGCGCGCTGGAGATCGGCACCATCTGGTTGGAGAAATCCCTGCTGGACGCGAAAAAGGAAGAGAAAAATAATCGGCGAAGCCGGGCGGGAAAGACTCCGCCCGGCTTTTTGTGTACAAAAAAAGCCCCGGCGCAAAAGCGCCGGGGCTTTGGTTGCTGTTATTGCTCTGTACTGCTTAGTTCAGGATGGCCAGTTCGGTCTCCGGGTCGAACAGGTGCAGCTTCTTGGTGTTGATGGCGACCTTCACATCGGTGCCGTTCTTCGCGCTGCTGCCCGGGTTCACGCGGGCCGTCATCTTGTAATCCTTGTACTCCAGGTACAGGTAGATCTCAGAACCCATCAGCTCGGAAACTTCCACATGCGCGGTGATGGTGGCGTCCTTGTGCTTCTCCATGAACTCCTCGTCGTCCTTGATGTCCTCCGGACGGATACCGGCCTTGATCGCCTTGCCGACATAAGCATCCAGCGCGGAAGTAACCTTCTCCGGAGCGATGAGCAGCTTGTCGCCGCCCAGGTCAACATAGTAGTTGGAGCCTTCCTTCACCAGAGTAGCGTCTAGGAAGTTCATCTGCGGGCTGCCGATGAAGCCGCCGACGAACATATTGCACGGATAATCGTACAGGTTCTGCGGAGTGTCCACCTGCTGGATCAGGCCGTCCTTCATAACCACGATGCGGTCGCCCATGGTCATAGCCTCGGTCTGGTCATGCGTAACGTAGATGAACGTGGTGCCCAGCTTCTGGTGCAGCTTGATGATCTCGGTGCGCATGGAGGTACGCAGCTTAGCGTCCAGGTTGGACAGAGGCTCGTCCAGCAGGAAGACTGCCGGGTTACGCACCATGGCGCGGCCCAGGGCAACACGCTGGCGCTGGCCGCCGGACAAAGCCTTCGGCTTGCGGTCGAGCAGATGCTCGATGTCCAGCACGCGGGCGGCTTCACGCACGCGTTTGTCGATCTCGTCCTTCGGGGTCTTGCGCAGCTCAAGGCCGAAAGCCATGTTCTTGTAAACCGTCATGTGCGGATACAGAGCATAGTTCTGGAACACCATCGCGATATCGCGGTCCTTCCGGGGGAACGTCATTCACCAGGCGGTCACCGATGTACAGCTGCCCTTGGAGATCTCCTCCAAGCCGGCGATCATGCGCAGCGTGGTGGATTTACCGCAGCCGGAAGGGCCGACGAGAATGATAAACTCTTTGTCTTCGATCTCAAGGTTGAAATCGGAAACGGCGGTCACGTCGCCCGGATAGATCTTGTAGATGCCTTTCAAGCTAATGCTTGCCATAGGAATCAGCCTCCGTATTCTTCAATAATTTTGGATTTTGTTGATATCCTTGACGGTTGGTTCCGTCTTTAATATAATAATATCAGCTGGAAACGCTGTTTTAAATGTAAAATATTGATACGGAGTGGATATTGTTGATATTTGACGAAAGCGCCGTCTGCACGCCGGTGTTCTGCCGGGAGGTCACAGGCGAAACGCCTGTGCTGCTGCCCGCCGCGCCTTTTACGGTGGTGCTGGCCAGCAGCGGGCGCGCGGCCGCTTCCGCGGACAGCGAGCCCGTGCTTCTGGCGGCGGGCGGGCTGTTCCTTGCGGGAGGCGTGGCTGTTGAGGTAACGCCCGTGACCGGCTGCCACGTGCTGGCGGCTGGTTTTTCCGGCACAGCTGCACAGGCCGCAGCCGCGGGCCTGCCCGCCCCGCTTGCCAGCGACTGCAGCGCCTGCCCCATGGCCGCCCAGCTGCTGGGCGAGCTTGCCGCCGCCATGGAACGCGGCGGCGCGGCCGGGCTTTCCGCGCTGTGCTACCATATTCTGTGCGAACTTGCCGCCGCCGACGCGGCCGTTCCCCGGCTTTCGCCGCTGGTGGCGGATGCGGTGCTGGCCATCCGCCAGAATTATGCAGGCCTGTACGGCGTGGAGGAGCTGAGCGCCCAGCTGGGCGTGAGCAAAAGCCATCTGGTGCGGGTGTTTTCGGCTGAAATGGGCGTGGGCCCGGGGCAGTATTTGACGGGTGTCCGGCTGGACGCCGCCAAGGCGCTTTTGGCCCGGCGGGATTACCCGCTGGAAGTAGTGGCCACGCTGTGCGGCTTTTCGGGCGCGAACTACCTGTGCAAGGTGTTCAAAAAGCACACCGGGCAAACGCCCGCCGCTTTCCGCGCGCAGAACGCGGGCGCGGCGCGCGGAGGCGCGGTGAACGAGCTGGAAAGCGCGCTGTACATTTGAGAGGGCCGCATTTTGCAGCGCCGCGCACGTTTGTGCAAAATTAAAGGCTTTTTACGCCTTTTAACCCCACGCAAAAAACGCTATGATTAAAAGTAAAGAAGCGTTTAAAATAAAGAAAAAGGAGCGACTTCCATGAAAGTTATCGTAACGAACAGCTATGACGAGACCTGCGCGGTCATCGCCAATATGATCAAGGAACTTGTAAACGCCAAGCCCGATGCCAAGCTCGGCCTTGCCACGGGCGGTACGCCGGTGCCCATTTACAAAAAGCTCATTGAGATGAATAAGGCCGGCGAGGTAGATTTCTCCCGCGTGCACACCGTGAACCTGGATGAATACTGCGGTATCCCCGGCACGCATGACCAGAGCTACCGCTATTTCATGGACACCAATCTGTTCGACCACATCAACATTGATAAAAAGAACACCTTTGTAGCCAGCGGCATGGGCGATTTCGAGGCCAATGCCCGCGAGCTGGAAGAAAAGGTGCGTGAGGGCGGCGCGGCGGATCTGCAGCTGCTGGGCATCGGCAACAACGGCCACATCGCATTCAACGAGGCCAGCGACCACCTCATCGCCGTGGCCCACACCGAAAAGCTGACCGAGAGCACCATCAACGCCAACGCCCGCTTCTTTGAGAAAAAAGAGGACGTGCCCACCATGGCCATCACCATGGGCATGGGCGATATTCTCGCCGCGAAAAAGGTCGTTCTGGCCGCTACGGGCCTTGCCAAGGTCCCGGCCATCAAGGGGCTGATCATGGACGACGTCATCACCACGCAAAACCCCTCCACGATGCTGAAGATGCACGATGACGCCGTCGTCGTCATCGACAGGGAGCTGGCCGACGCCGTGGGCTACAGAGCCTGACGCCAACAGCTGAAAAACGCCGTTGCAGCGGCCCGCCGCCGGGAAACCGGAGCGGGCCGCTGTGTTTTTCACAGCAGAAAAACCGCCCTGCCGCCGCTGCGTTCGCCGCGCGAAAACGCGTGGCCTCTTACTCTCTCCGCAAATATCTTGTTCCGCCTCTTTTGAGGCCTGTCGCAAAGGCGCACTCAAGATTGACTTTTTATCTCTATTCCGGATAAAGTTAAGGTAATAAACGTCCAATGAGGTGTAATATGTTTGGCCTTTACATCCATATCCCCTATTGCCGTTCCAAATGCCGTTACTGCGACTTCTATTCCACCCCATGCCCGGACGGTGTACCCGAGGCGTACATTGACGCCCTGTGCCGGGAAATGGATCGTTTTTCGCCTTGCGGCTCCACGCCGCTGCGCCCCGACACGCTCTATTTCGGCGGCGGCACGCCCTCGCTGCTGACGCCCGCGCAGGCGGCCCGTCTCATCCGCGCCGCCGGGCCGGCGCCCGGTGCGGAGATCACGCTCGAAGCCAACCCCGAGACCGTCACGCCCGAGCGATTGGCCGCGTTCCGCCGGGCCGGTGTGAACCGCCTTTCGCTGGGCATACAGACGGCGCGGGACGACAGCCTGGCCCGCCTGGGCCGCCGCCATACCGCGGCGCAAAGCCGCCGCGCGCTGGGAATGGCGGTGCAGGCAGGGTTCACCGACATCAGCGGCGACCTGATGCTTGCGCTGCCCGCTTATACCATGGCCGAGCTGGACGAAACCATCGCCCTGCTGGCGGAGAGCGGCTGCACCCATATCAGCGGCTATCTGCTGAAGATCGAGCCGAACACGGTGTTCGGCAAGTGCCCGCCGGAAGCGCTGCCCGGCGACGACGCGGCTGCGGATTTTTATCTTGCCGCCGTGGAAAAGCTGGCGGCGCTGGGCTACGCGCAATACGAAATTTCCAATTTCGCCCGCCCCGGCTTTGAAAGCCGCCACAACCGGATCTATTGGGACTGCGGCGATTATCTTGGCCTTGGCCCCGCGGCGCACAGCTGCATGGGCGGCAAGCGCTTTGCCACGCCGGCGGGCACGGCCGCGTTCCTTGCCGCGCCCGCGGTGTACGAACCCCAGGGCGAATGCACCGCCGAAGATTACATCATGCTCCAGCTCCGTCTTTCCCGCGGGCTTTCATTGAGCGCGCTGCGCGCGCGGTACGGCGTATCCTTCTCCTCCGAAAAGCTCCGGTTCCTGCAAACGCTTGCGGAGCATGGGCTGGCTGTTTTCGACGGCAGCGTCCTGCGCCTGACGCCCCGGGGAATGCTGGTTCAGAACAGCATCCTGTGCGAGCTTGTGTAAAGCTTTTTTTACTGTCCGGTACACTTTCTTTCCATTTCAAAAAAACCACCCGGCGCAGGCTCTGTGCCGGAGTGCCGGGCGTTCTTCTCTCCAGGTGTCCTATGATTTAACTTTTTTATAACTTTGCACAGCAAAAGCTATAAAAAGCTCATTTTAATGGCCGCAGGCCGGGGACGGCCCGCATGGCCCAAAAACAGCCTGCGGCTATTTTTTTATTTTATTGCCGCGCAGAAGGCTTTTTCAATACTCCACGCCCTCCCGGGCCGCGGTGCGCGCGCCGTCGGCAAAGGGATGCTTGCGCGCCTCGATGACGCTCACATAATCCGCCAGAGCAATGAGCTCCTCCGGCGCACCGCGCCCGGTGAGCACCAGCTCCGTGTTCGGCGCTTTCTCCCGCACTGTGCGCAGCACATCCGCCAGAGACAGCATCCCGGCGTTCACCGCGCACAGCACCTCGTCCAGTACCACAAGGTCATACTCCGCCATGTGTGCCGCCGCACGGGCAAGCGTGTCCGCCTGGCGGACGCGGCATTCCGCTTTTTCCTCTTCTGTCATCGTCCAGGTGAATTTTTCCCGTTCCACCGGGCAGTAAAACTCCACGCCAAGCGCAGCCAGGCTCTTTGCCTCGCCGGTTTTTGCACCCTTTAAAAATTCATAGAACGCGGCTTTTTTACCGTGGCCCGCGGCCCGGGTGCAAAGGCCCACGGCAGCCGTCGTCTTGCCTTTTCCGTCCCCGGTATAGATGTGTACCATGCCCATCATTTTCCCTCCTCTTCATCCAGATATCCAAACGGGATGATATCGCTCACTTCCACGATGCCGTCGCGCATCCACAGCTCCGGGCTGCACTGAAGCAGATAACCGCAGCCGCTGTCCGCCATCCAAAGCTCCGGCGCGCGGCGCGGCATGCCGCGCTGGGCCAGCATGCTCATGATGACGCCGCCGTGGGTGACGCACGCCGCTTCGGAGATATTGCTTTTCATCATAAATTCAAACATGCCCATCAGCACATCCGAACAGCGCTTGTGGAACTCCGCCGCAGGCTCCCCGCCCTCGGGCGTATAGTGCTGCGCCGGGTCCATCCACTGCTTGAAATGCGCATCCTGCACCAGCTCCGTCACCTTACGGCCCTCAAATTCGCCAAAGGCGTTTTCCCGCAGGTCCGCCAGGATGATCTTATCCTTTGCGTCCGGGAACAGCAGCTCCACAGTCTCCACCGCGCGGCGCATAGGGCTTGAAAACACCGTTTCTGCTTTGGGATACGGAAAGCGTGCGGCCAACGCGCGCAGCTGCGCCGCGCCCTGTGCGCACAGGGGCTGGTCCGTCCCGCTGCCCATATAAATGCCGTCCAGGTTGCCCTGCGTGACGCCGTGGCGCACAAGATACAGGCGGTAAGTTTTTCATAAAAGTTCCTCCTATCGGTCCGCTGCGGGAATTTCAGCGGTTTTAATAGTTTTTCAGCCACATTTTTGGCCAAAATCTCCAGCCCGCCCACTATATTTAGGCACATGGGCGGCGTTGGGCCGAAGATATAGCAAACCCTGTCGGACCCGGCCGGGCCGTGGGGTTTTTTCGGAAATTTTTGTATTTACAAAATGTTTTTGCTGTACTATAATTTACAGTACGTAATTGTGTAAGGGGTATGCGGTAATGGTATCGGATTTCAGCAGGATCATCACGCTTCTGCGCAAAGAAAAGGGCGTGACGCAAAAGCAGGCCGCCGAAGATCTGGGCGTTTCCCAGGCGCTGCTGTCGCACTACGAAAAAGGCATCCGCGAATGCGGGCTTGAATTTGTGGTGCGCGTGGCTGATTATTACGGCGTTTCCTGCGATTACCTGCTGGGCCGCAGCGCGGACCGAAGCGGTCTCACCCTTTCGGTGGAGGATATCCCCAGCCCCGAAGGCGCAAAGGCGGCGTGTTCCGCGGCAGCGTACTGCCCACTTTCAACAAAAGCTCATCTCCAACAGCCTGAATATCCTGTACGACAAGCTGAACGCCTGCCCGGACAAGGGCCTTGTGGGCGAGATCTCCGGTTATCTGATGCTGGCCGTGTATAAAATGTTCCGTCTGGTATATGGCGCGGGACCGAAAAACACCAGCAGCATGTTCGGCGTGAAGAAAAATCTGTACGGCGGCTATTCCGACGCCGCGATGCACATTGCGGAATCCAACGTTAAGGCCATTCTCGCGGGCGAGGACATCGGCCTAGGCGCGCCGCTGAAGGACACCAGCGCCTTTGCCATGACGACAGAAAGCCTTTCGCGGGATTATCCTCTGTATGCCACCAGCCTGCTGAACCTCATCAAGACGAGCGAGGCCCGCATCGAAAAGGAAAAATAAGCTTTTTTATCATAGCATGAATTTTCACAAAAGGAAAGCCGCCACTTTGTGGCGGCTTTTTACGCGCTGCTGGCTACACGGAAAACAGCCGGAATTCGTTGGACGCAGCTCCGGCAGCGGGGACGCCCCGCCTTTTATTTAAGGGCCGCGATCGCCTCACGGCATGCGCCGCAGATGTTCCGGCCCTGATACTGCGCGACGCCTTCGGCGCTGCCGCAGAAGATGCACGCAGGCTGGTACTTTTTGAGCACAATGCTGTCATTGTCCACATATACTTCCAGCGCGGCGTCCTTGTCGATATCCAGTACCCGGCGCAGCTCGATCGGCAGCACAATACGGCCCAGATTATCCACCGGACGTACGATTCCCGTAGATTTCAATTCTCCCACTTCCTTTTTCCGGCGGGTATCCCTCCCGCCGGATATCATTGATATTACTATACAGAATTTTACAGAATCTGTCAATATGTGGAATAAAAAGAATATTTTAACAATTTGTAAACTGATATACGCTAAAATACGGTTAAATTTGCAAAAAACCGACTTTTTTGTAGACTTTTGTCACTGTGCGGTCCGCAATGGCGGCAGCACGCCGCGCGCCCTCGGTGAGCACGCCGTCCAGATAAGCCTTGTCCGCCAGGATGCGTTTGTATTCGGCCTGGATGGGGGCGAAAGCATCCTTCACCACCTCGGCCACGGCCAGCTTGAACTCGCCGTAGCCCCTGCCCGCGAACTCCTTCTCAATGGCGGCATAATCGCGGCCCGTGAACACACTGTAAATGCTCATCAGATTTGTGACGCCGGGCTTGTCCCCGGCGGCGCGCACGCATCCGTCGGAGTCCGTTACGGCGCGCTTGAATTTGCGCACGATGGTATCCGCGTCGTCCAGCATCAGCACAAAGCCGTTGACGTTGGTGTCGCTTTTGCTCATTTTCTTCTCCGGCTCCTGCAGGCTCATGATTTTGGCTCCTGTTTTGGGGATGTAGCCGTCGGGCACCACGAAGGTGTCGCCGTATACGCCGTTGAACCTCTGGGCGACATTGCGCGCCAGCTCCAGATGCTGCTTCTGGTCGATGCCCACGGGTACGAGGTCGGCATTGTAGATGAGGATGTCAGCCGCCATGAGCACAGGATAGGTAAACAGGCCCGCGTTGATATCCTCCGGATGCCTGGCACTCTTTTCCTTAAACTGGTGCATACGCGTCAGCTCGCCGAAGGGCGTGCTGCAGGAGAGCACCCACGACAGCTCCGCATGAGCGGGCACATGGCTCTGTACGAACAGCACGCTCCTGTCCGGGTCGATGCCGCAAGCCAGCAGCAGCGCCGCAGCCTCCCGCGTCTGGCGGCGCAGGTCCGCCGGCGTTTGGCGCACGGTGATGGCGTGCATGTTGGCGATCATATAAATACAGTTATAATCGCTTTGCAGCGCGTCCCAGTTGCGCACCGCGCCCACATAATTGCCCAGCGTAAAAGTGCCGGTGGGCTGGATGCCGCTCAGGATGCGTTTTTTTTGTCTTCCATTTCGGGTTCCCCCTGCTTTTTTACAATATATAAATTATTGTAGCACACCCTAAGCCTGAAAGCAATCGAGGCCGCCGGCAAAATCGCCAACCTCTGCGGGACGCCAAACGCTTTGTGCTGCGCGGCCGCTTTTTGGGCCCCTCCGTTCTCCTTTCCGGCGCGCAAAAGGGCAATTTTGCGCTGTAGGGGTGTTTTCCCGGCGCGTGTCCGGGCTGCAAACGGTTTTTTTAACAGGCCGGGCAATTGACAAACAGCCTGCTTGCGGCTAAACTTAATAAGGAATAAAAGCGCGGCGGAACGCCGTTTTTTCATGTCCGTCCGGCTGCGCCGGGCAAAATCAAAAAATTGAGGAGTACCAAAGCTATGGCATCGAATATCGTCCGTACCCGTTTCGCCCCCAGCCCCACGGGCTACATGCACGTAGGCAACCTGCGCACCGCCCTCTATGCGTTTTTAAAAGCCAAAAGCGCCGGCGGAACGTTTATTCTGCGCATCGAAGACACCGACCAGGAGCGTTATGTGGAGGGTGCGGTGGACATCATCTACAATACCCTGCGCGAAACGGGCCTCATCTGGGACGAGGGGCCGGACATCGGCGGCCCCGTCGGCCCCTATGTGCAGAGTGAACGCATGGGCATGTTCAAGGGCTATGCCGAGCAGCTTGTGAAAGAAGGCAAGGCTTATTACTGCTTCTGCGACAAGGAGCGTCTGGATGAAATGCGCCTGGTGCAGAAAGCCAGCGGCCAGGCTCCCCACTACGACGGCCACTGCCGCAGCCTTTCGCCCCAGGAGGTGCAGGCAAAGCTGGACGCCGGCCTTCCCTACGTCATCCGCCAGAAAATGCCCAAAACCGGCACCACCAGCTTTGAGGACGTGGTGTACGGCCACATCGAGGTGGACAACGCCACGCTGGATGACCAGATCCTCATCAAGACCGACGGCATGCCCACCTACAACTTCGCCAACGTGGTGGACGACCATCTGATGGGCATCACCCATGTCATCCGAGGCTCGGAATACCTTTCCAGCACGCCCAAATACAATCTGCTGTACAAGGATTTCGGCTGGGATATCCCCACCTATATTCACTGCCCGCCCGTGATGAAGGACGCGCAGAACAAGCTGTCCAAGCGCAACGGAGACGCAAGCTATCAGGACCTCGTCGCCAAAGGCTACCTGAAAGAAGCCGTGCTCAACTACATTCTGCTGCTGGGCTGGAGTCCCAAGGGCGAGCGCGAGATCTTCACGCTGCCAGAGATGATCGAAGTGTTCGACGAGAGCGGCATCGGCAAGGCTCCCGCCATTTTCGACCCCGCGAAGCTGCGCTATATCAATGCCGAATACATCCGCGCCATGAGCGAGGAGGCGTTTTTCGAAAAAGCCGAGCCGTATATCGACAGTGTCGTCAAGACGCCCTGCAACAAGGCCCTGCTGGCCCAGGTGCTGCACCAGAGGTGCGAGCTGATGAGCGATATCCCCGAGCAGATCGACTTTATCGACGAAATGCCCGAGTATGACCTTGCCATGTATACCAACAAGAAAATGAAGACCACCGCCGAGACCGCCAAGGAAGCGCTGGAAGCCATTCTGCCCGTACTGGAGGCCATTCCGGCCGACGGCTTCACCCGGGACGCGGTGCATGCTGCCCTGTTTGCTCTGATTGAGGAAAAAGGCGTGAAAAACGGCTTTATGCTGTGGCCTCTGCGTGTGGCGGTGTCCGGCAAGCAGTTCACCCCCGGCGGCGGCATCGAGCTGGCCGCTGTGCTGGGCAAGGAAAAAGCGGTCGCCCGTGTCAAAGCCGCCATCCAGCGCCTGTAAAGGCTATCTCCCTGTCACATCGGCAAAACGGAGGTAATTGTAAAAAATTACCAAATTTAACAAGTCCCCGGCATGAAGAGACAAAATCTTCTGCCGGGGACTTTTATAATTGTGGGTACCCTGCCATAGATATGCGGCCCGCGCGCGGTTTATGCCTTTCTTCGGGAAAGCGCCCCGCCCGGGCGGGAAAAGAAAGCGGGCAGATCCGGCGCACACCGTCCAACGCCGTGCCGGAAAAGCCCGGAAGGAAAGAATGGTGACCCACATGTCCGTCAAACTCCGTGAAAGGCCCGTGGTGCGAAAGGCGATGCGCACGGGCGTGCCCCAGCGCCTTCTGCCTCTTGCGTTCCAGCTTTGCGCCGCATTGCTGGGCTGGCTGGGCGCCGGCGCGCCGCTGCTGGGCGGCCTGCGCCCTCTGGGGCTCTGCTTCGCGGCGGCTGTGCCCACACCCTACGCGGTGTGCGCCGCCGCGGGCGCGGCGGCCGGATACGCCTTTGCGCTGCCGCTGGCAGACGCCGCGCCTTACCTGGCCGGCGCGGCCGTGGTGGCGCTCCTGCGCGGCCTGGCCGGTACGCGCCGTCAGAATTATGCGCCCATGGCCCCCGCCACGGCGGCGGGCATCGTATTCTGTCTCATCCGCTCCGGCCTGGCCGTGGCGGGCTATGCCGGGCTGCCGGGCATCCTCTCCGCCGCGGCCGAAGCGCTGCTTGTGCTGGGGCTGTCCTATCTTCTGGTGGGCTTTTTTGCCGTGCCCCGGCAGGGCGGAATGCCTCAGGACGCCGAGGAGCGCGCCGCGCTTTGCTTCGCCTTTATGGCGCTGCTGGCCTGCCTGACGCCCTACACGGTACTGGGGCTGTCCGTCGCCCGCGCCGCCGCCGCGCTGACGGTGCTGGCTGTTGCGGCCCGCGGGCAGGACGGGAGCAGCCGCCGTAACGGCCGTGGGCGCCATGGCGGCGCTGTGCGCGGCGGAACCCCGCCAACCTGTATGCCGGGCTTGGCATCGCGGCAGGCGGGCTTGCCGCTGGCTTGTTCACAGGCAGCAGCCGCCCGGTGACGGCTCTGGTGTTCTGCGGCGCGGGGCTGGTGGGCGTGTCCTGCGCGCCCGGCAACAACGCGGGGCTGCAGCTGGCCGTGGAGCTTTGCATTGCGGGCGCGGCGTACTGCCTGCTGCCCGCCGGACTGTTCCAGCGTGTTCCCGCCGCGCCGCCGTCCGCCCCCTTTGCCTCA
>ENA-OQMY01000382-OQMY01000382.1-human-gut-metagenome-genome-assembly--contig:-NODE-382-length-12474-cov-2.970114_pt1 | contig 12474 bp, 13 predicted proteins | sample MGYA00242623_ERZ504868 | MGnify/ENA primary metagenome ERZ504868 (study PRJEB26092, sample SAMD00036386) | human gut metagenome | host: Homo sapiens | study: EMG produced TPA metagenomics assembly of...
TATCCGCCTGCAAGCGGAAGCAGAGACATGGCAGGACGCAGTGAAATCGGCGTTGATCTGCTGGTAGCGGCAGATGTGGTAGAGCCGCGTTACTACCAGGCGATCTGGATGCGGTTGAACAGCACGGCCCGTACTTTGTGCTCGCACCCGGCCTGGCAATGCCGCACGGACGCCCGGAAGACGGGGGGTTAAGAAAAACTGGGTTTTGCGCTGGTGACGCTGAAAAAGCCGCTGGAGTTCAACCACGAAGATAACGATCCGGTGGATATCCTCATCACCATGGCGGCGGTTGATGCCAACACTCACCAGGAAGTGGGCATCATGCAGATCGTCAACCTGTTTGAAGATGAAGAGAATTTCGACCGTTTACGTGCCTGCCGTACCGAGCAGGAAGTACTGGATCTCATTGACCGCACCAACGCGGCAGCTTAAGAAGGAATTGAACATGTCATTACCGATGTTACAAGTCGCGCTGGACAACCAGACTATGGATAGCGCCTACGAAACCACTCGCCTGATTGCCGAAGAAGTCGACATTATCGAAGTGGGCACCATTCTTTGCGTAGGCGAAGGCGTGCGTGCGGTTCGTGACCTGAAAGCGCTGTACCCGCACAAAATCGTACTGGCTGACGCCAAAATTGCCGATGCAGGCAAAATCCTTTCTCGCATGTGCTTCGAAGCCAACGCTGACTGGGTGACCGTAATTTGCTGTGCGGATATCAACACCGCCAAAGGCGCGCTGGACGTGGCAAAAGAGTTTAATGGCGACGTGCAGATCGAATTGACCGGCTACTGGACCTGGGAACAGGCGCAGCAGTGGCGCGACGCAGGCATTGGGCAGGTGGTTTATCACCGCAGCCGTGACGCGCAGGCCGCAGGCGTGGCATGGGGCGAAGCGGACATTACCGCGATCAAACGTCTTTCCGATATGGGCTTCAAAGTCACCGTCACCGGTGGTCTGGCGCTGGAAGATCTGCCGTTGTTTAAAGGCATTCCGATTCATGTGTTTATCGCTGGTCGCAGCATTCGTGATGCCGCTTCTCCGGTGGAGGCCGCACGTCAGTTCAAACGTTCCATCGCTGAACTGTGGGGCTAAGGAGCGGATATGTTGTCCAAACAAATCCCGCTTGGCATCTACGAAAAAGCGCTCCCCGCTGGGGAGTGCTGGCTGGAACGACTGCAACTGGCAAAAACGTTAGGCTTCGATTTTGTCGAGATGTCAGTAGATGAAACGGACGATCGCCTTTCGCGCCTCGACTGGAGCCGCGAGCAGCGTCTGGCACTGGTGAATGCGATTGTTGAAACCGGCGTGCGCGTGCCGTCTATGTGCCTTTCTGCTCATCGTCGTTTCCCGCTGGGCAGCGAAGATGACGCGGTGCGGGCCCAGGGGCTGGAGATTATGCGTAAAGCTATCCAGTTCGCCCAGGACGTCGGTATTCGCGTGATCCAACTGGCGGGCTATGACGTTTACTATCAGGAAGCCAATACGAAACGCGTTGCGTTTTCGTGACGGCCTGAAAGAGAGCGTTGAGATGGCGAGCCGCGCGCAGGTCACACTGGCGATGGAGATCATGGATTACCCATTGATGAACTCCATCAGCAAGGCGCTGGGCTACGCACACTATCTCAACAATCCGTGGTTCCAGCTCTACCCGGATATCGGCAACCTGTCGGCGTGGGACAACGACGTGCAGATGGAGTTGCAGGCCGGAATTGGGCATATCGTCGCGGTACGATGTGAAAGACACCAAACCAGGCGTCTTCAAAAACGTGCCGTTTTGGCGAAGGCGTAGTGGATTTCGAACGTTGCTTCGAAACGCTCAAACAGAGTGGCTATTGCGGGCCGTACCTGATTGTGGAGACAATTATATTACGAGGTGAATATATCAAGCTTGGACAGGCTTTAAAAGCTGCGGGAATGGTGGAATCCGGAGTAGAAGCAAAAGAAGTGATACAGGAAGGTCTGGTCATGGTAAATGGCGAGACAGATACACGCCGCGGACGTAAGTTATATGGCGGCGATATCGTATTATTTGACGGAGAAGAGATCAGAATTGAAGGTTAATTCCCTGAAATTAAAGAATTTTAGAAATTATGATCTTCTAAATGTGGAGTTTGACGGTTCTACGAATATTTTTTACGGGAACAATGCGCAGGGGAAGACGAATATTCTGGAGGCGGTGTATCTGTCCGGAACGACCAAATCCCACCGCGGGTCGAAAGACAGGGACATGATACGGTTCGGTGAGGATGAATCCCACATTGAGACTGTGGTGGAGAAGAATGGTATCAGTTATCAGATCGACATGCACCTGAAGAAGAACAGCCCGAAAGGGATTGCGATAAACAAGATGCCGATCCGGAAAGCAAGTGAACTTTTCGGGATCGTAAATCTTGTATTCTTCTCGCCGGAAGACCTCAATATCATCAAGAACGGACCTGCAGAGAGACGTAGATTTATCGATCTGGAACTTTCGCAGCTCGATAAGGTATACCTGAATAACCTGTCGAACTATAACCGTATCGTGAACCAGCGAAACCGTCTGCTGAAAGAGTTAAGTTTCGGCGGTAAGAAAGAACTTTCAGATACACTGGAAATATGGGAGATGCAGATGGTACAATATGGGGAGAGGCTGATCGCCAGAAGGAAAGAATTTGTTGCACAGATCAATGAGATCATTGCGAAGATCCATCAGAAGCTGACTGGCGGCAAAGAAAGCCTGCAGATCATATATGAGCCAAGTACGGGGATCTGCCGTTTGAACAGGCACTGAAACGGTATCGTGACAGAGATCTCAGAATGAAGAGCACAACGGTGGGACCACACAGAGATGACATCGGATTTCTGACCGGCGATATGGATATCCGCAGATATGGCTCCCAGGGACAGCAGAGAACGGCTGCCCTGTCTTTGAAGTTATCGGAGATTGAGCTGGTCAGGCTGGCAACGCATGACACACCGATACTTTTACTTGACGATGTATTGTCTGAACTTGATAAACACAGGCAAAAACTATCTGTTAGACAGCATACATGATATACAGACCCTGATCACCTGTACAGGAGTTGAAGGATTTTGTAAAATCACCGCTTTTCAATAAACAAAGTGTTCCATGTCCAAAAACGGACAGGTAACGAAAGAAAAACTAGGAGGACTGAGAATGGGTACAGAAAAAAGTACAGCATGAATACGGCGCAGATGAAATTCAGATATTGGAAGGTCTTGAGGCAGTCCGCAAACGTCCTGGTATGTACATTGGAAGTACATCTTCCAGAGGTTTGCATCACCTTGTATACGAGATTGTCGATAATGCCGTAGATGAAGCTCTGGCAGGCTTCTGTGATACGATTTATGTAACAATCAATAAAGACAATTCGGTGACCGTTATCGATAATGGACGTGGAATTCCGGTTGGTATCAACCACAAAGCAGGGCTTCCTGCGGTAGAAGTCGTATTTACCGTACTGCATGCGGGAGGAAAGTTTGGCGGTGGAGGATACAAGGTATCCGGAGGACTTCACGGTGTTGGAGCATCTGTTGTAAATGCGCTCTCCAACTGGCTGGAAGTAGAGATCTTCCATGATGGAAAGATCTACCAGCAGCGTTATGAACGCGGAAAAGTTATGGAAAAACTGGCAGTGATCGGAGAATGTGAAGAAGGAAAATCAGGTACAAAAGTCACATTCCTGCCGGACGATACCATTTTCGAGACAACGATCTTTGATTTTAATGTTCTGAAACAGAGATTCCGTGAGATGGCCTTCCTGACAAAAGGTCTGAAGATCGTGCTCAGGGATGACCGTGAGGAAGAACCAAAAGAAAGAACATTCCACTACGAGGGCGGGATCAAAGAATTCGTTTCTTACCTGAACCGGAGTGCGACACCACTTTATGAGCAGATCATTTACTGTGAAGGCATGGTCAATAATGTGTCTGTGGAAGTGGCTATGCAGCACAACGATTCTTACAGCGATAATACGTATGGATTTGTCAATAACATTACGACCCCGGAAGGCGGAACACACGTTGTCGGATTCCGTAATGCGATCACAAAGACATTTAATGACTATGCAAGAAAGAATAAGCTTCTGCGTGAAAATGAGCCGAACTTAAGCGGTGAAGATATCCGTGAAGGTCTGACAGCAATCATCAGTGTCAAGATCGAAGACCCGCAGTTCGAGGGACAGACCAAGCAGAAACTTGGTAACAGTGAGGCGAGAGGTGCGGTTGATAATGTGGTCAGCAGGCAGCTCGAGATCTTCCTTGAGCAGAATCCGGTCGTTGGTAAGATCATTGTGGAGAAATCTGTGATGTCCCAGCGTGCGAGAGAAGCCGCAAGAAAGGCAAGAGACCTGACACGTAGAAAATCAGCACTTGATAACATGGCACTTCCGGGAAAGCTTGCAGACTGTTCTGACAAGAATCCGGAGAATTGTGAGATCTACATCGTAGAGGGAGATTCCGCCGGTGGTTCTGCGAAGACTGCACGTGACCGTGCGACACAGGCAATCCTTCCGCTTCGTGGTAAGATCCTGAATGTAGAGAAGGCAAGACTGGATAAGATCTACGGCAATGCCGAGATCAAGGCGATGATCACAGCATTTGGTACCGGAATCCATGAGGATTTTGATATTTCCAAGCTTCGTTATCACAAGATCATCATCATGACCGATGCCGACGTGGACGGTGCACATATCAGTACACTGCTTCTGACATTCATTTATCGTTTCATGCCGGAACTGATCAAGCAGGGATATGTATATCTGGCACAACCGCCGCTCTACAAGCTTGAGAAGAACAAGAAGGTCTGGTATGCATACAGTGACGAAGAATTAAGCAAGATCATCGAAGAAGTCGGACGTGACGGGAATAATAAGATCCAGCGTTACAAAGGTCTGGGAGAGATGGATGCCGAGCAGCTCTGGGATACCACTATGGATCCACAGCACCGTATCCTCTTACGTGTAACGATGGACGATGAGACAACGAGTGAACTGGACCTTACATTCACCACCCTGATGGGTGACAAAGTTGAACCGAGACGTGAGTTCATCGTTGAAAATGCAAAATATGTCAAGAACCTGGATGTATAATAACAGCGTGTAGAAGAAAGGAGGAACAGAGATACTTACATCTCTGAGAGATTGATGGAAGACAATATATTTGACAAAGTCCACGAAGTGGATCTGAAACAGACAATGGAAACCTCTTATATCGACTACGCGATGAGTGTTATTGCGTCCCGTGCACTGCCGGATGTAAGAGATGGTTTGAAACCGGTACAGAGAAGAATTCTGTACTCTATGATCGAACTGAATAACGGTCCCGACAAGCCGCACAGAAAGTGTGCACGTATTGTCGGTGATACGATGGGTAAATATCACCCGCACGGTGACAGTTCGATCTATGGCGCATTGGTTAATATGGCACAGGAATGGTCTACCAGATATCCGCTGGTAGACGGACATGGTAACTTTGGTTCTGTGGACGGTGACGGTGCTGCCGCCATGCGATACACAGAGGCAAGACTGAGTAAGATTTCCATGGAATTAACGGCGGATATTAATAAAAATACCGTTGATTTTATTCCTAACTTTGACGAGACGGAGAAAGAACCTACCGTTCTGCCGGCAAGATTCCCGAACCTTCTGGTCAACGGTACTTCCGGTATCGCTGTAGGTATGGCGACCAATATCCCGCCGCACAACCTGCGTGAAGTGATCAATGCGGTTGTACAGATCATCGATGACCAGATCGAGGATAAAGAAGAGACAACGATCGAAGAAATCTTAAAGATCATCAAAGGACCGGACTTCCCGACCGGAGGTATGATCCTTGGAACCAGAGGAATTGAAGAGGCATACAGAACCGGACGCGGCAAGATCCGTGTGCGTGCGGTGACAGATATCGAGGCGATGCCGAACGGCAAGAGCCGCATCATCGTAAGTGAGCTTCCTTACATGGTGAATAAAGCAAGACTGATCGAGAAAATCGCAGAACTGGTACGTGATAAGAAGATCGACGGCATCACAGACTTAAGTGACCAGTCAAGCCGTGAAGGAATGCGCGTAGTCATTGAACTCAGGAGAGATGCAAATGCAAATGTTATCCTGAACCAGTTATACAAACATACACAGCTTCAGGACACATTCGGTGTGATCATGCTGGCACTGGTCGGCAACGAGCCGAAGGTCATGAACCTGATGGAGATGCTCAACTACTATCTGAGACATCAGGAAGAAGTTGTGACACGCCGTACACAGTATGAGTTAAATAAAGCAGAAGAACGTGCGCATATCTTACAGGGATTACTGATCGCATTAGATAACATCGATGAAGTGATCAAGATCATCAGAGGTTCACAGACTGTCCAGATCGCAAAATCAGAATTGATGGAGCGTTTCGGACTGACAGATGTACAGGCGCAGGCGATCGTAGACATGAGACTGCGTGCCCTGACAGGTCTGGAAAGAGAGAAACTCGAAGCAGAATATAAAGCGCTGATGGAGCAGATCGAACATTTACGTGCGATCCTCGCAGATAGAAAGTTATTACTTGGCGTGATCAAAGAAGAGATCCTTGTGATCCGTGATAAATACGGAGATGAGAGAAGAACATCCATCGGATTCGATGAGTTCGATATCTCCATGGAAGACCTGATCCCAAGAGAAGATGTTGTCATCACGATGACAAAGCTTGGATATATCAAGAGAATGTCTCACGATACATTCAAAGCCCAGAACCGTGGAGGCAAGGGAATCAAAGGTATGCAGAAGCTGGACGAGGATTATGTAGAAGAACTCTTCATGACCAATACACATCACTACCTGATGTTCTTTACGAACACCGGACGTGATACCGCATGAAAGCATACGAGATCCCGGAAGCAAGCAGAACATCCAGAGGAACCGCGATCGTGAATCTGTTACAGTTAATGCCGGGCGAGAAGATCAGTGCGGTCATTCCAATCGAGAAATATAACGATGACGAATATCTGCTGATGGCTACCAAGAAAGGTCTCATCAAGAAGACCCCGATCAAAGAATATGCAAATGTCAGAAAGACAGGGCTTGCAGCAATCACACTCCGTGAGGAAGATGAGCTGATCGAGGTAAAATATACAGACAGCGATCATGATGTATTCATGATTACAAAGTATGGACAGTGTATCCGCTTCAATGAAAGTGATGTACGTCCGACAGGAAGAACATCCATGGGTGTCCGTGGTATGAACCTGGTAGACCGTGATGAAGTGATCGGAATGCAGATCGATTCACAGGGAACAGACCTGCTGATCGTGTCAGAATACGGAATGGGCAAACGTACTTCCATCGATGAATTCACAGCCCAGAACCGCGGCGGTAAAGGTGTGAAGTGTTATAAGATCACAGAGAAGACCGGTAACGTTGTAGGTGTGAAAGCAGTAGATGAGGACAATGAGATCATGATCATCAACACGGAGGGAATCATCATCCGTATGAAGTGTGACGGAATCTCAGAACTCGGAAGAGTGACATCCGGAGTGAAGCTTATCAACCTGCCGGAAGGCGATAAAGTAGCTTGTATCGCAAAAGTACGCAAAGGCGATGAATCAGAAGATGATCTGGTAGAGCCGGAAGAAAGTACAGAAGATGCAGAGAACGTAGAGACAGAAGAATAAAGATATAAAACGAGGCGGAAGATTAAAAAATTTCCGCCTCGCTTTTTGAAAAAATATTTTTATTTTTCCGCCTCATCTGCAGCAAGTTCACGAAGAATGATCTCCGCAGTCTTCTTTACAGTAGCAGCTACAAAGTCTGTACACTGTGCTTTACGTTCCGGAGAATTCTTCTCTTTGCCTTTTGTCAGAACACGGCAGCATGTTGCACCACAGTATTCCTTGAAGAAATCGTGGATTTCGTTCGAAAGCTTGAAACAGCGGTTAATCTTAGGATCACCAGGTGTCTTACGTCCGAAGAAATATCCGATACACATCGTTGCTCCGGCGAGTGCACCACAGATACATCCGCCTCCGCCAAGCCCCCATGGGAATCCGGAACTCATAGCAATCGCATCATCCGACATGTCCAGTTCAAAATTCTCCTTGATCGCATAAATGACAGATTCTGAACAGGCAAAACCCTGATTAAAGATGTCCACGGCATCCTTTTGAAGTTTCTCTAAATCTACATTTGTTGTCATTATAATCCCTCCTGAAAAATGTGTTAAATCCATTATACCACGGCGAAAAAAACTTGTATATCATCTTGGAACAGGGTAAAATAAAAAAGGACAGGTTTTTTTGAGCAGGAACATAAGGTTCCAAAAAATCCCATGTCCCCAGGAGGATATAGATGAGAACGATCAATGTAAATACAATCACAGAAAATATAAAAGACATGTGCATCCAGGCGAATCATTTCCTTGCCGATGACATGGACAAAGCAATGAAACACGCACTGGAGACGGAAGAAGCACCATTGGGCCGTCAGATTCTGGATCAGCTGCAGGATAATCTGAAGATCGCAGCAGAAGACATGATCCCAATCTGCCAGGATACAGGTATGGCCGTCATCTTCATGAAGATCGGTCAGGACGTACACTTCGAAGGAGGCAGTCTGGAAGATGCCATCAACGAAGGTGTCCGTCAGGGATACGTAGAAGGATTCTTAAGAAAATCCGTCGTAGGAGATCCGATCATCCGCGAGAATACCAAAGACAACACACCGGCAGTGATCCACTACAGTATCGTGCCGGGAGATAAAGTAGAGATAAAGGTTGCGCCAAAAGGATTCGGCAGCGAGAATATGAGCCGCGTATTCATGTTAAAACCAGCCGACGGGATCGAAGGAGTAAAAGAAGCGATCCTTACAGCAGTCAGAGAAGCAGGACCGAATGCCTGTCCGCCGATGGTAGTCGGAGTAGGAATCGGCGGAACATTTGAAAAATGTGCACTGATGGCAAAAGAAGCCCTTACAAGAGAAGCCGGATCCCATTCCGGAACTTCCTGGGTAAAAGACCTGGAAGAAGAGATGCTTGAGACGATCAACAAGCTTGGAATCGGACCTGGCGGACTCGGAGGAACGACCACAGCACTTGCAGTGAATGTCAATACATATCCGACACACATCGCAGGACTGCCGGTTGCAGTCAATATATGCTGCCATGTGAACCGTCATATCATCAGGGAGGTGTAAGCAGCATGGACAAGCATATTACAGCACCAATTACAAAAGAAACAGCCAGATCTCTTCACGCAGGAGATTATGTATATGTCACAGGAACCATCTACACAGCAAGAGATGCGGCGCACAAGCGCATGGATGAAGCACTGGACCGCGGAGAATCACTTCCAATTGACATCAAAGACCAGGCAATCTACTACATGGGACCATCTCCGGCGAGAGAGGGACGCCCGATCGGATCAGCCGGACCGACAACCGCCAGCCGTATGGACAAGTATGCACCACGTCTGCTGGATCTCGGTCAGACGGCCATGATCGGAAAAGGCAAGAGAAGCCAGGCAGTGATCGATGCGGTGGTACGTAACGGATGCGTATACCTTGCAGCCATCGGAGGAGCCGGAGCACTGTTATCCAAATGCATCAAATCCTCAGAAGTCATTGCGTACGAAGACCTCGGAACCGAAGCCATCCGTAAATTACAGGTCGAGAACCTTCCGCTCATCGTAGTCATCGACAGCGAAGGCAATAACCTGTACGAAACTGCGATCAAGGAGTATGCAAAGATATGAGAAGAATCCTTCTGATGGTACTCCGGAATATTTTCTTCGTGCCGGTCTACTGGTACAAGTTATGCTACCATGCCAGACACGTAGACAAATATACGGAAGAAGAACACTATAAATTATTAAAATACATCGATCACCGGGCAAATACATCCGGGAATATCCATATCGAGGTACACGGGCAGGAGAACATCCCTGAACAGGACGGATTCATGTTCTACCCGAATCACCAGGGACTCTACGACGTGCTCGCCATTATGGAAGCATGCCCGCGCCCGTTCGCGGTAGTCGCCAAAAAAGAAGTGGCCGACGTACCATTTCTCAAGCAGGTATTCACCTGCATGAAGGCATACATGATCGACCGCGAAGATGTGCGTCAGTCACTGCAGGTGATCGTAAATGTCAGCAATGACGTGAAGAACGGAAGAAACTTTCTGATCTTCCCGGAAGGAACAAGATCAAGACAGGGCAATCAGGTACAGGACTTCAAAGGCGGCAGCTTCAAAGCGGCGACCAGGGCAAGATGTCCGATCATTCCGGTAGCACTGATCAACTGTTTCGTGCCGTTCGACTCTAAGACAACAGAACATGTCAATGTACAGGTACATTTCTTAGAGCCGCTGCTTTACGAAGAATACAAAGACATGAAGACAACAGAGATTGCAGCAATTGTAAGAGAGAGAATCCAGCATACGATCAATGAAAATGTATAAAAGGATTACAGGGAAATGAGAGAAAAAATATTACAGGTTAAGACATTCGGCAGTTTTTCCATGATATATGACGGAAAATCCCTGTTCGGAAGAAAAGTAGGAGAGACACAGTTCGCTTCCATGATGCAGATGCTGATACATGAAAGGAAAAAAGGTGTCAGCAGGGACCGACTGGAACAGGAACTGTTCGGGGAACGGGAAGTGGAAAATGTACATCATGCCCTTCAGAGCGTCATTTACAACGCAAAGAAGAGACTGGAAAAAGCAGGACTTCCGGATGTAAACTATATAGAGATCAGAAACGGTGTCGTCTACTGGAATGACGAGATTAAAGTACAGGAAGATGCAACCGAATTTGACCAGATATACAACAGAATAAAACATGAGAAAAATCCGGATAAAAAGATAAAAGACCTCGAAAAAATATTCGAGATCTATACCGGAGAATTCCTTGTGAAACGGCAGAGTGTGATCTGGGTTGCCATTGAAGCAAGACGGTATGAGGACATGTTCCGGGAATGTGTAGAAGAAGCAGCCGGACTGTACCGGGAAAAGCAGAACTATACACAGCTCGAACATCTCGGAGTATATGCATCGAATATCGAACCATTCTCCGATTGGGAAGCATTGACCATGGAAGCAATGGTTGCACTGGGAAGATACGAAGAAGCCACCGATCTGTATGCCGATACGGCAGAACGATATTTTGAAGAACGGGGATTAAAACCGTCCAAACGTCTTCTGGATTCCATGAACCAGCTTGGTAACCAGGTGATGCATTCCTACGACGTACTGGACAACATCCAGCATAATCTGGAAGAAAAAGGAATCCCGAAAGGGGCATACCTGTGCAGTTATCCGACATTCCGCGGAATCTATCATCATCTGGTGAGGATGCTGGAACGGAGCGGACAGTCGATCTATCTTATGCTGTGTACCATTGTGGATAGCAAAGGAAGACCGATGAAAGAAGGAGCCATGTTGGAAGGACTGGCAAAGAGACTGGAAGAATCCATCTGCACATCGATCCGCAACAGTGATGTCGTGAACCATTACAGCAAGGGACAATACCTGGTACTGCTGATCAATACAACGAGAGAAGACTGTGCGGTAATTCAGAAGAGAATCAATTACAAATTCCTCACAGACCGGCAGAGGACCGGCGTGAGATATTATGTGAACAGTGTAGTATATGTAAAAGGACCTTTAAGATAACACTTGAAGATCTTTCTTTTTTGGGTAAAAAACTATTCAGCATGCGGGACGCAGGCAGGATGGTTCTTTTGCTATAATATAACAACATATTCCGATATATGCGACAGTCTGAAAAAGTCTAAGAAAAATACCTGCGTTTTTTAAAAGTTTAGACGGTTTCTTTGTCATGTCGTTGGGTAAAATATTCTCAGAGTAGGAATGTCTGCCTGAAAATAAGATGGGAAAGGAGACCGGGAGAAGTGAGTAATACAGGAAATTATATTGGAACACCATGGGGAATTATTCTATGTGTGGACTATTATCGGGATGAAAAAATAAATGGACGTATTTATCACAGATATCAGACCGAACCGATCCGCATTGGAGGAATGCTGGAAGCAGTTTTCGAAATCGATGCTTTTTTTGACCGGTTGGGATATCCGTTTCCCGGAACAGAGAGCCACTATTTTATAAAGCATGAAAAGACACAGCGGATAAAAATGACAAGAAAGTTGAGTGATGAAGAGATGTTAAAGAATAATGGTGAACAAGGAACATTCATAATTAGAGTAGAACAAAGACAACACAGCAGCTGGCAGGGAAGAGTTACATGGGTGGAAGAAGGAAAGACAGAGAACTTCCGCTCGGCACTGGAACTGCTCAAGATGATCGATGGCGCACTGGATGGCAGGGACATAAAAGAAGACGCAGAAGAAGAGAACCAGGAGAGAGCCGTATGGCGGACAAAGAATTTCGAAGACTGAAGAGAAGTCAGCTGATCGATATCATCTACCATCATACTTAGAATCATTGCAGAGAGAATAGCAAAAAAGACAGTG
>ENA-OQMY01000386-OQMY01000386.1-human-gut-metagenome-genome-assembly--contig:-NODE-386-length-12410-cov-4.876415_pt1 | contig 12410 bp, 18 predicted proteins | sample MGYA00242623_ERZ504868 | MGnify/ENA primary metagenome ERZ504868 (study PRJEB26092, sample SAMD00036386) | human gut metagenome | host: Homo sapiens | study: EMG produced TPA metagenomics assembly of...
ATTCTGTGGAATTATTCCAATATGCAACATAACTGGCTTTCTTATCTCCTTTAGCCATTATTCTTTTCACCTGAATGCTCGCTTCTCCCTCCGGTAATTTGATTGTTTCTATTTCTTTTCCATCTAAATTCGCAACCAGTACTTTTGGTTTCCTTATCATATTTATTAATATATAATGTCATAATTGTGTCATTATAATCATACTGCAATAAAGCATATTCAAAATCTTTACTTATATTGTAATCTTCGAATTCAAGTCCCTCAGGCCGATATAAAAAGCGTGGAATATCAACACTTAACTCTTTTTCTATATCATCAATTGCCTTTTGCTCATCTTCACATTCTTTCTCATTCGTTCTATCATTATCTACCACAATCTTCGTATCATGTCCAACCCAATACCTCACAGAATCAATAAAATACCTCCTGTTCGCCTGGCTGGTCATGCTTGCGGCGAAGATACCGGCTGAGCATACAAGTACTGCTGCCGCTACGCGAGCTGCTTTATGACTTTTCTTTTCGGGCAGATAAACGATTTTTACATTCTCTTTATGATCATCAGTTTTAATACTGTCAGTTTCGTCTTCTTTGTAAACACCATCTGCTTTCAGTTTTTCTACAAGCCTCTGATAAGCAGCCTTTGCCTCCTCTTCTGTTTCTCCATCATCAGGAATCACTCCATCTGGAAACAGGATTTTTTCCATCTCTTCGGTTTCTTTTTCATATTCTTCTGCCAACCATTTTTTCAGTTCAGCATCCCTGAAATTTTCCATTATTTTTCTACCTGTAATCCTATCTTTCCTTGACAATTCCTCCGTTAGAGTTCATATTTAATGATAGTATATGACTATTCAGGAGGAATCCAAATGAAAACACATCGTACTTACCGGCGGTAGGTACTGCCGGACATGTAACTCCAAATATTGCCCTGATTCCAAAGCTCAGGGAGCTTGGTTATAAGATTTCCTACATCGGTTCCTACGAAGGAATCGAAAAAAAACCTGATCGAAGAACTTGGAATCCCATATTATGGAATCTCATCCGGAAAGCTGAGACGTTACTTCGATCTCAAAAACTTCTCTGACCCGTTTCGTGTACTGAAGGGATTCAGCCAGGCCAGAAAGATTCTGAAAGAGCTGAAACCGGACGTTGTTTTTCTAAAGGCGGTTTCGTTACGGTTCCCGTTGTGATCGCGGCCAAACGTTTAAAAACTCCCCGCATTGATCCACGAGTCTGACATGACTCCAGGTCTTGCCAATAAACTCTGTCTCTCTTCTGCATCCAGAATCTGCTGTAATTTTCCTGAGACAGTCGCCAATCTTCCAGCTGACAAAGCAGTTCTTACAGGAACTCCGATCCGCCAGGAACTTCTTTCCGGAAATGCGGAAAACGGTCGTAAATTCTGTGGTTTCACTACTGACAAACCGGTACTTATGGTTATCGGTGGTAGTCTGGGAGCTGCTTCTGTCAATGATAATGTCCGCAAGATCCTACCTGAACTTCTGAAGGAATTCCAGGTTGTTCATCTCTGCGGAAAGGGAAAAACCGATGAATCTCTCAACGGTACTGCCGGATACGTCCAGTATGAATATATCCAGGACGAGCTTCCGGATCTGTTTGCCATGGCTGATATCGTGATCTCCCGCGCAGGCGCTAACGCAATCTGTGAGATCCGCGAACTTCATAAGCCAAATCTTCTGATTCCGCTTTCTGCCAAAGCCAGTCGTGGTGACCAGATCCTTAACGCTCGATCCTTCGAACGCCAGGGCTTCAGTAAAGTGCTGGAAGAAGAGGAGATTACAGAAGAAAAGCTTCTGGAAACCATCCGCCAGCTCTATACCGATCGTCAGAAATATACAGATGCTATGGCAGGAAACGGCCAGGTAGATTCCATCAGTAAGATCACTGATCTTATTGAAGAATGCGCCAGAGCCTGACTATATTTCCACAACAGCCATATGAAAACTCTGCCACTCCCTTCCGGGCTGGCAGGGTTTTCTTTTATTCGTATACTTTGCGAAATTCTTCCTGCAGCCAGCGCTTCGCTTTATATATCCTGTTATTGACACCACTTTTCGTCAGACCATATTCTTCTGCAACTGTTTCAACGGAAATCTCCAGATATTTGACCTGAATTAAGATCTCATAATTTATCGGCTGTTTCTTTCGAAATCTTCTCAGCACCATATACATAAATTCTTTCTTCTCTTTACGCAGAAATACCTCTTCCGCATCGACCGAATTCTGTTCTTCCAGAAATGCCGCAACTTCTTCCTGACAGACAAACTCATGCTTGGAGCTTGATTTCTTTATATAATCCAAAGCCTTATTCATAGATGCCCTCTTGATCAGAGAAAACATCATCTTTTCATTATCAATATTCAGGCCATCCTTTATAGTATACATTTTGTAAAGTACATCCTGACTGACATCATCAGCAGTACTCCAGTCATGGAGAACCCCATACGCATACCCTCTGGATATTTTTCGGTATTTAAGATAAAACTCTTCAAATGTCTGATTATTCATTTTTCCTCTTTAGTGGCTATTTGTCATTCTTTAATTTTCTTTAAGATTTCATCTCTCACCTCATCGCTGAGTTCTCCGGGTTTCCAGGTTAAACCAACACCATCTCCCTCATATCTCGGAATCAGATGCATGTGAAAATGAAACACAGTCTGTCCTGCGATCTCTCCATTGTTCTGCACAACATTAAATCCATCACAGTTCAGTGCATCTCTCAGCTTTCCTGCCATTTTTTTAGCCAGGATCATTGCTTTTCCAGCAGTCTCATCCGGAAGTTCATAAATATTCGCTGCATGCTTTTTCGGCAGGATCAATGAGTGTCCTTTGCTTGCCGGTCCCAGATCCAGAATCACGCGAAATTCCTCATCCTCATAAAGTGTTGCTGATGGAATCTCTCCATTTGCGATTTTACAAAATATGCAATCTCCCATTATTTTGTCCTCCTTGTTTGCAAAATTATTTTATCTATATTCTTATTTTGTCGTATTTTCTCGAATTTTTCAATACTGTTCTTGTTGATATTTGAAATTTCTGATGTTAATATTTTTTCGAGGTGATAATATGTGCAACGATACTACAGTCAGTAAATTAAAAAACGATTTTCATTATACACTTTCAAAATTTTCACATGAACTCCGGAATCCTCTGACTCTTATTAACAGCGGACTCCAGATGATCGCATCTGCACATCCTGAGGTCAAAGAATATGAGCACTGGGATGATGTTATGGATAATCTTGATTATGTAAAAGAACTTCTTGATGAACTTTCTGCATTTAATAATGCAGGCCATGTCAAAAGAGAAAACATTGACACCTGCAGCTACCTCCGAACGATCCTTTCCTCCATAAAACCTACTCTGGATTATCTGGAGATCACACTTGAAGCAGATATTCCGGATTCATTGCCATCGATGGCTCTTGACCGGATCCGTGTCCGGCAGATGCTTCTGAATCTTCTGAAAAACGCATGGGAAGCCGTTCCTATTCCCGGAGGAAAGATTTCTTTTTCTGTCATTCCGGAAAATTCCGGCATCCGCATTGATATCCGGGATAACGGATGTGGAATCTCAAAGGAACAGCAGGCTACGATATTTCAGCCATTTTTTACAACCAAAGAATCCGGGACCGGCCTTGGCCTTGCTGTTTCAAAACAGATTGCTCAGGCACACAGTGGAGACATCACGCTTGAGAGCGCTCCCGGTCAGGGAACTGTTTTCCATATTTTTCTGGGATGATAAAGAATTACAGCGATCAGGAAACCACTCAACAAACCGCCTATATGCGCTACGTTATCCACGCCTTCACTTGCAAATCCGAAATACAGTGAAAATGCGGCCATGATCAGCATCTGTCTGACAGTCAGATCCGCCACTCTTCCTCTGTGCCGTATGATCACATAGATCATACCGCCCATGACTGCAAAAACAGCTCCGGAAGCTCCTGCAGATAAAGAAGCGTTTCCTGCATACATATCACAAAACAAAGAGAGCATATTTCCGCCCAGACCACCAAATATATAGATCAGAAAAAATTTTATCTTTCCTGTTACCGGTTCCAGTCTCTGGCCAAGCACAAACAGAACCAGCATATTATTGATCAGATGCGGCGCACCAAAATGCAGAAACATACTGCTAAACAGCCGATACCACTGTCCCTGTTCCAGGATCAGCGGTGCATAAGCAGCACCGCATTCCAGCATATGCTGCCCGTTCTCCGAGCCGCCGGTAAATTCCACCACAAGAAAGATCAGCGTATTTATGAGGATCAGTAAAACTGTCACAGGTTCTTTTTTATTTCTTCCAATTCCGGCCTCTTTCCACAGCGGTTCCGGAAATATTTCCCATAACTCGCTGTTATAATCTGAAAATTCGAATTTATTTCATTATTTTAACAGATTTTCATCAGGCGGACAACCTACGGTCCTATACTAATACGATACAAAACCGGATTTTTCGCTCTGTTATTTCAAAAAAATATAACGGGCCTGTGCAAAATCAACTTCATCCTCATCCTCCAGCAAATAATCTTCTCCTGTTTTCAGAAGCTGTCCATTTACAGAAGTCCCATTTCTGGAGTTCAGATCTGCCAGATAATATGCCCCCTCCCTTTTTCGGATCTTGGCATGGATCCTGCTGACAGTTGGTATATTGATCACTGCATCCGCCGCAGTTTCCAGTTTTCCGATCACTGTGATATCTTTTTCCAAATAAATGGTAGCCAATTCCCCCGGTTCCCGGCTTACTAATGTAGCAGGACCTTTGGATGCACTTGCCGAAAGAACTACTGTTTCACCAAATCCATCTAAAAAATCTTCCGCTTTTGTCGGGATATTTTTTTTGATCTTTTCCAGTTCTTTTCTGCTGTCACCGGCATTGCTCCCTGACAGCGTACCAGATTCTTTCTGATCTTCAGCATATACAGCTGCCTCTTTTTCCGCCGCACGATATTTCTGCTCAGGCACCAATGTCTCCTGTTTTTCTTTTCCCATGGATTTTTTTGATCAAAATATAGCTCAGCATCCCCAGTATCATTGCCGCAAGAACACACAAAAGAAAAATTTCTTTACTTATTCTTGGAATGTATCCGCCTGCCATTCCTGCTGTAATTCCCAGGAGGATCAGCAATGCAGCACCCAATCCTGCCACTGGCTTCCATATTTTGTTTGTTCTCTGATCCTGTGTTTCCGACGAAGTTTTTTTCTGTTTTACATTTTCGGATACACTGTCCCTTTCCCAGCTTTCCATCTGCCACAGATCATCTTCTTTTTCCTCCTCTGTCCTCTGTTTTCCTGCCTGGATCACCGTTTTCTTTTTTTCATATGAAGAAAAATCTTCCTCTTCACTATTGCATATTTTATATAATTCTTCCTTGATATATTCCAGATGAAAGCTGTCCTCCAGTGCACGTCTGTATACACTGTATCCCAGCATGACCGCTTTCCCGTCTTCATGATCCAGCTTTGGAAGGATATACTCCGCAAGACTCTGAAACTGTTTCTGTATCTCCCCGTGAAATCCCGGCAGATAACAAAACCGGACACTTTTTCTTTCCGCATCCAGATAAATATATTCCGGTTCCAGGATCAGCTGACAGGGATTCAAAAGATACTCGGACATTTCTTCCATGATCTGTATAAAGCCTCCCAATATCACCTGAAGTGACTCCAGATCCATCTTTTTTTCCTCAAAAAGCGCAGTCATGGAATGCCTGGAAGTTATATCATAATACACCATGAATTTTCCGTCGATTCCCTGTATCCGACACTGAAGAAGATCCGGCACAGCATTGGCCACGATCATTCTTACCTGGTAAGAATCTGTATCGATCCTCTCTTCTCCTGTCAGGATCAGATAATTATGATTCATATCTCTTTTATATTCCGTTCTCATTTTATGGCGTCACCTCTCCCAGCATATCCACAGTTCCTTTTACCTTGCGGATCCATCCCACAGGCCGCAGAGGCTTTGCCTTACCACTGACTTCCAGCTTCCATTTCTGCCCCAGGAACCCGGCAGGTACTTCCAGTCTGTAAGTTACTTTCACAGTTTTTCCTGCATTTGTCTGCATGCTCAGATTCTCTCCTCCCGGCAGCCCGATATCTCCCAGCATTCTACCCTGTATATCCGCCTTTTCATATATGTTCCCTTTCTTTTTATATCCTTCCATACTGCCGCTGACTGCTGCCTCGTAAGCTGCTGCAGTCAGCCAGGCTCTGTCATGTACAAAAAAATCCAGATACAGCACTCCGATCAGTATCATAAGCACCAGAGGCATGAGCAATGCAGCTTCTATGGTAAAGCTCCCCTTTTTTATTTTTCTCACAAAAATATCCCTCCCAAATATCCGATCAGCAGAAACGGTACAAAAGGAATTTCCTCACTTCGACTTTTTTTTAGCATAAGATACTCAATGCCGGAGTAGATTCCGCACAACAATAATGCCCCACAGAGGATCCCTGCCAGTTCTCCGGCTCCCAGCACAGAGCCCATTGTCAGTATCAGCAATCCGTCTCCAAATCCGACCATTCCTCCGCTGATCAAAGCGATCAAAATTATAAATACTCCGATTCCCATGGAAATAATCCCTGCCGGCCAGAGAAGCCCCTGCCTGATCCGCCACAGGATCCCGCCTGTCAGGAATATAAAGAGCACCGGTAAACAGATTTCTTTTTTTCGGATATCTGTCCAGGTATTAATTACAAGAAGTACAGTCATGCAAATTTTTACACTGCTCATGATCTCTCCCTTCAGCCACATCGTCCGCAGGCACTCATTTCACCGGAAACCTCAGTTTCTTTCACCATCCGTACAGATCGTTTCAATGCGCTGCAGCTTTCCCTGTTATGAAAACGGTTACTCTTTTTTGTGATATATACCACTCCGGCCGGTTCCTGCCCACGACTGCACAGCTCACAGGCCTGATACTTTTCTCCATATGCATTTTTTAAAGCTTTAACCGAAGAGCCTGATATCTGCTGAACAGACAGATTCAGATAACTGCACCCCAGTTTTCTGTGATACACACTTCCTGATTCTGTCACATACACCATAGGCTGGCTTTCCACTGTATCCTTTCCATTTTCGTATATCACACCATTCCACGTATGAACCTTTACCGTATTATGGAACCATATTTTAGGAAGCGGGATCAGACCGCCTATGGGCTGATAGGAATATACGTCCGGCAATGTGATCGTTTCTGTACCTGAACCGCCGGCACCATACGCATACATACCTGCTTCCTTTGCTTTCTGGCACAAGCCGGTCAGATGCTCCGTCTGTACCTTGTAAATATCCATAAAAGAAAGCAGCGTGAGCACTCCGAAAAAAAATAGAGGCAAAGCCATCGCAGTCTCCAGAGTGAGACTTGCTTTTTTCAGAAAGGTGCACAGGGATACTTTTCCAGAAAGCGTTTTCCGGCTTATCGGGGAAAGCAGGAAAAAAGCTCTTCGAGAGCGCCTTTCTCTTTTTTGATCCAGTCTGTTTATCTGATTTTTATCTTCTTTTTCTTTCTGAAAAAGCATCCCTGTACACCTCTCTTTCTATTCATACGCATACTGACGTGTAACTGTAAATATTTTCCGTCTGTTTGCTTTTACATCTGCAGACGCTTCCATGGCAGTGATGCAGTGATCCATCTGAAAACCCGGTCTTTTTCCCTTTTCACGTACAGAGCACTCGATCATGTCCATTCCTCTCAGAACTTTATCCTGTTTTCCTTTCGCCATAAGCAGAACCTGAAGATAATCCTCATAAGACATTCCATTCCCTGCATCCTTTCTTGAAGAATCCAGTTTGTCCAGGATATTGGGCAGATTACGCAAAGACAGCTGCCAGTCTGAGGAGTTTTTTATAAGAGGTACATGTCCTCCTGCAAAAAGTTCCCGGACATCCAGAATACTCTCCGCAAATGCCCAACAAAAGATCAGTGCCGCTTCGATCACTGCTGCCGCCGGTGGGATCAGAAAACCTGATGCAATCGCCAGCGCCAGTGTTTCGACCTGTATCCGTTTTCCACCATCTGAAAGCAGATACGCCATGTTAACCCCCTGACGGATCACCAGAAGTTTTCCTGCCACGGACTTCAGATTTTCCCGATCACTGTTCTTCCCTCCAAGAATATATTCCACCTGATAATTCAACCCCGCCGCTGCCGGTCTTCGATAATTTCCCAGTTTCTTTAGCAGATACTGTCCAAACAATATTCCGGACGTATACGAATTATCGGATCGTATATCCGTATCCAACATTAGTCCTGTCTGGAGCTTTCTTCCGGATGTAAGGCTTTTTCTGTCTGTAACCGCATCCGATATTCCCCGTTCGGATGGTACTACCAGATCAAGAAGTCCCATTTTACGGACTCTTCTGATGATTGGAATAGGATTTTCCACGCTTTCATCAACACCGCCGGTAAAATCATCCCCATTTCCTCCATTTCCTGCATCCGAAAAATCTCCCTGTTTTTTTTGTTGTTCCTGTTCTTTTTTTGCTTCTTCGCTCTTCTGCGCGGCGTCCGTAATAGCAGAATCATAGGAATCCAACGTTCCTTTATTTTCTGCCTGTTCTCCTTTTTTCTCTGCATCCTCTGTCTTCTTTTCCTGGTCCTTCAGTTTTCCGAGAAGAGTCTGTACCCCCTGGCTTCCCAGAGTTTCACGCATATACTGAACAGCCTGCTGGTAAAAAATCTCGCCTTTTCCGTCGCTCAGAAGCTGATAACCATTAAATCCGCCCTGGAGAAGCTCCAGTTTCTGACTGTTCTGTTTCAATACAGGTTTCATATAAGTCTGAAAATCATCATATACAGAAGCCATATCCAGTTCTTCTTTTCCACCTGCATACAGTGCAAACAGCTCATAATCTTCCAAAAGCGTTCGGTCATACTGTCCAAATAAGGAATATAAGCCAATATCCATACTGTTAAGTATCTGTGTCCTGGCAGCTGCCATGCGTACAGATTCAATGCTGGCACACACAAGAGAAAGAACCAGGCTCAAGATCAGAGCCAGAAAGATCGTAATGCTGCCTTTTTTCACATTTCCTGCCAAGGGGTACCTCTCCTTTCCAAAACGAAAATATCAGCAGATATCACCGTTTTTTCTTATTTTCAGATCGTATTGCTTTGTTTTGTGATTTTTGTAAGGATTTTTTTAACAAGTGCTGTAAGCTGTTCCTTAAAGATGATGACCAGACTGATCAGAACCACCAGAATCAGGATGATCTCCACAACACCCACCGCATCCTCTTCCATCGCAAATTCTTTTACATACTTCCACATATTTTCATTTGTCACCTCACATTTCCTTTCTCTGTTCTCCAGTCCTACCCTCCGTAAAAGGAAAGGCATGCCGGCAGCATGATCACCGCCATCACCACCAGGAGCATCAAGACCATCGGAAGAAGCAGTTTTGTTGCTGCTATATCTCCCAGCACTCTTGCTTTTCTTTTTCGCTCCTCCCAGGCTTCCACGGATTCCTTTTCCAGCAGATCGGCCAGATACCTGCTTCCTTTCTGGAGGTTCTGGATCAGTAGTGTTGACAGAGTTTTATACTTTACCTGTCCGCACCGTTCTCCAAATCTCCGGTAAGCCTCTGCTTCGGAAATCCCACTGTCCATCTCATAACAGGCTACTCGGATTTCTTCGTAAGCCTCACGTTTTTTACCATCTTCTCTCTTTCCGTAATCCAGTGCTATTTTCTGGAACGCTTTTCTGGCAGTTAAGCCTGCCTGCACCAGAAGGGTAAATTTCATGATCAGTCCTGGGTAATCCATCAGCATCTGTTCTCTTCTTTTTATCTGAGCATTCTGTTCTTCCCGTTTTTTTGCAATGACAGCTGCTGCCGCTGCTGCCAGACCAAGAGCTGAAAGCAGGTTTCCTGTTTTGTCTTTTGGCTGCTCCCATTCAAGATGTTTTCCATTCCATTCATCTGGAAGATAATAGTACTGCGGATCGTTTTTTTTCTGATTATATTGTACGATCATGTCCTGCAGCTCTTTCTCGCGCTGCTGTTCTTCGCTAAGTTCTATTTCCGGTTCTTCTTCGGATCCTTCTGTTTCTTTTTCCGGCACCTGCACATACAGGGAACCGGCTTCTTCTCCGTCTACAGATACTTTGAATTTCTCTTCATAAGCACCTGTCTCCTCTTTTTCCATACGGTATCCGGATGAATAAACCTTATCTCCGCCACTTTGAAATGTCAGGAGCATACCGATGATATTTCCGGTAAGCGCTATCCGTATAAACAGTTTCTTTCTTCCGGATTTCCGGCTTCCGGAGGCAGCCGCCCCATTTTTCCTGCCAGAAACACCCCAAGGATCACCATAAATATCAAAATATGTATCCACATTATCCTCACCTACACTTCTATGTCTACAATCTTCACACCCAGCCAGTAAGACAAGCCATAGATCATCATGCAAACTGTCATGGCACAGATTCCGAAAGGATTCCCATAAAGTACATCCAAAAATCCCGGCGAAGTCAGTTTCAGATAGCAGATGATACCGGCCGGCATGATACTCATAACCATCTGTTCCGATTTCTTTGCGGCCAGCGTTGCCTCGATCTCTTTTTTTACCTCAATCTTATCACTAAGCATTCTGGCTACTTTCTGGATCACCTGCGTCATATCCCCGCCTGTTCTTTTTGCTGTATAAAATACTGCTGCAAAATTTTCAATATCTTCCACTCCGCTGCGTTTTCCCAGATCCAGGAACAGCTCTTCCACCGGAACACTCAGACGCAGCTGGCTTTCGATATACCGAAATTCATCTAGGATATCACTTCCCTTTTCATAAAGTCTCCCCAGATCCTTTACACTGGCACGCACCGCATTCTCCGCGGAATAGCCGGCCTGTACCGCCACATTCATGGCCGTCAGAGCATCCCGGAACTGGTAATTCAGCTCCCTCTGCTGCCGTACAGTGCATTTTTTCCTCTGCATTTTCAGAAAAAGCACTGGTATTGGAAGCATAAACAGCAACACAGGAAGGCTCTGATAAAACAGATAGTCGGCTGCAGCGCATACGGCAGCTCCCTCCAGAAGATACTTTGCGGTCTCCTTCCCCGTAAAATGATACATCCTGTAATCTTTCCTCGTAGATCTCCATTTCTGATTCTTTCCTTTCCGCTCTTTCATAGTCTGATTCCTGCCCGTTTCATTTTTTCACAATGCAAAAGTTCTCCGGTTTTTACAAGTCCCTTTCCTTCTTCCCAGCGATACAGCGGCCTGGTCTGGATCTCTCCGTTTTCAAATCCACATACTTCTGTGATTTCCAACAGCTTTCTGCTTTTATCCCGCATACGCCCGAGATGTACCAGAATGTCTACCCCGGAAGCGATCTGCCTTCGGATTGCTTCCAGGGGAAGATCGATCCCCATCAATGTCATCGTTTCAATTCTGGAAAGCATATCCTGACTGCTGTTTGCATGAAGTGTTGAAAGGCTTCCATCATGTCCCGTATTCAATGCCTTTATATGGACTCCCTATGTTCCCATCATGCAGAAATACAATATCTGTACTTAATACACAATGTATATAACGTTATTATCTTGCCATTTCACAGTTGCAAAAAGAAAAGAGAACCTTTCACAGCCCTCTTTCATATCGACTTTCTCATTCATTTATCATACTCAACAGTTTGTCAACCAATGTCTCTAAACTTTTTCCCAAAAATGGGACAAAGTCAGGTATTGCACCAAATGCCATCCCAATTATTATCATTCGACCACATTCTCTTGCAGATTCCAATGCAAATCCATAGCTCAAAACACCTGTCAGAATAAATATAATTGATAAAAAGTAAAGAAAAATATTTCCCAACATCATAGGAATTTTTAATAACCAGCAAATCAATGTCATTACTACAAGAATCAAACACAAAAACACTTTTATTATGTACTTAACCAACATTTTTAATCCCTCACTTTTTTATCTTTCCGGACAGCAAGAATCCTGCCATCCGGACTTCCATTTTTTTGCTATCCGGACTTCCACGTTTTTTGCTATCCGGGCTGCTAAAATTCTTGCTATCCAATACAGTTCATTATCCTTTCGTGTATATCATTTCCGTCAAAATCATCTCTTCTGCATCATGACAAATGGTATTCATCCTCCTAGTCCATTCCATGTTGTCCTGTCTTTTTAATTTCTCTGTAATTCCTTGTTTCTCCATCATCTGTTTTACTAATTGTTCTTCCCTATCCCTTGCTTCTGCATCAATCTGATTCAAATGCTCAACAAGTTTTCCTTGTAACAACAATATTTGATATTTTGCCCTTCTGTGTTCCTGTAAATAGCTTTTACGAAGCATCCCATTATTTCCCATATGTTGGTTCAATATCTTTTAAGTGCCAATTCCGGCAAATAATAATCACCACATAACAT
>ENA-OQMY01000391-OQMY01000391.1-human-gut-metagenome-genome-assembly--contig:-NODE-391-length-12295-cov-2.814596_pt1 | contig 12295 bp, 13 predicted proteins | sample MGYA00242623_ERZ504868 | MGnify/ENA primary metagenome ERZ504868 (study PRJEB26092, sample SAMD00036386) | human gut metagenome | host: Homo sapiens | study: EMG produced TPA metagenomics assembly of...
AGTCATTGTCGCTTGTGGTGGTGCGAAACTCAAGCCCGCAGTAAATGTGCAGGCCGGCCTGTGCCCCTGCTTCACACGCGGCGCGGTAGCCGGACAGAAAGCAGTCGATCTTTTGTGTCCAGCTTCCTGTAAGTCTGTCGAAATAGCCATGGTGGAAGTGGTCTGTAATAACGGCGCCGCCGTAACCGGAGCGTTTGAGCTGTGTGACGAGCTGCACGGCGGGCAGGCGGCTGCAGCCACTCACTTCAGAGGTGTGGCAGTGTGTTTCCAGTTTGAACATTGCAGAAAGCTCCTTTTCGCAGAGTGGGCCTGTGCCCGGCAACCAGTATACTACTTTTTCAGCGCTTGTGCCAGTCTTGCGGCCAGGTGTAAGAGGAAATAATTGCATTCCCACATCAAAAAGGATAATATAAAGAAAAGAGACCAGCACAAGAGGAGGCAATGGATATGGCACAGGAAGATTACCGCAAGGCGCTCCGCCTTGGACAGAAAGAGTTCCGGTCGAGCGTGCTGAAAGGGACTTACCCGTATTTGCAGGCACTGGACGAGATCCTGGAGCACACCGCGGTGGAATACACAGAACCGCTCGGCGTTGTAAATATCCCTTTGGCATCCATCGTCGGTACGAAAACGGCCGGGCGCAAAACGGCATTTGCAGGTAATTTCATGCCGACTTCTGGATGAGGACACTGAATTTGCCCAGAAATGGAACGCGCTGTGTGACGCGCATTTGTCCGTGGGCATCCGGGACCCCATCAAGGCCTACGAATACATGAACAAGTTCTATGTGGAAGAGGGCAACAAGCGTGTCAGCGTAATGAAATACTACGAGGCGATGAGCATTCCCGGCTCTGTCACGCGTATCGTGCCGCGCCGCTCAGAGGACAAGGAAAACAAGATCTATTATGAATTCCTGGATTTTTATGATCTGACGGGGGTCAATTATCTATGGTTTTCCCAGCTGGGACGCTTCCGGGCAATGGACCAGGCGGTCAACAGCCGCCCGGGGCAGCCGTGGAGCAAAGAAGACCGGCGGGACTTCCAGACGGCATATTACAATTTCGAGGATGCGTTCCACCGCTGCGGCGGCGCGCGGCTGCCTATTACCGTGGGGGACGCGCTTTTGAAATTCGTGGGTGTGTATCCTTATGAGACGATCAGGGACAAAACGGGCCGGGAGATGGCGGCAGAGCTGGAAAAGATGTGGTCCGAGATCGAGGCCCTCACACAGGACGAAGCGGTGGAGCTGTCTCTGGAGCCTACGACGCAGGCGCCGCCGCTCATCAGCCGCATCTTGCCGCTGGAACAGTCCCGCTTGAATGTGGCCTTCCTATATGAAAAAAGCGCGGATACCAGCGCGTGGACCTATGCCCATGAATTCGGGCGCGGTCATGTGGATGAGGTCCTTGCCGGGCGGGTGTTCACCAAGGGCTACGACAACATCCGGGTGGGTGAAAACGACGACGAGGTCATTGAGCGCGCCATTGCCGATGGAAACGACGTGCTGTTTACCACGACGCCGAAGCTGATGGAATGCAGCCTGCGTGCGGCCATCCGTCATCCGGAGGTAAAGATACTCAACTGCTCTCTGAATATGGACCATCCCAGTGTGCGCACCTATTACGGCCGCATTTATGAGGCTAAATTTCTGGTTGGGGCAATCGCGGGTGCGCTGGCCGACAATAACCGTGTGGGATACATTGCGAATTATCCCATTTACGGGATGGTCGCGGGCATCAATGCATTCGCGCTGGGCGCAAGGATGGCCAATCCGCGTGCCAAGGTTCATTTGATGTGGACCGGGGTAAAAGGGTGTGGACGCGCTAAGCGAGCTGGAAAAACGCGGCGTCGAGCTGATCTCCAGCCAGGACGCAGGGCTGCCGCGGGGCGATAAGCACTATGGCCTGTACCGTTTGGACGGGGAGGAGCCGGTGCCTCTGGCAATGCCATTCTGGCATTGGGGAGAATTTTACGAGCGTATCCTGCGCGGCATCATGGATGGCCGCTGGAAGCTGGAGGGCAACGAAGCGGGCCGTGCGGTCAATTACTGGTGGGGCATGGCCTCGGGAATGATAGACGTGCTGCAAAGCCGCAGCCTGCCCCGCGGGACGAAGCGCCTTGCCGCGATCCTTCACAAAGGCCTGTGCTCGGGCACGATCGTCCCGTTCGAAGGAGAACTGTACGCCCAGGGCGGCGTGATGATACAGGCCGAAGACAAACAGATGGAGCCGGAGGAGATTCTGCGCATGGACTGGCTGGCGGAAAATGTGGAAGGCCATATCCCGGCCTTTGACGACCTCATTGAGGAGGCGAAGCCGCTGGTGCGCCTCCAGGGAATTTACAAGGAGGCACAGGTGTGAAGATTCTGGCAATTTCCGATGTGGAATCAAAATATCTCTGGGATTATTTTCAGCCGGAAAAGCTGGAGGGAGTGGATCTGATCCTTTCCTGCGGCGACCTGAAGGCGAGTTATCTCACACTTTTGGCAACGTTTACCCACGCGCCGCTGCTGTATGTACACGGCAACCATGATACGGACTACCAGCGCAGGCCGCCGGAAGGCTGCACCTGCATCGAAGACACGGTTTACGAGGTGAACGGCGTGCGCATCGCCGGGCTGGGCGGCTCAGTGCGGTACAAGCCGGGGCCGTTTCAATATACACAGAGGGAAATGGAACGCCGTGTTGCACGGCTGTCCTCCAAAATACGCCGTATGGGCGGGGTAGATATCATCGTTGCCCATGCGCCTGTCCGCGGCTGCAACGACGGAGAAGACCCCGCACATATGGGTTTTGACTGTTTCAACGCCATGCTGGGACAGTTTCAGCCGAAGTACTTTGTGCATGGACACGTTCACCTCAACTACGGCCGCATCCCACGCTGTGCGCAGTGTGGGGAAACACAGGTGATCAATGCCTACGAGCGGTATACGTTCGAGCTGGAAACGCCAGAGGCTCCGCCGGCGCCTCCGCAGCGGCCGTTCGGTTCTCTTTTGGTGCCCAAGCTGTTCTGGAAAAGCAAATAAAAGCAAGAGCCCGGCTCCCAAATGCACAGGCGCAGTAATGCGCCGCTTGGGGCCGGGCTCTTTTATAGGGGGCTTGTGTGCTATCGATGCCTTTACACGCTTTCAGCCTGCCGTTCTCCCATTCTGCACCAGTTGATAAAGCCGTAGATATCATTGACGAGAAAGGCCGTAAAGCATACCACGACGGACAGATAGGATGTATTTTGACGGGCAGCCAAAATCCATAAAACAATGAGAACGATGTCGTTGGCCGCGTACCCGAGCGCATAATAAGGACTTCTTTTATAGGTAAGATACACCGCGATGAAGCTTGTCGTTACAGAAAGGGTGCTCGGGACTAAGTTGGCCGTTTGAAAATACCCCAGTATGAAGTAAAAAAGCGCAGTGACAAGAATTGCCGCCAGATACATAAAACGCCATTCTGTTCGGGCCAGGTGATTGACGCTGACTTCCATCCGGTTCCCGTTAAACGGGTTTTTCAACTAGGAAATAAGAGCGAACACCGCCATCGGCATAGTCATACCTACATAAGTAAGCATTTCTCCATAATAGGAAAAGGTGAAAGAAATGATTCCGTAAAGCAGGCTGAAAAGAATCATAAGAAGTTGACCGAACGGATTTCCCTTTGCGTTAAAAATGAGGGATGTGACGCCGAGCAGCGAAGCAAAAAGCGTGAAATAATTGCTGCGGTCGAAAAAATAAAAAGCCGCAATGATCACAAATACGGAACCAAACCACAGCGCTCGCTCGCCCTTGGTGAAATAGCGGCGCAGTTCTTCAATTTTTTTCATACAATCTCCAAAAAAAATAAGCATTCGCATGCACATCTTCTCAGACCTAACGATGTACAAACGAATGCGAATTGCATTCCTACCCGGTGGCAGTGATATTCACATATGAAAGCGGCTGCTTGTGCCGCGCAATTTCGGAAAAAAAGCAGCATCCGCAGATGCTGCCTTTTGGAGCAGATGATGGGAATCGAACCCACACGACCAGCTTGGAAGGCTGGAGTTCTACCACTAAACTACATCTGCAGGATAATTGTTTATTTAAATCAGCTTATATATTATAAGCGGTTTTCAGATGTTTTGTCAAGAGGGGATTTGTTCGTAAAATCGCATCTTTTTGTTTGAATTGCATTTTGTGGGAAATAATGGTATAGTAATAAAGAAAAGTATCCGCAGGCACACCCGGTGAGGGTGCATGGCGGAGGCGCTGGAAAGGGAGGGGTTTTATGAACGATTTTGTTTTGAGCTGCTGTTCCACCGCAGATCTTACGGCAGAGCACTTTGCGGCACGAGATATCCATTATATCTGTTTTCACTATTCCCTAAATGGGAAACAGTACGCCGACGACTTGGGCAAGTCCATGCCGTTCGATCAGTTTTACCAAGCGATGGCAGACGGAGCCGAGACGCAGACGTCCCAGGTAAACGTAGAGGAATTTACTGCTTATTTCACGCCGTTTTTGGAACAGGGAAAAGATATTCTGCATGTCACGCTTTCCTCGGGTATCTCGGGCGTATACAATTCCGCCTGTGTGGCGCGGGAAGAACTTCTGCAAAAATACCCGGATCGGAAAATCTATATTGTAGATTCTCTGGGCGCTTCGTCAGGTTACGGCCTGCTGATGGACCGTCTGGCAGACTTAAGAGATAAAGGTGAAGATGTAGATTCTGTATATGAATGGGCGCTGGCCAACCGTCTGCGTCTGCACCACTGGTTTTTTTCGACAGATCTCACGTTCTATGTGAAAGGCGGGCGTATTTCGAAGGCGTCCGGATGGTTCGGTACGGTGCTCAATATCTGTCCGCTGCTGAATATGGATGACCAGGGCCGTTTGATTCCGCGTTCCAAGATACGTGGAAAGAAAGCCGTTATCAAAGAGATCGTTTCCCGGATGGAACAGTTTGCCGACGGCGGGACGAATTACAATGGAAAGTGCTATATTTCTAATTCCGCCTGTTATGAGGACGCCCGCGCAGTGGCCGACCTGGTGGAACAGAAGTTCCCCAAGCTGAACGGTAAAGTGGAAATCAATCACGTGGGTACTACCATCGGCAGCCATACCGGCCCCGGCACGGTGGCCCTGTTCTTTTGGGGCTCCGAGCGCAAGGAATAAAACGGGGCGGCTGCCGGCCAAATCGTAAAAGAGAGCCCGCACTGCGTCTCTTTCGAGGCGGGCGCGGGCTCTGTTTTGTGATTGGCCGGTTTGGCACCGCTGCAGAAACGTCATGTGCAAAGTAGTACCAGCCCATTGTGAGCCGGCTGGTAAAGGGGGATACGTATGAGAGTCGCTTATGAGGAAATGGCGCGGGAATTTGCCCGTGTGCTTGAAAAAAACGGGCTTTGCGGCGCAGGACGCGGCGGATGCGGCGGATATTTTTGCTCAAAACAGCCTTGCGGGCGTATATTCACATGGGTTAAACCGTTTCCCTCGCATCGTCCGTTATTTGGACAAAGGGGAGATAGATCCCCGCGCCCGCGCGACCTGTGAACTGCGTGCCGGCGTGCTGGAACGCTGGGACGGCCATAGAGGCTTTGGCCCGCTGAACGCCCGGCGTGCGATGGAACGCGCCTGTGTGCTGGCAAAAGAGAACGGCGTCGGTCTGGTGGCGCTGGGAAACAACAACCACTGGCTGCGCGGCGGTACTTATGGCTGGCTGGCAGCAGACAGAGGCTTCATCGGCATCTGCTGGTCCAACACAATGCCCAATATGCCCGCATGGGGAGGGAAAGACCGCAGGATCGGAAACAACCCGTTCGTTTTGGCGGTGCCTCGCTCCAACGGCGAGCATGTTGTGCTGGACTGCGCGGTATCCCAGTTTTCTTACGGAAAGATCGAGGACTGTCGGCTGCGGGGCGTGCAGCTGCCCGTGCCGGGCGGTTACGATACAAAAGGGGAACTGACGCGCGACCCGGCTGAGATTGAAAAGACGGGGCGCGTACTGCCCATGGGGTATTGGAAGGGCAGCGGACTTTCCATCGTGCTGGACCTCATCGCCACGGTGCTCTCGGCAGGCAATTCGGTGCAGAAGATCGGAACATTCGGTGATGAAGTGGGTCTGACACAGGTCATGATCGCCATCGATCCCCAAAAATTCAATACGGCACAGCAGACGGACGCCATCGTGGACGCGATTCTGGCAGATGTGAAGGCCTCTGAGCCGGTTGAGGAAGGCGGACAGACAGTTTATCCCGGCGAGCTTTCGCTGCGGAACATCCGGGAAAACAGATGCAAGGGAATCCCTGTGATCCGGGAGATATGGGAAGCGGTACAAAAGATGTGAAAGGCGGGAAGCTGTGATACGCGGAGTTTTATTTGATATGGACGGATTGATGTTCGACACGGAGCGCATCGGCCATCGGGGTTGGAAGTATGGAGCTCAGGTGCTGGGGCTAGAACTGCCCGACGAGGTGATCGCGGCGGGCCGCGGCATGAGTGTGGCTGACAGCCGTGCGATGTATCTGGAACGCTTGGGCCCGGAGGTGGACTATGATGCATTGCGTGCACTGCGTGTGGCGTACGCAGATGAGGCCATCGCGCGGGATGGGCTGCCGGTGAAGCCCGGCCTGCGGCAGCTTCTGGAGCATTTGCGGGCTGCGGGCATCCCTGCGGCTTTGGCAACGGCCACTGTGCGGGAAAAGGCGCTGCTCTATTTAAAAATGGCAGGCGTAGACGGCTTTTTTGAAGCTGCGGTGTGCGGCGACGAGGTGGCACATGCAAAACCGACACCGGATATCTTTTTGGCGGCAGCAAAGGCACTGGGCGTACCCGCAGAGGAGTGTCTGGTGCTGGAGGACAGCCCCAACGGACTGCGGGCGGCAAGGGCTGCGGGCTGTAAGGCTGTCGTTGTGCCTGATATCACTCCCATCCCGCCGGAAAGCGAAGGGCTGTGGGCGGCCCGCGCGGCGACGCTTGCGGATGTGATCCCTCTTTTGGAATGCCTGTAAGGCATGCGGCAGCGATAGCCTGAAAACAACAGAATTTTGATTTTTAAATATTTAAAGACGGTGCGGCGGTTGCAGCACCGTCTTTTTGTTCTGCAATATGGATCGTGTCCGCTTACGGCTGAAGAAAAATCATACTATATTAAAAACCGATGAATGATATGCCATAATTCATGGTGACGAGTTCAGTTGCCTTGAATAACAGATGAACAGGGACACGATCAACTGGATTCGGAGAAAAATCGAATACAGGAGGTCGCTATGGAGAAATTGAAAAAACATATTCACGATGACGGCAATGGTCTGGACTATGTTTTGGTCGGTGACTATTACATCCCCGATTTGCAGCTGCCAGAGGAAAGCCGTCCCATTGGTATTTGGGGACGGATGCACAAAGCCTATCTGGAGTTATACCATCCAGCCCGCTATGCTGATTTAATCCTGTCCGGTCAGCTTTGGACATATTTAGCAGATCTGAACGAACAGGCACAGAACCGGCTGGATTGTATCATTGCCCAGATGAAAGAAGCGGAAGGGATTACCGAAGAACTGAAATCTCAGGATCAGATGGCATGGGTCAGGGCAATGAAGAGCATTCGTAACCGGGCAGAAGAAATCATTCGGTCTGAAATGATTTACCGCTGAGGTGTCAGTTTTTTGATTCAGCCAGTTCCACAATAATATTGCTCTGCCGGAGAAGCCAGCCTGAAAATTCCTTTGGGCTGGTTTCTTTCTTTTTCACAGCCTGTTTCCGCTGCAAGGCTTCGTTTTTTGAAGGATTCAAAAGCAGCCAACATTTCTTCCAGACGGTCAACAGGAAAGCCGGGTGTTTTCTTTGCTTTATTGATTTTATTTCGCCAGTTCTGGCACTCGTTCTTGTAGAGCAGGTCATAATTGTTTTCTCTGGCTCGTTCATCAAACTCACGCTTGTTCTGGAGGGACTGTTTTTTACGACACTTATCACTGCAAAGCTCATACCGCTGGCTCTTGGCAAGGAATACTTTCCCGCAGATTTTGCATTTTCGGAAATAGAGTCCCCAATCGTTCAGACGGTTCAGATAATAAATGATCAGCGGATACAGGGATGAATAGGCAGCAACACATTCCATTTTCCGTTTGCTGTCCGGATACCAGAGGTCAAGCCGAGTATCTTCCTGCGGTGCAGAACCATAAATATGCGTGGAAATATCCAGGCGCTTTGGCTTCCCAGTGTCCTCGTCAAAGTCAAGGGCGGGTTTCCCATAAATAAGGCAGTGAAGCCATTCATCTTTCCCATAAAACGCTCACAGGCAGACTCCCGATCTCTTGGTTCTCTTGCCTTCAAATATTCATTCCAGATACGGAGTGCCACATACATTCTCACCGGGTCATCGGTGAGATATTTTTTTGCCAGAAAATCACCGGAAGCCTGTTCCAGTCCCGGCTGCTTCCAACGGTTAGAGTGCAGGGCTTCTCTCAGCGGCATCAGACCCAAGCGATTCCATTCGCCATCCGGGTCATGCTCAAAGGCTGACAGCATAGTCCCTAACGGGCGTGCAACATCACACAGCACATCTGCATCGGTATATCCCTGTAAACGAAACCGGATTTGCAGTTCTTCTCCAATCAAAATACGCTCTTTCATTTTCTGCCTGTCCAGCGTCAGCACCAGCAGAATACGGTCATAAAGCGGTTCGTGCCGTATAAATTCAAAGTCCATGCCATTCCCTCCCGTTGGTTTATGGTAATTATATAATATGATTATATCTATTACACTTATGGTACTGCAAAGCTATTGTTTTGTCAAGTTTATAGCGATATGATGACGGCAGATGGTAATTTCGTTCCATCGTGTACTTTGACAACAGAATGACCGTCTGAACCGAGATAAACCGCCATAACCTCTCCAAAAACGGAGGGCGAGCGCATTGAGAAATCAGTGACTCATGTATGTCGAGCAGGGCAGCATGAAGGAAACGGAACAGGTAGAACGGCAAATATGCGGAAAATGAAATGTTAAGAAATTCAAATAAAGGAGGAACACCGATATGAAAGAAAAACGAAATGGAACAACTATGATGCGCTGCCCCTAATTCTGGATGTTACAGATATTCAGCATATCATGGGGATTTCCAGAGCCAGCGCCTATGAGCTGGTACACACGCCGGGATTTCCGGCGGTGCGTAGCGGCAGGCTGATTAAGATCAGCAAGAAAGCCTTCTTCAACTGGCTGGACAGCGGCGGAAATTCGCACGAGAACGAAAAAGGAAGGACGGTGTAACCATGAAATTGAGTATTCAAGAAAAGAAAATTCTTTACGCCTACGCCTGTCCCAACCATCATAACACTGTGACAAGACTGAAATGGCTGACAGCATTGACTGTTGACCCGGAAGCGAAAGGTCAGATTCTTCATCTGACCCGTAAAATTGAGGCAGAGATAGATGAAAGCTGGTATGACAGCTTCTATCGCTGCCTGCGTATGGAGATGGATGAGTATTATCAGCTCAAGTACCGCCTGCGTGTGCTGCAAGCAAACACTGATTATGAGGAGGAACTGTATGATGAAGCTGTCTAAGTATGAAAAAGAAACCATTATCAACTGGAATGAGGGCGAAACGATTGCCAGTATTTACACTTTTAATGCCAGCTTGAAACGCAGACTGGAGGATTTCAGCCGGAAGTATCCCCTGCTGTGCCGCTTGGAGAGTAGTACACCGGAAGGCAGCGTGACCTATGTGCTGGATAAGTCCCGCCTTTCGATCCGGCTGGTACCGCCGTACAGCGAAGAACGGCTTGCAGCTGCAAGGGAGTACGCAAAAGAGCATGGCTTTACAGGTTATCCAGACAGAAGAAAAAATTGCCTGAAATGAGGGCGATTTACGAAAAAACACCGGGTCTGCACCCGCTGCTTTGACCGGCAATTCCCGCAGACGTATTCCGTATCCACTTCCCGTCTATGGGCGTAAACGTGCGGATACGGAGCCGGTGAAACTGGCAAAACCGCTTCTGCGGTGGAAGCCAGCTTCGCCGGTGCGGGAGTACAGAGGGATGCAATCCCTTTGTGCCGGGTACAGGGGCGCAGCACCCTGTTGGGGTCAAGGGGCAAAGCCCATTGGCAGGTTAAGGGCGGCAGCCATTATCGGGTCAAGGACGAAGTGCCTTGGCGGGTTGAGGGCGGCAGTCCCATCGGGTCAAGGGTGAAACGCCTTGCCCAGGGAAAGTTGATGCCAGCGTCAACTTATACTGGGTATTACCTGACGCAAAACTTCGCAGGTCTGGCGACTTTGCCGCCCTCCCCAGCCCGGAATATCTTTGCAGGAAGGAGGAAAAATGTTTGAAATTAACAAGGCACAATGGACGATCCGGGAAGCATGGCACTTACAATCCCCGGCACAATGACCGCCGGTTCGATGTAGAAAACAGCGAACACATTGACGCTGAGCGTGCCAGACAAAATGTGTACTGGGACTGTTACCGAGGCTTTACTACCCACGATTTTCGGGAAAACCCGGATCAGCCGGATTTCAGCTTTGAGGAAATTGAACGGATGTATTACTACGAGCATTATGCCGACCATGTCAATGCCCAGAATACCCGAAACGAGAAAACCCGGCACATTGAGCGCAACCGCACTGTGGATGATCTTTTGAAAAATAACAAGACTTGTCCGGAAGAAAGCATCTACCAGATCGGCACTATGGAAGAATCCGTTCCACCGGAGACTCTGGCGCTCATCGTCAGTGAATTTTATGAGGAATTTGAAAACCGTTTCGGTTCGCATATCCACATTCTGGACTGGGCGCTCCATCTGGATGAGGGGACGCCACACATCCATGAGCGCCATGTATTTGACTGTGAAAATCGGTACGGAGAATTATGTCCCCAACAGGAAAAGGCACTGGAGGAACTGGGTATCCCTCTCCCTAAACCGGAGCAGCCAAAAGGAAAGCACAACAACCGAAAACAGACTTTCGATGCGGTCTGCCGGACGATCCTGTTTAATATTGCCAAACGGCATGGGCTGCATCTGGAACAAGAGCCGTCCTATGGCGGGCGTGATTATCTGGAAAAGCAGGATTATATCCTGATGAAGCAAAAGGAACAGCTGGCAGCTCAGGAACAGAAGCTGGAAGAACTGACGCTTAAAATTGAGGATGTGGACAATCTGATTGATGAGGTGTCCAGCATTGCTTATGACAAGGCGGTGGAACTGGTAACAGACGAGGTAAAAACCATGACCCATCAGGAAGATATTGATATGATCGAGGACACCAAAGCATGGCTGCAATCCCCGGAGCGAAAAGCGCCCACGAAAGAACGGGACTATGCGGTGGCAAGACTGGATGGTGTGATTGGGAAAATCAAAAAGGCCATGCAGTCCACACTGGAAAAAGTGAAGGTTACATTGCTTCATGCAGATAAGAAAAAGGCTGTCACAGAAGAAATCAAGAAACAGACAAAGCCTTCCATTGTGGAAGCGCTGCGCCGAGGAATGGAGGAGCAACGGAAAAAGACAGTGAAAAGCAGGCACAGGAGAAACAGAAAAAACAGGATATGGAACTTTGACAGGCATCTGATTTTGAAAGAAATTTGGTGCCTTTTATTTTGGACTGGAGGTACGAAAATTGAATTTATTTGAAGCAGTCAAGCAGTCTGTCACAACAAGGCAGGCTGCTTTCGCTTATGGAATTTCAGTAGGACGCAACGGGATGGTTTGTTGCCCGTTTCACGATGACAGGCATCCCAGCATGAAGGTGGACAGACGGTTCCATTGTTTTGCCTGTCAGGCAGATGGAGATGTGATTGATTTCACTTCCCGTCTTTTTGGACTAAGCAGTAAAGAAGCTGCCTTAAAGCTGGCAGAGGACTTCTCAATCAGCTTTGACCGCAAAGGCCACGATCCGCACAAAAGAGAGTAATCAAAAGAAAAATCAGCGTGGAAATGCGATACCGGCAGGCAGAGCAGAAATGCTTTCGGGTGCTGTGCGACTACCTGCGTTTGCTGGAACGATGGAAAGAAGAATATGCGCCCAAACAGCCGGAGGATGACTGGAATCCTTTATTTGTGGAGGCTCTGCACAGGCATCCATATATCGAATATCTACTGGATCTTCTTCTGTCTGCCAGCATAGAAGAACGAGCTTTTGTAGTTGCTGAGTATGGAAAAGAGGTGAGGAAAATTGAACAGCGAATATCAGAGTTTATCGCCAGTGTGCCCTTCCCGGTTTCGTGGACAGTAAAAATGAAGAAAAAACAGAAAGAAACGCAGGATATCTTGTCGTATCACACTCAGGCGGCGGGATGCTCAGACAAGGCACGCGCAAAGGCATCCGGAGGA
>ENA-OQMY01000393-OQMY01000393.1-human-gut-metagenome-genome-assembly--contig:-NODE-393-length-12256-cov-2.586940_pt1 | contig 12256 bp, 14 predicted proteins | sample MGYA00242623_ERZ504868 | MGnify/ENA primary metagenome ERZ504868 (study PRJEB26092, sample SAMD00036386) | human gut metagenome | host: Homo sapiens | study: EMG produced TPA metagenomics assembly of...
CGTGAATTGTGCGGTGTTGCCTAAGACCGCATCTGCCGCGCGCAGCCGCATATCTTTCGGCGGCGCGTACGCAGGTGCGGTTTATTTTACGTTCGAGGGGCTCCTTCAACAACAAAAGCAGCCGGGGCTGTTTTCCGGCCGCATAAACAGATGCGCCGCCGTGACTATTTCCATAGGGGCCGGCGCAAACTATGAAAAGAGCCGTGCCTGGGAACAGAAATAGGACTTGCATATTTTATACTAAAATGGTATAGTATTATTAAGGAAAAAGAAACCAATCCCGCCGGCGGTGAAAGCGCCGCACAGCGGGCGATAACACAAAAGGAGATAAGATTATGGCGGTAAATGTGAAAACACAGGATTTTGAAGAACAGGTGGCAAAGGCTTCCGGCCCGGTGCTGGTGGATTTCTGGGCGAGCTGGTGCGGTCCGTGCCGTATGCTGGCGCCGGTCATCGACCAGCTTGCGGCGGAGCAGACGGATGTAAAGGTCTGCAAGGTGAACATCGACGAAGAACCGGGCCTTGCCCAGCGCTTCGGCGTTATGAGCATCCCGACGGTGGTGCTGTTTGAAAACGGCCAGGAAAAAAACCCGCAGCGTGGGCCTTGTGCCCAAGGAAAAGCTGCTGGCGCTGCTGGGACGCTGATTGGTCTGAGGAATCCGGAGGATAAGACAGCCTTCAGGATGGTTTTCATGTTTTGAGGCAGTAAAAAGGCCGCGTGCCCTTTCACAAGGGCACGCGGCCTTTTGGGATTCATAAGGCAACAGGGCTCAGCGGCGGTTGACGCTGCTGGTGCCCTTCTCTACCAGGTAAGTGGCCTCCAGGTCTGCCAGATGAAGCTTGACAGCCAGCGGGTATTCGTCGAACGCATTGCTGATGGCGTAGCTGCCGCCGCGCACCGCGTCGTCGAAGCCGCCCATGTGCCAGCGGATGGCGATGGCCTCCACGGGCTTCAGGCGGATGAAACGCTCGATGAGATAAACGCTCTTTTCCCCGTGACCGAACGGAAAAGCGTCCTGCACGCTGTAAGAGGGAACCTTTTCCCATTGCCCGGTGGCGTCGTTCTTTACGTTGCGGAACCCCGATTTGTAGTAATTGGCCTTGCACAGGTCGTGCAGCAGAGAAACGAGGGTGAAACTCTCCTTGTTGTCCTCTTCCGTGTAAAAGCGGGACATCAGCACGTTATACACGTTGATGCTGTGCATCACAAGGCCGCATTCGCACGCGCCGTGAAAACGCGTGGAGGCCGGAGCCGTATAAAAATCCGTGGTCGCCAGCCAGTCCAGCAGCTGCTGCGCGCCGGGGCGGGAGACATTTTCGGAAAAAATACGGATAAACTCTGCTTTGTAATCCATACCGTCAGATCTCAAGGTCGTTCAGGATGCCCTTCAGAATGGCCAGCTCGTCGTGGGTGAGGCTGATGCCCTTGCCCATTTTGCTGTTGTCGGGCGCCCAGTCGCGGATGTCGTATTTGGGCTCGCGGTCGTTCCAGCTCACCATATTGAGCTGCCGTTCCCAGCCGTTGGGGCTCTGGGACAGCACCGCGATGCGTTCTGTGATCTCATATTTGAATTCTGCCATAAAACTGATACTCCTCGCAAAAAGTTTCGATATATTTAATCATACTGGATGCGGCCCGCAATTGCAAGTGTGAAAATCCGGGTGAAAAACAAAAAGCAGCGTGGCCCCAAAGGTCCGCGGTGCCTGGATGGAGCGGAATTGTCGAATCCGGAACCGCCGTATACAGGAGCAATCTGCGGCCGCCCCGCAAGCTGCATTCCTGCACATGTGCGCTTTTTCCATCATACGATAATGATGGGAGACAGCCGCAAGCTGTTCCCGAAACGATAAAGGAGAAGAGTATTTTATGGATTATATGGAAGCAGAGCGCCATGAGCGCTGTCCGGTTTGCCCCAAAGAACAAACGCACGTCCATGAAGTCCTTAGGCAGTGTCTGGATTGCCGAGGCCGCGACGGACCCTCACAATCATAGATTTGCAGTTGTGACCTGTGATGTGATTCCGGTTGGAACACGTGACCATGTGCATGAGGTGAAATTCAGGACGGATTTTTACGAGGACCATTTTCATGAATTCTCGGGAAGAACGCAGGGCGCGATTCCCGTTGGAAATGGCCGGCACGTCCATTTCCTGGACTCCGTTACAGAGCAAAACGAAGGACACAGGCATAAATTCAGGGTTGCTACCCTGATTGACGACCCAATTGGAGAATAACATGGTGCCGGTATAACCTGAAAATCTGCCCGCCGCCCTTAGCATATCTCCAAACCGGTGCGGTTACAGATATGGAAAAAGGCCGCCGACTTTTGTCGGCGGCCTTTTTTAAGATGGTCGGAGTATTGAGATTTGAACTCAAGGCCTCTGCGTCCCGAACGCAGCGCGCTACCAACTGCGCTATACCCCGAAAGAAAACGGCAGCAGATGCTGCCGTTTGGTTGCGGAAGAAGGATTCGAACCCTCACAATGCGAGTCAGAGTCGCAGGTGCTACCATTACACAATTCCGCATTGCATTCACGGCGTATCGCCGAAGTGCTTTATTATTATACGAAGAAATTCGCCCGATGTCAACACCGTTTTTTTAAGAAAATCCACACGAAATAAAATCCCCTTGCGCAAGATTTGCCGTGTACCCGGCTTTGGGCGCGTGGTATAATAACCTCAAGCCCGCCGCTTGCGCGGCCGCGCGCTCTTCGTGCGCTGATGCGCTTTCGCGCACGGGCTTGAGAACATTGAACCATGCAAAACCGCAGCAAATGCGGTTTTGTTGGGGCCGCTTCGCGGCGTCATGGTATACTGAAAAAAACAGCAAAGGCGCCTGCGCGCAGGCGCCTGAACGGGATTGGGGCATCGGTATATGGACCTGTGGGCCAGCTTTTCCAACAGCGGGGTCTATCTGGCTGTGTTGGCGGGAGGATATTTGTTAAAAAGAGCGGGGCTGTTCCGCGTGCAGGACGCGCGGTTCCTCTCTGCGGTCATTATGAACATCACGCTGCCGGCCGCTATCGTCAAGGGCTTTGCAGGCGTGGAGCTGAGCGGCGTGCTGTTGCTCACGTTCGTGTTTTCCTTTTTGGTGAGCCTGACGCTGGTTTGCACGGGTGCGGTGCTTTCCCGCGGGCGTCCGGCAGTGGAACGGGGAACGACGATCCTGAACACCAACACATTCAACTGCGGAAATTTTGCCATCCCGTTTTTATCGGGCGTGGTGAGCTCGGAATCCTTTGCCGCTATGTGCATGTTTGACGTGGGCGCTGCGATTTTTACGTATGGGCCCAACGCGGCCGTGGCCCAGCGCGCCATGGGCGACGGGAAGGGCAGGGGCGCGGGGCTCGGTTCAGTGTTGAAAAAGCTTTTCACCACGCCCACTTTTCTTGTGTATGTGGCGATGGTCGCCCTGAGCCTGCTGCACTGGGAGCTGCCGGGTTTTGCGATGAACGTGGCCGTGATGGCGGGCAATGCAAACTCCTTTCTTGCCATGCTGTGCATCGGCATTCTGTTTGAGGTGCGGTTCCCGCGGGAAGGCCGCGACACGGTGGCCCGGGTCCTGGCCGGGCGGTACACGGTGTGCGCACTGGCGGCTGTGGTTTTGTGGCTTTGGCTGCCGGTTCCGCGGGAAGTGGCACGCACGCTGGTGGTGATGCTGTTTGCGCCGGTGGCGAGCTGCGCCCCGATGATCACCATTGAAAACGGCTGCGACGGCACGGTGGCTGCCGTCATCAATTCCATCAGCATGGTGCTGAGCATCACCATCATGACGCTGCTGCTGGCGGTGCTGCCGGTTTGACAACCGGGTGGGAAAATCCTATACTGAAAACAGAAACAAAATCGGCAGGGGCGCCGCATGGATGCGCCTTTGGAAGGGGAAGATAAAAATGCTGTGGGCAATTCTTTCAACGCTGCTCGTCGGCGCGGTGGCCGGCTGGCTGGCAAGCAAAATAATGGGCGGCGGCGGGAGCCTTGTGCGGAACATCGCCGTCGGCGTCATCGGTTCGTGTGTGGGCGGGCTGCTGTTCGGCCTGCTGGGCTTTTCGGCGCACAGCCTGTTTGCGAACATCATTGTTTCGGTGGTGGGGGCGTGCGTGTTCCTGTTCGTGGCGCGCAGGCTGACAAAATAACGCGCCGCCCGGCGGCGGGCGTGAACGGTTGAGAGAAAGAAGGTTTTTCGATGAAAAAACGTGTGGGTATCCTTACCTCCGGCGGGACTGTCCCGGCCTGAACGCCACCATCCGCGGCGCGGCCAAGGCGCTGTACCAGCGTTTCGGCGATGAGGTGGAGATCGTCGGCATTCAGAACGGCTACGACGGCCTCATCAAGGGCGAATGGCGCGAAATGCAGCAGTATGAATTTTCCGGCATTTTGACGGTGGGCGGCACGATCCTTGGCACCAAGCGCACGCCGTTTAAAATGATGACCGTCGTGGAGGACGACAAGGTCGACAAAGTTGCCGCCATGAAAAAAACGTATAAGGATGCGAAGCTGGACTGCCTTCTGTGCCTGGGCGGAAACGGCACGCATAAAACGGCCAACCTGCTCAGCGAGGAGGGTCTGAACATCATCGGCCTGCCCAAGACCATCGACAACGATATTTACGGCACCGACGTGACGTTCGGCTTCCACACGGCTGTGGATATTGCCACGGAAGTCATCGACCGCATCCATACAACGGCCTCCAGCCACCGCCGCTGCATGGTCATCGAGATTATGGGCAACAAAGCGGGATGGCTGACGCTGTATTCCGGCATCGCCGGCGGCGCGGATATCATCCTCATCCCCGAGCTGCCTTACAATATCGAGAATGTTTGCGCCGCCATCCAGAAGCGCAGCGAGCAGGGCAAGACGTTTTCCATCCTGGCTGTGGCGGAGGGCGTATACGATGTGGGCGAAGCGGCCATGAAGAAAAAGGAGCGGGCGGCGGCGCGGGCCGCTGCGGGCGAGCGCACGGCCACGAACCGCATTGCAAGGCAGATCGAGGAAGCGACGGGCTTTGAGACCCGGGTGTGCGTGCCCGGACACATGCAGCGCGGCGGCAGCCCTTCGGCATACGACCGTGTTCTGGCCACCGAGTTCGGCACCTATGCGGCAAAGCTGGTGGAGGCCGACCACTACGGCGTGGCCGTCGCCATGAAGAACAATATCGTGACGGAGAACGCGCTCAAGGACATTGCGGGCAAGACGAAGCTGGTGCCCGAAACCTGCGACATGCTCACGGTGGCGCGCCGCATGGGCGTGAGCCTCGGGTGAAAGGCGCCGCCCGTTGACAAACCGCGCAAAAGCGGCTATAATCCATCATAGGTAAATGCTGTGAAAAAGAGTGCGTTCCGCAGAACGGGCCGCTGTGCCGCGGGCACAGGCCGGGCCGGGACGTCCGTGAAAGAGAGCCGGGGCAGGTGGGAGCCGGTGCGGGCGGGCGGAGCGCTGTCGCTTTGGAGCAGGGGCGGGGAACAGCAGTAGCCGCTCTCGTTGGCCCGCGTTAAGGGCGTTCAAGTGGCTTGCCGCGCAGGCGGCGGGCAATTTGGGTGGTACCGCGGTATCTTGATGCCGTCCCATGCACATTTGTGTGGGGCGGCATTTTTGTTTGCATTCCGCCCCGAAAGGAGTACAAGGATGAAAGAACTGGAGAAAATTTACGACCCTTCGTCCGTGGAGGACAAGCATTACAAAAAATGGGTGGATGCAGGCTATTTCCACGCGGAGCGCGACCCGGACAAAAGGCCCTATACCATTGTGATGCCGCCGCCCAATATCACGGGGCAGCTGCACATGGGCCACGCCATGGACGAGACCTGGCAGGATATCCTCATCCGCTACAAGCGCATGCAGGGCTATGCCGCTCTGTGGGTGCCGGGCACGGACCATGCGTCCATTGCCACAGAGGCGAAGATCGTGGCGAAGATGAAGGAAGAGGGCCTCACGAAGCAGGACCTCGGCCGCGACAGGTTTTTGGAGCGCGCTTGGGACTGGAAAAAGCAGTACGGCGGGCGCATCGTGGAGCAGCTGAAAAACGCTGGGCTGTTCCTGCGACTGGCAGCGTGAGCGTTTCACCATGGACGAGGGCTGCAGCAAGGCTGTTTTGAAGGTTTTCAAAAAGCTGTACGACGACGGCCTCATCTACCGGGGGGGTAGCGCATCATCAACTGGTGCCCCCGACTGCAAAACGTCCATCTCCGACGCGGAGGTGGAGTACGAGGAGCAGGACGGCTTTTTCTGGCATCTGAAATATCCGGTGGCGGGCGGCGATGAATTCGTGGAGCTTGCCACTACCCGCCCCGAGACCATGCTGGGAGATACGGCCATCGCCGTGCACCCGGACGACGAACGCTACACCCATCTGCACGGCAAAAAGGTTATTCTGCCGCTGGTGGGGAAGGAGATCCCCGTTGTCTGCGACACGTATGTGGACCGGGAATTCGGCACGGGCGTGGTGAAGATCACTCCCGCGCACGACCCCAACGACTTCGAGGTGGGCGTGCGCCACGGCCTGCCCGTCGTCAAGGTGCTGACGGACGACGCGCACATGACGCAGGACTGCGGAAAATATGCGGGCATGGACCGTTACGAGGCGCGCAAGGCCATTGTGGCAGACCTGGAAGCCGGCGGATATCTGGCTTCCATCGAGCCGCACAAGCACAATGTGGGCACCTGTTACCGCTGCGGCACCACCGTGGAGCCCATGGTGAGCAAGCAGTGGTTCGTGAAGATGGTGCCTCTGGCGGGCCCGGCCATCGAGGCCGTGCGCGACGGGCGTATCCGGTTCGTGCCCGAGCGTTTCGACAAGCCCTATTACAACTGGATGGAGAACACGCGCGACTGGTGCATCAGCCGCCAGCTCTGGTGGGGCCACCGCATCCCGGCCTATTACTGCGATGACTGCGGCGAGATCAGCGTTTCGGCCACGCCGCTCACCGTGTGCCCCAAGTGCGGCAAGCCCGTGCGCCAGGACGAGGACACGCTGGACACCTGGTTTTCCAGCGCCCTGTGGCCGTTCTCCACGCTGGGATGGCCGGAAGAGACCGAGGACCTTAAATATTTTTACCCAACCAATACGCTGGTCACGGGATATGACATCATCACGTTCTGGGTCAGCCGCATGATCTTCTCCGGGCTGACGTATACGGACAAAGCCCCTTTCGATACCGTGCTCATCCACGGCCTGGTGCGCGACGCGCAGGGCCGCAAGATGTCCAAATCTTTGGGCAACGGCATCGACCCGCTGGAAATCATCGACCAGTACGGCGCGGACGCGCTGCGCCTGACGCTGGTGGTGGGCTCCACGCCGGGCAACGACATGCGCTTCTCGGACGAAAAGGTAAAGGCCAGCCGCAACTTTGCCAACAAGCTGTGGAACGCCGCGCGCTTTGTGATGATGAACCTGCCGGAGGACTTCCGGCCCGGCCTGCCCGCCTCGCTGACGATGGCGGACAAATGGGTGCTTTCGCAGCTGAACACGCTGGTGAAGAACGTCACGGAAAACCTCGACAAGTTCGAACTGGGCCTTGCGGCGCAGAAAGTGCAGGACTTCATCTGGGACGTGTACTGCGACTGGTATATCGAGATTGCAAAGCTGCGCCTGAACAGCGAGGACGCGGCCGAGGCGGACAGCGCGCGCCAGATTTTGGTGAGTGTGCTGGTGCAGGCGCTTAAGTTGCTTCACCCGTTCATGCCGTTCATCACAGAGGAAATTTACACGGCGCTGCCCGGCGCGTCTGAGACACTGATGCTGGAAAAATGGCCCGGGTATGAACCGCAGATGAACTATGCGGAAGAAGAAGCGGGCTTTGAAAAGGTGATGGACCTCATCAAGGCCGTGCGCACGCTGCGCGCGGACATGGGCGTGCATCCGGCAAAACGGACGTCGCTCATCATCGAGACGGCGGACAAAACGCCGTTTTGAGGACGGGGCTGCGTATCTTGCCAAATTCGCTTTTGCAAACGAGGTATCCTTTACGGAAAAATACACCGGCGACACCAAGGGTGTGGCGCAGGTGGTGACGCACGCGGCCCGCGCGTTTATCCCGATGATGGAGCTGATCGACCGGGAAAAGGAGCAGGCACGGCTGGCCAAGGAAAAGGCCCAGTGCGAGAAGGAAATCGCGTCTATGGCCGCGAAGCTGTCAAACGAGGGCTTTGTGAACAAGGCGCCCGCGCACATCGTCGAGGACATGCGTCAAAAGCACGCCGCGGCGGCGGAGAAGCTGGCGAAGATCGAGGAATCCATCCGAAACCTGGGCTGAGCTGCATTGGCTGTTTGGAGAGGGGAAAGAAAAATGAGCGGAGAGTTAACGATTCGCCCTGCCCACAGTGAGGATGCGGCCGCGATACTGGCGTATCTGCGGCAAATCGGCGCAGAAAGCGACAATCTGACGTTTGGCCCCGAGGGACTGCCCATCACGGAGGAGCAAGAACGGCAATATCTCCGGCAGGTGGAGAAGACCCCCGACGCGCTGATGCTCGTGGCGCAAGAGGCGGACGAGATCGTGGCGCTGTGCGGGCTTTCGAGGCCACGGCGGCCGCGCATGAGCCATCGCGCGCAGATTGACGCCAGCGTGCGCAAAAGCCACTGGAACCATGGGATAGCCACGCGCATGCTTGCGGAGCTGCTGGAGACGGGCGTGCGCGCCGGCGTAACAGCGTTCACGCTGGAGGTGCGCGCGGATAACGCGGCGGCCGTTCATGTGTATGAAAAGCTGGGCTTTCGCACGGTGGGGCGGCTGGAACGGTTCTTTCGCATCAACGGCCAATACCACGCCGCCTTGTTGATGGAGCTGGACGCATAGGCCCCGGTATAATGTAAAGATACAGGGCGGGCGGCGGCGGTTGCCGTTGCCCGCCCTCTGCTGTGGGCTTTGAAGGAGGGTGGATGCTATGGATTATGAACAGGCGCTGGAATGGGTACACAGCCTGCCGCGGCTGGCCGCGCATCCGGGCGTGGAAAATACGCGGCGGCTGCTGGAAAAGCTGGGGAATCCGGAAAAAAGCCTCCGGTTCGTGCATGTTGCGGGAACCAACGGCAAGGGCAGCGCAACGGTAATGCTGGCTTCTGTGCTGCACAGGGCGGGATACCGCGTGGGCGCCAGCGTCAGCCCCTATGTGCTGGAATTTCGCGAACGTTTTCTGCTGGACGGAGAAATGATTTCCCGGGAAACGCTGGCGCAGATCCTGACAGAGGTGCGCGCGGCCGCTGAAGGGCTGCGCGCGGAGGGCTGGGACAGCCTGGTGGAGTTCGACGCGGTGACGGCGGCCACGCTGCTGTGGTTTGCGCGGGAGCGCTGTGACATCGTCTGTCTGGAAGTGGGCCTTGGCGGGCGGCTGGATTCCACCAATGCGGTGGAAAACACGTTGGTGGCCTGTATCATGTGCATCGGAAGGGACCACACCGAACTGCTGGGCGACACTTATGCGGCCATTGCCGGGGAAAAGTGCGGTATCCTCAAAAACAACTGCACGGTGATAAGCTACCCCGCGCAGCCGCAGGAGGCCATGGATGAGATCACGCTGCGGGCGGCAAAAGCGCATTGCCCTCTTGTGGCGCCCGACCTGCAGGACCTTCATATCTATAAAGCCCCGGCTTTCGAGAACCGGGTCAACTACGGCGGGTACGACCTTGTCGTACCGTTCCCGGGCGTTCATCAGGCCTATAACGCCGCCGTGGTGGTAGAGGCTGCGTTGGCGCTGTGCGAAAAAGGCTTTGACATTTCGGACGAGGCGATTTTGGGCGGAATTGCGGGCGCGCGTTTTCCGGCGCGTATCGAAGTATTGTCCCGCAGGCCTCTGGTGGTGCTGGACGGCGCGCATAACCCGGACGGTGCGCGGGCGCTGGCGGCGACGCTGCGCGGCGCAGGGCTTTCGGGGCTGACGGCGGTGATCGGCATTCTGGACGGCAAACAGCCGGAGGAGATGCTCTCCGCGCTCGCCCCGTGTTTCGCCCGCGTGTATACCGTCCGGCCCGACAGCCCGCGCGCGCTGTCCGCCGAGGCGCTGGCGGCGCTGGCAAAGCGGCATTTCCCGCAGGTGACGGCCTGTGACAGCGTGGAACAGGCGCTGCGCCTGGCGCGGGGGGACGCGCCGGAGGGGCTTGTGGTGTGCGGCAGCCTGTATCTTGCCGCACAGGCGCGGGGGCTGCTCACAAAGTAAAACAGGGCGACGCAAATCAACAAAAAATACAAGGCATACGGTCTATGATAGATGCATAGACTGTATGCCTTTCTTTTTTGCGTGCCATTGCGGCACGCGGCTTCAATATTCAGAAAACGGGAGACAAAACGGGTATGACACAAGTAACACTCAAGCAAGACGGAAAAACACTTACGGCGCTGCTTTCGGGCGAGATCGACCATCACTGGGCGGCCATCCTGCGCGAAAAAATCGACGAGCGGGCCGCGGCGGCCGCGCCTGCCATCCTCATCCTTGATTTTTCGGCGGTCACTTTTATGGATTCCTCGGGCATCGGGCTGATTCTGGGCCGCCACAAGCTCGTCAGCGCCATGGGCGGCGTGGTGGTGGTACAGAAAGCGCCGAAGGATATCAAGCGCATGCTGTCCATCGCGGGCATCGAATCCAAAGACTAAGGCCGCGCGCCAAAAGGAGTTATAACAAATGAAAGCACTGAATACGGTAAAGATCACATTCCCCAGCCGCAGCGTGAACGAGGGCTTTGCCCGCAGCGCGCTCTCGGCATTTGCCGCGCAGGCGGACCCTACGCTGGACGAGCTGGCCGACGTTAAGACGGCTGTATCCGAGGCTGTAACGAACTGCATCGTGCACGCCTATGCAAACACCATTGGTCCGATCACGCTGACGGCCGCATTGTATGAGGACGGCACGCTGCGCGTGGCGGTGGCGGACAAGGGGTGCGGTATCCCGGACGTCTCCAAGGCAATGGAGCCGCTGTTCACTACGGGCGGCGCCGAACGCGCGGGCCTGGGCTTTGCGGTGATGGAAAGCTTTATGGACTCCGTCAAGGTGCGCTCTGCCCCGGGCAAAGGCACGCGCGTTACGCTGAGCAAGCGCCTGGGCACTCGTTGAGCCGCTCTTTATACATATTATATAGAGAGTAGGGAAGTTATGCCGCCAACACCGGTCGTGCTCGGCCCGCGCGCCGAATTCATTGAAAAGAATCTGGGGCTTGTTCATTCCTGTGCCGGCCGTTTCAAAGGGCGGGGGATTGAATACGACGATTTGTTCTCCGCCGGCTGCATGGGGCTCGTCAAAGCATACGACGGCTTTGACGGTTCCCGCGGCCTTTGTTTTTCCACTTACGCAGTGCCTGTGATTTTAGGCGAGATCAAAAAACTGTTCCGGGACGGCGGAACCGTGAAGGTGAGCCGCTCGTTGAAGGAGCTGAGCTTGAAGATCAGCGCGGTGCGGGAGCGCTGCGTAAAGGAAACAGGGCAGGAACCGACTGTTTCACAGCTGGCCGAACGCCTCGATGTAACGCCTGAACAAGTGGCGGACGCAATGAGCGCCGCGATGCCCGCACTGTCTCTTACGCCGGTGAGCGACGAAGACGGTAGCCGGGAGTTCGATATCCCGGAGGAGAGCTGCGAGGAAACCGTATCCGACTTGCTGAGCCTGAAAAGTGTGTTGGGCACGCTGACAAAGGAGGAGCGCACGCTCATCTACCTGCGCTTTTTCAAGAACAAAACCCAAAGTGAAACAGCGCGGGTGCTGCATACCACGCAGGTACAGATATCCCGTAAGGAACGGAAGATCCTTGCCGCCATGCGGGAACAATTGACAGATTAGAAAGGAGAAAAGGAAAAATAAAAGTTTTTTGGAAAAACTTGTTGACATTCGCAAATAAGTATGATAATATAACTAAGCTGTCCCGAGGGGGACGGAGCGGACCTGAGAGAAGAGAAGAAGCCGAAAGAAAGGTCAGAAAGAAGTTCTTGACAAGAAGGACGGAAGCTGATATAATAAATAGGCTGTCTCGAAAAAAAGAGAGCGAAGCGGCTCGAAAAAAATCAGAAAAAAGTTCTTGACAAAAAGGGCTGGACCTGATATAATAAATAAGCTGCCTTGCGAGAGGGACGCACAGGACCTTGAAAATTAAACAATATCAAGAAGCTTAACGGAACCCTTTTAGAGTGTGGAAAACACTATAAAAATTCCTTTTAAAAAGCAGTAATGCAGGACGCAAGCGATTGCGTAATGAGATTACAGAGATTTGAATTCAGCATTAGCTGGTTTAAATACCATTTAATGAAGAGTTTGATCCTGGCTCAGGACGAACGCTGGC
>ENA-OQMY01000396-OQMY01000396.1-human-gut-metagenome-genome-assembly--contig:-NODE-396-length-12214-cov-2.407132_pt1 | contig 12214 bp, 10 predicted proteins | sample MGYA00242623_ERZ504868 | MGnify/ENA primary metagenome ERZ504868 (study PRJEB26092, sample SAMD00036386) | human gut metagenome | host: Homo sapiens | study: EMG produced TPA metagenomics assembly of...
TATCCGCCCCGCTGCTCTCGACGATGCTGGGCAGCACATCATCCAGCCAATAGTCGTAGTGGGCAAAGCGGCGAAGCGACGCCTCCAACCCTCCCAGAATGACCGGAAGATCCGGGTAAGCCTGCTTTGCCAGCTGCGTGTAAACGGTGGCGCTGCGGTCCGGCCGCTTGCCTGCCGCACCGCCCGGTGTGTATTCGTCCTGGGCGCGGCGGATCTTTGCCACCGAATAGTGCGCCACCATACTGTCCACATTGCCGCCGCCGATGAAAAACCCGTAGCGGGGACGGCCGAACTCCTTCATGCTTTCGCAGGTGGTGAAATCCGGCTGGGAAAGAACGCCCACGCGGTAACCCTCGGCCTCCAGCAGACGCGAAATAATGGCCGCGCCGAAGCTGGGGTGGTCCACATAGGCGTCCCCCGTTACCAGCACGAAATCCACGTCCCGCCATCCCCTGGCAAGCATATCGGCTTTGCAGACAGGCAGAAACTCCTCCGCAGCCGGATTTTTTGTATTCTCACTCATAAAACGATCCTTTTCCGTTTCCGTATTCACTGTGCTTTCCAAAATCCCGGCGGACAAAACCGCAAATGCAGGGCGGACCAGTCCGCCCTGCATCCGGTATCTCCTGTCAGACCTCCGGCGTCGAATCCGACGCCTGCTGCATCGTCATCTCGATCCACTGCTGGCGGGTGATGAGCACCTGCCGCGGCTTCGAGCCTTCGTACGGGCCGATGATGTGCAGCTGTTCCATCTCATCCATGATGCGGGCCGCCCGGGCGTAGCCCAGCTTGCAGCGCCGCTGCAAAAGACTTGTAGACGCCTGTCCCGCGTCGATAACGACCTCCACGGCTGTTTTGAGCATCGGGTCCTGGCTGTCGTCCTCGTCCCCGCTGTCGCCCGCGCCCTTTTCCGGTACCGCGCGCTTGTCCATCTCCTGGATCATCTCCTCGCTGTAATCAGCGGAAGAGTGCTTTTTGATGAAGTTCAACACGTCGCTGATCTCTTCGTCGCGCACATAAGTCCCCTGGATGCGGACGGGCTTGCTTGCGCCGACAGGCATGAACAGCATGTCGCCCATGCCCAGCAGCTTTTCCGCGCCGCACGCGTCCAGAATGGTGCGGCTGTCGATCTGGCTGCTGACGGCGAAAGCGATGCGGCTGGGGATATTGGCCTTGATAAGGCCCGTGATGACGTCCACCGAGGGGCGCTGCGTGGCCACGATAAGGTGCATGCCCGCCGCACGCGCTTTCTGGGCAATGCGGCAGATATAGTCCTCCACTTCCTTGCCGGCCACCATCATCAGGTCGGCCAGCTCATCGATGACGATGGCGATGTAGGGCAGTTTCTCCATGCCCTCCGTCTCTGCGGCCATGCGGTTATAGCTCTTGATGTCGCGCACGTTGGTCTCCGCGAACAGGTGGTAACGCTTTTCCATTTCGCCCACGGCCGCGCCAAGCGCGCCCGCAGCCTTCCGCGGTTCAGTGACGACGGGCATCAGCAGGTGCGGGATGCCGTTATACTCGGCCAGCTCCACCACCTTGGGGTCGATCATAATGAGTTTCAGATCCTCAGGAGAGGATTTGTACAAAAAGCTCATAACAATGGCGTTGATGCACACGGATTTGCCGCTGCCCGTGCTGCCTGCGATGAGCAGATGCGGCATCTTGGTCAGGTCCGCCACCTGGCATGCGCCCGCAATGTCTTTACCCAAGGCCAGCGTAAGCGGCGAAGCGCTTTTGGTGAATACGGGCGATTCCAGAATGCTGCGGATGCTGACGGATGTGGAGTTGCGGTTGGGCACCTCGATCCCCACGGCCGCCTTGCCCGGGATGGGCGCTTCGATGCGAACGCCCGCCGTAGCAAGGTTGAGCGCGATGTCATCCGCCAGGCCCGTGATGCGGCTGATCTTTACGCCCGCAAGAGGCTGCAGCTCGTACCGGGTGACAGACGGCCCGCGGCTGATATCCATCATACGCGTCTGTACGCCGAAGCTGGACAGTGTTTTCACCAGCAGATCCGCGTTGTGTGTCAGCTCCTCTTCCACGCCCTTTTCATCCGTGGGCTGCTGCTTGCGGAAAAGGCTCAGAGGCGGATAAGCGTAGCCCGTCTCGCCTTCGCCCGCGGCGGGCGCTATGGTAAGCTGGTCGTTGGCATCCACCACAAGCTCCGGCGCGGGGCCCGCCGCCTTTTTCACAAGGCTCGCCAGCGCGTCTTCCGCGCTCTCCTGCACAGGGGGCTCCTGCTGCGGCTGCACGGGCGCGGAGGCTTCTTCCTCCTGCGGTACAGTGCGGCTGCCCGCCGCGGCGGTGTACCCCCCGGGCGCGGCCGCCGCAGGAGCGGACGGCGCGGGGACGCCCGCGGGCGCCGCCGTGCGTGGCTGACGCGGTTTGCCGGGATACATGCCGAAGGTCCCGCCGGGACCAATGACAGGCTTCTCGTCCTCTTTCAGTTCAGTACTGCTGACAGCCTCGCCGCCAATGTCGATATCAATGGCCGCACGGCGTTTGCGTCCGCTGCGCGCGGCTTCGTAGGCCGCTGCATCCATGTCGAAGGGCGGGACATCGTCCCCGGCGGGCAGCGGATGCCGCCGCGCTTCTTCCTCAGCCGCAAGGCGGGCCTGCTCGGCCTCCTGTGCGCGCGCTTCGCGCAGCTGGGCACGTGCATCGGCGCGCCGGTCCATGGAATCCTTCATGCGGCCCGCATGGCCGGAGAAGAAGTACCAGATATCCGCAGGCGTGACGCCTGTGAACAGCATCAGACCCATCAGCATGAAGATTACAATGAGGATATTTGCCCCCGGGCGGCCGCACAGCAGCAGCAGCGTCCAGCCGAACACCGCGCCCAGCATGCCGCCGCCGAGCCCCCATTCCGACGCGCCGGTGCTGCGCAGCACCGCCATGCCCTCCCAGAAGCCCAGGCCCGTGAGGTCTGTTTTTGAAAAAATAAGGAACGTGCCGCACACCAGCATCAGCACCAGAAGCGCCTTTGCCAGCTTGCCTTTCACCGGGCGCTCACAGGCCACCAATACGGCAATGTACAAAAGCATGGGCGCCAGCACATAACTGCCCACGCCGAACACGCCGAACAGGATGTTCGTGCGCACCCAGTTCCACACCGACGCGCCCGGGACCACGATCAGCGCGAACACCAGCACGCCGATGCCAAACAGCAGTATGCTCCACCTGGCGTTCATATCGGGCTTCGGCTTCGCACGCCGCCTGCCCCCGCGCTGGCCGGAGCCGCGCGTATTCGTCTTTGTATTTGTTTTTCTTGCCCTGTTTGTCGATGCCATAGCTTGTCCGATACCCCTGTATGTACCCGGCGCGGCCCAAACGCCCCGCCGGATGGATTTTTTCATGCGCCGCATGCATGGCTTTTGCGCATTTTTGCACACTGATACTTGTACATTGTACCACCAAACGCTCCGCTTGTACAGTTGGAACCGTTGCGGCTGCATGCTTTTGTACGCCCTTGCGGCAGGCCCGCACGGGCTTGGCATCATTTCCCGGCACTGTGCGCGCGCGGCGCACGGCGCGGCTTTCCTCCGGCTTTCCGCTGCTCCGGCGCGCCGTCGCGCGGGGCTTCGATGGCGCGGTACAAATAATGCAGCGCGTCGCCCAAACCGCCCAGCTCGTCGATGAGGCCTTCCGCCACAGCTGTTTCTCCATCCACCACGCTGCCCATGTCCATCACCAGCTCACCCGTGTGCATCATCAATTCGGTGAAACGCGCCTCGCTGATATGGGAATGGCCCGCCACAAAGCCCGTAATGCGCTGCTGCATCTGCTCGAAATAGCGCATGGTCTGGGGCACACCCAGCACCAGGCCCGAGTGACGCACCGGGTGCACCGTCATGGTGGCCGTGGGCACGATGAAGCTGCGCCGTGCCGATACAGCAAGCGGAATGCCGATGGAATGCCCGCCGCCCAGCACCAGCGTGGCGCTGGGCTTCGTGATGCCGCTGATGAGCTCCGCCAGCGCCAGGCCCGCCTCCACATCGCCGCCCACCGTGTTCAGGATGACGAGCAGCCCCTCCACTTCCGGGTCTTCTTCAATGGAAACGAGCTGTGGAATGACATGCTCGTACTTGGTGGTCTTTTGCGTCTGAGGCGCGATGGAATGTCCCTCGATCTGCCCGATGACCGTCAGGCAATGGATGGCATGCCTTCCCTTTGTGCGCAGCACAGAGCCTGTCTCCAGTATATAATCCTTTTCAAAGCGTGCTTTGTCGGTTTCCGCCTCTGTTTCCTCGCTGTCCTGCGGCTGCGCTTTTGTTTTCGTATCGCTGTTCATGGTCTCCCGCCTTTCGCTTTTTCCCTTATGTTTCCCTGCCGCGCCGTGTTTTATCGCCTTTCCGCGCAAAAATAGTAATGCATTTTATTTTTGCCTCACACGGTGCGGCGCACCCGTTTTTCACAGCCGTTTCATTGACAATAACTTATCAAACAGGTATTATAAATAAGTATATAACCATACTGTGCATATGCGCCCGCGCGGCGGGCGGCAGCGCAGGAAAACTGGAGAGGGGTTTTGGAATGGGACAGACCATCGCACAGAAGATCATCGCCGCACACCTCGTTGACGGCAAAATGGAGCCGGGCTGCGAGGTGGGCCTGCGCATCGACCAGACACTCACACAGGACGCCACGGGCACCATGGCATATCTGGAATATGAGGCCATGGGGATCCCCCGTGTGCGCACGGAGCTTTCCGTCGCTTATATCGACCACAACACGCTGCAAAGCGGCTTTATGAACGCCGACGACCACCGTTTCATCCGCACCATCGCCAAAAAGATCGGCGTGCGCTACTCCCGCCCGGGCAACGGCATCTGCCATCAGGTGCATCTGGAACGCTTCGCCAAACCCGGCAAAACGCTCATCGGCTCCGACAGCCACACGCCTACGGCGGGCGGCATCGGCAGCCTTGCCATGGGTGCGGGCGGTCTGGACGTGGCCGTGGCCATGGGCGGCGGCGCGTATTATATCCCCTATCCAAAAGCGACGCTGGTAAAGCTTTCCGGCGCGCTGCGCCCCATGGTGAGCGCCAAGGACGTCATCCTTGAGGTGCTGCGTGTGATGAGCGTAAAGGGCGGTGTGGGCAAGATCGTGGAATACGGCGGCGAGGGCGTGAAAAACCTGACGGTACCCCAGCGCGCCACCATCACCAATATGGGCGCGGAGCTGGGCGCGACAACCTCCATTTTTCCAAGCGACGAAGTCACCCATGCCTTTCTGAAGGCGCAGGGGCGCGAAGAGGATTATATGCCGCTGGCCGCCGACGCGGACGCCGTGTACGACGAGGTCATTGAGATCGACCTTTCCGCGCTGGAGCCTCTGGCCGCGTGCCCGCACAGCCCGGACAATGTGAAGCCCGTGCGCAGCCTTTCCATGACGAAGGTAGACCAGGTGTGCATCGGCAGCTGCACCAACTCCAGCTATGCGGATCTGATGACCGTGGCCGAGATCCTGAAGGGCAAAACGGTATCTCCCGAAGTGAGCCTTGCCATTGCGCCGGGCAGCCGCCAGGTGCTGGCAATGCTGAGCGCGAACGGCGCGCTCACCGCCCTGCTGGACGCGGGCGCGCGCATTCTGGAAAGCGCCTGCGGCCCCTGCATCGGCATGGGCCAAAGCCCCAACTCCGCGGGCGTTTCCCTGCGCACGTTCAACCGCAACTTCGAGGGCCGCAGCGGAACGCGGGACGCCGGCGTATACCTTGTAAGCCCTGAAACGGCGGCCGTGAGCTGCCTGACGGGGTATATCACCGACCCCACCTCCGTGCCTGCGGCCGCGTCCGTCGCCATACCGGAGGCCTTTCCCATCAACGACAACATGGTGGATCTGCCCGCCTCTGAGGACGAATATGAAAGCGTCGAGGTGCTGCGCGGGCCGAATATCAAGCCCCTGCCCGTGGCGCAGCCTCTGACAGACACAATGGAGCTGCCCTGCCTGCTGAAGGTGGGCGACAATATCACCACGGACCATATCATGCCCGCCGGCAGCAAGATCCTGCCTTACCGCAGCAATATCCCGCATCTGGCAAACTACTGCTTTGAAGTGTGCGACCCCGAATTCCCCGCGCGCGCCATGGCGGCAGAGGGCGGCTTTATCGTGGGAGGCGCCAACTATGGCCAGGGCTCCAGCCGTGAACACGCGGCGCTGGTGCCGCTGTATCTGGGCATCCGCTCGGTCGTCACCGTCAGCTTTGCGCGCATCCATAAGGCGAACCTGGTGAACGCGGGCATCCTGCCGCTGGAATTCGAGAATGCCGCAGATTATGAAAAGATCTCCCTGGGAGACACGCTGGAGCTTTCCGGCGTGATCGCGGGCATCGAAAACGGCGCGGTAACGCTGACGAACAAGACCACGGGCTGCGTCATCCCCCTGCGCTGCGACATCAGCACGCGCCAGGCGCAGATCATCCGCGCGGGAGGCCTTTTGAACTACACCCGCGAAAAAAACCGGTAAACACCGGCATTTCCGCGCCGCGCCGCCTTTCGCGGCATGTGCGGCGGCAAAAAATAAACGACAACGGAGGCACGCAAATTGGAAAACATCACTGCTGCAAAAGAAAAATTCGGCGCGCTGATCGAGGCGCAGAAAAAACGGGTGGCCGCCATGCGGGCACAGGGAGATTTTGTGGATTACGCGGCACTGCCGCAGATCGTCATTGGCGTATGCGGCGGCGACGGCATCGGCCCGACCATTACCCATGAGGCCGAGCGCGTGCTGCGCTTTCTTTTGAAAGACGAGGTGGAAAGGGGCAAGGTGGCGTTCAAGGAGATCGACGGCCTGACCATCGAGAACCGAGCCGCCCACATGAAGGCCATCCCCGACGACGTGCTGGCCGAACTGAAGGCCTGCCACGTCATCCTGAAAGGGCCTACCACCACCCCCCGCGCAGGCGACGAATGGCCCAACATCGAAAGCGCCAACGTTGCCATGCGCAAAGAGCTGGATCTGTTCGCCAACGTACGGCCCGTGAAGGTGCCCGAGGAAGGCATCGACTGGACGTTCTTCCGTGAGAACACCGAGGGCGCGTACACCCTGGGCAGCTGCGGCTTCGAGACCGAGGACGGCATCTCTGTGGATTTCACCATCACTACCACTGACGGCACGCAGCGCATTGCAGAGCTTGCGTATGATTTTGCCAGGAAAAACCCGCAAAACCCGCGTGTCCATCGTTACCAAAGCCAACATCATCAAGGCCACGGACGGCAAGTTTTTGAAGCTCTGCCAGGCCTGGGGGGAAAAACTACCCTGAAATCACCACGGACGACTGGTATATCGACATCATGACGGCCAAGCTAGTGGACAAAAAGCGCCGCACCGATTTTCAGGTGTTCGTGCTGCCCAACCTGTACGGCGACATCATCACTGACGAAGCGGCCGAATTCCAGGGCGGCGTAGGCACGGCGGGCAGCGGCAACATCGGCAAGCGCTACGCCATGTTTGAGGCCATTCACGGCTCGGCGCCGCGCATGGTGAAGGAGGGACGCGCCCAGTACGCAGACCCGTGCAGCATGCTGCGCGCCAGCGTGATGCTGCTGTCCCACATCGGATACCAGGCCCAGGCGGACAAGCTCACCGCCGCGCTGGACAAATGCATGTTCACGGAAAAGGCGCTCACCGTCACGGGCCGCGACACCGGCTGCACCTGCACCGAGTTCGGCGATTACGTGATGCGCACCATCGAGACCCTTTAATTTAGACGAAAAGAAGTTGGTGAAGACAATGGCGGCGCAAAACCAGAATAAAGTCTCCCTTCCCGTCATCAAGCGGCTGCCGAAATACTACCGCTATATTTCGGACATGCACAACAACGGCATCGTGAAGGTGTCTTCCAGTGAGCTTGCCCGAATGATGGGCACCACAGCCTCACAGGTCCGGCAGGATTTCAACTGCTTCGGCGGTTTCGGCCAACAGGGCATCGGCTACCATGTGGATGTGCTGCTCAGCGAGATATCCAAGCTGCTGTTCAGTGAAAAGAATCTCAACGCAGTGCTCATCGGTACAGGCCGTCTGGGCCGCGCCATATCCGGCTATCTTTCCGCCGAGGCCCGGGGCTATCACCTGATGGCCGCATTCGACAAAAGCCCGGACGAGATCGGCCGGGAGCTGCAGTGCGGCGTGATGGTGCAGGACGTGGCCGAGCTGGCCGCTTTCTGCGCCGCACACCACCCGGACGTAGCGGTGCTTTGCATCCCGCGCGCGGGCGCGAAGGCCGTAGCCCCCACGCTGGTGGAGGCCGGTGTAAAGGGCTACTGGAACTTCAGCCACTACGACCTCTCGGTGGACTACGAGGGTATCACGGTGGAGAACGTCCACCTGGGTGACAGCCTGATGAGCCTGGGCTACCGTGTGCGCAACGATTAAAACGACAGGATAGGGACGGTCTTACCAAATGGCAAAGCTATATTTCCGATACGGCGCCATGAACAGCGGCAAGAGCACCGCGCTGATGCAGGTAGCCTACAACTACGAAGAGCGCGGCATGCGCGTGCTTATCATGAAGCCCTCCATAGATACCAAAGGCGGCGAAAAGCTGATGTCCCGCCTGGGTGTGGAGCGGCGTGTTGACATCGCGGTGCGGCCGGATATGGACCCGTTGGCGCTGGTGCGCGCGGATATTGCAAAAAACGGGCCTCTTGCCTGCGTTCTGACGGACGAAAGCCAGTTTTTCACGTCATGGCAGGCCGAACAGCTTTTCATGGTGACTGTGGCGCTGAACGTGCCGGTCATCTGCTACGGCCTGCGGGCGGATTTTTCCCTGCAGGGTTTTCCCGGTTCCACCCGTCTGCTGGAGCTTGCCCACAACATCGAAGAGATGAAAACCATCTGCCAGTGCGGGCGCAAGGCAATGTTCAACGGCCGCAAGGTAAATGGAAAATTTGTGTTTGAAGGCGCACAGGTGGCCATTGACATGGAAAACAATGTGCAGTACGAATCGCTGTGTCCCCAGTGCTATTTCCGCGAACGGGACAAGTTTTTTGCAGAAAAGGCGGCGGAGGCGGCACAGGAACCCGGCGCAGACGCGCCGTGATGCAGCATATTTCACGCGTATATAAGTCATGATAAAGGCCTCGCTCTGATAAACGGCATGTGACCGTTCATCAGGGCGAGGCCTTTTCTATGCCGAACACTCGATTTGTTTCATTCACCCGCGAATCGGTCACCGTGCAGCTTTCCCATAAGCGTATAATAATCATGCATAAAATATTCGTGGATCCAAAAAAACTTACTTCGCGCACAGAATTGTCCTCTAGCAGACAGTTTCTTTCCAGCAAGGATATATATCTTTTTTGCAGCTCAAACTCGGCGTCTGTCGAAGCGCTTTTTTTCTGAAGCTGTTCCCGCAAGCTTTTAGTTCCGCCAAAAGTTCCTGTGTATATGTCGGCTCCCTCTTCGGCGGATGTGCGTCATAATATCTTTTGTAATCTCTTATAATCACATCCGCCAAAGCCAGCCCATTTGAAAAAACACCAGATAACTCGTGGCCCGGAGTAAGCCCCCTACCGGTTATCCAGCCTGTCCCAGTTTCGATCCGCCAACCGTCATCGGCTCGCTTTATAAAATACTTTGCGCTGAACAGTATCCATGCGCCTTGATTCGGATATCCGCATTTTTCTAATTCATACTGCGAAACGACATGTGGCAAGCGTTTATGAAGTAAAACCTCCAGAGTACTGGACAATTTAATGTATGAGAGCGTTCCTTTAGAAAGCCACATAAGAAAATTATTATCTATATGCCCGAGTATCGTTATTTCTTTTGCCTCATTGATAAAAAGTTTCAGTGTATAGTCTTCATCGCTCAGCTTATATCTCGGAAAAGCACGCGGTAGGTTTGCAGCTATATTGGGGTACATAAAATTTTCCAGCAGCAATTCATATATCATGTCTCTTTCACTCTCTTTCCCAACAAACGCTCCGCTCTTATATGAAAGTCTTTATAGGCATTATAGCACAGTGTCGGCGGCCTGTCACCCAGGCCCGCAGTATACGTCAGCGCAGGCTGCGGAACGCAGCACGAGACGCCAGGGCAACGAGCGCCGACACGCCGGAGGCACCGCATACGACGAGCCATGCCGGGCATTGTTCGAACAGCACGCCGTACATGGCTTGGCCTATGGGCTGCGCGCACATGGACAGCGCCAGCAGGCAGGAGATCACCTTGCCCACCAGTTCGCCGGGCGTTTGGCTCTGCACAAAGGCCATCATCTGCACGCTGAACAATGTGGAGAGAACCATCAGCATGAAGCTGCATACCGCAACAACAACATAGCCGGCAGACGCGGGCGCCAATGCCAGCGAAAGGCCCATGGGCAGGATGCCCAGTGCGCAGCCAAGCAGCAGGAAATGAGCACGCCGGATGTCCAGCCGCTCCCCCAGCACCCCTGCCAGAATCCCGCCCGCAAGCCCTCCCGCCGCAACGGGCGCCCTGTGAAAGACCATAGCGCAGCGTATCCACAGCCAGCGTCTGGCGCAAAATCACAGGCAGGCCTATGATGAGCATGGAACTCATGAACAGATTGAATGCGCACACCAGCAAAATGATGCGTCCCACAACAGGCTTTTCCCGGAAAATATACCGCAGGCTCCGTGCCATATCCTTCTGCGCGACGCGCCAGATGCTGCCGCCATCCCCACGGGAAGCGTGCGGGATGCGGATGAATGTTTCCATACACAGCGGAAAACACAAAGCATGCACAGCTTACATATAAAATCGGCCGCAAGCCGTTCCAGCTGTAGAGCACACCTCCCAGTACCGGGCCAACTAGGCTTGCCAGCGAGCTCACCATATTCACAGCCGCATTCGCAGGCATCAGCTGCTCCGGCGCAGCCAAAAGCGGAATGCTGGCCTGTACCGCAGGCTGGTATGCGCCCTGAATGCCGTACAGCAGAAGCAGAACAGCCATCAGCAGCGGCACCAGAGGCATCCTGCCCAACGCCAGCGCAAACAACGCGATGAGCGCGGCAGCGGAAAAATCCAGCACGACCATGATGTTGCGTTTGTTCACTCTGTCTGCAACGATACCGCCCACGGGCGAAAGCACCACCATGGGCAGAAAGCTGCCGGCGGAAACAAGCCCCAGCAGCGTGGGCGAACCGGTCTGATCAAACAAATACAGCGGCAGTGCAAAACGCAGCACCGCGTTGCCGAACAGAGAGATGATCTGGCCGATGATGACGAGAATGAAGTCCTTACCGAAGCGTTTTGTTTTTTGCATGGGTATTTCCTTTCTGTTATGTGGTGCGGCGGAGCGTCGCGCCACTTATTAATACCGACGGTTGGTATGTATATCTCTAAAAATAAACTGCCCTTTCGGACAGGTTATTTTTGAAGGCCGAATTCTTCTGGCATAAACACTCATGCGCGCCGTATTCGCGTGCAGATGATTCCAAGAGCAGCTTCGGACAACTGTGCCTGCACGGCGCGGCCCTTCCTGTGCGGCGAGACCTAACAAACGTCCGCCCGCCTTTTCGCATTTGCACCGCCGTCGTCTACATCCCCCGGCGCTTTTGCCCAGGAGCTTCGCTTTCCCGCTGCTTTTTGGCCGCGTGTGCGCTGAAGACAAAAAAGTTCTCCAGCATTTCGCCGTCAAAGACATCCAGCCCTACGCCTGCAAGAAGCTGCCTTACAAAACTACAGCGCTCCCGCGCTTCCTCGGGCGTCATGGGATACAGCAACGGATTCAAGTACTGGTTTGTGATGAGCAGCAGCAGATCGGACGCTTCCCTCACATGCTCCACATGCAGGCTTCCGTCCGCGTTTCCCTCCCGCAGAACCGGTTCCAAGTAATTCGGGCCCACCTCACGGATCTGGCTGTCTAGCTGCAGCATCATCAGACGGGGCGTGTGAGTCATGTCCGGCGCTGCGGAAAAAAACTTACCCTGCTCCGTGTTCTGGAGCGACGCCGTAAACATACGGGTAAGCTTTTCCCGCCCATTCAGGCGCTTATCCGTGACCACCTCGTTCATCAAAGCCTCTACCCCGGCAAACAGCCTCTGGTCGCACACTGCCTCCAGAATGTCCTCCTTAGACTTGAAATGGTGATAAATGGCTCCTTTGGACAGATTTCCAAGCGCATCGATGATGTCCTGGATGGTGGTGTTTTCATATCCCTTTTCCAAAAACAGCTTCAGCGACACATCTAAAATACGCGCCACGGTCTCCTCCGGGTATTTGTTGCGCGCCATGGCGCCCGCCCCTT
>ENA-OQMY01000398-OQMY01000398.1-human-gut-metagenome-genome-assembly--contig:-NODE-398-length-12176-cov-2.053614_pt1 | contig 12176 bp, 11 predicted proteins | sample MGYA00242623_ERZ504868 | MGnify/ENA primary metagenome ERZ504868 (study PRJEB26092, sample SAMD00036386) | human gut metagenome | host: Homo sapiens | study: EMG produced TPA metagenomics assembly of...
AACCATGTCCGAGGCGACCTCTTTTTCAGGATAAAGAAAAGGAAACAACTGTTCGGAACTTTCCCATTGCATACCTGGTTCGAGATGGTTACCTGCAAAATAGACACGAACCGAGTAAGCCGCTTTGCCCGTAGCGAAGCATTACCGACACGGACAATCTTTGCGGAAACCCGATTTACTTACGATGAAAAGTTCTGGGGCAACTTCAACATGATCCCACCTGAAGAAAAACTCAATGATGCGATTGGGAAAATATCGTCAAAAATAGAAGAAACGGAAGAGTAACCCTCTAAAAATCATAAAGAGGACCTTTTCTCAAAGGTCCTCTTTATAGGTTTTAATAGGTATTAGTCTTTAAGGCAAAAAGATTGTTTAGGTTATCTGCTTACAAAGATGAGGCATTTTAAATTACTGAACAATAAAAAAAGATATTATAAACACATTTTTAAGATTATCGAAACTTATTTGCAGCTTCTTCTATTTTTTAACAATATAGGACTGCTGCCGAAATACTGGTTCAGAGACATTAAAACCACCTCATATCTTTGATTATGAAGCAAATTAATACATAATATTTTATTTCACAACAAAAAAGTTCATTTTTACGATAGATCCTCCCCTGATCTTTGTTTTAAATACATACAAACAGTTACAGATATTTTTAATATTTCAATACATTAAGTACCGCTTCGGAACCCGATTTTTTCAGTAAATTTGCACCTTGTACCGAGGTGACATTAGGTGCAGGCATAATATTCTAAAACAGTTTTATCGTATGTATACCGTTATCAAACGTATGGAGATTTCGGCAGCTCACAGTCTGTCGCTTTCCTATCCGAGCAAATGCGAATATCTGCATGGTCACAACTGGATTATCACCGTGCATTGCCGTTCCAAAGAATTAAACACAGATGGCATGGTGATCGATTTCACCCATATCAAGCAGGTCGTAAAAGATCAGCTCGATCACCGGAACCTCAACGAGGTGCTCCCTTTTAACCCGACAGCCGAGAATATCGCCCGGTGGATATGCGACCAGCTTCCCACCTGCTACAAAGTAGAAGTTCAGGAATCAGAAGGAAACACGGCAATCTATGAGAAAGATTAACGAGATATTCTACAGTCTCCAAGGAGAAGGTTTCCATACGGGTACGCCTGCCGTTTTCGTCCGCTTCTCCGGATGCAACCTGAAATGCAGTTTTTGTGATACCCGACACGAGGAAGGGATCTTGATGTCTGATGAAGATATTTTACAAGCTATTTCAGCCTTTCCTTCAAATGTCGTTATCTTGACAGGAGGCGAACCTTCGCTCTGGATCGACCAGACTTTTATCGATCTGCTACACATGGCAGGAAAATATATTTGCATCGAGACTAACGGGACAAACCCGTTGCCGGAAGGCATCGACTGGGTGACCTGTTCCCCGAAAGGGTTTCCCTTGAGGCTGACACATATAGATGAGATCAAAGTGGTCTATACAGGACAGGACCTGACGGAATACGCCGGTTTGAAAGCAACCTGGCATTTCCTCCAACCCTGTTCCTGCCTGAATACAAAAGAGGTGGTAGAGTACATCCTCCACCACCCCCAATGGCACCTCAGCTTGCAAACGCACAAACTTATTGATATCAGTTGAAAGGTGAAAGTTATAAAGAGACGTAAAATTAACTTTCACCTTTCAACTATACCGAGCTTCCATCCCGCGAACCTCATCATTCACCCGTCCATTGTCATAGGCCAGTTGCCCGTTGACGAATGTTTTCCAAACGGCATGATGGAATGTATAGCCTTCGAAAGGAGACCAACCGCATTTATACAGTATATTTTCTTTTGCCACTGTCCAGGTTTCTTTCGGATCGACCAAGACAAGGTCGGCATAATAACCTGGACGGATATAGCCACGGCGATCCACGCGGAAAAGTTCTGAAGGCATGTGAGCCATCTTTTCCACCACTTTTTCATAAGTGAAACGGCCTTCCATCGCCAATTCCAGCATAACAATAAGCGAATGCTGGATCAGCGGACCTCCGGAAGCGGCTTTCAGGCAACTTCCCTCCTTTTCGGAAAGGAGATGCGGGGCATGGTCGGTCGCCACAATATCGATCGTGTTGTTATTAACGGCTTCACGCAGTGCCGTACGGTCTGCCAGCGTCTTAATCGACGGGTTCCATTTGATACGGTTTCCGAACTGTTCATAATCGCCATCGTAAAACCAAAGATGATGCACACATACTTCACCTGTGATCTTCTTTTCACTAATCGGAAGCTTATTACTCAACAAAGAAAGTTCTTTTGCTGTCGAAAGATGCAGAATATGCAGACGGGAACCGAGACGGGTAGCCAGTTCAACTGCCTCGGACGAGGAAGCATAGCAGGCTTCCTCGCTACGGATCTTACTATGGAAGGAGATATCCAGGTCGTCACCGTGCAAGCCCGTATAATGAGCGATGTTCCGTTTGATGACCTCCTCCTTTTCGGCATGGATAGCGATAAGCATCCCGGCTTCGCCGAAAATACGTTCCAGGCTATCCTTCTTATCGACCAACATATTACCGGTGGAAGAACCGAGAAAGAGTTTCAGACCCGGCACACGGCTACGATCCAGTTTACGGATTTCATCCATATTGTCGTTCGTCCCGCCGAAGAAGAAGGAATAGTTAGCAACCGACATTTCAGCTCCCCGTTGCAATTTCCATTCCAGATCGGCAAGAGTTGTCGTCTGAGGCTTCGTATTCGGCATATCCATGAAGGTAGTCACCCCACCAGCTACGGCAGCACGGCTTTCGCTAGCGATATCGCCTTTATGCGTCAATCCCGGTTCACGGAAATGCACCTGATCGTCGATAGCACCCGGAAGCAAGTATTTACCTGTAGCATCTATCACGGTCGCATCACCGGACTCAGCCGGAATTGTCCCTTCATATACTGCGGCAATCTTATCATCTTCGATCAGTACCGAACCGGTGAAGGTGCGGCCTTCGTTAATGATAGTGGCGTTTTTTATCAGCGTTCTATTCATATTTCTTTTATTTTAGTCGTGACAAAGGTACGAAATTCTCCAGTTTTAATATTCCCAAAGAAGACGGGATATGGAAATCCGGTTCGGCAGCATCAGGGACGATCCAGGATGACCAGATCACGCGCTCCCGGCATCGTCGAAATAATCGACCGGTAACACCCATGCGATTCACCTTCCGAGAATCAACCCTAATTTCTTAGCGTACTTCAACGAAATGCTCCTTCCACACGGTAGAATCTTTGCCGACGGAAGTTGCCAACTTCAGATCCTTGAAGTTACCAGTTAAAATCAAACTTACGATAGTTATGCGCTTCATAATCCATCACTTTCCCCTTCGGATCGATCTCCGCACAATAATACGTCTTCATCTCCGGATCCTTGCTCATAAAAAACTCGATCCGGTCTCCATTACCGACAGAAGCCTCCGTCTTCTCGTCATTATAAACCAAAGTAGTATCAGACACCTCATACAGGAAATACAGGTTCTTTTGATCATGACAGGCATAAAAAGCGGTTTTGTCTTTTTCCGCCCCGTCCCAGGGAGCGATTAGACCAGTTACAGCCGAGACGTTTTTCCAGTCGTCTTGTTTACCATCCACTTTGATTCCTTTGGAAAAAGGAGCACTGATAAACGGTTGGGCAGAAATGCTTTTTCCCGGTTCATGGCAGGGAGGGAAGACGATCTTCACATCCTTCCCATTCATTTTGAGCGACAGGGAATGTTGCTTGTGTGTCGGATCGGCAGCTTCGATCAACCAATTTCCATTATGCAGACGGAACATATAAATACCCGGAGTCTGTAAATCGACCTGCAAGTCTTTTTGCAAGTTTACTACCTGCGGCTCATACGCCGTCACATAAAAACAAGTTGCCGGCAGCAACAGCCTGAATGGATGTGTCATTCCGGATCACCCGGATATCCTGTACTGCAAAAGCTGCGGTTTTTTCGGCGGTAGAAGCTGGAAGGATCAAATATTGGTAATCGGCGTTATCCTCTCTTCCATGATCGATATAGAGACTAACAATCTCTCCTTCTACCATTTTAGGAGCATATGATCCCATAAAATCACACCAGCGCCCGGATCGCTTTTCCGAAATGGCCACATAGGCGGAAGGTTGTAACAGAATATACCCTGTGTTATCATGGAAGAAACGTTGTTCCTCCGGAGAAGAAACATACTTTCCCTGTACCGGCAACCAATTACCATCGGCATATCGGAGCAAATCGCCCCGTTTCACCCGCTGGTCTACAGATGTCGTAACCGCCAAAATGCTGTCCGAACGAATCCCGGCACCTAAGCAAAGGACATAATCGCGGGTAAAGATCCAGGACTTGTGCGCCTGCAAACCATCCCGATCCAAGACCATTGCCGTCATTCCGGTTTCACCATCCGTCACACCTCCGACAAAGGCAGTCTTATTCCTCACATGCGACCCCATAATTGAAAAAAGCAGGAACGGGAGCCTCGCTCTCATAAGCGGGTAATGCCTGGAATCTTCCGCCAGTCCCAGAAAGGAAAAATATTCAGATACTCGTCACCACGACAGTACGTATAAAGAGCACCGTCGCCCATATAAAAGCCTTTCAAATTATCTTCGTTCACCAACTCCGTGCCGATCACCCGGTCAGAGGCCATCTTGACCGAAGCCATCCAGGTGGAGAAACGATGAACGGTCTGATCAGAATCCCAGAAATGTTTATGCCCGATGAAAGCACTACCTTTTCTTTCGGGAGCATAGTTATCTTTCAGGAACTCATTCATCTGCCGGATATCTTCAGCGGAACTGCCACGCATCAGGGCATTTGTGGCAAAAGCCAGACTGAATGCCTTGTGTATCTGCCCGCTATGAAACAATTGCCGGTCCAGAGCATTGACATCCATATACCCTTTCCAGACAATCCAACGATAGCCGTTCAGAAGGAAAGAATTCAAAATTCCCTGTTGTTCCTTGTTCAGGGCAAAAACGGTTCCCGCAAACAGGCCGGAATAAGAACTCATCTCCGTCAGGAAAGCCAATCCGTAGTTTCCGAATTGTTGCTGCGGTCCGTGCTGATGAAAGCTCCAGTCGCTTTTGATCCCTTCCTGCATACCAGTCATAATCTCGGATACAATAGTATCACGGGCAGCCTTTACCAATTCGAAATCATCCTGCAACAGTCCACGCATCAACACATTCCCGGCAAGCCAGACTTTATTCTGTCCTGTCATGCCGAACTTGGCATTTTCCATCACCTCGATGGCGGCTTCCTTTTCCTCCGGGTTCAATTGTTCTTTCATTAGGAGGAAAGCTGGTCCCAATGTCTTGGGAACACCGATCTGGTTATACCACCAGTTCTTACAGACCGGTTTCTCCCGGAACCAGTAGCCCAATGCCAGGTGAATGACCGATTCGAGCTTCGGTTCCCAATGACAATCGCCCTCTTCAGCCCTGTACAGCTTGGCTAGTCCCAGCACCCGGTCGGCATGTTCCTTGACAGACCAGCCCGATCGTTTCTGGTCGTTATAGTTAATATCCGGCCAGGAACCGTCTTCTCGGATCGTTTCCATATATCCCGCTATTTTCTCCACGTTGAAAGGATAACGCTGGTGGAGTTCAACGACAACCTGATCGGATATTTCCGTTTCAGGCTGTATACCTGACAAGAGTTCCACCAATGAAGCCATCCGGTCGTCATTCGATATAAAAGACTGGATATAGTTTTGTTGAAGACCGTTCCAATTCCTGTTGCGGTGTCTGTGCAAAACAATGGAACCGCCACAAAAGAGAGTAGAAAAAAAGAGACTTTATTTCGTAAATTCATGGTATATATTATAGATTATTCATACAACTAATCCGCAGCCCAATTCAAGCTCCTACCGACCGCTTTATGCCATTCGGTAAGCAAAGTCTCGGCCGTTTCTTCATGCATTTCAGCACTAAAGATATTATCCAAGGACCACTGTTCTTTCAGTTCATCCACATCTTTCCAGTAACCGATCGCCAACCCTGCCAGATAGGCGGCACCCAAAGCCGTTGTTTCAAGGACACGAGGACGAACCACCGGACAACGACAGATATCCGCCTGGAATTGCATCAGGAAGTTATTAGCAATCGCTCCACCATCCACACGGATCTCTTTCGGCTTGGCATGTATATCGTTTTCCATAGCCATCAAGACATCGTAGACCTGATAGCAAATACCTTCCAAGGCGGCACGGGTCAGATGGGCTGTACTTGTTCCGCGCGTGATTCCGATGATGACTCCACGGGCATACTGGTCCCAGTAAGGAGCTCCCAACCCGGTCAGCGCCGGAACAAATAGACACCTCCGTTATCCGGCACGGAATTGGCCAGCTGCTCCGTGATAGCGGCACTCTGTATCAATCCTAACTCGTCACGCAACCATTGAACGACCGCACCACCGACAAAAACACTTCCTTCCAACGCATACGTCACTTTCCCATCCAGTTTCCAGGCAATAGTCGTCAACAAATTATTTTTAGATAAAACAGGCTTGCTTCCAGTATTCAGAATCATAAAGCATCCTGTTCCGTAAGTCGTTTTAATCATACCGATATCCGTACACAATTGTCCGAACAGGGCGGCTTGCTGATCACCGGCCATTCCCGAAACCGGGATACCGGTCTTAAATATCGGGGTGGAAGTCTCGCAATACACTTCGCTACTACTTTTCACTTCCGGCATCATGGATGCCGGAATTTGGAAAAGGTCAAGCAGTTCCTTATCCCATTCCTGCGTATGAATATTGAACAACATCGTACGGGAGGCATTCGTAATATCCGTAATAAATTCGGTTCCGCGGGTCAGTTTCCAAACCAACCAGGAATCGACCGTACCGAAACAAAGCTCCCCACGCTCGGCACGTTCCCGGACACCCTTCACATGATCAAGAATCCAACGTATCTTCGTAGCAGAAAAATAAGCATCGATCACCAATCCGGTCTTCTGCTGGATCAGAGAGGCATACCCCTTTGTTTTCAATTCTTCGCAATAGTCTGCCGTACGTCTGTCCTGCCAAACAATGGCGTTATAGACAGGGAAGCCGGTCTCCCGGTCCCATATTATCGTCGTTTCACGCTGGTTGGCAATACCGATACAGGCAATATGCATATCCGTCACATCCGCTTTAGCCATAGCCTCCTTGATGGCAGACGATTGTGTGTACCAAATCTCGTTCGGGTCATGTTCCACCCAGCCAGGCTTAGGGAAATACTGCTGGAATGTTTTCTGCGCTAGTGTGATGATATTGCCCTGATGGCTGAAAAGGATGGCTCTCGAAGAGGTCGTGCCCTGGTCGATAGCCAGCACATATTTATTTCTGAAATTCATATCTTTCGTCTCATTAGATTATTTTAATATAATGGGAAACTACCCGGTTAAAGTCTTTCAACCGGACGGTCTACCATGTTTTATCTTTTCCCCGTTCCATATCCCATATCATGAAAAGTTAACACATACAAATCTAACAATAAATTCCAATTAAGGTTCCACCGTCATGAAAAAGAAACCACACGGATATAATAAAAAACTGCATGGCCATAAAATGAAAATTCCATAACCACGCATTTTTTATTGCACTTAAAAGCAAGCCTGTTTCTTATTCAAACATCTTATCAATGCCACCCACATCTGCCGGAGTCTGTTTTCGTTCCTCTTCGGTGGCCATTTTACAAGGATTCTGATACTGTTCGGGAATGTCGAAATCCTCTTCCTGCGAATAGCCCAACGTTTTGTCGGCATAAACTTTCTGCATGTAAAGTCCATAGATTGGCAGAGCCATACTAGCTCCCTGTCCTTCCGACATCCGGTCGAAATGGATAGAACGATCTTCACCGCCGACCCAGACACCGGATACCAAGCTCGGCGTAAAACCCATAAACCAACCGTCGGAGTTATTCTGCGTCGTACCGGTCTTTCCTCCCATCGGCGCTTTGATGCCATAACGGGCACGAATACGACCACCAGTACCACCGTCTATCACATTTTTCAACATGTGGAGCATCTTATAAGAAGCATCTTCCGTCAATACTTCACTCATCTGCGAATTGAAATTCGCAATCGTATTGCCGTAAGGATCCTCTATTCGGGTCACATACAAAGGTTCGACTCGTATGCCTTTGTTGGCAAAAGTCGTATAACCGCTTACCATCTCACCAACCGAGACATCTGGAGTCCCCAAACAAATCGAAACTACTGGATCCATTTCGTTCTTTAATCCGAACGAATGCAGCAGACGAACAAACGTATAGGGAGACAATTGGCTCATCAACCAAGCCGTCACCCAGTTGTCGGAATTCTGCAATCCCCGACTGTACAGAAACCATCTCACCGATCCGTTTCTTATTCGAGTTACGGGGTTCCCAAAGCCGTCCGTTCTCATCGGTCAGGCGTTGTTGCACGTGCAACATCTCGTCACACGGACTGATACCTTCAATCATTGCAAGGGAATAGAGGTAAGGTTTAATAGTGGAACCGATCTGACGACGGCCTCCATTCACCATATCATACTGGAAATCATTATAATCGATACCACCCACATAGCTTTCACATGACCGGTGCGCGGATCCATCGACATGAAGCCGGTACGCAGGAAACTCTTATGATAGCGGATCGAATCCAACGGAGACATCGTCGTGTCTATAGCACCTCCCCAACTGAACACACGCATCTCGACCGGTTCGTTAAAGGCAGCCTTTATCTCTTTCTCACTCGCTCCCGCCTTCTTCATGGCACGGTACCGATCTGTCTGGTGCATAGCATGCATAAAGATCGTATCAACCTCGCCTTGACGTAAATCACGGGAAAACGGAGCATAACTTTTTCCTCTCTTCTCTTTAAAAAAACTGCAGGTTGAAGATAACCTCCGATATGCTCACGGACGGCATCCTCAGCATATTTCTGCATACGGGAATCAATGGTCGTATATATTTTTAAACCATCCGTATACAAATTATAGAATTCTCCATCAGCCTTTTTGTTCTTGTTACACCAACCGTATGCAGGATTCGTTTCCCAGGCAACCGAGTCTTCCTTGAACTGCTGCATCTGCCATCCCCGATAGTTTTTACGCTCAGGTTTCTTCGCCGTCAAAAACTAAGCGCAGATATTCGCGGAAATAAGGAGCCAACCCTTCCTTATGATCCATACGACTAAAACTGAAGTGTGAGCGGCAAAGCCTTCAGCGAGTCACATTCCGCCTGCGTTATATAGCCGGCTTTCTGCATTTGTTCCAAAACCGTGTTACGCCGTCCGCGTGTCCGCTCGTTATGGCGCCTGGGATTAAAATAAGAGGGATCTTACACATTCCGACAAGTGTCGCCGCTTCCTCGATCTTCAACGTCTTGGGCGTCTTTCCGAAATAAACACGGGCAGCAGACTGGATTCCCACGGCATTATAAAGAAAGTCAAACTTATTCAGGTACATATTAATGATCTCTTCCTTCGTATAATAACGTTCAAGCTGGACGGCAATCACCCACTCGATCGGTTTCTGGAACAAACGTTCCATCACATTGTCAACACTTGGAGAAAACAATTGCTTTGCCAATTGTTGCGTAATGGTACTACCACCACCACCACTTTTCTGCATCAAAATGCCTCTCTTGACAACTGCACGAAACAGTCCCTGCGCATCGATACCGCTATGTTTGGCAAAACGGACATCTTCCGTTGCGATCAACGCCTTCACCAAATCGGGAGATAGATCGTTATAATTGACCATGATACGGTTATCCTGGCTATGCGCATAGATACCGAGTGTTTTCCCATCAGCAGACACGACCTGTGAAGCATATTTATCAATCGGGTTTTCAAGCTGTTCGACCGGTGGCATATAGCCTATCGAGCCTTTGGCTATTGCTGAAAACAATAAAACAACAGCACCTACCGCTATCACAAACAGCAGCCAGAACGAAATTATAATACCTTTTGTTACCTTTGAAGCCACTTTTCTCTATTTTTCTTGTTTTGGGCACAAAGGTAATAATTTATTAAGACACTCCCTCACCACAGCATCAAGCAATTTATGTTAAACCAAATACTTCGCCAACAAATAGCCACCACCTAACAACCAGATATACAATACTGCCGCCAAGATGAAACGGTTTCGCTCCGGCTTTCTTAAACTTCTCGATACTAGTTTCCGTACCCAATGCCGTCATGGCCATCGTCAACATAAATGTATCTATATTATTGATACCCGTCCACAACTGCATGAGGCAACAGATCAAAAGATTAAAACCAATCACAGCCAGGAAACCGAAAGCAAACCACGGGATTGTGATCTTACCCCGTTTTGCTGTAACGGCTGCTGTTTCCTTTACGCTATCAGATACGGCTTTCACGGCGGTACGCGCCAAAGCAAAACTCATCATCACCAAGACGGGAGCCAGCATCATAACGCGAATCATTTTCACGATAATAGCCGTATCCGAAATTTCCTTTCCCATAACATTACCTGCACCTACGACATGCGCCACCTCGTGCAAGGTCGATCCGGTATAAAGCCCCATTTGTTCAGATGTCAGGTCCAATATGCCTGCACGGTACATGGCCGGATAGATAAACATCGACAAAGTGCCGAAAATAACGACTGTCGAAACGGCCACCGCTGTTTTATGCGGCTCGCTTTTCACGACCGGCTCGGCTCCCAATACGGCAGCAGCCCCACAGATCGCGCTACCGGTGGATGTCAGCAAAGCGAGATCTTTATCCATTTTCAGCAAACGCCCGACCAATAAACCTATGAATATGGTAACCGCCACTATAATCGCATCGATCAGGATGGCCGGAAGCCCGATCTCGACCACGCTCTGAAATGTCAGCCTGAAACCATACAACACAATACCGGCACGCAGTACCTGCTTCGTACAAAACAAAATACCGGGCACCCATGTCTCAGGCAGATGATTGCGCAAACTGTTCGCATATACCATTCCCAACAGAATACCGACGATCAGAGGACTAAAGGATAGATTTTTGACAAAGGGAAACTCTGCTATGTAAAAAGCAGAACAAGAGAAAAGGGCGATCAACAGAATGCCATGAAGTACGTTACTCCTTTTTTCGCTAAACATATTCAATCAAGTTTAAAATCCATTATTTTTAAAACCGTGGCAAAAGTAAGGCTTTTTTACCTCTATCCTTTCCTAATATATTTTATAGAGTATAACATCAGGTTATCGCCAGTTTTGGCAGGCATATCGGATGAAGCTCTCTTCCACTCCCCCGTTCTGTCCCTGCGGCTCGGCAAAGGCAACATCCGTTCGGCGCGGAACCCCTCCACTTCGATCACCTTCAGCCTGCCGGACATCAATTCGCGGGTCACGGCACGGATAGAAACAATTCCCAACGCCTCGGAGTTCTCCAAAAACAACTTAATACTTTCCGTACTCCCCATCTGCAACACCACATTCAGTTGCGAAAGTTTCACCTGATGTTCCGCCAAGGCAGCTTCCACCACATCCAGCGTTCCCGAACCGTTTTCGCGCAGGACAAGAGGCAGCGTACGAAGCTGTTCGAGCGAAATCTCGTCATAGGCCGCCAATGAACTGCCCGTATGCGCCACGACGACCAGTTCGTCTCTCATAAAAGGGGTATAGTGAAGTGTGCTCTGGTGCGCCGTTCCTTCGATCAGGCCGAGGGTGATCTTTCCCTCCCGCAAGGCCTGTTCGATATCGCGGCTGTTCCCGTTCAGCAAAGAGACGTTTTATCTCCGGGAACTTCTTGATAAAAGAGGCGAGGACAGGCGGCAGCACATATTCGGGAAATCGTCGTACTTGCCCCCAACCGCAGTTCCCCGGCAAAATTATCCGTCAACAGGTTCATCTCGAAATCCATCTGCCGGTATGCAGCCAACAGCTGTTTCGTATGCGACAATAACAATTCACCCGCATGGGTCAGTCCGATATGGCTTCCCACCCGATCGAACAACGGTGTTTTATATTGCACCTCCAATTCATGAATATGCTTGCTGATGGCTGGCTGACTGATAAACAACTCTTTTGAAGCCTTCGTAAAGCTCAAATTCGTGGCTACGCTGTGAAATACTTTCAGACGAAAATCCATAAATATATTACTTTTTACTTTACCAAACTCATTAACGTGTCATAACTGTCAATCTTGCCATACTTAACTTCGGAGAAACTCTGATTT
>ENA-OQMY01000399-OQMY01000399.1-human-gut-metagenome-genome-assembly--contig:-NODE-399-length-12156-cov-4.382077_pt1 | contig 12156 bp, 10 predicted proteins | sample MGYA00242623_ERZ504868 | MGnify/ENA primary metagenome ERZ504868 (study PRJEB26092, sample SAMD00036386) | human gut metagenome | host: Homo sapiens | study: EMG produced TPA metagenomics assembly of...
AATCATGAAAAGCCTTTTTATTATTTGCGATCAGTTTCATTCCTGTTTTTTTTAGCCATTTCGCGCTCCCTCAGTCTTCCTCAGCCAGGACAAAATCCACGGTTTTCAGCATTTTATCCGCATCTGCCACACGGACACGGACCTTCTGCCCAAGACGGAAGATCTTTCCTGTCATGTCGCCCCGCAGTTCATATGCATCCTGGTCAAATACATAATAGTCATCTCGTAATGTATTGATATGGATCAGTCCTTCTACGGTATTCGGAAGCTCCACATAAAGTCCCCATCCTGTAACGCCGGAGATGATCCCCTCATACTCCTCTCCGAGATGATAGGACATATACTCTGCTTTCTTCAGCTTATCGGATTCTCTTTCCGCTTCGTCTGCACGCCGTTCGCACACACTGGACTGGCGCGCCACTTCATCCAGGATCTCCTTGTAATGCTCGGTACGTCCTTCCCTTACCAGTCTGCCTCTCAGACGGTCATGGATGATCCTGTGGATCTGAAGATCCGGATATCTTCGGATCGGAGAAGTAAAGTGGCAGTAATACTTCGCTGCAAGTCCGAAATGTCCGCTGCATTCCGTAGTATATTTTGCCTGTTTCATGGTACGCAAGGTCAGGCGGCTGATCTGTGCCTCATTGGGCATTCCCTCAATACTTTCCAGGATCTCCTGGATCTCACCAGGCGTGATCTCCTGTCCGGATTTCTGTATGTTGACTCCTTCATTATGAAGAAGCATCAGAAGACTTTCAATCTTTTCCGGATCCGGATTTTCATGCGTTCTGTATACAAAGGGATAATCTCCGGTGCAGTATTCCTGTGCCACGGTTTCATTGGCAAGAAGCATAAAATCTTCAATGATCCTGGTTGCCACATTGGCTTCATAAGGCTGCACATCAATAGCTCTTCCTGCCGCATTCAGGATGATCTTACTTTCCGGAAAATCAAAATCAATGGAACCTCTTGTATGACGGCGGCTGCGCAGGATCCCGGAAAGCTCTTTCATCAGGAAAAACATGGGGATCAGAGCTTCATAGCGTTTCTTCGCCACCTCGTCGGTATCCTCCAGAATATTTTTCACATCTGTGTAACACATACGCTCATCTACACGGATCACGGTTTCTGCGATCTTATGAGAAATCACCTTTCCTTTTTCATTAACATCCATCAGACAGCTTAAGGTCAGACGGTCCTGTCCCTGGTTCAGAGAACAGATACCGTTGGAAAGCCGCTCCGGGAGCATGGGAATGACACGGTCTGCAAGATAGACGGAGGTTCCGCGCTTCAGTGCCTCTCTGTCAAGGGCACTGCCGCCCTGAACATAGTTGCTCACGTCTGCGATGTGCACACCCAGATGGTAGATTCCATCCTCCTTTGTCAGGGAAATGGCATCATCCAGGTCCTTTGCATCCTCACCGTCAATGGTAACTGTAACAAGATTTCTGAGATCCAGTCTTCCATCCAGATCCGCTTCCTGTACATGATCCGGCACACGGTCAGCCTGACGAAGTACTTTGTCAGGAAATACACTTGGTATATTAAAGCTCTTCACAATAGCAAGGATATCTGTTCCAGGTGAACGTAAGTTTCCCAGCACCTCTGTGATCTTTCCTTCCGGCTTCCGGTTTCTGGATCCGTAATCTGTGATCTCTGCAACTACCTTGTCTCCGTCCTTTGCTCCCATGGAGTTTTTTCTGGAAATAAAGATATCTTTGGAAAATTTGGGGTTATCACTGATCACAAAGCCATAATCACGGCTACTCTGGTATGTTCCCACGATCGAAGGCATTCCCCTTTCCAGAACCTTCAGCACAACGCCTTCCTGACGTTTTCCCTCTTTATGTCCGTTCCGTACAAGGATCTGCACCTTATCCTGATGCATGGCGCTTCCCGTGTCATTTTCCGGAATAAAAATATCCTGTTCCTGACCCTCCACTTCCACAAAGCCAAAGCCCTTGTAATGGCCAATAAAAGTTCCCTCCATGATGGTTCCGTCCTTCTCGGAGAAACGATATTCCTCATGATTCTTCTCTCTGCGTTCTCTTCCCTTACGGCCACGCTCCGGCTTTTCTGCCTTCAGAGCTTCTTTATTCTTTCGTCTGTCTCTGCGCTTGCCGGAAACTTTGCTGTATCTTCCTTTATTATCTACTTCAGCCTTGCCCTGGGCGCAAAGCTCGTCCAGCACGTCAAAAAGCTCTTTTTTCTCACTCTTATCCAGCTGAAGAAGAGATGCGATCTCACGCAGACGCATGGGCTTATACAGCGGATCTCCCAGAAGCTCCATTATAAACTTTTTTCTTTTTTCAAAATTTTTCGATCTTTTCACATTTTCTCCTGTTTCATATTTATATTTCATTTTTACCCTGTTATCCTTCCGGAGGAAGGCTCACCCGTGCCCCTGTATCAACGCAAAAACACTCCTGCTGATTAACAAAAGAAGTCCCCATCCGAGTTTCTTCTGCATGCTAACGCAGCAAGAGTGTTACCAACTTCTGTTCTGCCCCTGGCAGATCAGATAATGTTCAGTACGATTGACAGTACAAAGAAAATAACTCCCATGATAATGGTACCTCTTACAAGACCACCTTCCATGGAACGGCCCTTATTCTTACCCCAGTAAGTATCAGCTACTCCGGCGATAGAGCCAAGACCCTGCTGCTTGCCCTCCTGCATCAGTACGACAACAGTCAGAGCGATACAATCTATTGCATAAATTACAGTCAGAATAATCTTCAAAATGTTCACGCGGTTACACCTCCTAATCAACTAGAGGTTATTTTACCATAGCTAAACCGGGATTTCAACCATTTTCCGTTTATTTTATGCAGGGCTTTTTCTGAGATTTTTTTACAAAAGGATCTTTATATCTTCCAAGAGCTCCGAGCTGTTCGTGGATCCGCAGAAGCTGGTTATACTTGGCGTTCCGGTCCGAACGGCAGGGTGCGCCTGTTTTGATCTGTCCTGCCCCACAGGCAACTGCAAGATCTGCGATAAAGGAATCCTCTGTTTCCCCGGACCTGTGAGAGATCACTGCACGATACCCGGCATGCTGAGCCATCTCCACCGCATCCAGAGTTTCCGTGAGAGTTCCGATCTGGTTTACTTTAATAAGGATAGCATTGGCAACATCAAGTCCGATGCCACAGTGCAGCCGTTTGATATTGGTGACAAACAGATCGTCGCCTACCAGCTGGATCTTTTTCCCCAGGTGTTCCGTCAGATATTTCCAGCCTTCCCAGTCATCCTCCCAGAGACCGTCTTCAATGGAAACAATGGGAAATTTTTCCACCAATTTTTCATAATACGCTGTCATCTCACCGGCATCCCGGTAGATCTTTTCTCCTTTCATGCGGCTCTCCCCAGGGAAAAAGTACACACCCTTTTCCTCATCATAAAGCTCGCTGGAGGCTGCATCAATGGCAATGGTGATCTCTTCTCCTGGCTTATATCCTGCTTTTTCTATGGCATGAACGATCAGGGTAAGCACTTCCTCCGAATCAGAAAGATCCGGAGCAAAGCCGCCTTCATCTCCAACTGCTGTGGAGAGTCCTTTTTCCCGGAGAAGAAGCTTTAAGTGCTGGTAGACTTCCGCACACATGCGGATACCCTTTTCCAGACAGCAAGCTCCTGTTGGCATGATCATAAACTCCTGAAGATCTACCGTATTGTCCGCATGCTTTCCCCCGTTTAAAATATTCATCATCGGCACAGGGAGCTGCAGGGTATGACAGCCGCCCAGATACTGATAAAGAGGAAGCCGAAGGGCCCCGGCTGCTGCACGGGCTGCTGCCAGAGATACTGCCAGCGTGGCATTGGCTCCTGCGCTGCTTTTGTTCTCCGTTCCGTCGGTTTCGATCAGAAGATGATCGATCCATGCCTGGTTCAGGGCATTCTCTCCGATAATGGAATCTGCCAGACGTGTATTGATATTTTCCACTGCCTTTTTTACACTCTGGCCCAGATATTCCTCCCGGTTTCCGTCTCGCAGCTCCACAGCCTCAAATTTACCTGTGGATGCTCCGGACGGCACCATGGCTCTTCCTGTGTATCCGTTAATCCCCACGATTCCTTCACCTACCGTCACTTCCGCTTCCACCGTAGGATTCCCCCTGGAATCAAGGACCTGTCTTGCATGAACTTTTCGAACAGGCAGATAACGTAGCATAAGTTTTTCCCTCCTTGAAAATAATAATACTGTTTATGATCTCCTGCACTTTGTGATTCTCTTCTTATGTTCATAAAGGTATCTTGTCCGAAAAGGTTTTGGTCTATACCTTTTATCTGGTTTCGATATTATCTGAGTTTTTTTGTTGGTTTTATTTTTATTAGTTTTTCGTTTTTAAATATAGTTTTTATTAGTTTTTAAAATTTAGTATTGACATTTTCTATTTTATCTGTTATAGTTTAACCATCAAATAAAACAAACGGAAAACAAAATACTAAATCAAAAAGGAGCGTGAACCCACCGAAAACATAACTTACTTCCCATAATCTAAGAAAGAGAGGTACAGTCCACCAGAAGATTTAAAGATTTTCCATCATAATTAAAACAAGGAGGTACGGACCACCGAGAACGTAAATTTTAATTCCGTATAAGTTTTAAATCTAAGAAATGAGAGGTATATTCCATTGGATAATGAAAATTAAAAGAGTCATCGGCAGAAGAAATCAATCGCTGATGACTCTTATTTTTTGCTTATTTTGACCTCTGTCTCACAGACATGATCTCATGATCTTCTGCTTTCATTATCTTCTTCTTTGTGTTCATAAACATATTAATAACTCCACTTTCTCTGAGGTTCCCATGAAACAAAACACATCTACCGTCTTAGTTTTTTCTTTGTCATGGCTTTTGCTCTTGGTAGTCTTGTAGGAAAGATCTATTCTCATTTTACTTCCGACCCACAATCCTATCCGAATTCTGCCAAAAACAGCCAGACCTCTTCTGCTTCTATGACATTCCAAAATGAAAACTGGGGCTCGGTTTTCAGGAAGAAGGCAAACGGCCCACAGGAAATGCTTCTATGGAAGAATTAAAAAAATACAATGCCTGGTATGCAGCCGATACCGATGAAAAAAAATCTATCTTACCTTCGACGCAGGCTATGACAATGGAAATATGCCTGCCATTCTGAATGCCTTACATAAGCATCAGGTACATGCCACATTTTTGTTGTGGGGACTCTGATCCGTGAAAAACCGGAACTGATCCGTGAGATCGTAGATGCAGGCCATACCATAGGCAACCACACCATGACACACCCGGATATGTCCGGCATCTCCACAAAGGAAGCCTTTCAGAAGCAGCTTGAGGATGTGGAGGTTCTTTATAAGGAAGCCACCGGAAAAGAAATGACAAAATTTTACCGGCCGCCCCAGGGCATTTACAGCGTGGAAAATTTAGAGATGGCAAAAGAGATGGGATACCACACCTTTTTCTGGAGTCTGGCTTATGTGGACTGGTATCAGGATAAGCAGCCTTCGAAAGAAGAAGCTTTTGAAAAGCTTCTGGGACGGATCCATCCGGGTGCCATCGTGCTGTTGCATAGCACCTCTTCCACCAATGCTTCCATTCTGGATGAGCTGCTGACAAAATGGGAAGAGATGGGATATACCTTCGGAACATTAAAGAACTTGTGGCATCGGGATCCGCCTGAAAAAAAGCGCACATGATCCATGCATCCTCAGTGCCATCGACACGGATCTTCCACTTTTGGATTTTCCAGATAAGCACAAAAAAATCTGCCCCGGGACTATGTTCTCATATGTTCCGGAGCAGATTTTTCTGTGCTATTGATTTCAGAAAGTGTTCTTCTTATTTAATTGTCTTATTTACTGGACAGCCTTGAATGCCTCATCAAGATCCTGGATGATATCATCGATATTCTCAGTTCCGATGGAAAGACGGATCGTGTTTGGCTTGATTCCCTGATCAAGAAGCTCTTCCTCTGTGCACTGGCTGTGTGTTGTAGTAGCCGGATGGATAACAAGGGATTTCACATCTGCAACGTTTGCAAGAAGTGAGAACAGCTCAAGGTTATCAATGAAATCCTTTGCCTTCTGTGCATCTCCCTTGATCTCAAATGTAAAGATGGAACCGCCGCCGTTAGGGAAATATTTCTTATAAAGCTCCTGCTGGCTTGGATCTGTGGATACAGACGGATGATGAACCTTCTCTACCTGCGGATGATCATTCAGATACTGTACAACCTTCAGTGCGTTCTCAACATGACGCTCTACACGGAGAGACAGTGTCTCAAGTCCCTGAAGGAAGATAAAGGAGCTCACCGGAGAAATTGTTGCTCCTGTGTCACGAAGAAGGATCGCACGGATCTTTGTAACAAATGCAGCCGGTCCGCATGCTTTTGTGAAGCTTACGCCATGATAGCTTGGGTTTGGCTCTGTAAGAGATGCAAATTTGCCGGATGCCTCCCAGTCGAACTTACCACTCTCTACGATCACACCACCAATAGTAGTTCCGTGGCCACCGATGAATTTTGTTGCGGAATGAACAACGATATCTGCGCCGTACTCAATCGGTCTTACGAGGTATGGTGTTGCAAATGTATTATCTACAACAAGCGGAATTTTATGTTTGTGAGCGATTTTTGCAAGAGCCTCAATATCTACAACATCAGAATTTGGGTTTCCAAGAGTCTCAATATAAACAGCTTTTGTGTTCTGCTGGATCGCATTCTCCACTTCCTCGAGATTGAATACATCAACAAATGTTGTTGTGATTCCGTATGCCGGAAGCGTATGCTCCAGAAGGTTTGTTGTACCGCCGTAAATATTTTTGGCTGCTACAATGTGATCTCCCTGCTGTGCAAGATTCTCGATCGTGTATGTGATAGCTGCTGCACCGGATGCTACTGCAAGTGCTGCGGAGCCACCCTCAAGTGCTGCGATCCTCTTCTCGAATACATCCTCTGTCGGGTTTGTAAGACGTCCGTAAATGTTACCGGCATCTGCAAGTCCGAAACGTGCTGCTGCATGATCGCAGTTGCGGAATACATAGGAAGATGTCTGGTAGATTGGTACTGCTCTTGCATCTGTAACCGGATCCGGCTGTTCCTGTCCTACGTGAAGCTGTAATGTCTCAAATTTGAATTTTCTCTGATCTCTTGTAATTTTGCTCATGTGTTTGTCCTCTTTTCTTTATTTTTATATTCGGTAAAATAGTAATTGCTTATCTTATGATCATCTGCTTATCAGCGACAACAACACATTCGCTTTTCTTCGATAAACACCCTTGTTGACTTCTGTAAAACCTTCATGATTTCCTCCTGATCATCACGTTGCTCACCTTGTTTTGTGTGCTCCGTTTTTTGATGATGCAATCATATCACCCTTTTCCTAGTATGTCAATGGGGTTTATCTATTTAGGTTCTCGCCTTTATTTATGACTGGCTATAGATTTTATTTATAACTCCACCGCCTACAACCACATCTCCGTCATACATCACTACAGCCTGGCCTTTTGTGATGGCTCTCTGCGGTTCATCAAATTTCACATGAAGGATGCCATCCGGTGTCTGCCATGCAGTGGCAGGCTGCTCTTTGTGACGGTAACGGATCTTGGCAGTCACTCTTTTCGGCTCAGTTAAGCTGTCCACAGAGATCAGATTTACACTGTCTGCCTCAAGTTCACTACTGAAAAGATCTGCGTTGTCCCCGAGAACTACCGTATTGGTCTTCGGAGAGATCTCACAGACATAAAGACGGCTGGCCGCCGGAATGCCAAGGCCGCGGCGCTGGCCGATCGTGTAATGGATGATTCCCTTATGGCGTCCGATATAGTTTCCCTCTTTATCTACAAAATCACCCTCCGGTGTTTTTTTGCCTGTGTACTTCTCAATAAATTTCGCATAGTCGCCGTCCGGCACAAAGCAGATATCCTGACTGTCATGCTTTCTGGCATTGATAAAGCCATGTTTTTCGGCAATGACACGAACCTGTTCCTTCCGGAGACCTCCAAGCGGAAGCTTTACATGTGCCAGCTGTTCCTGGGTCAGCATATAGAGAACGTATGACTGATCCTTTGTATCGTCCACTGCTTTTTTCAGAAGGTAGCGGTCCCGTTTCTCATCGTACTCCACTCTTGCATAATGTCCGGTTACAATATAATCGTAGCCAATCTCCTGCATGCGGTGAAACATTTTATCAAATTTCAGATATCGGTTACAGTCGATACATGGATTAGGGGTGCAGCCGTTTTCGTAGGCATCTACAAACCTGTCCATAACCTCTGTATGGAAATCTGCGGTAAAATTAAACACATAGTAAGGCATATCCATCTGATAGGCTACGCTTCTGGCATCCTCAACATCGTCCAGGGAACAGCAGGTCTTTTCCCTGTGGACACCGATATCTTCGTTGTTGTAAAGTTTCATGGTAGCGCCGATGCACTCGTCACCGGATTCCTTTGTCAAAAGAGCTGCCACGGAGCTGTCTACACCGCCGCTCATTGCTATGATCGCTTTTTTCATTTATATCTTAACCTTTCCTGATGATTGATGATTTCTCAGCTTTGCAGTATGTATTCTCTTACGGTTACTGCAATTTCGCATTTATTATAATATGGCAGTTATTCTTTGTCCACGATTTTTCACCCGGAACCTTTGCTTTGCTTCTTTCCTGCAGGCTCTCTTTGGTATATAATAGAAAATATTTTTCAGAAAAGGATGTGACTATATGAAGCTTTCCCTGTTTTCCACGATGCGAGGATATCGGAAGGAATACCTTCCCAAAGATATTTTCTCCGGCATCATCATAGCAGCTGTTTCCATCCCTATCTCCATGGGATATGCCCAGATTTCCGGGATCCCGGCGGTATACGGACTGTACGGTTCTGTTCTGCCGATCCTTTTGTTTGCTCTATTTTCCACTTCAAGACAATTTATCTTCGGAGTTGATGCGGCACCTGCTGCCATTGTAGGTGGTGCACTGTCTACTCTTGGCATTGCTGCAGAGTCAGAAGCTGCCATGGATTATGTTCCTGCCATCGCACTTTTTGCAGGTCTGTGGCTGTTTATCTTCTTTTTGCTTCACGCAGATAAGATCGTGGACTTTATCTCCACACCTGTTATGGGCGGTTTTATCAGCGGTATCGCAGTTACCATCATCCTGATGCAGATCCCGAAACTTATGGGAAGCCCTGCAGGATCCGGAGAGCTCCTGGAACTGGCAGAGCATATCTTCGCTGCTGCCAAAAATATCAGCTGGCTTTCCCTCTTCATGGGGCTTGGTGCTCTGGTGCTGATCCGCACATTTAAAAAGCTGGCGCCGAAATTCCCCATGGCTATCGTTATTATGGCTCTGGGTGTTCTTTCCACCGTTGTTTTTCATGTGGACGAAAAAGGCGTAGTCCTCCTGCAGTCTGTAGAACGTGGGCTTCCCTCCCTGGTGATCCTGGATTTCGGAAATGTTGATCTGACCCAGGCGGCAGGCCGCGGTCTTATGGTTGCTGTTGTCATTATGGCAGAAACTCTTCTTGCAGAGAATACCTTTGCGTTCCGCAATGATTATAAGCTGAACGACCGTCAGGAAATCCTGGCCTGTGCCGCCGGAAATATTGTTGCCGCCGCAGTAGGCTGCTGCCCAGTAAACGGCAGTATCTCCCGCACCTCCCTCAATGAACAGTACGGTGGAAAATCTCAGGCGGTTTCCATCACTGCCGGGATCACCATGGCTCTGATCCTTCTTTTCGGCACCGGTTTTATCGGATATCTTCCAGTTCCTGTACTGACAGCCATTGTGATCTCTGCTCTGATGGATGTGGTGGAAACCCATCTGGCTGTACGTCTTTTCAAAGTAAGCCGTACAGAATTCTACATCTTCATGGCTGCCGGTTTCAGTGTGCTCTGTCTTGGAACCATTTATGGGGTTATCATTGGTATCCTGCTCTCTTTCGTAGCTGTGATCCTGAAGGCCACCAACCCGCCGCGCTCCTTCCGTGGTATGATCCCTGGAAGAGATGCTTATTTTGATCTGTCCAAAAACCGTTTCGCCTACCCTATTAAGGGCGTTGTGATCTACCGTTTCAGTGAAAACCTGTTTTTTGCAAATATAAAGATTTTTCAGGAAGATATTGAGAACAGCATCCGAAAAGACACCAGGGTAGTGATCGTAGATGCCAGTGCTATCAACAGCATTGATGTCACAGCAGCAGACCGTCTGGATGCCATCTCCGCAAGCCTGAAAAAACGTGGGATCCGTTTTTACCTCACAGAGCATTCCACCCAGATCAATGACCAGCTGCGTCAGTTCGGCATCGGTCATATGATCAAGGACGGTATGGTCCGCCGTACCATTCTTGCTGCTCTGCATGACGCAGGGATCGAAGCCCCTTATGAACTGGATGTTCCAAAGGAAGACGAGACAAAGCTTCTGCGCCGCAGTATCGCTTTTCTTCCGGCAGAGGAAGAAAATACCCTGGAAGAGTTCGCCTGGGCTTTTGGTGATGATGCAGTAAAAGAGATCGAAGAATCTGTCCATCACATTATTGAACAGCTGCATCAGATCCCGGATATCCAACGTCTCTCCGAAGAAGGTCTGGAAGAGCTTCTGGATAACTGGCATGGGCTGGGTGTTCTGGATGAGGATGAACTGCTTCGAAGAATTGAATTACATATGGATGAGCTGCCTGAAGAATTAACTTCCGACCGGAAACTGATCCTTCATCTTCTAGAAAAGCGCCGTGGCAAGCTGAAAGAAAAAATCCTTGCCGAGCATCCGGAAGTCCTGGAACGACTGGAACAGCGCCGGAAAAAGCTGGAAGAACGGCTGGAAAAGCAGAATCCGGAAGCTGTTCAGAAATGGAAGCACTGGAAGGAAGATCATCTCAAAGACTGATTTCTGCATACATCCCCTTTCCAGGTCCATGATCAGATTGCAGGGTTTCCTGCATATTTCTCACAGATATTGATAAAATCCTGCATCACGGCAGAAGGCCTGCGATCCTTTTTCCAGGCAAGAAGGATCCTGGTCTTCAGCTTCTCTTCTTCAATGATCCGGATCGGAAGATCTGTACAGAGATCCTCCATGGATCTTGGAAAAACGGCGGTTGCAAGACCTTCCTGCACCCAGAGCATGGCGTCTCTGGGATCATCGCAGACACAGAAAATATCCGGCTGGAGAGTTTTTTTCTCCAAAGGCTTTCATCAGAAATTCTTCGTACCGCCGGTAAATAATGAGAGGGCATCCAGTCAGCTCTTTAAGGCTGATGCCCTCGTTTTTTTGTCTCATTTTCCGGGATCTCCGGAGGAAGGACCGCGATCATGGGTTCCTCATCCAGTTCCAGATAATTTAAACCTTCCAGCTTGATAGGTGTACGCACTACCGAAACATCAATGATCCCATCCATCAGATAATTCAGAAGTGTAAAGGTGATCGCATCCCTTACCTCAAAGTTTACATCACAATTTTCCCTGGAAAATCTGGAAATATAAGGCATAATGGTGGTCACTGTGGTTGGCGTGATCCCGATACGTAAAACCTGTTTTTTCCCTGCTTTGGATACTTCCAGTTCTGTGGAACGAACGTAGCTCAAAATGTTCTCTGTCCTGTCATAAAGAAGCTTTCCGGCTTCTGTCAGTGTCACGCCTGCCCTGGTCCGCTCAAAAAGCTTCACCTTCAGCTCTGCTTCCAGCTGCTTGATCTGATAGCTCAGCGGCGGCTGGGACATGTTCAGTCTCCTTGCGGCTTCATTGATGCTTCCTGTTGCTGCGATCTCATGAAAATATTCCAGCTGTCTGATTTCCATATATAAATCCTTCTTTCTTTATCTGATATATAACACAGGCAAAACCCATCTACTGCTTATTGCTTTTCGCTGTCCCACAGAGTACTTTCTTAATTCGGTTAATAAATACTATATCTGCAATGCTTTGTAAATACTATGAATATCTTTCCCACACAATTATACGAAAAACCATACTTCTATCATCCCACAGATTTCCGTCCCAGGCAATAGCAAAACTTATATTATCATACATTAAAAACCAATATTATACGTATTATCTCCATAGGAGTATAATAACAGAGGTTTATTATAGAAAATAAGGAAACGGAGGAAGAAAAGAAATGCGAACACTTGCAAAATATCTTCGAAATTACAAAAAACGAAAGCGTTACTGGTCTCCTTTTTTA
>ENA-OQMY01000401-OQMY01000401.1-human-gut-metagenome-genome-assembly--contig:-NODE-401-length-12143-cov-2.232440_pt1 | contig 12143 bp, 11 predicted proteins | sample MGYA00242623_ERZ504868 | MGnify/ENA primary metagenome ERZ504868 (study PRJEB26092, sample SAMD00036386) | human gut metagenome | host: Homo sapiens | study: EMG produced TPA metagenomics assembly of...
TTCCACGGCATTGTCACCATCGTCGGAAGCGGTGCATAGCCTCTGGAGCGCCGGATCATATAAGGCTCTCCCTTATAAAAATCCATCACCGAATCGTCCGCCCGGATCCTGATCTTCCGGTCATGCGAAAAGATCAGGTCACACAGATGCGACAGTTCCTCCACTGCCTCTTTGTCATCCCTGCAGATCGGTGCACCGGATACATTGCCACTCGTCATCACCAGATAATCCGGCATCTGGATCCCGTCGTCATATCGGAATAACAACATCTGTACCGGAGCGTATGGGAGCATGATGCCGACTTTCGGATTCCCCGGAGCGACAGACTTGCAAAGACCTGTACTGTCTGCAGATTTTTTCCGTTTTTCAAGTAACAGGATCGGCTTCTGGTGTCCATCCAGGATCTCCTCCTGTACTTCATTTACCAGACATTCCTGCTTTACTGCTTCCACATCCCGCGCCATCACGGCAAACGGTTTTGCCGGACGGTTCTTTAATGTCCGCAGTCTCTGTACTGCTTCTTCATTCGTCGCATCGCAGCAGAGATGGAATCCGCCGATTCCCTTGATTGCCACGATCCCGCCATCCTGGATCATTTTTCTTGTGGCAATGATCGCAGCTCTTACCCCGTTCTTCCCTGCCGGTCAGATACACTTCCGGGCCACAATCGTTGCAGCATACCGGCTGTGCATCATAACGTCTGGTCGCCGGATCCTCATACTCCGAAGCACAGTCCGGACACATCGGGAATTCCTTCATGCTGGTCCGTTCCCGGTCATATGGAAGCGCATCCAGGATCGTAAGTCTGGGACCGCAGCAGGTGCAGTTGATAAATGGGTGCAGATAACGCCGGTCTTTCGGATCGTACATTTCTTTCTTGCATTCTTCGCAGATTGCAATATCCGGCGAGACGAAGATCTCCCCTTTTGTCTTCTCGCTTTCTATGATCTGAAAATCATTGAATTTCCCGTATTCTTCCTCTTTTACATCTTCTGTATTGATCTTCAATATGGCAGCTCTCTTCGGCGGCTGATTTTCCAGTTTCTCCAGAAAATCTTTTACACATTTTTCCTCTCCCTGTGCAAAGATTTCCACATAGGGACCTTTGTTACACACACTTCCGGTGATTCCGGCAGCCGCTGCATGACGGCTCACAGTCGGTCTGAAGCCGACGCCCTGCACAATTCCGTAGACACGGATTTTCTTTGTTATCATCCGTTTCTTCCCCCTGTCTAAAACATATAGGTTTCCCATATATCCTGCTTACACGTTAAGCTTTCCTGACACTGCAAAATGCGTCAGCGGAATAAATGTCCCTTCAAATCCCGGAATCATCCGCTCCATACACGGATCTGCAAAGATTACATCATATCCTTCTTTTTCCACCAGCGAAATGAAATCATCCTCTTCTTTCAGACTAATATCATCTGCGGCATCAACATTCAAATCCGTTAAAATCTCCTCTTTCCGCATGAACCATGTCGCTGTTGTGATTGCTTCTTTTTCCCCGGTTCGTTTTTCGATCTCCTTACGCACTGCATTTGCAATCACCTGCTGCTGTACGATCAGGATCTTCTTTCCTTGATAATTCACTTCCGGCACAAGTTCTGATGCCAGTGGATAGGCAATCTCATATGGTGTTCCGAACTTCTTTTGCAGATACTGCGCTGCTTTTAATGCTGCCGGAGATACGACCACATGCTTCGCTGCCAGAGAAGCATTTCTCACTTCATCCAGTCCGTCTCCCATGCCATAGCAGATGGCACGCATTCCCTGGTCTGCATATACTTTCCGGATCTTATCTGCTGCCTTCAGGTCACTGACATCCTGCGGAGTCATGCCGATAATCCCGATACGTGGTCTGTCTTTATCATTCATATCCTCAGACTCTTCATTCTTGTCACTGAATTTCTGAAACAATGCAAGATATGCCTTTTCTTCTCCCTTGTCATACAATTCCATTCCATCCGTATTCACCGTCAGGACCGGAAGTTCTGTCTTCTTCGCCAGCATCCGCTCCAGCGCCCGGTAATCCGTCCCGATCACTGCGGGAACCGGAGTCCCGATCACTGCTGCAAATGTCACATCCAGCTTTTCTGCCGCATCTGCAAGTTTTTCAACCAGTCTGTCGTCTCTTCCAAGAATCGCATCCATATCACGAAGTCCCGCACTGAATACCGCACTTCTGGTTTCAAACCATCTTGGCTCATCGAAGCCGCACACATTTCCCGTACATCCGCCTGCATCACAGATGATCAGCATTCCGCCAAGTTCATATAACACCGACACTGCTCCAGACTGATCCGGTGCAAATGGTGTCAGATATTTTCTTAATCCTTTCATCGCCTACACCTCCAACAGTCTTTCGCACAAATGTCTCACACCCGCATAGCCGTACGGCTGCACTTCTTCGTTCCACATCACATTTTTCACATCCGGATGATAGTAGCAGGCATCTTTGCCAATTGTAATTGTAACCCCGCTCTCTTCCGGATCATAATACAGCATGGTTGGTTCCATATTGGAAAATACTTTTGTCTGCGGACTCAATTCAGATAAATTCTTCAGGTATACAAAATTCTCGGCGGTCAGCGTTCCATAGATCTCAGCCACCCGGAATCCATACTTTACAAGCGCCAGTGCCAGTTCGAACGGATCCCCGTTCATACATTCCCCGATGGCGAAAACTGCATCCGGCTTCGCAGATTTCAAACATTTTACGGAATCAAGTGCAGCAGCCTCCGCTTCATGATCTTCGAATGGAATCCCCAGAACATTTCCCAGTGCCTGATACTGCTTCGTTATCTTATCAATCTGGTACAATCTCCGAAGTTCGATAAACGGAATCTGCAATTTTTCATGAAAATCTTCCGCTGCGAATCTCGCTTCCGGATGTAATACCAGATTAAAATTCGCCTCTGCCATCGTCTGGTACTCTTCGTAATCTTTGCATCTGGATATCTCGTGTACCGTCTTTACGCCTGCTTTTTCCAGCATTCCGTATAACTCACAGTCATCCATAAGTGGTGAGAAGAATCCCAGCAGATTCACGACATTTCCTTTTTTCTTCTTTGGTTTCAATAAAGAATATAAGGACTGGCGCACATGCACCATCGGCGGCTTCCGTCCTTCTCTTGTCAGCGCATACATATAACACGGTCTGACCGGAAGTCCTGTCTTTTCTTCGGATTTTCTGCAGATCCGTTCCATATCTGTTCCAAGAAGCGCATCCACGCAGGTAATGCAGATCATCACAACCGACGGCTTCTTCTCCAGACTGTCACAGATCTCCTGTACTGCCTTTGGCACTTTTTTCAAATGTCTTCCCGTTACGATATCGGTCTCATCCATCGTAAGATAGAAGAACCGGTCCTCATACTGTGGCATGGAACTGATCATGGACGTATTCCGTCCGCAGCATCCCGGTGCCACGATCAGCATAATCGAATCCGGGATCGCAAGCCCCGCTCTCTTTACGCCGAATCCTTCCGCTCCCGGCGAGTTAAATGCAAGCGTCGCCGGAGAACTGTAGATCAGATGCGTATTCGACCGGAACTGCTCCGGAATATCATCCCTTCCCCGCTTCTGTAATTCTTCTACCGTACAATAATAGGCAGTCCCTCTCATACCTTTTCCTCATCTTTCCATAATATTTCTGCCAGATCATAGAAGCATTTACTGATGTCCGACTCCGGATTGCCCTCGATCACCGTCTTCCCCTGGTCTTCACAACGGTTAATTTCATCACTTCTTGGAATCTCTCCCACGATGGCAAATCCATGTTCTTTTGCAAATGTCTCTACTTTTTCATTTTCATTTTCTACATTTCTGTGATTCAGTACGATTCCGAACACTCTTGCATAACTTCTGTCTTCAAAGTTCTTTACTGCTTTGGAAATGTTATCTGCCGCATAGAGTGCCATCTTCTCTCCCGATGTCACGATCAGAACTTTTTCCGCATAGTCTTCCCGGATCGGCGCTGCGAATCCGCCGCAGACCACGTCCCCGAGTACATCGTACAGAACAACATCAGGCTTATAGGTCTCGAATAATTTCAGATCTTCTAATAACTGGAATGTCGCAATGATTCCTCTTCCCGCACATCCAAGTCCCGGTGTTGGTCCGCCTGTCTCGATACATAAGACATTTCCGAATCCTTCTTTTGCAATGTCTTCCAGTTTCTCCGGTTCTTCATCTTCTTCTCTCATATAATTCATGACCGGCCTTAGTGGCTCCCCGCCGAGCAGGTTCATCGTCGAATCTGCCTTCGGATCACAGCCGATCTGGATGACTTTCTTCCCCATCGTGGCAAATGCTGCTGCCAGATTGGATGTGACGGTGGATTTCCCAATTCCACCTTTTCCGTAGATTGCTACTTTTAACATGTGTGTTCCTCCTGCATGTTCTTATTGCTGAAAACTTACCTTTGAAAATTTTTCTTGTATACTTAGATATAATAAAGCACGATATACCCAAATGGCTCTCTTTCATGTTAGAAATCGCCTGATTTTGTATACCGTGCTGTAACATAACCTGCTGTTAACTACTTTTTAATGAAACGAATTCATAACTATTCCTGCTCGGGACTTACCTTGCAGTCAGAGTCATTCTTTTTTTATTTTCTTCCCTGTATTTTCTTCTCTTTACATTCGGATAGATATCGATCACTCCGTCTGTATCAATAGGTTTATTATACTCTTTATTCAATTAGTCAGTCAACGCAAACCTGTAGTCTCTTCTTTTACAATTTTCTCTGTCTTTACCTGACCTTTTTGCGCAAAAGAACAGGGCTGCCGCACACATCATTTCGTACGACAGCCCTGTCATATTTATAAAAATTGAGGAATTAATAAAATGGATAAAAGATCGGCAATACAATGAACACTGCAATGACGACGGCTCTCGGATCCGCTCCCAGTGACTCGGCAATGGTCCATGCGATCAGACATAAAATACTTCTTCTTCCGTAAATTCAAAGCTGGTCTCATATTCCTGAGATGTAGAAGTAATCACATTCAGATTATTCAGATCTGAAAAAACTTTCTTTCTGACTTTTAACTTCCCACTTCTTATTTTATATTCTCTACTCTTATATGATCTCTTTCGCTATCTCTTCTACTATCCCTTCACGCCTTTCCGATACACCACATACGCAATCACCGCAGTCACCACTTCCGTGATCCAGAACGCATGCCATACTCCGACCGCTCCCATAAAACGGCTGACAATGAATGCCACCGGAATAATCACAACCACATATCTGCATAACGAAATGATCAGTGAATGCACACCTTTTCCAAGACCTTCCAGTGCCCCGCTGCAGATAACCGATACCGATGAAGCAAGGAATCCAAGACTGATGACTCTGAGTGCCACACTTCCGGCCTTCATCGTTATCGGATTCGCTGTAAATAATCCCATCAGCTGTCCCGGAACTGCCAGACAGATTGCCATTCCGGCTGCCATCATCACGAGTACCAGGATCAGGCCATCCTGGAAGATCTTATGTACACGCTTATGCTCTCCCGCTCCGTAATTATATCCGAGAAGCGGACGCATTCCCTGCACGATTCCATTTGCCGGAAGGTAGAGGAAGGTCTGCAGCTTATAGTAGACTCCGAGAACGAATACGTAGACTTCCCCATAGCCTGTAAGTATTACGTTCAATACAGAGATTAAAAGCGACGGAAGTGCCAGGTTCAGGCTTGCCGGAATTCCGATTACATATAATTTTTTCCACAGCTTCAAATCAGCCTTCAGATATTTCTTCTGTATTTCACCGGAAGCGGATTCACGATATAAAAGATCAGGTACAATACTGCTCCTGCTGCCTGTCCGATTCCTGTTGCAAGTGCGGCTCCTTCGATTCCCATCTTCGGAAATGGTCCAAGTCCGAAGATCAGGACTGGATCCAGGATAATGTTGATAATCGCACCTGACATCATACAAGTCATTGACTCCACCATACGTCCGACCGCCTGAAACGTCTTCTCAAATACCAGCTGCCAAGATAATGCCGTAGCAAATAAAAATGCAATTCTCGAATAACGCACACCATAGTCCACAATCTGTGCATTTCCCGTAAACATCTGTAAAAACGGTCTCATTACGGCAATTCCCAGAATCATAAATCCGACTCCGTGAATCGTCCCTAGCAGCATTCCCTGTGTTGCCGCCCTGTCTGCCATCTTTTTATCCTGCGCTCCAAGATAAAATGAGATGACCGCATTGATTCCGATTCCAAATCCGATCATCACCGCATTGATCAGATTCTGCACTGGATACACCAGTGATAACGCCGTCATGGCATCTTCGCTGATCCTGGCGATGAAGAAGCTGTCTACAATATTATAAAGTGAACTCACCATCATAGAAATGACCATCGGCAGTGCCATCGATACGATCAATTTTAATACCGGTTGTTCTTTCATATATGTCTGATCCATATATATCCCCTTTCTCTCATATGTACTATCTATTAATCTTCTAATTCTATTGCGGATCTTTGCAATGCTTTTCTCTATTTTCCCATCTTGTCACAGATTGTTTCAACTGAATATGTAACAACAAAAAACCACATGGTTACTTCTACTCAGTAACCATGTGGCGAAAAATAGATTGCTCCAGAAAAATCCACATTCATTTTAGGGTTGTATTATAGCACTGTCTTTCAGGGAATGTCAATCACTAGTTCTATGAAATCATCTTCCAATTTTCCCTCATTTGTCACATCCGATTAACAGATCTTATTCCCGTTCGCTTTCATCTTGAATTTCATTCCCAGCATCTCTGCCGCACGCTTGCACATCAGCATACGCTGTAAGAAAATCTCAAAATAATCTAATATAGAACAGATTCCTTCATCCAGTTCAATCTCCAGCAGAATCACCTGCTTTTCGACATTTACATGCAGACTGGATGCCACTGCAGCATAATTCACACGGTCATGTTTGTCAAAGCTTTCCTTGATCGTGTTCCGCACACGGTTTCTTCTTACATCCGTCTTATCCGCCAGTATCAGTGCTGCCGATACCGCATCCACTGCCATGCCGGTTGCCTCATCATGCTGACCGATTGCACTGACGATCACTGCGATGTCTTCATCCGGTGCTTTCAGATCCCGCAGTATCTGAAATGCCATGATCGCGGAACTATGTGCATGATCCACACGGTTTACACAATTTCCCATGTCATGCATATAGCCCGCTATCCTGGCAAGCTCGATCGTATGCTGGTTATACCCTAATTTTTCCAGAATATTTCCGGCAGTTTCCGCCACTTTTACTGCATGTCCTCTGGAATGTTCGGTAAACCCAGTGCTCCAAGTACCCTATTTCCCTGCTCAATATAGGCATTCACCTCCGGCATACTTTTTGATTGCTTTATATGTTACTTTGCTCAATTTTATTCGTCCTTCAATTCTATAATCTATGTCTATAATCTGTGAATCGCATCCATCGCAAGTTCGGAACGCTCACATTCTTCTGCAGACATTGTAATCTGATAACATAAAGGACTACCCTTCATGTATTCCGACGCATAACTAAGTCCATTCGTTCTCTCATCCAGAAATGGCCGGTCTATCTGATTCGGATCACCAAGCAGAATGATCTTCGTTCCTTTTCCGGCTCTTGTTATGATTCCTTTCACCTGATTCGGAGTCATGTTCTGCGCCTCGTCTATGATCAGATAGGTCTTCACAAATGAACGGCCTCTGATGAAATTCATTGCTTCTGTCTGGATCAGTCCTCTTGCAAATATCTCTTCGATCTTGCCCTGTAATTCCTGTTCATCCTGATAACGCTCTTCTTCATCCGAATCAATCAGCTGCTCTAGATTATCTACGATCGGACGCATCAAAGGTGATATCTTTTCCTGCTCGTCTCCCGGAAGGAAACCGATATCCTGGTCAAACTGCGCATTCGGTCTGCAGATCAGAATTCTTCTATATTCTCCGGTCGGATTGTTCAGCACCTTCTCCAGTCCGACTGCCAGTGAGTAAAATGTCTTCGCCGTTCCTGCCATTCCTTTTACAATTACAAGCGGTGCTTTCTCTGCGGATTTCATCAATGCTTCCTGTAAAAAACTACTGTCCGGCATTCCTTGGTTTGATGCCATAAGGCTGGCTCTTTCGGAATTCTAACGATACTACTTTCTTCCCTTCAACTCTTCCAAGATGTGTCTTTTTCACAGACTGATCTGCCTTCAATATGATAAATTCATTCTCCGTAAGTTCCGGCTGGATCTTATTACCATCTTCATCGGACAAATAAAGTTCCTTCAGATGAACGCCTTTTTTCTTGAATTCTTTGAACTTGTCTTCCGCCACATAGCAAATCTGTCTGCCGCTGTACTGTCCCTCTTCTTCGATGACCTGCTCTGTGCTGAAATCCTGGGCTTCAATTCCGAGAATCTGTGCTTTTAACCTAAGGACCAGATCTTTTGTCACCAGAACGACCGGCTTTTCTTCTTCCCGGATTCCCTTACATACTTTTAAGATCCGATTATCCGGCTTATCTTCCGGAAGGCTTTCCGGCAGTTCTACATTTACACAATTGGCCTCTACACGGAGGATTCCTCCATTTTCCATCTGGACACCTTTTAAAAGGTCTCCTTTCAGTCTGAGCTTTTCCAGAAAACGGATCGCCCGCCTTGCATTTGCTCCCTTTTCTCCTTCTGCTTTCTTCAGGCCGTCCAGTTCTTCTAATACAACCAATGGCAATATCACCCTGTTTTCTTCAAAACACTGACATGCATAAGGTGCCTGGATTAAAATATTGGTATCAATAACATAGGATTTGATCATAGATATTTCTCACACTTTCTGATTTTGTTTTTTGTACATTTTCAGGTATAGTATGAAAATATTGAATTTACTCGATATTTTTGTAAAAAAGATGTTAAGTTATTCTTGAAATCTACTGAAATTTTCAGATTCATATACAGAATGATTCTGCAAAATAATACAGAGAACCTGTCAATGGCAGATTCTCTGTATTTATTATGTATTTTTTATTTTCACAGATTCTTGACTATTCTCCGAGGAAATATTTTCCGTATGCATCTGCTGCCTTGATTGCTGCACATACAGTCTCCGGTGTTACCTCGAATGGCATATTATGAAGCGTATCGTTCTCTGCGCAGGCTGCTGTTGCAACTGCCATCAGTTTCTCGTCCGTCACTTCTGTGATTCCCAGTTCTTTTAATGTCACAGGCAGTCCCAGTTCGATACACCAGTCAATGATATCTTCCAGTTCTTCTGCCGGAATATTCTCCAGTACCAGCTGCGTAATCGTTCCGAATGCAACCTTCTCACCGTGATACATATGGTGGCACTCGTCCAGTACGGTAAATCCATTATGAATTGCATGTGCTCCTGCAAGTCCGCCACTCTCAAATCCAATACCGCTCAGTAATGTGTTGGCTTCGATGATTTTTTCCACAGCCGGTGTACATGCTCCTGCTTCCAGGGCAAGTTTTGCCTTTACACCTTCTGCCATCAGAGTGTCAAAACAAAGTTTTGCAAGTGCGATTGCTGCCTGTGTAACCTGTCCGCCGGCACATGTTGTTGCCCCGCTTGCCTGACAGGCTCTTGCTTCAAAATATGTTGCCAGTGCATCACCCATTCCTGATACCGTAAGTCTTACCGGTGATTTTGCAATAATCTCGGTATCCATCAGAACCATATTTGGGTTAGCCGGAAGGAATAAGTACTCTTCGAATACGCCATCATCTGTATAAATAACTGACAGTGCACTGCAAGGTGCGTCTGTCGATGCGATTGTCGGGCAGATCAGAACCGGAGCTTCTTTGTAATAAGCAACTGCTTTGGCTGTATCCAGGATCTTACCACCACCGATACCGATCACGACATCACAGCCTTTTTCATTCATAATGTCTACCAGACGGTTAATCTCATTCTTACTGCATTCTCTGTTGAAATACTCATATACAGGTGTGATCTCGTATCCTTCAAATCCAGTATTTACAACGTCTCCGATACGTTTGTATCCGGATTCCGTGATCAGTACAAGTGCCTTCTTGCCATACTTCTGAGCATATTCACCCAGCTTCTTCATCTCTCCTGCACCCTGTACATATTTACTTGGACTACATAAAATCTTTGCCATGATATTACCCTCCTGTAATCTTTACGTTTCATGTGTTATTTTATTAACAATCTAGTTTTATTGTATGCTTTTGATGCAGTTGTGTCAATAAGGTAGTGGGAAATATTATGGCAAAATATTATGACTAATCCTAATATATATCTTTGTGTCAATGATACAACACCAGCGCATGACTATATCACAATACCGTGACAATGATCTACTTCATGTTGAATAATCTGCGCCGTCCATCCAGTATATTTCTGTCTCTGTTTTTTGAAATTCATATCCTGATATTCCACTTCAATCTCCTGATACCGGGTGCATTTTCTCACACCAGTAAGGGAAAGACAGCCTTCCTCCGTCTCATATTTTCCGGAACGTTTTACAATCTTCGGATTGAACATTGCCACATTCATGAATCCCATATTGACGGCTATGATACATTTCTTCACGCCAATCATATTCGCTGCCATGCCGACACAGCCTTCCTCGTGCGCTTTCAATGTATCTAACAAATCCACTGCAACCTGCTTATCCGCCTCTGTCGCCGGCTTGGATCTCTGGTTTAGGAAAAATATATCTTTCATAATCGGTCTTATCATGTTTTGTTACTCTCTTTCGTATGTGTCTTCATATAATTATAGAATTCCTGATGCAGCCGCTGGAATTCTTCCGGTGCATGCATCGCATGCCGGTAAAGAAATCTGTTGCCAAATTCACTCTGATATACTCTGCTTAGAACCCCTGCCAGCATTCCTGTCGGCATATCTTTGATCATATAAAGCTTTGCCGGGCACAACATTCCCTTTTGGGCGATCCACTTCAGGTTCTTTTTCATCCGATAAGCTGTCAGCGTCATCAATTTTTCATTTGCACAGATTTTTTCCGGATGCCTGCTCTGGTAATAAGCATCTGCCAGCGGAATGATCACGCCAAGATGTGAGATCTGCCAGTGATGCATTTCCGGAACGATCTGATATGGAATGTGGCTTTTTCTAAATATGTATGCCAGTGCTTCTTCCCTGCTGCTCTTTCTTCCTCCGATCTCACCGAATGTTGTCGGCTGGATTGCTCTTGGCAGAAGCTGTGCATCCAGAATCCCACCTTCGATACAGCCGCCCGCTCCCGGAAATGCCGGAAGGATCCTGCCTTTTCCGCAGATTTTCTCCCACCTGCCATATGGTTTGATCGTATTGACCATAGTGACAACATTCGGACTTTCATTCCTACTGATGTCTTCCAGTGCTTCTTCCACCTGATTCTCACGTACAGTCAGGAAAATAAACTGGTAACGGTCATTCGGCTTTAACTCACTGATCGTCTTAACCTCAACTTTATGCGTTCTTGTCTTGCCTCTGTACCATAGACCGTGTCCCTGTAATTCTTTTAACCGCTGCCCTCTTGCTAAGACTGTTACATCCAGTCCTGCTTTGACGAATCTGGATGCGTAGAAGCTTCCGATGACTCCGGCGCCGTAGATTAGGATCCGCATGGTGTATTCCTCCTTGGTGTATGTTCGTATATTCCGTGTTCTTTCTTGTGTTCTTTGATATCTTTCTGTTATATATCTTCTGCTATAGCATCTGTTGTAATTCTAACACCCGGACTTTTTGATTTCAACACTGTCCCGGTTTATGGTGCATCTGATCGTATTTTATTTTATGTTCTAAATTTGTTAACAATTTCTTTCTAATTCCATCACAGTTTTATCACAATTTAATTCTATACTAGGAATTGTTCAAGAGAACAAACACTTTAAATCTTTTTCATAACTTTTTCCTCAGGACTGCACTCCTCCCAAATAATGCAGTCCTAGTTTTTTTGCCCAATTACCGGGCAACACCCAAACATCTTTAAAAATCACAAAATAATAGGTGCTCCCAGCACACATACTGGAAAGCACCTATTATTTTCATTCTTATAACGAGCCACTGGAACACTAAAAACGACACAACACGCCGTTCCAACTGGTTCCACTAGTCTACAGTCCGTTTTCAATTTCCCTCTTTGCATCTTTCTTCCGTTCCATAT
>ENA-OQMY01000403-OQMY01000403.1-human-gut-metagenome-genome-assembly--contig:-NODE-403-length-12123-cov-2.877959_pt1 | contig 12123 bp, 10 predicted proteins | sample MGYA00242623_ERZ504868 | MGnify/ENA primary metagenome ERZ504868 (study PRJEB26092, sample SAMD00036386) | human gut metagenome | host: Homo sapiens | study: EMG produced TPA metagenomics assembly of...
GTTTCTTTGTTTCTTTGTTTCTTTGTTTTTCTCTCTTGGAAGCTTTTGATTTCTGCTTTTTGTGTGTCTGCCTTTCCTGCCCTGCCGTCATTTTTCCGTTTTCCGGAATTTTGTTTCTTTCATCCTTTTGCCGGAAAGACTGCTTTAAAACAGATGCCATCTCGTGTCCGCTCTGCGGTGATTTTTCCCTTATGTGCCTTTACAATTGCAGCAGCCACGGAAAGGCCGATTCCATAGCCGCCTCTTTCCCCTGGCCCGCGACGCATCCGCACGGTAGAAGCGGCCAAAGAGGCGGTTGAGATCACCTTCCGGCAGGGTATCGCAGGTATTCTGCACCGAAAATTCTGCTTTTTTGCCGTTTTTTCGCCAGAAAATGTGGATTTTTCCACCCTCCGGAGTGTATTTAACGGCGTTATCCACAAGAAGAGAAACGAGCTGGTGAATTCTTGCGGCATCCCCTTCCATATGGAGTTCTTCTGCAATATCGCTCTGCAGCGCGATCCTGCCCGGAGGGCTTTTTGAATTTACAGAAAAATTCAAAAACATCCGACCGGCACTTTTGCATGGGTGCTCGCAGCCGGATGTTCGGTTTGCATTCATTTTCTTTTTTCTCTGCCCGTCTCCGCAGCAGCTCTTTTGCGCCTGCGTACAACAGAAAATATACCGTCAGAATCATGACAACTACAATCCTGTTATCTTTCAGGCTGAAAAAAGAGGTCACATTGACTGCCGCCAGAAACAGCAGCAGTGACACACTGAGATCAATTTTTTCTTTTCTGTCGGCCAGCACCATTCCTGCGGCCGCCAGAACCAGAAGAACGGCAATTCTTGCAATCAGATTTGCCATTTTGACGCCTCCTTACTGTTTCCGGAAGGTAATTTCCCCGGTTTTATCATCCATACCATCGACGATGGCAAGAGATTCCAGATGAATGCCGCGGTCACGCAGCAGTTTTCCTCCGATCTGGAACCCTTTTTCGATGACAACGCCTGCTCCTACGAGCTCTGCACCGGAATCCTGTACCAGGGTTGCCAGTCCTTCCAGCGCTTTTCCGTTTGCCAGGAAATCATCGATCAGGAGAACTTTGTCTCCTTTTCCCAGAAATTCTTTGGAAACAATGATATCATAAACTCTTCCATGGGTGAAAGATTCTACTTTTGTGGTATAAACATCGCCGGCGATATTTTTGGTCTGTGTTTTCTTTGCAAACACAACCGGAACATTAAAAATTTCAGCCACAACACAGGCAATTCCGATTCCAGATGCCTCGATGGTCAGAATTTTCGTGATCTCCTCTCCCGCAAAACGGCGCTGAAACTCTTTTCCGATTTCCCGGAACAGATTGACGTCCATCTGATGATTTAAAAAACGCTGTCCACCTTCAGGACATTTCCCTCGCGTACTTTTCCGTCTTTGCGGATTCTGTCTTCCAATAACTGCATTTTTTGAAGCCTCCCGAATTTTTATTATACCCATTGTACTTACTTCTCACTGGAAATGCAAGTCCAAATCCATCAAATTTCGCACTGTCTCAAATTTTATTCATGGCAGCCGCCGGTGTCTCTGCATCAGAGATCCTCTTTTCGATCCAGATCCTTTAATTCCCACGCGGCTTCGACCCGGAACGGAATTACCGATTCCCAGTGCCGTTTCAGCACCTTTTTCCCGCCTCGGTCGCCGGAAAGTTCTTTAGTTCTGAAAAATAAGGTTTTGAGAACCACGCCGGATTGCCGCTCTCGCCGCCGCAGAAAACCGCAGCCAAGTGGAGCCTTCTGCATCTCCATGGATTCCAGAAAGCGCTCCGCCGTCTCTTCCTTCAGGTACGGCTGATCCGCCGCAAAACACGCACAGGCATCGGCATTTTGCTTCTCCGCCGCCTCGATTCCCGCGCGGATTGTATAGGAAATTCCTTTTTCGCTGTCCGGCGAAAACACCGTCTGCAGACGCCCAGCTTTTACCAGCGGCGCAAGCTCCTCCAGAATCCTTTCATACTGCGTCACAACCAGCAGTTCCCAGTTCTCATGCCTTCCGGCAATTTGGGCCAGCCGGTCCAGCAGATGGCGGTACACCGCCTTTCCATCCAGCGGATAGAGCAGCTTATTTTCCCCGAACCGTCTGCTGTTCCCGGCTGCCAGATAAAGTATCGTTACTCGCATTCTTTTTCCGCAATTCCCATTGCAATCTGCTCGCTCGTGATCGGCAGTTCGCGGAACCACAGACCCGTCGCATTGTAGATTGCATGTGCCAGCGCCGGAGCCGGTGTGTTGATGACGATCTCGCCGATCGATTTTGCACCGAACGGACCGGTCGGCTCGTAGCTGCTCCGAAACTCGACGCGCAGCCTGCCCATATCGAGGCGGGTCGGCACTTTATACTGCATAAACGAATTATTGATCATCTGACCCTTGTCCGTGTACTGGATATTTTCAAACAGCGTCATGCCGATGCCCTGCACCAGACCGCCCTCGACCTGTACGCGCGCAAGGTTCGGGTTGATGACGGTTCCGCAGTCGACAACGGCGGCATAATCGAGAATCCTGACCTCGCCGGTCTCTTTATCCAGCTCGATCTCGACCGCACCAGCCATATAAGGCGGCGGCGATACCGGAGAGCAGTTGCTTTCCGTCGCTTCCAGCGCGATGCCGTTATTGCACATGGCCGCTGTTGCGATTTCTTCCATCGTCATGCTGCTTCCGCTCTTTTCATGCACGACGCCGGTACCGGTAAATTCTGTCTCATCTTCCGGCACGTTCATCCGCTCTGCCGCCAGGGCACAGATTCGTTTCCGAAGCGTCATGCAGGCTTTTTCCACCGCTTTTCCGGTAATATACGTCGTACTCGATGCATAGGAACCGGAGTCATACGGGGACGTATCGGTATCTGCGCCGACAACGGTAATGTCATCCACATCACACTCCAGACACTCTGCCGCCATCTGGGACAGAATCGTATCGCAGCCGGTTCCCATATCGGCCGCTGCGATCAGCATCGTATAGCCGCCGTCGTCGTTGACTTTGATCGTTGCCGATCCGACATCGAGATTGGAAATACAGGAGCCCTGCATCGCCATCGCAATGCCGACGCTACGCACCTTTCCATTTCCCATATCATGGCACGGATATTTCTCATCCCAGCCGATCATCTCTTTCGCACGCTCCACGCACTGGTCAAGCGCACAGCTGTTTGCCGTTTCGCCATAGTAAGCCGGCATGAACTGTCCCTCACGGACCATGTTCTGCTCCCGGATCCGGATCGGATCGATGCCAAGACGCGCTGCCATCTCACTGACAGCAGATTCTACGGCAAAGATACCCTGCGTCGCACCGTATCCGCGGTAAGCACCGGCTGACATTACGTTGGAATACACAACATCATACGCAAACCGGTAAGCCTCAAGAGATCCATACATCGGAATCGATTTGTGGCCGGAAAGGCCGACCGTTGTCGGTCCATGCTCGCCGTATGCACCCGTGTTGGAAAGTGTATACAGATCGATCGCACGGATTCTTCCGTCCTTCATCGCACCGAGGCGGATCGTTACTTCCATCTCATGGCGCGGTGTGGATGCTGTCTGGGACTCTTCTCTCGTAAAGATCATTTTCGACGGTTTTCCGGTTTTCCAGGTTACAAACGCCGGGAAAATTTCGGCAACCACCGTCTGCTTCGCTCCGAATCCGCCGCCGATTCTCGGCTTGGAAACACGGATCTTCGATTTCGGAATGCCGAGTGCATTGGACAGAATGCGGCGCGCATGGTAAACGATCTGGGTCGAGCTCAGCACATTCAGCCGTCCGTAGGTATCCATAAAGCAGTATGTCCGGAACGTCTCCATCATCGCCTGCTGGGCTGCGCGTACATGATACGTATGCTCTACGACCTCATCGCACTCTGCGAGCACGGCTTCCACATCTCCGTTGTGATCTTCCGCACTTGCACAGAGATTTCTCTGATTGTCCGCACCGACCGGACAGAGCGATTTCCAGCTTTCCTCCGGATGCACCAGCAGTTCATTATCCTTGGACTGATGAAAATCCAGAATGGCCGGAAGCACTTCGTACTCTACTTTCAGGAGCTTCCGCGCACGGTCCACGCATTTTTCATCTTTTCCGGCAATAATCGCCACCGGATCTCCCACGTAGCGCACATGCTGATCGAGAATCAGACGGTCATACGGGCTTGGTTCCGGGTAGGTCTGTCCTGCCATTGTAAAACGCTGTTTCGGCACATCCTCCCAGGTATAAATCGCCTCAATGCCCGGAACACGCTCTGCTGCCGTCTTTTTCACGGATTTTACGATTGCATTGGCATGCGGACTCCGCAGTACCTTGACAATCAGACAATCCTTCGGCGCCAGATCATCTACATAAACCGGCTTTCCGGTTACCAGCGCGAGGGCATCCTTTTTGATCACCGGCTTATTCACACTGCAGAGCTGATCGGTTCTTCCCGACCAGTCCGGTTCATAGATATGATTTTCTCTGCTCATGACGCACCTCCCTGCTGCTTTTTCCAGGCAAGGAAATTCAAAATTCCCCGAAGCTGTCCTTCATATCCGGAACAGCGGCAGAGATTTCCCGCCAGATATTCTTTAATTTCTTCCTCACTCGGATCCGGATTTTCCCGGAACAGCGCAATCGCATTCATAATCATCCCCGGATTGCAGAACCCGCACTGCTCAGCGCCCTGTCCGGCAATAAAGGAACCAAATTCTTCTGCTTCCTCCTGCAGGCCTTCCAGCGTATCCACCTTACATCCATTCGCCCGCGCCGCAAGCACCGAACACGACAGCACCGGTTTTCCCTCCAGAAAAACCGTACACAGCCCGCAGTTCGACGTCTCACAGCCGCGCTTCACACTGTAGCATCCCTGGCTTCTCACAAAATCGATCAGGAGCATGTCTGCATCAATTTCCGCTTCCGTCTTCTTTCCATTTAAGATCATCGAAATCTTCATCACTGCTCCTCCTTCTTCTGAATTTCTTCCATACATCTGCGCAGCAGCACCCGTCCCAGATGATGACGATACTCTGCACTTCCGCGCATATTACTGCCATATGTAAACTGATCAGAAATCTCCGAAGCCGCCGCCTTCAGCTCCTCCGCAGATGCCTTTCCAGCCGCCAGCTTTTCCGCCAGCTCCGCCGGAAGCTCTACACGTGCCGCCTTCGCCGGTCTTGCCCCAAGCACCGCACATCCTTTTCCGTCTTCCACCCGCACCGCACACGTCAGCACCGGGAAATCCGTTCTGGAATTTCGATGACTCTGATAAACTGTAACACCCTCATGCTTCTTCACAATCAGCCTTACCAGCACATCCCTGTCTCTCTTTGAACAGGCAAACTCCGCCAGCGGCATCCGTCCCGCATGAACCAGCTCCACCTCCGTATCCAGCGCCAGAAACAGCGTCAGCACATCCGAAAATCCAAATCTGCCGAAAATACTGCCTCCCACCGTAGCCAGATTCCGGAACTGCACCCCGACAATACTCCGCACACTCTCCCGTGCCGCACCGTCGGTATAAGCATTCAGCCCCTCATTCTCCTCCATCTGCCGCAGCGTCACCATACATCCAATCGAAAACTCCTCCTCGGACTCTTCAATCTGATCCAGTCCCAGCCCGGACAAATCAATCGCCGTCTGCACCTGCCTCTGCCCCATCTTCGTCCAGAGCATCCCGCCCAGGATACAGGCGCTTCTCTTCTGATTCAGCTCATACGCCTCCTCCATCGACCCCACCCGGACATAATCCTTAATCTTAATCATACTTACCCTATATCCTCCATTTTTACTCAATATAGAAGCCCATATATTTGATATTATACCCGACCTGCTCCCCCCTTTCAACTTTTTTCTATTTTTTTCAAAAAAACCCTTGCATTTTCCCTCCACATCCAGTATAATCATTCAATGTCGGAAGTCATTCTGACACAAAACAAAATACATGGACGGATTCCCGAGTGGCCAAAGGGGACAGACTGTAAATCTGCTGCAAATTGCTTCGATGGTTCGAATCCATCTCCGTCCATATGCCGCAGTGGCGGAACTGGCAGACGCCCGGGACTTAAAATCCCGTGGGTAGTGATACCCGTACCGGTTCGATCCCGGTTTGCGGCACGATTAAGAGCTCTGATTCATACGAATCGGAGCTCTTTTTCCATTTCTATTTTTCAATCTCCCGTCCCCACTACCAGCCTCGCCGCCGCCCGTTCGGTCTTGCGTGATGCGGCGGCGAGGCGTCCGTCACTCCTCGCATCTATGCAGTACCACTCCCGATAACGGCAGCAAATCCATCTCCAGTATGCCCGCCGGTGCCTCGATTTCTTTCTCCTCCGAAGAAAATCCCACCGCATCCGTCGCAAACACCTGCGTCAGCTTCGCCACCGAACTCCGGTTAATCCCGGTAAGCCACACCGGAATCTCCACATGCACCCTCTCATTCCGGTTATTAATTATCACAATCACCTGCTCCTCCTGATTAAACCGTCCATAAGAAAGCACATTATAATCATGGCACAAAAACTTTCAGCGATCCCATCGCCAGCACCGGAAATCTCCGATGCACCGCAATCATTTCTTTATAGAATCGGATCAGCTCCTGATCCTCCTGTCCCCAGGGATACGTCCTCCGGTTATCCGGATCCGTAAACCCAACCTGGCCGGCCTCATCCCCATAATACAGCGTCGGCGCCCCCGGCCACGTCATCTGAATCACAACCGCCTCGCGCAGCACCGCCTTATTCGTATTCTCCGCAGCCGCATACGGCCCAACATTCGCCACACGCCCCACACGATGATTCGTTCTCGTGAGGAACCGCGAATGATCATGATTATCCAGCTCATTCATCGCCGTATACAGCGAAGGCGCATAAAACGCCGGCATATGATACGTCATCGCCCCGATAAAACTCTCACTGTTTCCGAGAAGTCCCTGGTTAAACTCATCACTGTGCTTCTCCATACCCGTGAGGAACCAGGAAACCGGCTCCATAAACGCATCATAGTTCATCACCGTATCCCACTCGTCGCCCTGCAGCCAGCTCATCGCATCGCCGTAGTGCTCAGCCAGAATAATTGCCTCCGGATTCGCCTCCTTCACAACGCGCCGGAACTCCTTCCAGAACTTGTGGTTAAACTCCGGGCTGTGTCCTAAGTCAGCGGCCACATCCAGCCGCCAGCCGTCCGCATTAAACGGCGGAGAAACCCACTTCGCGCCGATGCGCATAATATCCTCCATCAGCTTCTCCGAACCCTCGTAGTTCAGCTTCGGCAGCGTATCATGGCCCCACCAGCCGTCATAAAACTCATTGTACGGCCAGTTATGCTCATTATAAAACTTAAAAAACGTGTGATACGGACTGTCCTGCGCCACATACGCGCCCGGCTCATAGCCCTTTCCGGCCTCATAAATCCGCTCGCGGTCCAGCCACTTGTTAAACGAACCACAGTGGTTGAAAACGCCGTCCAGAATCACCTTCATGCCGCGCTTGTGCGCCTCCTCCACCAGGTGGATAAACAGTTCATTGCTCGCCTCCAGGTTCGCCTTGTTCGTCACACGGTCAATATACCGCGTTGCCCGCGTATTGTCCTTGTCGCCCGGCCAGAGCAGATCGCCTTCGTCGGAGACAATCTTTCCGAAATGCGGATCAATATAGTCATAATCCTGAATATCATACTTATGGTTCGACGGCGAAACAAACACCGGATTCAGATAAATGACCTGCACACCGAGATCCTGCAGATAATCCATCTTGTCAATGACGCCCTGCAGATCGCCGCCGTAGAAATTGCGGACATCCATCTGCTCCGGGAAGCGGTTCCAGTCATCCACCTTGTTGACCTGCTCACCGATGTAGCTGTACTCTCCCGTCAGCACATCGTTGGACGGATCTCCGTTGCAGAAGCGGTCCACAAAAATCTGATACATGACAGCGCCCTTCGCCCAGTCCGGCGTATGGAAGCCCGGGATAATGCCGAAAGAGTACATCTCCTGCAGCTCTCTTGTGACACCGAGCTTGTTGTAATAACAGACCACGTGGCCTGCCTGAATCTCAAAAAAACTAGCGGATCGGCTCATTTCCGACCGGAATCTCGATCTCGTAATAATCAAAACCGTTCCGGACCAAACCGACCTGCATCTGTGCACGGGTGGAACCGCTGATGAAATAAACCGCATCTACATTATTTTTCAGGGTACGGAACCGGATCTTCACCGTGTCGCCCGGGTTCGGCTCAAACGGAATCTGATACTGCGGGGATTCATCGCTGTAGAGCGCATGCTTGTTGAACATCGCCCGCATCTGTGACATATACTGCTGCATTCTTGTTTTATCCATGAACTAACGCCTCTGTCTTTCTCAATCATTCATTCCTTATATTTTACCCCACACCGCCATGTAATACAACCTTTTTACTGAACACATGTAACGATTGTGTTTATTGGATTTTTATATAGTAAAAGAGCCAGCGGGGTACGCTGGCTCTTTTGGAGAAGGTATTTCTCTTATGGGGTGTAGCAAAAACTATATAATGTATTGGGGGGTTTTTACAGTTATTATAGTACCATACGTCCCTCGAAAAGTCTGCACAAATCGCGATTTTTTTTCATTTGATTCTTATTCAAAATAACGATGAATTTTTCCGGCGTTTCGGATTTTCTGTTTTAATTTGCACAAACGCCCGTAAAATCACAGAAAAAACCTGCAAAAAACTTTTTTGTTCTCTGCAGGTTTTCTATTGCAAATAAAAAGATATCAGATTTCTCCAGAAACTTCCGGTGCTGTTCCTGTCATCTGTGCTTCCTGCTCAAAAATGGCTTCGAATTCAGCACGGCTCAGCTTCTCTTTTTCCATCAGCTGCTTTGCACACTCATGCAGCACATAGGAATGCTCCAGAATAATCCGTTTCGCCTGATCGTGGCATTTCTCGATCATCTGGCGGACTTCCTCGTCGATGGCTGCGGCTACATTCTCGCTGTAGCTCTTCGTATGGCCCCAGTCGCGGCCGATGAAGACCTCGTCCGAGTCAGAATCGTAAGCGACAAGACCAAGGTTCTCAGACATACCGTACTTCGTAATCATGGAACGCGCGGTAGCCGTCGCCTGTTTGATATCCTGGGATGCGCCCGTTGTGATATCGTCGAAGATCAGCTCCTCTGCCACACGGCCGCCGAGGCATACGGTGATGTACTGCATCATTTTGCCTCTCGTCTGGAACATATCATCGTTCTCCGGCTGCGGCATCGTGTAGCCCGCTGCGCCAGGACCTGTCGGGATAATGGAGATCGTATAGACCGCCTCCATATCCGGCAGCATATGGAACAGGATCGCATGGCCTGTCTCATGGTATGCGGTGATCCGTTTTTCTTTATCCGAAATGACTTTACTGCGCTTCTCCGCACCGATGCCCACTTTGATGAAAGCAGACTTGATATCGGACTGGCGCACAAATCTTCTGCGGTCCTTTGCCGCCATAATCGCTGCCTCGTTCAGCAGGTTCTCCAGCTCTGCGCCGGTGAAGCCTGCGGTCGTCTGCGCGATCTGTTTCAGATCCACATCCTCGGCCAGCGGTTTGTTCTTTGCATGGACTTTCAGGATTTCCTCACGGCCCATGACATCCGGCGGTCCTACAACCACGCGGCGGTCAAAACGGCCCGGACGGAGAATCGCCGGATCCAGGATATCGACACGGTTCGTCGCTGCCATCACGATGATGCCCTCATTGACGCCGAAACCATCCATCTCAACGAGAAGCTGGTTTAAGGTCTGCTCTCTCTCATCGTGGCCGCCGCCCATGCCGGTGCCTCTTCGTCTTGCCACGGCGTCGATCTCATCGATGAAGATGATGCACGGCGCATGTTTTTTTCCTTCCTCAAACAGGTCGCGGACACGGGAAGCGCCGACGCCGACGAACATTTCCACGAAATCCGATCCGGAAATGCTGAAGAACGGCACGCCTGCCTCTCCTGCAACAGCTTTCGCCAGAAGGGTTTTACCGGTTCCAGGAGGGCCCACAAGAAGAACTCCTTTCGGGATTCTCGCACCGACCTGTGTATATTTCTCCGGTGCTTTCAGGAAATCGACCACCTCAACAAGGTCTTCTTTTTCCTCTTTTAAGCCCGCAACATCGCGGAACAGGACTTTTTTGTCTTTGTCGGTGGACATATGGGCGTTGCTTTTTCCAAAATTCATCATTTTGTTTCCGCCGCCTCCACCGCCGCCCATGGAGCGGTTCATCATCGACATGCCGAAAAGAAGGATCATACCGAGCAGCAGGGCCGGCAGGACGGACGTCATGAAAATGCTGTCTCTCTGGACATTCTGCACGGTGTACGTTACATCAGCATCCTCCAGAAGGCTGATAGCTGCGTTTACGTCGGTCACGTTGACCGTATAACTGTCACCGCCCTGCTCCTGTACCACGACGGAGCCGGTCGGCACTTCTTTGTTCTGGACAATCTGCGCGGATGTCACTTTGCCGTCTTTTACGGCGGTTTCAAATTTCTGCTGACTTGGGCTGCTGCCTGCGCTGATTTTTCCGGTGATGTAGAACATGGCAAGCACGATAATCACCATAAACGCCGCGTAGAGTCCAAATCCACTGCGCTGTCTGTTCATATTTTCTTTTTACTCCTCGTCTTCGTGAAACTCCACTACTCCGATGTATGGAAGATTCCGATATTTCTGTGCGTAATCCAGACCGTAGCCTACGACGAACTCGTCCGGGATATTAAAGCAGGTATAATCTACTTTGACATCGCGCACTCTGCGCTCCGGCTTGTCGAGCAGAGTACACAGGTGTACGGATTTCGGATTTCTCTTTTTCAGGATGTCGATCAGATAGTAAAGCGTTCTTCCGGAATCGATGATATCCTCCACGATCAGAACGTCTTTTCCTTCCAGCGGCTGATCCAGGTCTTTTACAATACGGACAACTCCGCTGGACTTGGTGTCATCGCCGTAACTTGATACGGACATAAAGTCAAGGCTTACCGGCACTGTGATGCGTTTTGCCAGCTCGCACATAAAGAATACGCCGCCTTTTAAAACGCAGATCAGGTGCACTTCTTTTCCTGCGTAATCGCGGTTTGATCTGGTCTGCTACTTCTTTAATTCGTCTGTCTACTTCTTCTTCGCTTAATAATACTCTGATTGTCTCTTTCATCTGTTTTCCTCCTTACCAACGCCAATCTGTATCTGCAGAACTGCTTTCGTGTCTTCCCCGACACGGCCGCTCTCTCCTCTGCGATACCCCACGACCCACCAGATCTCCGGTCCGTCGGCGAGCAGCAGAATGGAATCCCGCTCCTCTTTCGGTATCTTGGCATCAATCATATAATCTTTTAGTTCTTTTTCCCGCCTTTTGCGGTTACTCTCAGATAATCTCCGCTTCTTCTCGTGCGGAGGACAAGACCGTCTTTTATTTTATCACAGTCAAAGCATTTCGTATACTTTTTTTCTTCAATTCTTTCGGGAAAAACCGATGTTTTTTTCACAATCGTGACTGGATTTTCTGCAAATGTGAGACTTTTTTCCTCTTCCCACCCGGCCGGAACCGGAATTGGAACTTCTTCGCCGCTTTTCCTTTTCCGTTCTTCTTTTAAATGCACTCCCTGCTTTTCCAGGCGGAGCGTCTCGTATCCGCGCACGGCGGTGATTCCATACGGCAGGCAGACACTTTTTCCGACCTGCTTTTCAAAAAGTTCCCGCACAGATTCCAGATGCTCCCTGGTAAGATCCTTCCGTTTTCCCGCCAGCTGTTCCAGAACGCGCCGGATCACGTAGCGCTGCAGAAGAGGCGCTTCGCTGCTCACCGCATCACGCAGCACAACCGCATTTTTCTCTGCGGATGCATACCGCTCCATCAGCTGATCCGTCTGCTGCTCCAGATATTCCTCCGTTTCCAGCAGGTCCAGCGATGTCTGTGCCATATGCGCGGCGGCACGCGGATTGACCTCTTCGGTCAGATACGGCAGCACATGGTGGCGGATTCCGTTCCTCGTGTAAGCATCCTCTGCATTCGTGCTGTCCTCACACCAGGAACACTTCCGGCTTTCCAGTTCCTGCCGGATCTCTTTTCGTCCGACGCAGAGAAGCGGACGGATCACATTCCCCCGCACGGGGCGTA
>ENA-OQMY01000405-OQMY01000405.1-human-gut-metagenome-genome-assembly--contig:-NODE-405-length-12040-cov-6.870562_pt1 | contig 12040 bp, 9 predicted proteins | sample MGYA00242623_ERZ504868 | MGnify/ENA primary metagenome ERZ504868 (study PRJEB26092, sample SAMD00036386) | human gut metagenome | host: Homo sapiens | study: EMG produced TPA metagenomics assembly of...
AAGCACTCGGAGTTGCGAAGGCCGTCTCCCCTTCTCGCGCTCTTCCCCTCCTGGCCACGCCGCTGTTCGGTGTTGTAGTGGGTGTGAATGTTCTGACAGGGTGCGGGATTCCGGGGGTGTCGAGGAGGAGAGGCTGTGCCGATTTCACAAATAGTTCTGCCTTTTTCAGATCGTTTTTTTTGTTAGTAATTGTAGGCTCCCTCGTAAGCATTGCATCGTTCCTTCCGATGTCCCTGCTCTACACAGGAGCTGCACCGGTCACAAAATTCCTGTTCATAGCAGGTAGAACAGACACACCCTTTACAGGCATCCCGGTCATAAGCCGGCGTGCAGGTAAAAGGAAGAGTATCCTTCGTAGTTTCCGTACTCATAAAGATCACGCTCCTTTTTTCTATATTATAGACCTATCAAAAAAGCGTTTCAATACAAATAATCAGAAAATACAAAGAAATACCTGATAAAAACCTGCCCACGCCAAAGTGTCCCCTCGAAAGGAAAAACCCCAACTCACAGCAGTTCACAACAGCAGAAAAAAAACGTGCCAGCTAATAAGGATGCCACAACGGCCCTATCCTACCGGGAGGAGCTCCACCGTCCGGAAGCTCCGCAAGGAAGCACCAGCCCACTCTCCGTCACAGGAAGCCCGATTTCCTGAGATTCCACATTACCTTTCCAGGGCTTCAGTTCGGTAGCCAGCATATAAGTCAGCACAGCCGGTGCAAGCCCCGTAGTATAGGAATTCACCAGGAAAAACAGCGGATCATCACTGAGGATCTTCGTACAAAGTTTGATCAGCGGATGGATAGCATCCTCGATCTTCCAGATCTCGCCCTTAGGTCCGCGGCCGTAAGAAGGCGGATCCATAATGATCGCATCGTAATGATTACCTCTGCGGATCTCACGCTCTACGAACTTCACGCAGTCATCCACAAGCCAGCGGATCGGCGCACCGGAAAGTCCGGAAGCAGCAGCATTCTCTTTTGCCCAGTTCACCATACCCTTGGAAGCGTCCACGTGAGTAACGGAAGCACCGGCTGCAGCTGCAGCCAGAGTAGCGCCGCCGGTATAGGCAAAAAGATTCAGCACCTTGATCGGGCGTCCTGCATTGCGGATCTTTTCACCGAACCAGTCCCAGTTCACAGCCTGCTCCGGGAAAAGTCCTGTATGCTTGAAGCTGAAAGGCTTCAGATTAAAAGTAAGGTCCTTGTAATGGAGCTCCCACTGATGAGGCAGATCAAAGAACTCCCACTCACCGCCGCCACGGCTGCTTCTGTGATAATGTCCGTTCATATGCTTCCAGCCACGGTTTTTGCGGGGAGTATCCCAGATTACCTGCGGGTCCGGACGAACCAGAAGATAATCCCCCCAGCGCTCCAGCTTTTCTCCTTTTGATGTATCAATAACTTCATATTCTTTCCATCCATCTGCAATCCACATGATGATCAATACCTCTTTCATAATAGTAAATTTATAAGATATATATAGCATTTTTATATAGCATTTCCGGAGATTACTGTACCAGATCTGGCTGACCGGGACATGAATCCATAAAAACGCCATAATAATGTTTTTTTCAGTATAGAGGAAAAATGGATGCTGTGCAAGAGAAGTGCAGGATTTTCCACGAAAGATTTGACAACAGCGCTTTTACATACTAAAATGTACGCAGAGATTTTCTGCCGGGGCAGAGGTTTCCCGTTTCCGTGAAACTGTGGCTGTTTTTTGCGGAAGAGATTTTGCAGAGAATTCCTGACAGACAGAAACCGGTAACAGAAGAAACACAGCAACCGCAGATATGAAACTGTGCACAAAAAGAGGAGAAGCAAACTTATGAAAAAATATTGTGAGATGAGCAGGGAAGAGCTACTCGATTTAAAGAAAGAACTTGACCGTGAGTTCGACGAGATCAAAGCCGAAGGTCTGGCACTGGATATGTCCCGTGGTAAACCTGCACCGGATCAGCTTGATCTTTCCATGAAAATGATGGAAGTACTTGCAGGGGATGCAGATCTGAAATGTGAGACCGGCGTGGACTGCCGTAACTATGGAGTCATCGACGGAATCCCGGAAGCCAAGAGACTTCTCGGTGAGATGTCAGAGGTAGAGCCAGAGAACATCATCATCTATGGTAACTCCAGTCTGAACGTAATGTTCGATACCATTGCACGTTCCTATTCCCACGGAGTAATGGGAAATACACCATGGTGCAAGCTTGACAAGGTGAAATTCCTCTGTCCGGTACCAGGATACGACCGTCATTTCCGTATCACAGAATTTTTCGGCATTGAGATGATCAATATTCCGATGTCTCCGGAAGGCCCGGATATGGACATGGTTGAGAAATATGTCAATGAAGATCCGGCAGTAAAAGGAATCTGGTGTGTTCCGAAATATTCCAATCCGCAGGGCTACACTTATTCCGAAGAAACAGTTAAGCGTTTTGCGCATCTGAAGCCGGCTGCACCGGACTTCCGTATTTACTGGGATAACGCTTACAGCATCCATCATCTCTATGATGACAATCAGGATTTCCTTCTTGAGATTCTTGATGAGTGTGCGAAAGCAGGAAATCCGGACATTGTTTATAAATTTACTTCTACCTCCAAAGTAAGCTTCCCTGGTTCCGGTATCGCAGCAGTTGCTGCATCCAAGGCGAACCTGGATGACTTCCGCAAATACATGACTGTACAGACCATCGGACACGACAAACTGAACCAGCTTCGTCACGTTCGTTTCTTCAAAGATATCAACGGACTGCATGAGCATATGAAGAAACACGCAGACATCCTTCGTCCGAAATTCGAGCTTGTTCTCGCAACACTGGATAAAGAGCTTAACGGACTTGGAATCGGTGAGTGGACCAAACCTCACGGTGGATATTTCATTTCCTTTGATTCTATGGAAGGCTGTGCGAAAGCCATCGTTGCCAAAGCAAAAGAAGCAGGCGTTGTTATGACTGGAGCAGGCGCAACCTATCCATATGGAAAGGACCCGAAAGACAGCAATATCCGTATTGCACCAAGCTACCCAAGCGTTGAGGAGCTTAGCAAGGCAGCAGAGGTATTTGTTCTCTGTGTGAAGCTTGTAAGTGTGGAAAAACTTCTGGAGAAATAAATCGATCACATCAGACTGCCCGGTATTTCAGCATGCGTAATACCGGGCAGTCATAACTATTGGAGAGAGCTCATGGATGAGGAAAAAGAAAAAATGAAAACAGGCAAAAAGTTGGTCATTGCACTGATCATGATCCTGCTGATCCTTACAGCAGGGGCTTATGGATATGGTGTACACTATTTTACAGATCATTTTTTGCCGGGATCTCAGGTGAATGGTTTTAACTGCTCCTATAAAACTGCAGATGAAACAGAAAAGCTTCTTGCAAAGGAAGTGCAGGCATATGTTCTTACTGTTGATACAAGAAACAACGGAAAAGAGAGCATTACCGCAAAAGAAGCCGGACTGGTCTACAAGCCGGATGGCGGAGCCAAAAAGCTGATCAAGAAACAGGACCGGTACAAATGGTTCCTTGCTTTTAATCAGAAGAAAAAATATACACTGGCAACGGATACTGCTTATGAAGATCAGAACAAGCTGACAGAGGCTGTGAAGAATCTGAAATGCATGCAGAAGGACAATATGGAAAAGCCTGCAGACGCATGCATTAAGGATAATGGCGAAACCTACGAGATCCAGCCGGAAAAAGAAGGAACGACCCTGGATACAAAAAAGGTTCAGAAGGTGATCCGTGCAGCTGTTTCCGCAGGAGACAAAACAGTCAGTCTGGAAAAGAAAAACTGCTACAAAAAACCATCGATATATAAAGACGATGAAGCTCTGAAAAAAGATTGTGACCAGATGAACAAGCTTACCAGCTGCGTGATCACCTATGATTTTTCGGACCGGTCGGAACAGCTTGACCGAAATACCATCAAAGACTGGCTGGTCAGGGACGCAAACGGAGATTATATAGTAAATAAAGATCAGGTTGCAGCTTATGTGAACAGCCTGGGATATAAATATGATACCTTTGGCTGCACGAGGACATTTACCACCTACGATGGTCGCCAGAAGACTATCAAGGGCGGTGATTACGGATGGGCTATCGATCAGACCACAGAGACTGAATGGCTTTATAATGCCATTCTTGCAGGAACTACAGAAGTGAGACAGCCGGCGTATGCTTACAGTGGACTTTGCAGAGATACCAATGATATCGGAAATACATATGTAGAGATTGACCTGACCAACCAGAGAATGGTATTCTATAAAGACGGACAGCTTCTGGTAGATACACCGGTAGTTACCGGCTGTGTCCGAAAGGGCCATTCCACACCAACCGGATGCTTTGCACTGGATGCCATGCGTTCACCGGCAGTTTTGAAGGGACCTGGATATGCATCACCGGTTACATACTGGATGCCGTTTTCCGGAGGAGTCGGAATCCATGACGCAAGCTGGCGTTCACAGTATGGCGGGCAGATCTATATCACAAATGGTTCTCATGGCTGTGTAAACACCCCGAAGGATAAGGCGGCAATCATTTATAATAATATTAGTGTAGGAGTACCAATCGTAGTTTATGAATAAGAGATTAAAAGAAATATTAAAAGAATACGAAGAAAGAAAACATAAGATCATCAAGGGAGATGAAAGTATGAATATCGTTGTATTGGCAGGCGGAACCAGTACAGAAAGAGAGATTTCCATCGTAACAGGAACAGGTGTCTGCAAGGCACTTCGTAAAAAAGGCCATAATGCCATTCTTGTAGATATTTTCTGCGGACTGGAGCCGGTGGACTGGGATGAGCCCTTTGGAGATAAAGATTATGAGGTAGATTCTGCGGCAGAGTATATGAGAAGCTTCGATGATGATATCGAAGAGATCAAACGCACAAGAAGAAGCTTTTTCGGACCGAATGTACTGGAATTGTGTCAGGCAGCAGACATTGTATTTATGGGACTTCACGGTTCCAACGGAGAGGATGGAAAGGTTCAGGCAACCTTCGATCTCCTGGGAATCCGTTACACAGGAACCGGATATTTAAGCAGTGCCCTTGCTATGGATAAGGGTCTCACTAAGAAGATCTTTCTCATGGATCAGGTACCGACACCGAAGGGCGTTTCCATGCTGAAAGAAAACTGCACAAGAAACATCCATGATCTTGGTATGGAATTTCCTGTTGTTGTAAAAACATGCTGCGGTGGTTCCAGCGTAGGTGTTTATATTGTAAACAACCAGAAAGAATATGAGGATGCCATTGATGGTGCTTATTCTTATGAAGATGAGGTAGTTGTTGAAGAGTATATCAGGGGCCGTGAGTTTTCCGTTGCAGTTGTAGACGGAAAGGCTTATCCAATCATCGAGATCGCACCGAAGCAGGGCTTTTATGATTATAAGAACAAATATCAGGCAGGCTCCACAGTAGAAACCTGTCCGGCTGAGATCTCACCGGAACTGACTGAGAAGATGCAGCATTATGCGGAAGCTGGCGCAAAGGCTCTCTGCATTGAGGGCTATGCACGTTTTGACTTCATGATGAAAGAAAACGGTGATATGTACTGCCTGGAGGCAAACACACTTCCGGGAATGACACCTACTAGTCTGATCCCGCAGGAAGCAAAGGTCCTGGGAATCGACTATCCGGACCTCTGTGAAGAACTGATCCGCATTTCTTTTAAGAAATACAGCAAATAAAATATCTGACCGTAACTCCTCCTGTTGACAGGAGGAGTTTCTGGCAAAAGAAAGGATTTTATTCATGAAAAATCTTACATTGGAAAATATCACAAAAGTCTGCAATGGTATTTACCACGGCCCGCAGGAAAAACTTCAGGAGGAAGTGACTGCGATCACAACGGACAGCCGTAAGGTGGAAAAAGGAGGTCTTTTTGTACCGGTAGTAGGAGAGCGTGTGGATGCTCACCGTTTTATCCCGCAGGTAATGGAAGCAGGTGCACTCGCGACCTTATCCGAGAGAACTCTTGAAGGGGCGGATCATCCGTATATCCAGGTAGGCTCTTCCCTTCAGGCAGTAAAAGACATTGCGGAGTTTTATCTGGAGCAGCTTGATATTCCGGTTGTGGGAATCACAGGAAGCGTTGGAAAGACCAGCACAAAAGAGGTGATCGCCTCTGTGCTGAAGGAAAAATACCGTACACTGAAAACCCAGGGAAATTTCAACAATGAGCTGGGACTTCCACTGACAGTATTCCGCCTTCGTGATGAAGATGAGATCGCAGTTCTGGAAATGGGAATCAGTGATTTCGGTGAGATGACCCGTCTTGCAAAGATCGCAAAACCGGACACCTGCGTGATCACAAACATCGGAACCTGCCATCTGGAAAACCTTGGGGACAGAGACGGCGTCCTGAAGGCAAAAACAGAGATCTTTCAGTATGTGAAGAGAAATATCGTACTTAACGGTGATGATGATAAGCTTTCTACAGTAAAGGAATACAACGGCATGCAGCCAGTATTTTTCGGAAACGGAGAAAATGCTTCTGTTACCTGTGAAAATGTGGAAAGCCGTGGCCTGAAGGGAATGAGCTGTGACATCTGTCTGAAGGGAAAAATGGCAGAGAACGGAGAGTCTCAGACATTTCATGTAGATATTCCAATGCCAGGACGTCATATGGTATCCAATGCATTGGCAGCAGCAGCTGTGGGCAGACTTTACGGACTGAATGCAGAGCAGATCAAAAATGGCATCGAAAGCCTGGAACCGGTCAGCGGAAGATTCAATATGATCGAGACCGATAAATTCATGATCGTAGATGACTGCTACAACGCAAATCCCATGTCCATGAAGGCTTCCCTGGATGTTCTTCAGGACGGACTTGGAAGAAAGGTTGCCATTCTTGGCGATATGGGTGAGCTTGGAACGGATGAAGCTGCACTTCATGAAGGTGTAGGCGTTCATGCAGGTCAGTGCAGGATCGATGCATGCATCTGCGTAGGACCACTTGCAGCCCATATCGCGGAAAAAGCATCTCAGACCAATCCGGACCTGACAGTCATCCGGGAAAAAGATCTGGAAAGCCTTCTTAAGAACCTGAACACATATGTGAAACCTGGAGATACCATCCTCGTAAAGGCTTCTCACTTCATGAAATTTGAAAATGTAGTCAAAGCACTGCAGGAAATGTAAAAAGACCGAAAACAGGGGCAGCATTTGACGAACGAAAATTCTTTCCAGTTAAGTTATATAGAAGTATAATATTCCTAAGGCGATGAGCAGTGCGGCTATAGAACAAAAGCACGCTCAGGCACTGTGCGGCAGTGAAAAAGGGAGGGCTTATGCTGGAGATGATCATGAAGCTGAACATCCCGCTTTACGTCATGACATCCATGGGATGTATCGGCGGTCTGGGGATGCTGGCAACAAACCTTACCTACCGAAGAATGATCCGAAATACGCAGCGATTACAGAATCTCAAAGAAAAATGGCTGAACCTGTGGAAGTCAAGGGACAGGCTCTGGCATCGGATGAACCGATTTGTATGGTATCCGTCACTGTTTTGTACATTTCTTCTGGGACTGTCTGTTTTTCTCAACAGCAGACTGGGATACAGGGAAGGATTGTCTATGCTTTATCTTTATATAGGGGCGGCAGTGCCGGTAGTACTGCTTCTTCTTCGTCAGGCATTGGACTTTTCTTATAAGGAAGAGCTTGTGATGGCTACTCTTGCAGATTATGTGGAACAGGTCCGTACCTGGGTGGAGGAAGTACCGGTCGCAGAAAAGCCGGATCCTGTTCTGCAGGAAGAAATCGTAGATAAGATCACCAGAAGTATCCGTCAGACGGCTGCTACCGGAAGTCACTTCAGCAAGATGCTTTCTCCGGAGGAGGAAGAAATCATGCGGGAGATCATACGGGAGTTTATGAATGCAGAGTAAAAACATATCCCGGTATATTTGAGAAAATACAGAAATGTACACAAAGATATTCCGGAATAAGGGAACCGGATGACAAAAAAACTCTCCGGCAGATACGATTCTCTGTATCCGCCGGAGAGTTTTTTTATGTATGCAGTTGTGTAAGATAAGGAATTTATCAGCTATACCTTATCACCCCATGGAGATCGGGCCGCCACGGAGCTTGCCGGCTGTGGTGATCCTCTTGATCGCAACCATGTAAGCTGCCATACGGAGCGTTACGTTTTTCTCCTGGCTGAGAGCATAAACTTCATTAAAAGCAGTAAGCGTGATCTTCTGAAATATACCTCCCAGATTGGGGATTTCTGAAAAAAGAGAACGCAGGATAAGCATTCGTGGCTTTCCTGCGTCCTTTTATATGTTACTCAGTCTTCCTCGATCACCTGGATCTCCAGGTAGTCGAATTCAATATGTTCAATGAAATTATCCTGATAAAAGCGGGCCTTATCATGCTTTTTGAAATCCCGCACTGTGGCATCCAGCCAGATAGGATTTCCCAGATCCATCTGATAACAGATTTCCTCAAGTCCGTGAAAGATCTTGTGGGTTCTGGTATCATCGCTGTCATCACAGACAATGGTGTCCTGAAGCATGCGATTGTCTTTCCATATTTTTCCCCATAAACGAAACATAAACAGTACCTCCGTATTGAAACTGCCACAGCCGGCAGAATATGAATATCCGTCCGATATGGTCTTCAGTATAGCGGATTTTGCAGGGAAAGTAAAGCACAGGGCAATAACGCTTGTACGCAAAACAATGCACCAGGTGTGTTCACTTTTATTGACTAATGTGTAAAAATCCTCTATAATAAACGAAATTATGAAAAAAAGAATCATTACAGATTGGAGGAAACGAAATGAAACTTTACGATACCGGCGTTTATTTTCAGAACGGACAGGAAATCATTCCCGAGAACCAGGCTGATCTGCCTGTAGCGAAAGAAGAGGCTGCTAAGAATACCATCGCATATTCTATTCTCAAGGCTCATAATAAATCCGATAACATGGAGAAACTTCAGATCAAATTCGATAAACTGACTTCCCATGATATCACATTTGTGGGAATCATCCAGACTGCAAGAGCTTCAGGACTTGAGAAGTTCCCGGTACCATATGTACTGACCAACTGCCATAACTCCCTCTGTGCAGTAGGCGGAACCATCAATGAAGATGACCACATGTTTGGTCTCACCTGTGCCAAAAAGTACGGCGGAGTTTATGTACCGCCTCATCAGGCAGTTATCCATCAGTTTGCAAGAGAAATGCTTGCAGGCGGCGGAAAGATGATCCTCGGCTCCGACAGTCATACAAGATACGGAGCACTTGGAACCATGGCTATGGGAGAGGGCGGACCGGAGCTTGTAAAACAGCTTCTCTGCCAGACATACGATATTAATATGCCAGGAGTAGTTGCTATTTATCTGAAAGGTGCTCCACGGCCGGGTGTAGGACCGCAGGATGTTGCGCTTGCCATCATCGGCGAGGTTTTTGCCAACGGCTATGTGAAGAATAAGGTTATGGAGTTCGTTGGACCAGGCGTTGCCAGCTTAAGCGCAGATTTCCGTATCGGTGTTGATGTTATGACAACAGAAACCACCTGTCTTTCCTCCATCTGGCAGACAGATGCGAAGATCGAGGAATTCTATGCGATCCACGGAAGACCGGAGGATTACAAAGAACTGAAACCGGGCAACGTTGCATACTATGACGGCTGTGTAGAGATCGACCTCAGTGAGATCAAACCAATGATCGCAATGCCGTTCCACCCAAGTAACACTTACACCATCGATGAGCTGAAGGCAAACCTTGACGATATCCTTGCAGATGTGGAGAAGAGAGCACAGGTAAGCCTTGACGGAAAGATTCCGTTCACATTGAGAGACAAGGTAGTTGATGGCAAGCTTTATGTTGAGCAGGGAATCATCGCCGGCTGTGCAGGTGGCGGATTCGAGAATATCTGCGCTGCAGCAGATATCCTCAAGGGCAAAAATATCGGCCATGATGCTTTCACCTTAAGTGTATACCCGGCAAGTACTCCAATCTACATGGAACTGGCTAAGAATGGTGTTCTTGCAGAACTGATCGGAACAGGCGCAGTTGTGAAAACTGCATTCTGCGGACCGTGCTTCGGCGCCGGAGATACACCTGCAAACAATGCATTCAGTATCCGTCATACAACCAGAAACTTCCCGAACCGTGAAGGATCCAAGATCCAGAACGGTCAGATCTCTTCGGTTGCACTTATGGATGCACGTTCCATTGCAGCTACAGCAGCAAACAAGGGATTCCTGACCTCAGCAGAGGAGTTTGACGGAAGCTATTCCGAGCATAAATACTACTTCGATAAGTCTATCTACGAGAACCGTGTATTTGACAGCAAGGGCGTGGCAGATCCAAGCGTAGAGATCCAGTTTGGACCGAATATCAAAGACTGGCCGGAGATGGCTGCACTTGCAGACAACCTGATCCTGAAGGTTGTTTCCGAGATCCACGATCCGGTTACTACCACTGACGAGCTGATCCCGTCCGGTGAGACATCCTCCTACCGTTCCAATCCGCTTGGACTTGCAGAGTTCACACTGTCCAGAAAGGATCCGGCTTATGTTGGCCGTGCAAAAGAGATCCAGGCAGCACAGAAGGCGATCCAGGCAGGTAACTGCCCGGCAGAGGCTGTTCCGGAACTGAAACCGGTTATTAAAACCATCAACAAGACTTATCCGGATGTAGATAAGACCAACCTTGGCGTAGGAAGTACCATCTTTGCAGTGAAACCGGGCGATGGCTCTGCCAGAGAGCAGGCTGCATCCTGCCAGAAGGTACTTGGCGGCTGGGCAAACATTGCCAATGAGTATGCAACCAAGAGGTATCGTTCCAATCTGATCAACTGGGGTATGCTTCCATTCCTGATCCCGTCCGGAGATCTTCCGTTCAAGAACGGTGATTATCTGTTCTTCCCGGGAATCCGCAAGGCGGTTGAGGAAAAAGCAGACGTGATCAAGGGATATACTGTTGAAGGTGACGCTCTGAAGGAGTTCGATGTAACTCTGGGTGAGCTGACAGATGATGAGAGAGAGATCATCCTTAAGGGTTGTCTGATCAATTATAATCGTAAATAGATGCAGGGATTGAACACATATAGAGCGTGAAGGTGATGGAAGTGTGTTCATGAATATGCTGCAGAGCGGAATATAGTAATTTAAGAATTTCCGTGTTGTTTTGCAGACTGGTGACCGTTTTGATCGAGGTCGCCGGTCTGCTTTTTTACTTTTAGAGGTGTGGTTGTGGGGAGTTTTTAGGGTTGTGGATACTTATGACGATGCGGACGCGTGAGGTGTCCTGTGGGGAGCAGAGGCTGTCGTTTCGCCTGGTCATACTAAGCGTCTGAGGCAACCTGTGAAAAGTCCGGCCCATAACTCGCCATGTACGCTGATGCGTACCTGGCTCAGACAGATGGGCCTTATTCTGCGGCCTGTATCCGCAGAATACCTTTCCACAGGTCACCTCAGCCGCCAAGTATGACCAAAGGCTCACTCCGAAGCCCCTGCTCCCCACAGGACACCTCACGCTGACATTCCCAGAGACAAACCCCAGCCCCGGTAAAAATATCAAGAAAAGCTCAATAAATGATGACCGTCTCAACACTCTTCGTTATTTAATTTTTCTTCTTCTTCGTTCTTTCGAATAAAGTTTACCTCAATCCCCTGCAAACATTGCAAAGTACAAACATTGCAATGTTTGCAGGGCCAATACAGTCATACAGAAACTTTTCTAACTAACTTTCCATGTTCGAAAGTCAGGGCGGGAAGGACGGGCGGGGCGGGTGACTCTGCAGGAGTCGTAGTACTTCTTAGGCCGCGGGGAAGCTGCGTTGCTGGAAAAATCCCAGCTGTTTGAGCGTCAGCGAGTTCTGGGATTTTTTCAGCGGTTTTAGCAGAATCCCTGCAGCCTTAGAAGCACTAGACCTCCGAAGCCTCACCCGCCCCGCCCGTCCTTCCCGACCGTCCGTTCGCAACATACCATCCCGTTCTTCATAACTTCACAACAGCATAAATTAACAGAAAACAATAAAAAACACAAACGAATTATAAAATATAAACACATA
>ENA-OQMY01000406-OQMY01000406.1-human-gut-metagenome-genome-assembly--contig:-NODE-406-length-12011-cov-4.399950_pt1 | contig 12011 bp, 14 predicted proteins | sample MGYA00242623_ERZ504868 | MGnify/ENA primary metagenome ERZ504868 (study PRJEB26092, sample SAMD00036386) | human gut metagenome | host: Homo sapiens | study: EMG produced TPA metagenomics assembly of...
GAGCAGGGGCTGTATGGATGGAAAGTGACAGACTGTAAAATCTGTTTTGAATATGGATTGTATTATAGTCCTGTAAGTACCCCCGCAGACTTTCGGCTGCTTTCCCCTATCGTATTGGAGCAGGCTTTAAAAAAAGCAGGGACAGAACTATTAGAGCCATATCTCCAATTTGAAATTTATGCACCGCAGGAATATCTCTCACGGGCGTATCATGATGCCCCAAGGTATTGTGCAGATATTGTAAGTACCCAGATAAAGAATGACGAGGTCATTCTGAAAGGAGAAATCCCTGCCAGATGTATTCAAGAATACAGGAACGATTTAACTTATTTCACAAATGGGCAGGGAGTCTGCTTGACAGAGTTAAAAGGATACCAGCCAGCTACTGGTAAACTTATTTGCCAACCCCGCCGCCCGAATAGCCGTATAGATAAGGTTCGGCATATGTTCCACAAGTTAGCCTAACAGCTTGCGAAAGTCGTATAAAATGAGAAAGGAGAATGTAACTTCATGTTTTCTAAAAATTCAAAGGCATATTCTGTCTATCTGCTGTTCCGATTTGTCTATTCCCTGGCGGCTTCTATGGCCACAGTGCTTTCCATCGTGTACCACCTGGAGTGGTGCAGCTGGATGCTTTCCAGCTTGTCCTGGTAGGGACGGTTCTGGAGACCTCCTGCTTTCTGTTCGAGATACCCACCGGTGTGGTGGCGGATTTGTATAGCCGTCGGCGCTCGGTGCTGATTGGAATGTTCCTCTACGGCCTGGGCTTTCTGATGGAGGGTGCGCTACCGTGGTTCGCGCCGGTTCTGCTGGCCCAGGTTGTCTGGGGTTGCGGTGATACCTTCATCACCGGCGCTCTGGAGGCGTGGATTGCCTCGGAGGAAGAGGACAAACCCATAGACAAGGTGTTCCTGCGGGGCAGTCAAATGGGGCAAATCGGCGGCGTTCTGGGCGTGGTGCTGGGCACACTGCTGGGAAACATAAACCTGCAAATGCCTGTCATCTTGGGGGGCAGTTTGTGCTTGTTGTTGGGGCTGGTGATGGTTCGCATCATGCCAGAAACCAACTTCTCCCCTGCTATTGAGGAACGGCAGGGCTTGCTTAAAGACTTTGTCTGCCTGTTCAAGCTCAACCTGGGCTTTGTGAAAGGCGCACCTGTGTTGCTGGCGCTCTTAGCAATCACACTATGCGGGGGACTTGCCAGTGAAGGCTTTGACCGGCTCTCCACCGCTCATTTTCTGGATGACACGGTAATACCCGTTATCGGGCCGCTGAACAGCGTCACTTGGTTCGGTGTTATCAGTCTTATCGGCAGCGGCTTAGGTATTCTGGCTTCTCAGTTGCTCATCGCCCGCATGGAGAAAAAAGGGACTGTCAGCCGAACCAGTGTGGTCATGTCCACCAGCGCCGGGTATATCCTGTGCCTGGTTCTCTTCGCGGTGGGGCGGAGCTTTTGGTTCATGTTGTTGGTGTTCCTGCTGGCGGGGCTTATGCGCACCATCAAGGAGCCTGTGCTGGCCGCCTGGATGAACGACCATGTGGAGGAGAAAATGCGCGCCACAGTCTTTTCTACCAGTGGACAACTGGACTCTTTCGGGCAGATCATCGGCGGGCCTATTGTGGGGCTGGTAGCCCAGCAGGTGTCCATACCCTGGGGGCTGGTCTGTACCGCTTTCCTGCTGTTGCCCGCGCTGTTCTTAGTGCCGGTGGCGGGAAAGAAGCGGGATTGATATGGCATAGTTAAGTTTACTGACGAGCGGGAGATTACTTCCGCTCGTCTTCATTTAGTAGCGCAAAATTTGAGGACTCTTTATTTCCTTATTCGGTATAGCGGAGGCGGCTGTCAATTCGACATAATTTTCTTGTGATACTTTACCGTACATGAGCATTTGTTTCGTATTTGAAAGAACAAACTCACCAAATAAAAAAACGATATTCGGGTGGGTTATTTTGTTATACCCTAAATTACCCTCTGAATTTGTTTTTAAATTTGGAGGGATTTTTTTATGTCCTTTTTTCGGGCAGTTATCTATCTGCTCATACGAAGCAAAATTTATCAATACATAGCATATCAGAGAACGGCAGGAAACCAGTTAAAAAAACTTTCTGCCAGTGCAACGGTACTTCTCACCTTGAAAGTAGAAGTACAATCTCCATACAATAGAATTACTATTTCCTATAACCGTAAAGGTCACAGAGCCTTTGCGGTTTTTCTTTTGTCGATTTTTGTTGGAAAGTGCCGTAGGGCTGTTTCTGATATGCGGTGTCGTTCTCCGCCTCTCCATCTGGATTTTTTACATTTCAAAAATTCAGATGGGAGGTATTTATGGTGAAATATGCACCAAGAAAGGTATATATCAGAGAAAGTGGCGGCTATGTGGAATTATCCTACACGGAGTTCTGCCGTTGCAGGGAATCCGACCAGACCTATATGGACAAGCTGTTTATCCCCATTCAAGGCTGTCTGCTTGAAGTCGTGAGGGAGCAATACACAGACTTCTACCGTGACAAGGAACGGTGGCGTTATCTGCAAAAATTAGATACAAAGAATAGACTGCTATCTCTCGACGGATTTACGGACAGCGAGGGGAATCCTCTGGACTTTATCACTGATGAAGCGGTGGACATTGCAGAAACCGTTGTCAATGCGGTCATGGTGGACAGGCTGAAAGCCGCCCTGCCTTTGCTGTCGGATAGTGAACAGGAGCTGATACAGGCAATCTTTTTTGACGGACTTTCCGAGCGTGAAGTCGGGGCGAGGTTAGGCATAACCCAGAGCGTTGTAAACAAACGCAAAGCCAGAATCCTAAGAAAACTAAGAAAGATAATAGAAAATTAAAATTTAAGGCGTTCAGCCCCCTTGTTTTTTCCTTTGGGAAGATGAGGGGGCTTTTCTCTGCCCTCTCAATCAATTCTGATTGGAGGAAGTAAGAATGGCATACAACCACGGACGGGAGGACAGGAAATGGCGTATCTGGAAAGAAGCGGAGGAAAAGCTGCTGCGTGAGTGCGGCGTTGATGAAGCGACCATTGAGCAGATACGCATGGCGGACAGGGCAGACTTCAATTCCAACAGGCGGTTTTACCGATGGACGAATGACGTTGCGGAATATCTTGAGGACATGGCAGGCAGGGAGCGGCAGGCGGAAGTGGGTACGGTTGCGGAGTTACTGGAAGAGATTGAGAGCGAAAATCTCTATCAAGTATTAGTCACGGTGGACGGGCGTACCTTGAAAATCGTCCTGCTGAAAATGCAGGGGTATTCCACAAAGGAGATTGCCCCGCTTGTGCATTTGACGACTGGTGCCATCTATGCGAGGTTAGACCATCTGCGGAAGAAGCTGCGGAAAATTTTATAGCTTCTAAAACAGCCTGCCATCCTGCGGGCTACTGGGTGAGGGATGGAAATCCCCTCACTCATTTTTTGCAGGAGGACAACAGGATGGCATACAGGGTTAAGGCATACACGCTTCGGGAGGAATCCACGGAAAGCGGCACAAGGTATTTTATCAGCTTTAAGGACGGGCAGGGCAAATCCCACGAGTTGGAAGTGTCGGAACAGTTCTTTATGGAGTTTCGGCAGATGGAGCGCAGGAACAGGAATCTTTTCTAATGGGACGAGCGGCACAGGGAGTTTAACGAGGTATGGGACGAAACCCTTTACAGACGGGCGTTGCGTGTGCCTAAGAGCCTTGATGAACGCATGGTTGAGGAAGAACGGAATGAAACGCTCTATAAGGCGGTTGGGAGCCTTCCAGAGATACAAAGGCGGCGTTTCCTGCTCTACTACGAGTATGAGTTCAATTTTTACCAAATCGCCGCTATGGAGCATTGCACCGCTTCGGCAATACAGAAATCTGTTGCGATTGCAAAGGAGAAAGTAAAGGCGGAAATTGAAGAAATATCTCCAACCGTGACCGACACCGCCCGAAAAAGAAATCTGTTTTTTATTTGTGTGGGATTGGCGGCATTACATACTCTCACTTTTTTTCCGTGGGAGTAAATCTATTTTTAAGGAGGTCAACGCCTATGTGCAACGAAAACAAAGACACCGCCCGAAAGGAGGAAAGCCATGCAGAAGTTACAGACAGTCAACGCCGAAACGCTCCTTTATGAACCGCTTGAGAAACCATCCTTTGTGGTGGACAGCCTTATCCCGACAGGCTTATCGCTGTTCTGCGGCTCACAGAAGATAGGCAAAAGCTGGCTCATGCTGAAGCTATGCTTATGCGTGTCGCAGGGAATCCCTTTATGGGATATGCCGACAATGGAGGGCGATGTGCTTTACCTCTGCCTTGAGGACACGTTCTGCCGCATACAGGACAGGTTATTTCGTTTGACGGACGAAGCAAGCGGGCGGCTCCACTTTGCCGTGGCAAGCTGCAAGCTGTCAGACGGTCTTATCGTGCAGCTTGAAGATTATCTGAAAGATTACCCAGACAGCAGGCTCATTGTCATTGATACCTTGCAGAAAGTCCGTACAGCTTCAAAAGACAATGCCTATGCAAGCGACTATGGGGACATCTCCCTCATCAAAGACTTTGCCGACAGGCACTCTCTGGCGGTCATTGTCGTACACCACATCCGAAAGCAGAATGACAGCGACGTGTTCAACAAGGTGTCTGGGACGACAGGATTAACGGGGAGTGCGGACGCTACCTTTGTTCTGGAAAAGGAGAAACGTGCGTCTGACACCGCCAAGCTGTATGTGACGGGCAGGGACACGCCTTATCAGGAATACACGCTGCGTTTCCGTGATTGCCGTTGGGAGCTTGTGGAGCGGAAAACGCAGGAGCAGCTTGCGAAAGAAACGATACCAGATGTCCTTTTTCGGTTGGTGGATTTTATGAGGGATAAGGAAGAATGGATAGGCACGGCAACGGAACTGTTAGCCGCTATGGGGGAAACGGAAACCATACCCACGGTGATTACGAAATGGCTGAATGAATACCGCACCACATTTTTAAGCGAGAACCGTATCTGCTACCAGTACAGCCGCAGGAAAGACGGCAGGCGGATTGCCCTTGCAAGGAGGGCGGGTGACAGCGGTGATGGTGGTGACAGCGATATTAGGATACCCCCCTGTTACTGTCATTGACGCTTAAAGCCATGTAAAGCTGGCGGCTCTGCCCTGCGGGTGACAGCAGTGACGGTGGTGACAGTGATTTTAGGATACCCTGCCGCTGTCATCCCTACGGGAGAACACCCCGTAAACGCAAAATGCAGGCGTGAGATTTACTCGCCCTTTTCGGTCGTGTAAAACCACCCCTGCGGTCAGAAAATCATTCCGATTTTTCCGACTGCGTTTACAGGGTGTAACACACTACACTTTGCCCTGCAAAGTCGTGTGCCAGACGTTCCCTCTGGACTCCCTTAAGGCAGGGCTGTGCCCTGCTATCCTACGCCTTACGGCTTCGGATAAAAGAATGGCGGCATGACGGTGACGGCTCTTGCGAGGGGGGTATCCCAAAAACACCGTCATCATCGACATGACCGTCATGCAGGGGGTGAGGGTGACAGTTGCGGCAGTCGGCAGGGGGTATCCCAAAACTGCTGTCACCACCGTCACCGCTGTCACCCCAAAGGACGGTCACCCGCCGAAAGAAAGGAGGAATCCGCCTATGCCTTATGCAATCCTGCGTTTCCAGAAACGAAAAGCGGGCGGCGTTGCGGCTTGTGAACGCCACAACGAGCGGAAGAAAGAAGCCTACAAAAGCAACCCAGATATAGATATGGAACGCTCTAAAAACAATTACCATCTCATAGCACCACCAAAGTACACCTACAAGAAAGAGATTAACCGCATGGTAGCCGAAGCGGGGTGCAGGACAAGGAAAGACAGCGTGATGATGGTGGAAACGCTCATCACAGCTTCACCAGAATTTATGAACCAGTTACCGCCCGAAGAACAAAAAGCGTATTTCCAGACGGCTCTTGACTTCATTTCGGAGCGTGTTGGAAAGCAGAATATCCTCTCCGCTGTCGTCCATATGGACGAGAGAACGCCCCATATGCACCTCTGCTTTGTGCCGATTACGCCAGACAATAAGCTGTCAGCGAAAGCTATCTTAGGCAACCAGAAATCATTATCCGAGTGGCAGACCGCCTACCATGAGCGGATGTCCTCACGGTGGAATCAGCTTGAACGGGGGCAGTCCTCAATGGAAACCAAGCGGAAACACGTCCCCACATGGCTCTATAAATTAGGCGGCAGGCTTGATAAACAGTATGAAGAAATCGTGTCTGCCCTATCCGACATCAACGCCTTTAACGCAGGGAAGAAAAGGGATAAAGCGTTAGATTTACTCTCTGCATGGCTGCCAGACGTGGAGAAATTCTCTAAGGAAATCGGGAAACAGCAGGCGTATATCGACAGTTTGAAAGAGAGAATTGGGCAGGAATCAGACTATGCGGGGCGTATGCGTGATGAAAAGTACGAGCAGGAACTAAAGGTGCAGAAAGCGAATCAGAAGATATTTGAATTGCAGAGAACCAACGAGCAGATGGGGCGGCTGCTGTCAAAAATACCGCCCGAAGTGTTGGAAGAATTGCAGAAAAATCATAGAAGCAGAGCGAAAGAAAGGTAGATATGTGAATGAAGAAACAGGATTTTAAGGTGTTAAAGACCAAAGACTTGTACCCGTTCCCCGACAATCCGTTTCATGTGGCAGAAGATGAAACACTGTCAGAGTTAGCGGAAAGCATCAAGGAATTTGGCATTGTCACGCCGATAATCACACGCCCGAAAGAGGACGGGGACGGTTATGAAGTGATTGCAGGACAGCGGCGTGTCCGTGCTTCTGAACTTGCAGGGATAAATACCGTGCCTGCGTTTGTCCTGCCCTTAGACCGTGACCGAGCCATCATCACCCTTGTAGACAGCAATTTGCAGCGTGAGAATATCCTGCCATCGGAGCGGGCGTTTGCTTACAAGATGAAATCCGAAGCCATGAAGCGGCAGGGTTTCCGCACAGACTTAACCTCGTCACAAGTTGTGACGAAGTTGCGGACGGACGACAAGGTGGCACAGGGCTTCGGCGTGGGCAGGATGACCGTGCAGCGTTTTATCCGCCTGACGGAACTGATACCGCCGATTTTGCAGATGGTGGACGAGGGGAAAATCGCCCTCACGCCTGCGGTGGAACTGTCCTTCTTGAAGAAAGACGAGCAGGAAAACCTCTTTGCCACGATGGAGAGCGAAGAAGCAACGCCCTCACTCTCACAGGCACAGCGGATGAAACAGTTAAGCCAGAGCGGGCGGCTTGACATGGATACGATATTTGCGATTATGACGGAGGAAAAGGGCAACCAGAAAGAAACCTTGAAAATCAACACAAGCAAGCTGAAAAAATACTTTCCGAAGAACACAACGCCGAAGCAGATGGAGGAAACCATCATCAAACTTTTGGAGCGTGAGTTGCAGAGGAAACGCAACCGTGACAGCCGCTAATCTTCTTTTTTCGGGAAGTAAATACAGAGAGTTGAGGTATGGAGAATGAGAGAAATCCAGTATGAAATCGTAAAGGAAATCGCAGTATTGTCTACGGGCGACAGTGGCTACACAAAGGAAATCAATCTCATTTCATGGAATGGGAAAGAGCCGAAGTATGACATCCGCAGCTTTTCCCCGAACCGTGAAAAGTGCGGCAAGGGAATCACGCTGAACGCTGATGAAGCGGCGGCACTCCTTAAAGCATTACAGAAAGAATTAAACAGCGAGGATTAATGGTATCTGATTGGCAGGGCGGGGACATTTCCAAACTCTTCCCTGCCCTGTCTGGAAAGGAAGATTTAAGTATGGGCGAGGATAAGAAAGCAGATAAAAAGAGAAAGCGTATCGTGCCGAAAGCACCAGTGCAGATGATAATCAGCCGTGAATATGTCGGCACACAGACAGTCACAGAAGCATTTATCCCGATTATCTCCGAGGATATTCGGAAGAAGATTGCCGAGGGCGACACCTTCGACAATGAGGGGCTGTCCGCTTAGAATGTACGCAATGGGACATGAAAACAGATAGGACAGATACGGAGGTTTTACAGTATGGCAGGAATAAGAACGGAGAATAAGGTTTACGAAGTCGGCATGTACTGCCGCTTGTCAAAGGACGATGGCACGGATAACGAGAGTGCGAGCATTGCGACACAGAAATCCATCCTTACGGATTATGTAAAAAACGCAGGGATGGCACTTAGCAAAAACGTATGTGGACGACGGTTACTCTGGCACAAATTTTGTTGAGGTAAGATAACGATACCTTTTTTGCAGAGGGTGTTATCTTACCTCTTTTTGATGTATGTTAGATAGCATAACTCTTTACGTCGGCTCCTATCTGTCTGAAATAGGAGATACTTTCGGTAGGCTTGTCACCTGTATCAACTCTGCCGACAAAGCTATAAAAGATTTCGATTTTGCGGGTGTTCGTTTCCTTATCCAGTTCGTGAATAAGAATACGGTCAATAAATTCATGGACGTTTTCGTAGGTCAGTTCTTCAATCGCTGTGTATCTGCGTACCAGTGCGACAAACCTTTTTACGTCCGCGCTGCGCTCGGTGGCGTTGTCGATTTCCTGTGACAGCTCCGCAATCCTCCGGGTCAGCGTCTTTTTTTCTTCATCATAGCCGGAAGTCAGAAAAGCAAATTGTTCATCTGAAAGTTTCCCTAAAGCGTTGTCCTCGTAGAGCTTGCGGAATAAGATGTTCAGCTCGTTAATACGGTTCTGCGCCTTGTCAAGCTCTTTCCGCTGCTGTGTCAGCGTCTTTTGTACTGCCTTTGCGCTGCACTCGTTGGCTGTTTCGATAAACTCCTGTTCATGCTCTTTCACATAAGACGTTACTCGCTGCAAGTCTGCAAGGACAAGTTCTTTCAATACGCTTTTGCGGATATAATGCGTAGTGCAGAGCATATCATTTCTTGCCCGGTTGCGGTAGTTGCCGCAAGTGTAGGCGTGTTTCCGTTCAAGCGTCCCGGCTCCGCGTACTGCATACATTTTGTAGCCGCAGTCCCCGCAAAAGAGCAGCCCGGAAAACAGGTCAATTTCATCAACCTTTGTCGGGCGTTGCCGGGTGGCAATCCGCTTCTGTGCAAGTTCAAAGGTTTCTTCATCAATCAAAGGTTCGTGAGTGTTGGGGAAGAAATACCTTTTTTCCTCCGGGTTCTTTTTCGTCTTTTTCGACTTATAAGATACCTTGTAGGTTTTCCCGGTTATGGTATGCCCTAAATATTCTTTCCTTGTCAGAATGTCGTACAGCGTCTTATCCGGCCAGTTGTACCATGCGTTGAGCTGTGGGCGGGGGTGGCGTTTGCTCCCTGTCCTGCGGTAGCGCAGTTCCCCGACGGTCAGTATTTCATTGTCCCGCAGCCAGTTCTGGATTTCACACATACGGTCGCCCCGTACATACATTGCAAAAATCTGTTTTACGACGTGCGCCGTTTCCGGGTCGGGTATCAGATGATTGCGGTTATCCGGGTCGATAAGGTAGCCGTAAGGAGCTTCGCCGTTGACGCGCTCGCCTTTCTGCGCCTTTGCCTGTTTGACAGCCCGGATTTTCTTTGAGGTGTCGCGGGCGTAAAACTCGTTGAACCAGTTCCGCAGAGGGGTAAACTCGTTATCTTCCCTTGCTGTGTCTACACCGTCGTTAATGGCAATGTAGCGCACTTCATATTCGGGAAAGACAATCTCTATCAGCTCCCCGGTTTTCAGATAATTACGTCCCAGACGGGAAAGGTCTTTTGTTATGACGGTCGCCACGTTCCCGGCTTCAACCTCATGCAGCATGGCTTGAAGCCCCTCACGCTCAAAGCTCACGCCGGAAAATCCGTCGTCTACGAAAAAGCGCGTGTTGAAAAAGTGGTGTTCGTCAGCATACTTTTGTAAAATCAGTTTTTGGTTCTGTATGCTCTCGCTTTCCCCGGCCTGCATATCTTCCTGGCTCAATCTGCAATATAAAGCGGTAATCTTGTCTGTCTGTAACATTTTGTCCTCCTTTCCGACGACAGACAAGCATGGTATTTGTACTGTCTATATTATACCACATACCGCTGCCTGTGTCATGTATAAAATGTGAAGAAACGCCCTATTTTCGGGCGTTTGCGGGGTTCAGCTCCATGTCTTTGCGAATGAGCGTTTTTTATCTTTTTATCCAGTGTGTCCGTCGCGTGTTCACTTGCGGACGAACATACAAGGTAAGTAACTTTTCCGATTTTATGCTCCGTTGTGGTAACGGGCGTTCGGTTTTGCGTCAAAGAAAATCCCCCTTTCTTTCGCAAACATATAATATAGTCTATGAATAGCAGCAAGTCCACTATTCAATAAAACAAAGGCTTTAATCGGACGGTTATTAGCATAACCTCATGGGAATTTCACCCCGGCATGGTTCTCATGCCGCCCTACCCATTGCCTGCGACGCTCTTAACGCTCGGACTGTGGCTGTAAGGAAGTATCATTGTATATTCTGCGTGTCGTCGCCCGCAAGCCGCTACACTTGCTTTCCGGCGCGGTGTTGGTCGCTCGGCTGTCCGGGCGGGGATAACCTCACCCGGATAGCGTCATGGCGCACCCGCCGTATGGCTCGGCGCAAAAGGAACGTATCCGATTTGCCCTATGCTGCGCCGCCGTTATCTTGCGCCGCTTTCTTTGTCAAGGTTCAGAATGGCTTTGCTGCCGCGTCAGCAGCGGAACGGAAAAGGGGGAGAGAGAAAGCGTCCCGCCGCCGCTGCGGTTTATTCCTCTGCCTTAAAGGTGAGGACAGCCATCATCAGTTTTGCTTGCAGCCGTTCCCGAATGTCGTGGTCTACGCCAAAATAGACGTTCCCGCGCTCGTCGTACAGCTTCCGCATGGAGAGGCGGGCTATGTAGCCGCTGAAATGCTGCAAGACAATCTTCATGGCGTCCGGGTCGCCCTTTGTCGCTGCCACAATGACAGGATAAGGAACAAGGGCATTTTCCGGGTAGCCGGGTTCGTTACCATTCGTCCCATTCATCAGCATTTTCCTCCAGATATTTTCTTAATTTCTCAAAAGAGCTTGTCCGCCTGTACTGTATCGTGCTTCTCGACGTGTTGAACAGCTCCGCAATCTCGGTATCGTTCATTCCCTCGAAGTAATACAGCAATATGGCTTTGCGCTTTTCTTCCGGCAAAGTACGGATTGCTTCAAGAAGCAGCTTTGGCGTGATTTTCTTCCCGGCTTTCTCAAAGACGGTTTCGGCGGCTTCACGTTTGAAATATTCATCAAACGTATGAAGCTGCCGCGCTTCGTCTAAGGTCATGTCGGAAAAGGTCACTTCCTTTGCCTTGTGTCTGCGAAGTTCTCTATGGGTGTCGCAAGCTTCATTGTGCAATACCGTATTACAAAACTTCTGAAAAGCACACTGTTTGTAAAACTCCCTGCTATTAGGTTCCACATTCTCACCTCCTTTCTCGTTGGAAAGTTGGTGGTGCTTCCCCCTTTTCGCGGGGCAATACGGCGTTTTTCAAAAACGCCGAAGATTTTTTGAAATTTCTTCAAAAATTTTTTGAACGTACAAAATGCGCCCGTCCGAAAAGCCCGGACGGGCGCATAGGCATTGTAAGCAGTATCCAGATGATTAGACAGTTCATATATATAAGCGTAGTTTCCCCCGGTGGTGGGCGGGCTTTTTTTGATAAGTCAATAACTGTCGGATTTTGTCGATATGCTTTTTGCTTCATGGCGGCTACCTCCTTTAGCCGCCGATTTCAACAGTGATACCGCGTCATTTCATTAGAAGATAAAAAGAAACGGCGGCTTTGATTTTTCAAAGCTGCTGCGGAAATCAAAGAACGACAAGCAACAGTTCTGATTTTGCTCCAATATGGTTATTAGGGGCACAAATTAAAATCAAAAAAGAGCCGATAACAGCAGTTTATGTGCGCAAGCTGGATTTCTTTTTTACCGAGCTGTACAACGTTGTGGACAATATTCCGCAGACGATCGTGCTCATTCTGTTTTCCTACATTATGCGGCCCAGCGTGGGGACGCTGATCTTCGCC
>ENA-OQMY01000410-OQMY01000410.1-human-gut-metagenome-genome-assembly--contig:-NODE-410-length-11980-cov-2.524509_pt1 | contig 11980 bp, 9 predicted proteins | sample MGYA00242623_ERZ504868 | MGnify/ENA primary metagenome ERZ504868 (study PRJEB26092, sample SAMD00036386) | human gut metagenome | host: Homo sapiens | study: EMG produced TPA metagenomics assembly of...
GTAAAAACTTAAGAGTCTCTTATCACACCTATGCCGGTGAAGTAAAGGCAGTCCGCGGTGTACAGGTTTTCTCTCGAGAAAGGTCAGGCGCTCGCAATTGTGGGCGAATCCGGCTGCGGAAAATCTGTAACGGCGAAATCCATCATGGGCCTCATCAAGGCCCCGCAGGGTGAGATTAAAGAGAACAGTGAAATTCTCTATCATGGAGAGAATATTCTGAAATACAACAAAAAACAGTGGCAGCATTACAAAGGCGGCGAGTGTGCAATCATTTTCCAGGATGCGCTGGCTTCCTTAAATCCGACGATGCGTGTCGGAAAACAGATTATGGAAAATCTGATGGGCCATAAAAACATGACAAAACAGGAAGCGGCAAAGGAGGCTGTCGAGATGCTGCGCATGGTCGGCATCCCGGAGCCGGAAAAACGTGTCAGACAGTATCCGCACGAATTTTCCGGCGGTATGCGTCAGCGTGTTATGATCGCGATTGCATTTGCCTGTGATCCGAAAATTCTGATCTGTGACGAGCCGACGACCGCGCTCGATGTGACAATTCAGGGACAGATTCTCGATATTATCAAAAATCTGCAAAAGAAAAATCAGACGTCCGTCATCATGATCACACATGATCTCGGTGTTGTGGCAAATATCGCACAGAAGATTGCTGTTATGTATTCCGGTATTATCGTGGAAAGCGGAACGTGTGAGGATATTTTCTATCGTCCGCGTCACCCGTATACCTGGGCGCTGATCCGTTCCGTACCGCGTCTGGATCTGAAAAACAAGCAGGAACTCGCGACAATTCCGGGAACTCCGCCGGATCTTTTAAACCCGCCGGTCGGATGTCCGTTCTGCACGCGGTGCAGCTACTGTATGCCGATCTGTAAGGAAGAGATGCCGGAGGCAACGGAATTCGGCGGCGAGCATAAGGCTGCCTGCTGGCTCCATCACCCGATGGCACCAAAAGTAGAAATGCCAGATCTGGAAGGAGGAGAACTGTAATGGAAAATAACGAAAAAGAAGTGCTTTTTTCCGTTTCCCATCTGAAAAAATATTTTCAGGTCGGAAACCATGCGACCTTAAAGGCCGTGGATGATGTCTCCTTCGAAATTTACAAGGGTGAGACACTTGGAATGGTTGGCGAGTCCGGATGTGGAAAGACAACGTGCGGCCGTACCTGCATCGGCCTGTATGACAAGACCGACGGACAGGTGCTCTACAAGGGAACCGATGTCCATGCATTAAACGGAAAAGAGCGGTTTGCCTTCAAAAAACAGGTGCAGATGGTCTTCCAGGATCCGTATGGATCGCTCGACCCGCGTATGACCGTTGCCGACATCATCGGCGAGGGCATCGACATTCACCATCTGGCAAAGAATAAGAAAGAGCGCCAGGAGATGATCTACAAATATCTGGAGCTGGTCGGACTGAACCGCGAGCATGCGAACCGTTTTGTGCACGAGTTTTCCGGCGGACAGCGCCAGCGAATCGGTATCGCGCGTGCGCTTGCCGTGCAGCCGGAATTCATCGTTCTCGATGAGCCGATCTCCGCACTCGACGTTTCGATTCAGGCGCAGATCGTCAACCTGCTTGTGGACTTACAGAAGAAGATGGGTCTGACCTATCTTTTCGTTGCGCATGATCTGTCGATGGTTAAACATATTTCCGACCGTGTGGCGGTTCTGTATCTGGGAACGCTCGTCGAGCTGACGACATCCGAGGAGCTGTACGCCAACCCGCGCCACCCGTACACACAGGCACTGCTCTCCGCGATTCCGATTCCGGACCCGAAAGTAGAGGCAGAGCGCGACCGCAAAAAAATCCGCCTCGAAGGCGAGGTGCCGAGCCCGATCAACACGAAGCCGGGCTGCAAATTCCAGGGAAGATGCAAGTACGCAAAAGACATCTGCCGACAGCAGATGCCGGAATTAAAAGACGTGGGCAACAATCACTTTGTGGCATGTCATTTCTGCGATGCGTTAGAAGAAAATAAGGAATTATAAAACATGGAAAAGATAAAGAACATCTGCCGTGATCTCGGCAAAGCATTTACAATCGGCCTGCTCTCCGGCGGCGCTGCGGCAGCTGTGCTGCTGCTGGGAGGATTCCTCTTTGGGGGATTCACGTTCCGCGCTGCCCTTGAGGCGGCGAAAGACGGCCTGCTGCTGATCGCGGCCCTCGGCATGTTCGTGATCGCCGGAATGCTGATGGTAAAAGGCAAAAACCCGGAGAAATTCACGCAGAAGGAAAAATGGCGCGTCCACTTTGCCGTGCTCGGATATAAGAGTGTGTTCGCAGTTCTCTGCGTTTCCTGGGTGCTGTGGGCGGCAGCGGCGGATTATCTTTTGTATCGGATGTGAAAATAGTTTCTATAAATAAAAGAGAATTTTGCAGACTGTAAAAATGAGGTCCGGCAAAATTCTCTTTTTCGTTTAGTCGTTATTCGTCTTCGAGACGGGAGATAACCATCTCCATGGATTTCTGATATTCTTCATCCGAAGAATTGTAGAACAGCATCAGATCGAGGCAGCTGCTCATTTTCTTCAGTGCTTCCGGGATGGAGTAGTCGATCGTTTTCACATATTCATCCCAGTGCTCCAGCTTCCACGTATCGCGCACGGAGTTGCGGTCGATCATGCGCTGGTGGCAGATCTCCGGTTTTGTGACAACCCAGATCACAACAAGCTTTGCCCCATGGTCAGCGAGCTTTTTGGAGAAGTTTTTCAGGAACTTCTCATCATGCACTTCGCGTGTGAATGGTGCGTTGATCAGCACAATATCGTCATACTCGAGTGCTTCCAGTCCGAAATTGACCGTTACTTCATATTCATAATCGCGGATATTCTCCTCGAAGAAATCAGAACTGCGGTTGATTTCCTGTCCGCCCGCTTTGAAAACGCGGTTCGACAGCGGAATGACTGTGTCCTTGTCGAGATAAACAACGTGTTTCAGCTCCTTGGCGAGCTGTTTTGAAATGTATGTCTTTCCGCACGCCGGCGGCGAGGTTACGAGGATCATCTTTTTCATCGTTTGTATGTCTTCCTTTCCAGTTGAATCAAAAAAAATCACTCCTAGCATTATAGAAAATTTGGGAAAAAATTGCAAGAGAAAAGACGGTTGTGCCAGAGAAAAAAATTGTCTTATAATAAAATAAGATTTTTATGCCATCACGGAGAAAATAAATGGAGGAAAGACAATGAGCAGAGCAAATACACGAGTTGTGAAAATCGGCGACCGGGTCATCGGAGGCGGAAATCCGATTCTGATCCAGTCCATGACGAATACCAAAACAGAAGATGTGGAGGCAACCGTAAAGCAGATCCAGGCGCTCACGGAAGCCGGATGTGACATTATCCGATGCGCCGTCCCGACCATGGAGGCAGCCAGGGCGCTGTCCGAGATCAAAAAGCAGATCTCGATTCCGCTTGTAGCAGATATTCATTTTGACTATCGATTGGCGATCGCCGCGATCGAAAACGGAGCCGATAAAATCCGCATCAACCCGGGCAACATCGGCAGCCGCGACCGGATCCAGGCGGTTGTAGATGCAGCAAAAGAACGCCAGATTCCGATCCGCGTCGGCGTCAACAGCGGTTCACTCGAAAAAGAGCTGGTGGAAAAATACAACGGCGTAACGGCAGAGGGCCTGGTGGAGAGCGCGCTCGACAAAGTGCGGATCATTGAGGAGATGGGCTATGACAATCTCGTCATCAGTATCAAATCGTCTGATGTGATGATGTGTGCAAAAGCGCATGAGCTGATCACGAACCAGACGGATCATCCGCTTCATGTCGGCATTACGGAGGCAGGAACGCTGTATTCCGGCAACATCAAATCGGCAGTGGGGCTCGGTATTATTTTATATCAGGGCATCGGAGATACGATCCGTGTTTCCCTGACCGGCGATCCGCTCGAGGAAATCAAATCCGCAAAACGGATCTTAAAGACCCTGGGACTTCGAAAAGGCGGCATTGAGGTCGTATCGTGTCCGACCTGCGGACGGACCCCAGATTGACCTGATCGGACTGGCAAACCAGGTGGAAACACTGGTGCAGGGCTACGATCTTGATATCAAGGTTGCCGTCATGGGCTGCGTGGTCAACGGACCGGGCGAGGCAAAAGAGGCGGATCTTGGTGTTGCAGGCGGAAAAAGGCGTCGGCATTTTAATTAAAAAAACGGTGAAAATCGTGAAAAAAAGTACCGGAGTAGCGAGCTGCTGTCCGTCTTAAAGGACGAGCTGGATCACTGGGGCAAGTAAAAAACGAAGCAGGAATAGGAATGGAAAAACAGTTTCAGGAAGTATTTCCGGATTTAGAGAATCGAAGGGGGTCATGGCAGAGCTTCTCGATACCGTGAGGTTTCGCGGGTATCGATCAATAGAAAAAAGATCTGCTGCGGATCTATGTGGTCAGCCATCAGTGGATTCACAAAAAATATATTTATCAGCTGGAGCGCCAGATCGAGGAGCAGCTCTTTTCCAACGTGCCGCTGCGCGTGAAGATTATTGAGCGGTTCTATCTGTCGCGCCAGTATACGCCGGAAAACTTTCTGGAGGTGTACCGTCCGAGTATCCTGCTCGAGCTGAAAAACCACAGTGTCTTTCTGAATCATCTGTTTTCGACTGCCGAGATTACCTTCCCGGAGACGAACAAAATGCACCTGGTGCTCGTGGATTCCGTTGTGGCAAAGGAGCGCGAGGAGGAGCTGGTCCACATTCTCGAGAAAATCTTCTGTGAGCGGTGCGGCTTCGACCTGATCGTGGAAACCGAGATGAGAAAGCCGGAGGGCGAGAGCCGCGCCATGAGAAATTCCGAGCTCCGCATCCGGGAGGAAGTGCGCCACGTTCTGGCGCATACCCATTACGGTGAGATGCTCGGCGAAAAAGAGCAGAACCGGATGGAAGAGCAGGCGGAAGCAGCAGGCGAACAGCCAAAAGCAGCCGCAGCAGCCAAGGGCGGCGAGGCGAAAAAGAAAAAGCAGCAGACGGCGGAAGGGGAAAAGGTTTTTCCGGCGGCGGACGCGGTTCCTTCAAGAAAGGCAAGGGCAGTTTCAGCCGGAATGCGGACAATCAGCCGCGCAAATCCTCCAATCCGGATGTGCTGTACGGAAGAGATTTCGAGGATGAGAGCGTGGAGATTCTGAAAATCGGCGATGAGATCGGTGATGTTGTCATCCGAGGAAGAGTCCAGAGTGTGGATATGCGCGAGATCCGGAATGAGCGTACGATTTTCATGTTCACGATCACCGACTTTACGGATACCATCGGCGTCAAGATTTTCGTCCAGAACGCGGAAGTGCCGGAATTAAAGGATGCGATCAAAAAAGGCGCATTCATTAAAGTAAAAGGAAAAACGACCGTCGATGCGTTCGACCACGATCTGACGGTTATGTCTGTCTGGGGCATCAAAAAGATCACCGATTTCCGTACCGGCCGTCAGGATACGAGTCCGGTGAAGCGTGTGGAGCTGCACTGCCATACAAAGATGAGCGATATGGACGGTGTCACCGATGCTGCCCGTCTGGTACAGCGTGCCTACGAGTGGGGCCATCCGGCGATCGCGATCACCGATCACGGCGTGGTGCAGTCCTTCCCGGAGGCAAACCATGCGATCGAGGCGATCGACGGCGCTTACCGGAAAAAATACCAGGCAGAGCACCCGGATGCGACAAAAGATGAGCTGAAAAAAGTTTCGGCTCCGTTCAAGGTCATCTACGGCATGGAGGCTTATCTCGTCGACGACTTGAAAGATATCGTTGTCAACAGCAAAGGACAGGACATCCACGGAAGCTACGTTGTTTTCGATATCGAGACGACGGGATTTTCCCCGGTGTCAACAAAATCATTGAGATCGGTGCCGTCCGTGTGGAAAACGGAGCGATTGTCGATAAGTTTTCCACCTTCGTCAACCCGAAAGTCCCGATCCGTTCCGGATTGAGAACCTGACCGGCATCAACGACAACATGGTTCTTGACGCGCCGGACATCGAAACGGTGCTGCCGAAATTCCTGGAGTTCAGTGAGGGAGCCGTTATGGTTGCCCACAATGCTTCGTTCGATATGAGCTTTATCGAGCACAACTGCGTCCTGCAGGGGATCGAGCGGGAATTTACAACGGCGGACACCGTCGCCATGGCGCGTTTCCTGCTGCCGGGCCTGAACCGTTTCAAGCTGGATACCGTTGCGAAGGCGGTCGGCGTATCGTTGGAAAACCATCACCGTGCGGTGGACGATGCCGGCTGTACGGCGGAAATTTTCGTGAAATTCGTAAAAATGCTGGAGGAGCGCAATATTCTGACTCTGGATGACCTGAATGCGCAGGGAAAAGTATCGGAGGAGGCTGTGCGCAAGCTTCCATCGTACCATGCGATCATTCTGGCAAAGAACGAGACGGGACGTGTCAATCTGTACCGCCTCGTGTCGGAATCCCACCTGAAATACTACAACCGCCGGCCGAAGCTGCCAAAGAGCGTCTACCTGAAATATCAGGACGGTCTGATGATCGGATCTGCCTGCGAGGCGGGCGAACTCTACCAGGCAATCCTGCGCGGTGAACCGGATGCGGCGATTGCGCGTCTCGTGGACTTCTACGATTATCTGGAAATCCAGCCGATCGGCAACAACGCGTTCATGATCAAAAAAGAGGACGTTTCTGCCGTAGAGAGCGAGGAGGATTTAAAGGAGATCAACAGGCGCATTGTTAAACTCGGCGAGCAGTTCCATAAGCCTGTTGTGGCAACGTGCGACGTCCACTTCATGGATCCGCAGGACGAGATCTACCGCCGCATCATCATGACCGGAAAAGGTTTTGACGACGCGGATGAGCAGGCACCGCTGTTCCTGCGCACTACCGAGGAGATGCTTGAAGAGTTTTCGTATCTCGGAAGTGAGAAAGCGGAGGAGGTCGTCATCACCAATCCGCGCAAAATCTCCGACCTTGTCGAGAAAATCTCCCCGATCCGTGCCGGAAAATTTCCGCCGGTCATCGAGGATTCCGACAAGACACTGCGGAGAATCTGTTACGACCGCGCGCATGAAATCTACGGCGAGGAGCTGCCGGAGATCGTTTCCGCGCGCCTCGAACGGGAGCTGAACTCCATTATTTCCAACGGATATGCCGTTATGTACATCATCGCACAGAAACTAGTGTGGAAGTCGAACGAGGACGGCTACCTCGTAGGATCGCGTGGTTCCGTCGGTTCCTCGTTCGTTGCGACGATGGCGGGAATCACGGAGGTAAACCCGTTGAGCCCGCATTACTACTGCGAGTCGTGTCATTACAGCGAGTTCGATTCGCCGCGCGTCAAAGAGTATGTCGGCCGCGCCGGATGCGATATGCCGGACGCCGTCTGCCCGAACTGCGGCAAGCCGCTGAAAAAAGCGGGATTTGATATCCCGTTCGAGACGTTCCTTGGATTCAAGGGAAATAAAGAGCCGGATATCGACCTGAACTTCTCCGGTGATTACCAGAGTAAGGCGCACAAATACACAGAGGTTATTTTCGGCGCCGGTCAGACGTTCCGTGCGGGAACCATCGGTACGCTGGCGGATAAAACAGCGTTCGGTTACGTGAAGAACTATTACGAAGAGCGCGGCCAGCACAAACGGAACTGCGAGATCGACCGGATCGTGGAAGGATGCACCGGCATCCGCCGTACCACCGGCCAGCACCCGGGCGGTATCATCGTTCTGCCGTTCGGTGAGGATATCAACTCCTTCACCCCGGTGCAGCATCCGGCGAACGATATGACAACCGACATCATTACGACCCATTTCGATTACCACTCCATTGATGCCAACCTCTTAAAGCTCGACATTCTCGGACACGATGATCCGACCATGATCCGTATGCTCGAGGATATCACGCACCTTGATGCGCAGACGATTCCGCTCGATAACCCGGAGGTCATGTCGCTGTTCAAGAGCACCGAGGCGCTCGGCATCAAGCCGGAGGACATCGGCGGCTGCCCGCTTGGATGTCTTGGCGTGCCGGAGTTCGGTACCGATTTCGTTATCCAGATGCTTCTGGACACGAAGCCGCAGTCGTTCTCTGACCTGATCCGTATCTCCGGTCTGTCGCACGGAACCGACGTATGGCTCGGCAATGCGCAGACATTGATCGAGGAGGGCAAGGCGACGATTTCCACCGCCATCTGTACCCGGGACGATATCATGATCTACCTGATCGACAAGGGACTCGAAAGTGAGCTTTCCTTTACGATCATGGAGAGTGTGCGAAAAGGAAAGGGCTTAAAGCCGGAGTGGGAAGAGGAGATGAAGGCACATGACGTGCCGGACTGGTACATCTGGTCATGTAAAAAGATCAAGTACATGTTCCCGAAAGCCCACGCGGCGGCGTACGTCATGATGGCGTACCGCATCGCTTACTATAAAATTTTCTATCCGCTGGCGTACTATGCGGCGTACTTCTCCATTCGTGCGTCCGCATTTTCCTACGAGCTCATGTGCATGGGACGCGACCGGCTGGAATATTATATGAAAGATTACGAAAAACGGAAAGACACGCTGACTCAGAAGGAGCAGGCAACCGTCAAGGATATGAAGATTGTCCAGGAAATGTACGCCCGCGGCTTCGATTTCGTGCCGGTGGACCTCTATAAGGCACAGGCGCACCGCTTCCAGGTCTACGATGACAAACATCTGATGCCGGCGCTCGACTCGATCGAGGGTCTGGGCGACAAGGCGGCCGACGCCGTTGTCCTTGCGGCACGAAACGGAAAATTCCTCTCGAAAGATGATTTCCGCGACCGCACCAAGGTCAGCAAGACGATTATCGACTTTATGGCGGACCTCGGTGTCTTCGGAGATCTGCCCGAAAGCAACCAGTTTTTCGCTGTTCGACTATTAAAAGGAGCGTCCCCTTTCCGTTGCAATCCCGTGCGTCTTGGGGTATAATCAGACGTTGTGGAAAAGAACGAAAACGATTTAGATAAAATAAGGTGAAAAACATTGAGAAGAAGATTGGAACAACTGCTGAACGGCAGATTTGAATATGAGGTTCCCCATCTGCTGCTGTCCGAGACGGAGGTGGCCCTGACGCTGGACGAGGGGCAGAATTTCCGCGGAGAGCTGAATATCGGAGCGGAAGACGGGAGAAGAGTAAAAGGAATTGTGACCACAGATCATCAGAGAATCGTTCTGGCGAAAAATCAGTTCCAGGGAACGGCGAGTACGATTGAGTACGGCGTGGATACCAGCGGATTAAAAGCAGGCGATGAAATCTGTGGAAACATCACCGTCAGCAGCAATCTGGAGGAACGCTGCGTGCGGGTACACGTCTCGATTGCAGGAAAGACAATGAACATTTCCGGACAGGAGATTCATTCCCTGGCAGATTTTGTGCATCTGGCAAGCCATGATTTCGGCGCAGCGTACCGCTTCTTTGTTAAAAAAAGAGTTTGCACGTCTTCTTCAGAAAGAGGCACCGGAGCAGATGGCACTTTATCAGGGACTGTCCCACAAGCCGGTGACATTTCAGCACCTGGAGGAATTTCTGGTTGCCCTCGGTCAGAAAGAGCCGGTGATGCTTTCGGCGGAACAGCCGGAGAAAACTGTGCTTACCGTGGACCAGCCGCGCAAGGAAACACTGTATCTGTATAAAATACCTGGGGCTACGTCCGCATGGAAATCGAGGTGCAGGGAGACTTTCTGGAAGTGGAAAAGAAAGTCGTCACTTCAGAAGATTTCATCGGAAGCGTCTACGGTGTGGAATACATTATCCATCAGGAGAAAATCGGAAACGGCCGCCATTACGGCAGAATTACGGTGCGTCAGGGAAAACAGGAGCTTCGCTTTGAACTGGAAGTGACAAACAGCGAAAAACATGTGACCAGCAGGAAAAATACGGAGCGCGACCGTCAGATAACTGCCATCGCGCGCGGCTATCTCGATCTGGCAGTCCATAAACGCGACTACCGTACCTGGTATCAGGACACCTGGGAGGCCATCGAGCAGTTCGAAAAAGCCGGCGGAGACATGGCGTGGGTGACGCTGGGAAAAGCATGGCTGTACGAGAGCCATGAGGAAACCGGAAAAGCAAGAGAAACGCTTTCTTACGTAAAAGAGCATCAGGAACTGCTGGACACCGCGGAGAAAAAAGGAGCGTACCTGTATCTGGCATGGAAGCTGAAAATGGAAGTGGGCCATACCGGGCTGGTATCACGCCTTGGAACACTGATGCGGCAGGAGAGTGCAAGCTATTTTCTGTTAAAGCTTGCCATTGATGCCGACGATTCCTGGCAGCAGTCGCTGACCCGTCAGCTCTACGCGATGGAACTTTGCTATGAGTGCGGGTGCAAGAGCCCGCTTCTGTATCTGGATGCGGCACAGCTCTATCTCCGCCAGGAGGGACAGCTCCGCCGGATTTCGCCGTTCACCGTTCAGGTGCTGAAATTTGCGCAGAAAGAAGGCATTTTAAGCGGGGAACTGTTAAAACGGGCCGCTTATCTTACAGAGACGATGAAAACGTTCGATGAGAATGTCTATCAGATTCTGACTGCGGGCTATGAGCGTTTTCCATCCGATGAAGTGCTCGAAGCCATCTGCAAACTGGTGATGAAGGGCCGCCCGGTGCGGAAGGAATATTTCCCGTGGTATGCAAAAGCCGTGGAGCGGAACATCCGCATCACGCGCCTGTACGAGTACTATATCGAAACGATGGATGCGTCGTTCGACGAGGTCCTTCCGCAGGTCATCCGGATGTATTTCTCCTACAGCAACACACTGGCAGGCCAGAAGAAAGCGCTGATCTACGCCAACGTGATTAAAAACCGCGAAAAAGACCGCCATACATTCCAGAGCTACCGCCCGGCGATGGAGGTTTTCACGGCAAGACAGATCCAGAAAGGCCGCATGAACCGCGAATACGCCGCACTGTACCGGACTTTTCTGAAAAAACCGGAAGATCCCGACAGCGCAAAAGCGATCGCAAATGTGCTGTTTACCCATCATGTAACGTGTGAAAATCCGAAAATCACGCGTGTGATCGTCTGCCATCCGGCGATGGCAGGCGAAACGTCCTATCCGATGACGGAACGGGGTGCTTATATCCGTCTGTACGGCAAAAAAGCGCGGATTCTTCTCGAAGATGAGCAGCGCAGAAGATATGCGGTGACAGAAACCTGCCGCGTAGAGCCATTATTTACGGATGAAGAGCTTGCCTGTGCCTGCGGCGGTTTTGCCATTGAAAATCCGGGTCTGCTGCTGCACCTGTGCGGGGAGCAGGAAGAGGAGATGCAGCTTACCGCAGAAAATCTTGCCTGGTATCAGCAGGCAGCGCGCACGAGCGCATTTTCCAGTGCTTACCGGAAAACAGTGCGTCAGAAACTGCTGGAATACTATCTTGCCCATCCGGATGAGCGTGAGACTGAGGCGGCTGTTGCAGAGCTGGAGGACAGCGCTTACGCAAAGGTGGACCGTATTTCTACGATCGAGCTTCTGGTACGCTACGGCTGTTACAGCCGCGCCTTTGCCCTGACGGATCGGTACGGCTACGAAAAGATCCCGGTGTCGTGTCTCTTCCGTCTGGCGCATGCGATGATTCTGGAAAAAGAGTTTACAGAGGACGAGGAGCTTCTCTATCTGGCATCCTACGTGGTAAAACAGGGCATCTACGATGAAATTGTATTGTGCTATCTGAGAGATTATTTCACCGGTTCTATTGAGGATATGTGCAGTTTATGGGATAAAATCCGCGGCTTCCAGATGGAAAGCGACAAGCTGGAGGAGCGCATTCTGACCTGGTCCGTCTTTGTGCGCAGCCACCCGAAGTGGGAGCAGGAAATGCTGGAGAGCTACATCCGCCAGAGCGGAAAAGAGCACGTCATTCTGGCATACCTGACGTATCTTGCGATCGGCTATTTTATGGACGGAAAACCGCTTTCGGATCAGATGTTTGACTACTTGGACCGAGCCTGGAAACAGGGCTGGGAGCTGGACGAGATCTGCCGTCTTGCAATGCTG
>ENA-OQMY01000411-OQMY01000411.1-human-gut-metagenome-genome-assembly--contig:-NODE-411-length-11963-cov-3.636364_pt1 | contig 11963 bp, 14 predicted proteins | sample MGYA00242623_ERZ504868 | MGnify/ENA primary metagenome ERZ504868 (study PRJEB26092, sample SAMD00036386) | human gut metagenome | host: Homo sapiens | study: EMG produced TPA metagenomics assembly of...
CGCCACGATGATCATCGAGGTCATCTACAACTTCCTGCTGCCCGAGATTGAAGACGCGCGTGAGCATATCAGCTACTACGAGGAGCTCATCCAGCCGGATAAGGTCGTTGAGTAAAACGCGTAGTGGGACAAAAATTTCAGTCAATTTTGTCCCACCAACACCGCTGATACGACCTAACCTCGAGCTTCTTCGAGCATCTGCTTCGCGTGGGCCAAGCTTGCCTCGGACTGATCGCCGCTCAGCATGCGGGCGATCTCTGCGGTGCGAGCATCCCCGGCACCTCATCCAGATGCGTCTGGGGAACGTCGCCCGGTTCCTTGCTGACGACATAATGCTTGTCAGCCATGACGGCGACCTGCGCCAAGTGGGTTACGACAATCACCTGATGCGTAGCGGCGAGATCTGCCAGCACGCCCGCGAGCGCACGCGCCGTGGAGCCACCGACACCGGCATCGACCTCGTCAAACACCAGCGTATCGACACCGTCCGCGTTACCGAGGACAACCTTACTTGCCAACATGACGCGGCTGAGCTCGCCGCCCGACGCAATGCGGCGCAGGGGACGTGGAGTCAAACCGGCACCGCTGCGGTATAGCAGCTCGTAGCTCGAAGGACCAACGGGCGTCCACTCAGCACGGGGAAGATCACGCGACTCCCAGACGAGCTCGGCGCCGCCCATCTCCAGGCGAGCCATCTGGCGGCAAACCTCGTGGCAGAAGCGCGGGGCCGCCACATTGCGAGCGCGCTTAAGTGCCTTGGCAGCGGCAAACAACTCGTGCTCGGCGCTCCCGAGTGCCTCACGCGCCTTTCTGATCTGTTCATCGCCATCATCGACCAGGGACAGCAGCTCTTGCGAGCGATCGCGCATGGCAAAAACATCGTCCATGGTAGGACCCCACTGACGCAGCAGGCCCTTGAGGTCGGAATACCGCTCACGCATGCGAGCGAGCTCGCGCGGATCGAAGGCGACGCCATCGCGATAGGCACGAAGTTCGTTCGCGCAATCCTCAAGGGAGATACAGGCATCCGAAAGCAAATCGGCAATGTCGCCAAGTTTGCGATCGACGGAAGCCATACGGGAAAGTTCTGCCACGGCGCTGTTCACGGCATCGAGCGCTCCCCCTTCAGAGGCAAGCGATGCATGGGCATCATTAGCTGTGGCAACCAGCACCTCGGCATGTTCGGAGCGCGGCAGCAGTTCCTCGAGTTCCTCATACTCGCCCGGTTTGGGGTCGATCTCGCCGATACGCTCGAGCGCAAAGCGCGCTTCCTCGACGCGGCTCCCCTGCGCACGCGAGGTCTCTTCGACACGTCGAACCTCCTTAGCGGCAGCGCGCGAAGCCTTAAAGCAGGCGCGGTAGTGCTCGAGCGCCTCGAGTGCAGGGCGCCCTGCCCAGGCATCGACCATCGCAACATGATGCGCCGGATCGAGCAAGCGCTGGTGCTCGTGTTGGCCGCACAGATCCATCATCACGCCAACGCGCTCCGAAAGCTCGCGCACACTGGCGATGCGTCCGTCAATCTTCACTCGGCTGCGGCCCTCGGCAGAAAGACTGCGCTGCACGATGAAGCCCTCCGTGTCGTGCGGGCCGTCAAACAGGCGCGCCTCGACGCTCGCCAGCGCCTCGCCCTCGCGCACCATAGACGAATCCGCGCGCTCACCCAAAATAAGCTTGAGGGCCGAGAGCAGCGCGGTCTTGCCGGCACCGGTCTCGCCGGTCAGGACAGTCAGGCCGGCACTCGGCAGCAGCGTCGCCTCGCGAATGAGCGCAATGTTAGAAACCTGCAGCTCATCGATCATGACGGACTCCGTAGAATACGCGGCTCACCGAGTTATAGAAGCTCTCGGGGCCGTAATCCAGCAGCAGCACATCACCGGGCCCGCGACGCACCGCCACGCTCTCAACGGTGCCATCGCAAGTAATAAATTGTCCATCGATAGCGATCGCCGGAACGCTCGGACGGTCATCAGACATAAAGATTTCGACGACATCACTCGGCGAAGTCAAGAAGGCACGGGCCTGAATGGTGTGCGGCGCAATAGGTACGCAGACCATACCCGTATAGTCGGGGCTCACGATGGGGCCACCGGCACTGAGCGCGTACCCCGTAGAACCAGTCGCCGTGGACACGACCACGCCGTCGCCACGCAGTCGGTCGATATGGTGGCCCGACACCGTGATGTCGAACTCGACCATATCGGACAGCGGACCGCGGGTAAGCGCCATGCGTTGAGGGCGAAGGTGCGCACGACATCCTTCGTACCGTCTTCGCGCACGGACACGATATCCGCGGCGATGGTGGCGCGACGGCTCACGTGCAGCTCGCCGGAAAGGGCGTCGCTCACGACCTGCAGAATGTCGCGCTCCTCGGGGCTCGCAGCAGTTAAAAAGCCCAGGTGACCATAGGAAAGACCGAGGATAGGAATCTCGCGATGGTTGAGGATGCGGGCAGCGCGCAGCAACGTACCGTCACCGCCGAGCGTAATGACCAGATCGGAGCCGTCAATATCAGGCGTGCTCTGAATCTTCGATCGCTGGTCGGCAGCCCATGCGACCTCATAGCCCTGGCGCGTCAGCCAAAGCTCGAGCATCAGGCCGCTCTCGACCGCCTCTTGCTTGTAGTAATTGGGAACCAGAAAGACCTTCATAGCGTTGCAGCTTTCTCGCTCAAAACCGATACCTGGGATTGCAGCACGTCTTGCGAGCGGTCGCCAGATTCAAATCTCGTGCCGTACAGGAAAAACTCAACGTTGCCCTTGGCACCATGAATGGGCGACACGCACACATCGACCGGGAACAGCCCCTTGGCAGCAAAGAGCTCAACCGCCGCCACGAGCGTATCGCGGCGCACGGCGGGATCGGTCACAACGCCGCCCTCGCCCACCAGCGCCGCCGGAGCCTCAAACTGCGGCTTTACGAGCGTGCAGAATGCACCCGTAGGCGCCAGGCACGCCAGTACCGCATCGATAATGTTCGCGATGCTGGTAAACGAGACATCACACACAGCCAGGTCGATGGCGCCGGCATAGCCAAGCTCAGGCAGCTGCGTCACGTTTGTGCGCTCATGCAGCGTCACGCGATCGTCCTGACGCAACGACCAATCGAACTGGGCGCGACCCACGTCCACAGAGACAACAGTCGCAGCTCCGCGCTTGAGCAGGCAATCGGTAAAACCGCCGGTAGAGCAGCCCACATCCAAACAGGCAAGGCCCGTCGGATTGATGCCAAACGCATCAAGCGCGCCTTCGAGCTTAAGACCGCCGCGGCCAACATAGGGAATACGCCCCTTCACGTGCAGCGGCAGCCCCGGCATCACCTTAAGACCCGGCGAAGTCAAGCGCTCGCCGCCACTCGAGACCAAGCCGGCCATAAGAGTGCGAAGGGCATCCGCGCGATCGGCGCAGATGCCCTGTGAAATCAGTTCGTCATCAAGACGCACGCGTTTCATGAATGCCATCAACCATTCGTATCCAGAGATGCGGCCTAGCTATCCTGGGATTCGTTTGCCGCATCCTCATCGTATTCCTGTTCGAGCTTATCGGCCTCACGCGGCGTCAACTCAAACTTGTCGACCATATCGACCGCGCGGGAGCCCAGCTCAATCGCCTCGTCAAACAGATCGAGCGAACGCTCCAAGGAGGTATCCTTGGAGCGAACGGTAGCGATGATCTGGTCCAGGCGATCCGAGATCTCATCGAAGTTGCGGACGGAACCCTCTGGCATGGCTACTCCTCGACGGAGTCGGCCTCGACGGCCTCAGCAGCGTCCGCATCCTCGGCAAGTACACCGGCGGCAGCCTGAGCGGCAGCGACCTTGGCGGCCGCCTCGGCAGCCTGCGCCTCCTCGCGAGCGCGATCTTCGGCCAGCAGCTCCTGGTACAGATCCTCACCCGGCAGCTCCTCGCTACGAGCGATCTTGCCCAGCACGCCGTTGACAAACGACGCGGACTGATCGGTGCCATAGGCCTTGGCAAGCTCGACGGCCTCGTTGATCACGATAGCGTCCGAGACCTCCTCGTCGGTGAGGAAGCGCATCTCGTAGACGGCGATACGCAGCAGGTTGCGGTCGGCGCCGGGCATGCGCATAAGATCCCAGTTCTTGGCGACGGCGCGCAGGGCACAGTCGATGCGATCGATATGCTCGTAGGCACCACGGCAAAGCTCGAGCGCATAGGGGTCGAGGGGGCCCTTCGAGATCAGGAAATCGCCCTCGAGGACGCGCTCGAGCGGGCTGTCCGTGGCCTCGGCCTGAAACAGCAGCTGCAGCGCCTGACTGCGGGCAAGCGTGCGCCCGCGATAAACCCTTAAGGCTCAAAGGTTACTCCTTGGGGAAAACGAGGCCGTCAATGCAAACGTCGACGCGCTCGACCTCGACGCCCACCTGAGCATCGATGGCGGCGACCACGGCGGCGCGAACGGCCTCGGCGAGTTTCTTGAACGGATAGCCAAAGAACACCACGACACGCACGGTGAGTGCGAGCTTGTCGCCAACGACCTCGGCCTCGACCGCCGGCTCGGAAGCCGGGGCCTTGGACGAGAGCATCATGGAGACAAGATTAGTGGCAAGGTCCTTGACGCCAACGGAGGCGATGCCCTCGACATCGGACACGGCGCGCGAGACGATGGCGGTCAGAACATCGGGCGAAATGCCGATGCCGTCAATCTTGATTTCCTGGGGCATGAGTCCTCCTAGAGAAGTTGGTTGCTAGACGCGGGAGACGAACTTGCCGTCGCGGGTGTCAACCTTGATGACCTCGCCCTCGTTGAGGTACATGGGGACCTGGATGACAGCGCCGGTGTCGATCGTGGCCGGCTTGGTGGAACCCTGGACGGTGTCGCCCTTAAAGCCCGGGTCGGTTTGGACAATGGTGGTCTCGATGAACATCGGCGGGGTCACGCCCATGAGCTCATCGTCGGCGAAGAGCAGCTGGCAGATGTCGTTCTCGCGCAGCCACTTGGAGTTCTCGCCCACCATGTCCTCGGGAACGGGAACCTGCTCATAGGACTCGTTGTCCATGAAGATGTAGTCGGTGCCATCGTTGTAGAGGTACTGGAACTCACGGGTGGTGAGCATGACGCTCTCGAACTTGGTGCCGGCGTTGCAGGTGTTCTCGACGACGCGGCCGCTCTTGATGTCGCGGGTCTTGTAGCGCACAAACGCGCCGCCCTTGCCCGGCTTGACATGCTGGAACTCGACGATGGTGTAGACCTTGTCCTTGATGCGGAGACCGAGGCCGTTCTTGAAGTCGGCGGTAGAAATGGTAGGCATAGCGACCTTTCTTGTTATGGGCAGAACGCACAAGCGTCCAAATTACATACGATAGAAATTATACACTTGCAGGCGGCGCCTGCGGCGAGCGCATAAAAAGAGAACGCGGGGCGTCCGGATCGATTCGGACGCCCCGCCCCAAACTATCTACCGAAGTAGACTAGCAGTCGATAATGTGCAGGTCGTGCGGGGTCTTGGTGAAGGGCTCGTAGCCGTTCTCGGTGACCACGCCGTAGTCCTCCAGGCGCACGCCGCCCACGCCGGGCAGGTAGACGCCGGGCTCCATGGTGACAACCGAGCCGATCTCGATGGTGTTCTTACTGCGGTTGAAGTTGGGCAGCTCGTGGATGTCGATACCAACGCCGTGGCCCAGACCATGGTTGTAGTAATCGCCATAGCCGGCATCGCCGATGATCTTCTTAGAGAGCTTGAAGATGTCGTTGCCCTCGACGCCCGGATGGATGGCGGCGACGCACTCCTCGTGTGTACGGCGCACGAGCGTGTACAGGTCGAGCTGCTCCTGCGTGGGTTCGCCCATCACGACGGTGCGTGTCATGTCGGAGCGGTAATCGCAGTAGCCCGCGCCGTAATCCATAAGAACGAAATCGCCCTTCTCGATCACGCGGTCGCTCGGCACGGCATGCGGGTTGGCGGTGTTGGGACCGCTCGCCACGATGGAGCCGAAGGCCAGGCTGTCGGCGCCGTTGGCGAACATAAAGTTCTCGAGCTCGTTGCGAACCTGCTTCTCGGTCATACCAGGCTTAATAAAGCCGAGCATATGCTGGAAGGCGGCATCGGTGATCGACTGCGCATGGCGCATGAGCTCGATCTCCTCGGCATCCTTGATGGCGCGCATCTTGCGGATGTCGTCGTGCATCAGCGTTAGCATGCAGGCGACGGAACGGTCCTCCAGGCCGCGCTGAATACCCTGGTAGAAGTTAATCTGCATATCGTCTTCGACAGCGCAGACACGGCACTTGTTGGCTGCGATCTTGCCGGCGACCCAGCCGGGAATGGTACCCTCGTCCATGTCGTAGACCCAAGGGCTGCCGGCGGGCGTGTTCTCCTCAAAGCTGTTGAGGTAGCGCGAGTCGGTGTGGAACAGGCACTGGTCGACCGTAATAAACGCAGCGTGCGGGAACTCGAAGGTGTAGTCGAAGACGCCCTTCACGCCCGTAAGCCAACGAAGGTTGGCCTCGTCGCGCACCACGATGGCGTCGTAGCCACGCTCGGCCATCAGGGCACGGACACGCTCGATACGACCGGCAGGACCGGCAGCAAACTCAGACATGCAGATTCCTTTCTTGTTGTCTCTATATAGACGGGACGGGTCTCAACCGAACGACGAAATCGCATGCGATCCGCAACCGATTGAAAACCCGCCCCTCAACATGATACGAAAGACAATGGATGTCAATAAATCTTAGAGAAGTTCTTTGCGTGAAGCCAAGTAGGCGTGAGTATGGCGCTCAAGAACCTCGTCCTCAACGCTCGTTAGACGAATGGCGCCAAGTGCCGCGGGCAGCGGCAACATGCTGCGGTTCGAGCGAGCGAACTGCTGCTTGCGGAACTCCTCGATATATGCGGCAGGCTCCAGATCGAAGGCAAGTTCCTCGATACCAAAGTCCTCCAGGCAGTCATCGACCTCAAAGACGTAATCGATATCGAAGTCGCAGGCATCATGTGCTAGGCGCGCCTCAAAGCGCATGCCCTCGGATAACAGCTGATAGGCAGGAACCTGCGAAGCAGCATCGCCCAAGCAAGCGCGCAGAGTACGCTCCCCCGTCTTGCCAAAATCGAGCGCATGGCGGGCGCTCGGGTTCGTGGCCATCAGTATGTCCTTGCGGGCAGTCTGAGACCATTGAACTGCATTGACGAGCGCGACCTCCTCGCCCGCGAGAATCTCGGGAACGGTCTCAGTAAACTGATTCCAACGGGTCTTGCTGCTCGAAAGCATGGTACCAACAAGTACCACATAGCCGAGCTTGAGGTACTCGGGGTCCGCCTCACGAACAAGGTCGAGGTCACACACGACCAAGCCCGGCTCAGGACGGAACGCGATAGCGGGAAGCGCATTCGACGACGAGGCGACGAGCGGCTTCATGGTCGTCGCGACCGTGAGCATGGCGTCGAACGTCGTCGGCAGCAACGCGCACTCGGTGCGGCCGCACCACTGATTGGCACACCAGCTAACAACCGAGCAGGTTGCGGCATCGCCAACGGCGACAACCAGATCGTCACAGGTAATGCCATTGGCAGTCAGGGCGCCAAAGATAGCATCGGCATCAGCAAGCGTGGCACCAGCAGGCGAAACCTCGAGGGGAAGCTGTGACATGACAAAACCGGCGTCGACCAGCGCATGCTCGACGACCTCACCAAAACGCTCGGATGTGGCGTCGTTCCAAACGACCATCGCGCGCTTAGGCTTGCCCACAGTCGAGGCAAACATGCGCGACAACTCATCGAACGCGCCCAATCCGACACGGACATCGACGCTGCGGTTTTGGAAATTGATCAGTTGACGACGAATCATAGCAGCCCACGCTCCAAAAGCATCTCGGCACAAAGGTAGGAAACGTCCTCGAAGGACTTGTTGCGAATATCAAGGGTAAGGTCGGCGGCCTGGCGATACAGCGGACGGCGATGCTCAAACAGGCGCGCAGCATGCTCGGGCGAACGGAAATCGGGGCGCGTGTCGGACCGACGAATCTGTCGAATCGAATCCTCGAAGTCGCCCTCGAGGTACACGCACGTACCCATTTCGTGCATCAGTTCAATATTCACCGGCGTTTCGACGATACCGCCCCCGCACGAAACCAACAGGCTGCGCTCGCTTTGGAGCGAACGGAGCGCCGAGGTCTCGAGCTCGCGAAAACGATCCTCGCCCTCGGTCTCAAAAATCTCGGTTACCGACTTGCCGCAACGGCGCACGACCAGACGGTCGGTATCGATAAAACGCCGCTTGAACATGGTGCCCACGTTGCGCGCAAGCGTCGACTTGCCCGCGCCCAAAAAGCCGATAAAGAAGATATGGTCGCAGCCGTGTTTGATGTGCTGGGACATGACGAGACCTATTCCTCGCAGGGAAGGTCGCGCAGGGCCCGGCGCTCAAAGATACGGAAGATCTGCGTATACCACAGGTCCTGCGTCGCCTGCGGCTTTACCAGGATGGTATCGACGCCGGCGAAGTTGCCGCTCCACACGTCCGTGTAGAGCTGATCACCGATCAGCACCGCCTCGCCGGCTGTGGCGCCGAGGCGCTTAAGGCCCGCCTTGAGGGCAAACGGCGCCGGCTTCATGGCGTGGCTGATGGCCTCGAGTCCCAGCTCGCGCGCAGAGCTCATGACCTGGTCGCGATGCCAGTTGTTGGACACCATGCACAGCTTAAAGCCTTTGGCGCGGGCGGCGTCGAGCCAAGCGGAAACCGCGGCGGGAACCTGCTCGGTGTCTCGCGGCACCAAGGTGTTATCGCGATCGAGCAGAATGGCGCGCTTGCCGTCGGCCCACAGGGTATTAAGGTCGATGCGATCGACCGAGGCAACGTAACGTTTGGGGCTAAAAATCCTCATACTAATTCCAAGACTGTTGATGCTCTTCGTAGGTTTGCGAGAAGTACTCCTCGTCCTGCGTAATGTAGAAATACAGGTCATCAGAGTCGGTCGGCTCAAGGGTGGCCTTGAGCGCCTCGAGCGACGGAGAGCAGATGGGCGTGGGCGGCAGGCCCTCATGCTTATAGGTGTTATACGGACTATCGCTCTGCAGGTCGTCGGCGGTAACCTCGCCACCGGTGACATACATCATAGTCGCATCGCTATTGAGATAGCGCAGGCCATCGAGCTTGCCGGCAAGGCGGTTGTAGAAAACCGAGGCCACATGCGCACGTTGATCGGCGTTGAGGCCCTCGCGCTCAACGATAGAGGCCAAGTTGACGATGTCGTAGTCGGACATCTCCACACCGTAGCGTTCCTTGATCTTGGCTTCGCAGCTCGCAAAGTCAAGCGACTTGTACTCGGTCTTAAACTGATCGAGCATAGCGCGAATCACGCCATCGGCCGTCGGCGAATCACCCAACGAATAGGTCTTGGGGAACAAGAAACCCTCGAGCGAGTCGTTAGCGGCGCCCTTAAGGAAGCTATAGTCGTCCACGTAGTTGGAGGCCTTGGCCTGGTTGAGGAAGTCTTCCTTAGAGATGCTGTCGTAGGCCTGGGCCACACGGTCGGCGACTTGATCGACCGTTAAGCCCTCAGGGATAGTCAGCGCATTGGAGCCCGCGTTGGGGCCTTCCATGAGCTGCTGAACAACCTTGGTCGCATCCATGAGTGTGGTGAACGAATAATCACCAGGCTTGAGCGACATATCGGCGTTGAGCTTTTTCACCGCCGCATAGTAATCCTTGGGATTTTCGACGATATGGTTCTCGGAGAGAATCGAGGCGATCGTATCGCCCGAAGCACCATCGGGAATGGTCACCGTAACCTGCTGACCAGCCGTAACCTTCGTATCCTCACCGGCAAAGAAACCCTTGACGGCCGGCACGACAAAGAAAGCGATCGCGGCAAGCGCCAACACGGCGACGACGCCACCGATAATCATAGGCACCGGGGAGCTTTTCTTTTGAGCACCGCGACGAGCATGCGTGTTGTAGCTCGAGCGGGTCGCCGGAGCAACGCCATGCGAACCACGAGCGTGATGCGAATGCGATTGGGGGGCCTGCGTTCGCTGGGTAGGTGCCTGCTGCTTAAAGCGGGTGCCGCCTGCAGGCTGGGCCGTACGAGCAGTGGGCTGCTGAGCCGCGTGAGAAGCCGAATGCTGAACCGAACGAGCAGAAGGCTGCTGACCCGTCCGTTGAACAGGTTGGGCCGAACGAGAGAAGGACTGCGCCGGGCGCGCGGCAGGCTGAGCTGCGCGCTGCGTCGGCTGTGCCGGACGCTGGCCAGGCTGGGCAGGGCGCGACGCCGGCTGCTGTGTACGATTCGGCTGGCGCGGATCGGAAGCACTAGGCATGCGAAACCTCCTCGTTTTTACGATCGAGCCACGTCTGCAAAAACAGGCTGGCGGCAATCATGTCGATCTTGCCCCTCATCTGCTTTTCGTTGAGTCCCTGCTCGCGCAGGATACGCTTGGCCTCTTGCGAGGACAGACGCTCGTCCTCAAACTCCAAAGGAAGATCGAGCTCGTCGGCAATCTTTTGCGCAACAGCGGCAACACGCTCGGCCTGGGGACCGGGCTCACCGGCCATGGTCAGGGGACGCCCACTTACCAGGATATCGGGCTCATAGTCCTCGACCAGGTAGCGGAACGTCTTGGCCATACCGGTGACCTCTGCAGCCGGGAGCACCTTGACAGGCATCGCCATCTTGCCATCACGGCTCGAGACGGCGATGCCGATCCTGGTCTCCCCTATGTCCAGCGCAAGCGCGACCACAGCGATTACCTAGATTCTTAGGCGCCGAGCGCGGTCTTAGCGGCCGCGAGGGCATCGGCGATGCCGGCAGCGTTCTTGCCACCGGCCTGGGCCATGTTGGGACGGCCGCCACCGCGACCGTCGACCAGGCCCGCGATCTGCTTGATCACGTTGCCGGCGTGGAAACCGGCCTTGACAGCGTCATCAGAGCCGGCGGCGAGCAGGGCCGGGGTGCCCTTCTCAGTCACGCTGGCGACGACGCAGGCGACAGGACCGGCAACCTTCTGGTGCACGGTATCCCAGACGTTTCGCAGGTCAGCGGCCTCAAGGCCCTGGAGCTCAGCGACGACGAGCTTGTAGCCGTCGAGCTCGACGGCGCCCTCGATGGCGCTGGAGATAGCATCGGAGGAGCCACCGGTCAGCGCCTTCTTAAGCTTATTGGACGTCTCGCGCAGCTCAGCCTGCAGGTTTTCCACGCGGGCGGGAACCTCATCCACACGGCACTTGAGCGCAGCAGCAGCGGCGTCGACGAGCGCCAGACGGTCGGCCATGTAGTCGAGAGCACCCTTAGAGGTCACGGCCTCAATGCGGCGGACGTTGGAGCCCGTAGAGGACTCGGAAATGATCTTGAACAGGCCGATCTCGGCGGTGTTGGCGGCATGGGTGCCACCGCAGAGCTCACGGGAGAACGGCTGGTCCTCGGCGCCCACGGAGACAACGCGGACGACGTCGCCATACTTCTCGCCAAACAGGGCGACAGCACCGGCGGCCTTGGCCTCGTCGATGCCCATGACGCGGGTCACGACCGGCTTGGAGGCGAAGATCTGCTGGTTGACCAGGTCCTCGACAGCCTTGAGCTGCTCGGAGGATAGGGCCTCAAAGTGCGTGAAGTCAAAGCGCAGGTGCTCGGGCGTCACCAGCGAGCCAGCCTGGGAGACATGCTCGCCCAGGACCTGCTTAAGCGCGGCGTCGAGCAGGTGCGTGGCGGTGTGGTTGCGACGCAGGAAGCCACGGCGCTCGGCGTCGAGCGCGGCGGTCACGGTAGTACCGACGGTCAGCGTACCCTCGGTGACGTGGGCGACGTGAGCATACAGGCCATTGTGGTTCTTGGTATCGGAAACGGTCAGCGCAACGCCCTCGGCGAAAAGCTCGCCGGCATCGCCCTGCTGGCCACCCATCTCGGCGTAGAACGGGGTGCGGTCGAGCACGACCTCGACGTCCTCGCCCACGGCAGCGGACTCGACGGACTCGCCGTTGCGAACGATGGCGACAACCTTGGCACCCTCGA
>ENA-OQMY01000412-OQMY01000412.1-human-gut-metagenome-genome-assembly--contig:-NODE-412-length-11943-cov-3.071090_pt1 | contig 11943 bp, 11 predicted proteins | sample MGYA00242623_ERZ504868 | MGnify/ENA primary metagenome ERZ504868 (study PRJEB26092, sample SAMD00036386) | human gut metagenome | host: Homo sapiens | study: EMG produced TPA metagenomics assembly of...
CCTCGTTTTCGTCGTTGGCCTTTTTGGTGCGGTGCAGCATCAGGCAGCGGCTTCCCTGTTCGATGTAGCACAGCGTCGTATTCTTCATTGCCGGCCCCGCGCTCAGAAGTTTCCGCCGTTCCAGCCCCAGTTGGGCGTTTCGGCGTATTTGACGTATACCCGCGCGGGGTCGATGTCCAGCACGGCGTCCAGCAGTTCGCAGACGCGGGCCGTCAGTGCATCGTAGGCGTCCGGCTCCGCGCCGCCGTAAACGGATACCTCCACCAGCGCGGCGGGGGCGTCGGTGCCCTGGAACCACAGCGCGCACTCGGGCTCCACGCCCACCATCAGCCAGGCCTCGCTTTTGCCGGGAATGGCCTCGATGGCCTGCCCCAGCCGTGTCTTAAGCGCCTCCTGTGCGTTTTCGGATACGGGGATATTGGTTTTTACATTGATGAACGGCATAAATATTTCCTCCCTGACGCGCCGGTTCCCGGCGCGCTTTTTGATGCGGCGCGCGGCGCTGTACGTCAGCGGCGCAGCCAGCCGGCGGCCAGATCCACCCAGCCCGTGCACTCCGCCTGCACGCCCGCGCCGGCGGTGTTTTCCGTCAGCTCGTTGGCAAGGGACAGCCCGTGCCCGCCCACGGAGTATATGTGGGACTCAAACGGTACGCCCGCACGGCGCAGGGCCATGGCGAACAGCATCGTGTTTTCCACGGGTACGCCGGGATCAGTATAGGTGTGCCACAGGAACGCGGGCGGCGTGTCCTGCGTCACATGCTGCTCCAGCGACACCTCCGCGCGGCGGGCGGCGTCCGCGTCGGCGCCCAGCAGATTGTCGAAAGACCCCTTGTGGGCAAATTCTCCGCCGGTGATAACGGGGTAGCAAAGCACCATTTTGTCCGGGCGCATGTCCTGGGGGGCAAGGCCGGTTTCGGCAGCGAGGAACGGTGCGTTCCAAAACACACCAAGGCTGCCCGCCAGATGCCCGCCCGCAGAAAAACCCGCATACGGAGATCTGCCGCGGGTCCACATGGTTCTCCGCGGCGCCCGCGCGCACCCAGGCCACGGCTTCGGCCAGCGCGCGCAGCGCGGCGGGGAAACGGGCGGGCGCGCAGGGATAGCGCAGCACACAGGCGTGGAAGCCGCGGGCGCACAGGGCCAGCGCGATGGGTTCGGCCTCGCGGTCGCTGGTATAGGCGTAGCCGCCGCCCGGACATACGACAACGGCCGGGCGGCACGCGCCCGCCTTCAGCTCGGGAGAATCCGCCAGAAAATAGGTGTCCAGGTACGCGCCCTGAGCGCCGAGAGGGATGCGTTCACATTTCATAACAATTGCTCCTTTGTCAATGGGATGCGCCGGCCCGGGCCGGAGACAGACGGAAAGAAAAGGCGCCCGCAGCGCTCCGGCACGGCTGTGCGCGGGGCGAAGGCGGGCGCGGGAACGCGGCAGGGCGGCGCTCATTCCAGCGGCGGCGCAACAAACGCCTCGCGGCCGGTTTGAGCGGCTTCGACAAGGGCGTTTAAAATCTGCACCGGGCGCAGCAGCGTGCCGTAGGGCTCGGGCGGGGTGCGCGTCAGCACGCCCTGCACGAATTTTGCGAACCCCTGCCGGTAGATGGTGGAAATGTCGATGGAGTGCACTGCCACTTCCTTTGCGCCGTACAGCGCAGCGTGAAACTCGCTCACCTCGGCGAAATTCACGCACACGCCCAGCGACGCGTACTTGAACACGGCGATGACATTGCCCGCCGTAACGTCGGCCTTCACACTGATGATATCCGGCCCGAAGGCGGTTGTCAATATCTCAGCGGTATGGCCGCCGTAAAAATACAGCCCGCCGTAAGGGCTGTCCAACTCTCCGGGGAAATTCAGCCCGGCCGAGATCACGCCGCCATCCGCGCACATGGCGCGGTATTTGTCCCGCAGCCAAAGCACATCCGGGCAGTATTTGCACGTGGAGCCGCCCGCCAGCAGCGCGCCGCTCTCCCGCGCGGCGGCCACCAGAGCGGCGGCCTGGCCGATGTCGGTGGTGAAAGGCTTATCCACCCAGGTGGAGATGCCCGCGCGCAGGAAGGGCAGCGCCGCGTCATGGTGCTGCGCGCCGTGGCGCAGCACCACCATCACGGCGTCCACCTGGCCCAGCATACGGGCCGGGTCGTCCACAACGGTGTGGATATGCGCTTCGTTTGCCACGAAGGCGGCGCGCTGGGCGCTCTCGCCCCACAGCATGGTGACGCGCGCGGGCAAGCCGCTGCCGCCCTCCTCGGGCGGAAGATTGGCGAGCCTGGAAAAAGCGAGGGCGTGGAAGTTGTCCGCGCCGATCATGCCAATGCGCAGCATACGGAATCCCTCCTTACAGATTGATCACGGCAATGGCGGCCACGCCCAGCAAAATACCGAGCCTGCCGCGCGCCGAAAGTTTTTCCCGGAACAGCAGCACGGAGCACAGCGTCACGCCCACAATGATGCTGCCCTGTACAAGCGGGAACAGGTAGCTGGCATCCACGCGCCCGGCCAGCCAGGTGAGCAGCAGATTGCCGCCCACAGAGCCGCCCGCCAGAAGCACGGCGGCAAGAGCGTTTTGGCGCAGCAGCGCGGTGCCGTCCGCCGCGCCCGCGGGCAGCCTGCCCCGCAGCGCCAGATACGCCAGCGCGTAGCAGGCCGCGGCTGTGCAGAAGCCCACCAGCATCAGGCCCGCGGCCTCGGCGCCGCCCGTGGCGTTTTGCTGGGACTTCTGTACCACCGCGCACAGTCCGTTGCACAGAAAGGTCAGCGCACACAGCGCCAGCCAGCGGGGCTCGGGCTTCTGTGCGCCGCCCGGCGCGACGTTTAGGCACCAGAACGCGGCCAGGAACAGCGCCACGGCTGCGGCAAGCGTGAAAGTGAGCGCTTCGCCGAACAGCAGCACGCCCGCAAACGCGGGCACCAGCATGCTGGCGGAAAAATAAAACGTTGTGTAGGAGAGCGGCCCGCTGGCGATGGCCAGGTTGTAAAACAAGATCGTCAGTGCGAACAGCACGCCGAAGGCAATGCCGTGCCGCAGCGTCGCGGGGCTTACGGTGAACATATCCGGCACAGCCAGACGGCCGGCGCCCATGGCCGCGGCCGCCAGCAGCGAAAACGCGCAGTTCACCAGAAGCTTCTGGGGCAGATGTTCGGCGTGCTGCAGCTTCATGGAAAGCGTTTGCAGCACGAACAGGATGATCGTGCAGAGAAGGAATACAGCTGTCATGCAGCGGCCTCCAGTCGGATGATTTTTCCGGCGCTTATGCTGCGCCGCCGTCAGCCCTCGCCGGGCTGCGCCAGAATGTCCCGCCACAGCGCGGAATATTCGTCCCGCGTGCGGCGCGGTGCGTCCGCCAGTACGCTGCGGCCCTTTGCCGCGCCGCCGGCAAGCAGGTCGATGACCGTCGCGGCCATCAGCTTGGCGGGCGCCAGATAGGCGAGCGCTTCATCGGCGACGGCAAAGTCCCTGCTGTGCGCCGCGCCGGAAAAGCCGCTCACCGTCGGCTGGATAACGGGCAGCAGGTAGGACACGTCGCCCATATCCGTGCTGCCGCAGAAGGGCAGACCGCGTTCCACGGCAAGCCCGGGTGCGCAAACCGGGACGTTGGCCGCGAACAGTTCGGAAAGCGCCGCGTTCTGCGCCAGCGGCAGATAACCCGGCATATCGTCGATCTCCACCCGCGCGCCCACGGCGTAAGCGGCGCCCCGGGCCGCACGGTTCACTTTGGCGTTGGCGGTGCGCATGGCCTGCACGCTGGCGGCACGCGCGTAGCTCTCCATGCGCACATCTGCGGGCACGGTGTTCACCAGGTCCCCGCCCTTTGTAATGATAGGATGCACACGCACATGGTCCTCGTCGCGGAAAGTCTCACGGTTGGCGTGGATGGCCGCGATGGCAAGGGATGCCGCGTTCAGCGCGTTGACGCCTTCCCAGGGCGCGCCGCCCGCGTGTGCCTCTTTGCCGAGAAACCGCAGCTCCTTGCCGATAAAGCCGCCCGCCGCGCCTGCAACCACCGCGCGAGGCTGCGGGGCGTCTGTTTCGCTGTGCACCATCATGGCCATGTCGATATCGTCAAAAGCGCCTTCCGCGATGAGCTGCTGCTTACCGCCGAGATACTGTACTTCGCCCGCGCGCCTCAGCCCGGCCCGCCAGCCGATCTCAACGTATTCCTCCGCGGGCGCCGCCAGCAGGCATACGCTGCCCGCAAGGCTGTCCGCCACGGCCCGCAGGCCCACAGCGCAGCCCAGCATGGAGGCAAGCTGGGCGTTGTGCCCGCAGGCGTGGGCCGCGCCTGTGGCTTTGTCCGCAAACGGATGGCCGGGGCTGAGCACCGCGTCCAGCTCCCCGATAACGGCCACCCGCGGCCCCGCGCCGCGCCAAAGCCAGCCTTTCACGCCTGTGCGCGCGGGCCGCGTAACGTCCGTCAGACCCAGCGAGGCAAAGGCCTCCAGCACCTTTCCGGCCGTGCGCGTTTCCTTATAGCCCAGCTCCGGATGGGCAAGGATATCCCGCCCGAAAGCGGTGAGGCGCTGTGCCTGTGCGTCGATGGCGGCGCACGCCGCGCGCTTGAGCGCGTCTGTCATTGTGTTCATAGTCCGCTCACGCTTTCCACGTTTCAAGATTCTGCGCAACGAACGCATCGTCGTTGAGATGAGGGTACATCTCATACACGCGGTCGATCTCCTGCTCCTGTCCCTCGCTGAGGGTCTCGTCCGGGTCCAGGCACCACGTGCCCGCCATCAGGCCCTGACGCCGCAGCACCTCGTGGACCCCCGGGATGCATCCGGCAAAGTTGTGCGCCACGTCGAAGAACACGCCGTTGCAGTCTGTGACCGCCGCGCCCCGCGCCAGAAGCTCCGCCGGGATGTCGCGGCCGTCCCGGTATTCCCGCAGCTCTTCGTACAGCTTCACAACGCTGTGCGTCCACACCGACCAGTGCCCCAGCAGGCCCCCCACGAACCGCAGCTCCACCTCTTTGCCGTCCACCGGGAACCGGTACGGCGTCAAAAGGTCCGCCACGATGTTGTCGTCGTTGCCCGTGTACAGCGCAATTTCCTCCCGCCGCGCGCTGTACGCCCACGCCCCGCACCAGGTCGATGCTCTGGTACCGGTTGAACGAAGCGCATTTGATGGCCACCACGCCCGGCGTGTCCGCCACGGCCTTCCAGTATTCATACGACAGCCGCCGCCCGCCGCAGGCCGTCTGCAAGTAAAACCCGATCACGGGCATCTCTGCCGCCACCGCATGGGTGCGCTCCACCAGCTCCTCCTCCGTCCGGTGCGCCAGCCCGCCCGGGCTCAGCAATACCGCGTCGAACCCCAGCGCCTTTGCCGTGCGCGCCTCCGCGCACGCCTGCTCCGCTTCACCGCACGTGCCCGCCACGCGCACCAGCGTTTTCCCCGTGCGCGCCTCGTATGCGTCCATCTCCTCTTTCGTCACACGCAGGACCGGCTCGAACAGGCCCACCTCCGGTTTGCGGATCTCGAACTGCGTGGTGTGCACCGCCACTGCCAGCCCGCCCACCCCAGCGTCCAGATAATACCGGATCAGCGTGCGCTGGCCCGCCTCGTTGAATTTCCGGTTTTCGTCCAGAACCAGCGGGATGGCCGGGATGACCGTGCCTCCGTGCAGGATCTTCAGCGCTTCTTCATGCCGTCCCATACTCAATAGCTCCCTTTCCTCTCTTCAAAGTGCGTGGGCTTGCCCAATGCGCGCCCTCCGTCCAAAATCCACTGCGCCTGCCATTCGATCAGCGTTTCCAGCGGCACCGTGGGATAGCCGAACAGCCGGAACATCTTTCCCGCGTTGTTCAGATACGCCGTGTCCGACGCCTCCCCTGTGAATATGGGCTCTCTGCCCAGCAGCGCGCCCAGCTTTTTCGCCGTCTCCTGTACGCCCGCGGTCTCCGGCCCCGTCACGTTCAGCGTGAACACCTCCGCCGAGGCATGCCCCAGCAGACGCAGCGCCGCCTCGTTGGCGTCCCCCTGCCAGATGCAGTTGAAGCTGGGCGTGGTGATGCTGATGGGTTTTCCCTCCAGGATGTTGTGGGCCATATCGTACAGCACGCCGTACCGCAGGTCCACCGCGTAGTTCAAACGGTACACCGCCACCCGCGTGCCGTAGGTCTTTGCCGCGTACTCGAACATCCGCTCGCGCCCCTGGCAGGACATGCAGTACTCGCCCACCGGCTCCGTCCGCGTCTCCTCCGTGGCACCCCCGCTGTGCACACCCACCTTCGGGTACAGGTTCCCGCTGGAGAACACCACGATGCGGCTGCTTTGGTACCGCTCGGCCACCCGGCTGGGCAGCCAGGTGTTCATCGCCCAGGTGGCGTATTCATTGCCGTCCGTGCCGAACTTTTTGCCCGCCATGTAGATGACGTTCTCCGCGTCCGGCAGGCTGTCCAGCGCGCCGGGCGCCAGCAGGTCCGCGCTGATCATCTCCACCCCGTTCTCCCGCAGCAGCTCCACCACCAGCGGGTCGCTGAAGCGCGACACCGCGATGACTCGCTTTTCCACTCCCGCTGCCCGCAGCGCGTTCTTTGCCAGAACGCACAGCGTCGGCCCCATTTTTCCGCCCGCGCCCAGCACTAGGATGTCTCCCTCCAACCTTCCCAGCTCCACGCTCAGCGCCTCGCTCGGCGTCGTCAGCATTTTGTTCAGTCTTTCTTCCGTCCACATTTCCGTCGTTCCTCCTGTATTTGGAAAAGTTATTTTCCGCGCAAGGCCGCCACAGCCGCCCGCACCGCCGGCGAAAGGACGCGGTGCGGGACCTGCTTTTATTATGCAGGACCGAGGCTGCGGCGTAAAGTGACATTTTTTAAGAATGCGGTTTCTATTTTACAGGCCGCCCGGAGCGGAGAAAAGTGTAATTTTTGAAAGTCGGTTTAAAAAATGATAGCGCGGCGTTTTGCCGCGCCTGCGCGGTATCTTTAATTTTGATTGCGGGGGCTTAATTTCTGGCAATTTACCCGGCCCTGGACGGATGATATGCTGAAGACAGAGCAAGGAACCGCGGCGGGAACACCACAGAACGCCGCGCCGAACGCCTCTCGGGCCGCGCCACAGCCCGGAGGCTGCCCCGCAGCTTATATATAAACCCTAATATAAGAAAAGCGGGAACGGCCGCGCCGGCAAAGAGGCTGGGCGGCACAAGCAAAGGAGGAACGACCCAACTCATGGAGACTGAAGTAAAGACACGCCGGAAAATTCAGTTGCGGATGCCCGGGCGGCGGACGGCCACCGGTAAAAATGTAAACTGGATTTTGATGAAGCGCAATAAGGTGCTGTATCTTTTTATTCTGCCGGCATTTTTGTATTTCCTGATTTTTGCCTATGTACCGATGTACGGTGTGCAGATCGCTTTCAAGGATTTTGTCGCCAACAAGGGTTTTTTGGGCAGTGAATGGGCAGACCCGCTGTTCAAGCATTTCATTACGTTTTTCAGTTCGGTGAACTTCTGGGAGATTCTGCGGAATACGATCGGGCTTTCTCTGTATTATCTCGCCATCAGTTTCCCGATGCCCATTCTTCTGGCACTGATGATCAACGAGGTGAAGAATACCCGGTTCAAAAAGGCTGTGCAGAACATTACTTATATGCCATACTTTGTGTCCACCGTGGTGCTCGTCGGCATGATCAATCTGTTCTTTTCCTACAACGGTCTTGCCAACAATATCGGCGCGCTGTTTGGAGCGGAGCCGCAGATGTTCCTGATGAAAGATGCGCTGTTCAACGATTTGTATGTTTGGAGCGGCGTGTGGCAGGCCACGGGTTACGGCGCGGTCATCTACATCGCCGCGCTGGCGGGCGTTTCGCCGGACCTGCACGAGGCGGCCACCATCGACGGCGCTACACGGCTGCAGCGTATCATCCACATCAATCTGCCGGCCATTATGCCCACCATCGTCATCATGCTGATCATGGCCGTGGGCGGCATCATGAACCTTTCCTTTGAAAAGGTACTGCTCATGCAGACAGACAGCAACACTGCGGTGTCGGAGGTCATCTCCACTTATGTTTACAAGCTGGGCATTCAACGCGCCCAGTACAGCCTGTCGGCCGCCGTGGGCCTGTTCAACAATATCATCAACTTGATTTTGCTTGTGACGGTGAACAAAGTCTCCCGCAAGATCAGCGAAACATCTTTGTGGTAAGGAGGCGCCTGCAATGGTTATTAAAGAGACAAGAAGCGACAAGATATTCAATTTCATCAACTATTTCCTGCTTGCATGCGTGTTCCTGATCTGTCTGTATCCGTTGTGGTTCATCATCATCGCGTCTATCAGCAACCCGGATCTTGTCAACGGCGGCCAGGTATGGTTCTGGCCCAAGGATATTTCCTTTGACGGCTATAAGAGCCTGTTCGCCGACGACGGCGTGATGCGCGGTTATGTCAATACGCTGATTTATACCACAGGCGGGACGCTCATCAACCTTGCCGTTACGCTGCCCGCTGCTTACGCGCTTTCCCGCCGGGATTTTGTAGGCCGCAAGTTTTTCACGCTGATGTTCCTGTTCACGATGTTTTTCTCCGGCGGCCTGATTCCCACCTTCCTGACGGTGAAAAGCCTGGGGCTGTACAACAATCCATGGGTCATGGTCATTCTGGGCGCCACCAGCATGACGAACATCATCATCAGCCGGACCTTTTTTTGAAACCAATATCCCAAACGAGCTGCGGGAGGCTGCCGAGATCGACGGTTGTTCCAATACGCGCTTCTTTTTCAGCATCGTGCTGCCGCTTTCCACGGCTATCATAGCCGTCATGGCGCTGTTCTTTGCGGTGACACACTGGAACGGTTATTTTACGGCGATGATCTACGTGCGCGACAAAGACTGGCAGCCGCTGCAGATCGTTATGCGCGAGATACTGATGCGCAGCGAATTTAACGCCCAGATGCTCCAGCAAGGCGGGGATACGGGCGTGCTGGCGGCGCAGGAACAGCGCATCGCCGAGCAGATCAAATATGCGCTCATCGTTGTGGCCTCGGTACCGGTCATGTGCATTTATCCGTTTGTGCAGAAGCATTTTGTCAAAGGTGTAACAGTGGGCGCGGTAAAGGGATGATTCCCTTGCCGCTCCGCACGTGATACAATTATTAAAACAGGAGGAAGCAATATGAAACTGAAAAAACTGGCATCCCTTGCAATGTCCGGCGTGCTGTGCGTCAGCATGCTGGCGGCCTGCGGCGGCGGTTCGTCGTCCAGCGCGGCCGTATCCGGTTCGGCGGCGTCCGGCTCCGCTTCGGCGGAGGGGACGGGCAACGTTACTCCCGTGGGTGAGTATCCAATTGTAAACGAGCCGATCACCTTTAAGATCATGGGTGCAAAAGACCCCGGCGCTCCGGACTGGAGCGAGTTGGAAGTATTCCAGCGCTTGTCCGAGATCACCAACATCAACTTTGAGTTTGAAGTGTCCGAGACCGGCACCTGGCCCGAACAGAAAAACATTGCGCTGGTGGGCGGCGAGTACGGCGACATCATCCTGCGCGATAAGAGTGCGACCGACGCCAATATGGCCGTTACCGACGAGGAGACCTACGGCCCGCAGGGGATTTTTCTGGACCTGACGGACCTCATCGACCAGTACGCGCCCAACATCAAGGCCATGATGGAAAAATATCCCGACGTCAAAGCGGCCATGACGAGCATGGACGGCAAGATCTACGGCCTGCCGTATGTGTTCCACACGGCCACCGTACAGGGCCACACTGCGGTTTTTCAGTGAAGAATGGATGAAAAATGTGGGCGTTGATAAAGTGCCTGAGACCACCGATGAGCTGTACGATATGCTGGTCGCTTTTTAAAGAACAGGACGCAAACGGCAACGGCGACCCCAGCGATGAGATCCCCTTCACCTGCGTGGGCCTCACCACCACCATTCGCGACCTGCTCATTCCGGCCTTTACGGGCCTGCCCGACGGCCTGAGCTTTAACCTGGACGACGAAGGCAAGGTCGTGTATGCCCCGGCCACCGAGGAGTACAAGGAATTCCTGAAATATGCCAACAAGCTGTACAGCGAAGGTCTGCTGGACCCCGAGTTCTCCACCCAGACGGCACAGCAGTGGCAGGCTAAGGTAAAGGCTGACCAGTGCGGCATTTACAGCGGCAGCCCCACCACGCTGGACCCCTCCACCACCGCGCAGCAGCTCAGCCTGCCGCCGCTCACCAGCGCCACCAATGACGAAAAGGTCGTCAAACAGCCGCTTTACATGTATCCGGGCCGTGCGTTCATCACCGACAAATGCTCCGACCCTGTGGCAGCCATCCGTCTGCTGGATATGTTCTATGCCACCGAGGAAGACGCAGTGGAAGGCTTCAGCGGCCTGACGACATTTGTGGGCTGGGAAGGCGAGCATTGGGAATACACCGATGATACCAAGACGGCCTATTCCTGGATCGACCCCATCACCGGCTTCAGTGATATCACCAAAACGGTGTCTGTGAACATGGAGCTGCCCGGCCTGCTGGAATTCAATGCGATGCCTGCCGGAAGCCCGCTGATGGAGATGAAGTGCGAGCAGGTTGCAGAGATGCAGGCTCCGTACTATAACATCAAGAATGCATATCCCCAGAACGCGCGCTTTACCGCCGAGGAATCCGAGCGCGGCAATGTCATTGAAAACGATCTGTATACGCAGGTGTTGATGATGACAACGAAATTTATCGTCGGTGATACCGACATCGAATCCGGCTGGGAGGACTATCTTGCTTCCCTCGAAAAGATCGGCCTTGCCGAGCTGACGGAGATCAAGGAAGCGGCTCTGGCCCGCTGGAACGAAGCCATCCAATAAGTTTTGTACGCACCCGGCCGGGGGGCTTCCCAAGGGGGAAACAGCCCCCCGGCCTTTTTTTAAAGGCCAATGGCAAAGAAAGAGGGAAAACCACAATGATCCATACGGTGGAGACCGCGGCGCGCCTGCTGGAGCTGCCCGCAGCTACACTGCATGCGGGCGACGTGGCCCAGGTGCTGGGCCGCCTTGTACCCGGCGACGGCAGCTGGCTGTACCGCTGGGACCCCAACAGCACAGCCGGGCCAAACGGCGGCACGGTGCTTGCACCCGCGGGCATGCCCGCCGCGGGCCGCTGGCTTTTGTGCCACAGCGGAACGGTGGATGCGCGCTGCTTCGGCGTATTCGGCCCGGACGTCCCGGCGGACGACGCGCTGGACGCGCTGATGGCGGACGGGAGCGTAACGCGCATCGTATTCGGCACAGATGTGAATTTCACACGCCGCCACACGTTCACACGCGGGCACGTCACGCTGGATTTCACCGGCCACACAGTAACGGCACAGGGCGTGGAGCACGCAAAGCACAACGATCCCTTCGGCGCGCTGTTTCACTTTACGGGCGTGCCGGGGGATGACGTGCGTACTTTTCCGCTGGCGCAGCCCATGCGCGAGCTGTATGATGTGTTCGAGGTGCCCGGCGCGGGCGGCATCCCGCTGTATTCCTGGTGGCAGGTGAGCGTCAACAGCCTCGCGGGCCGTGAGGAAAAAGAGATCGACAAGCTGCTGTGCGTCACCGAGCGCATCGACGAAAGCCATGTGCGCGTCAACTATAAGATGGGATGGCCGCTGGACGCCGGGCGTGTGATGACCTGGCGGCGCGTTGAACCCATTGAGCGCGTCTGCGTGCAGGATATGGAATTCCGGGGCAACGAGGGCGGCGAGGAGACGGGCGCGCAGCCGCTGGCCTTTGAGTACGCGGTGCGGTGCGACGTGCGGGACGTGCGGGCGCGGCATACCTACTGGCCTGTGCTGCTGCGCCGCCACAACACCGAATACGTCACCGAACGGTGCAGTCTGGCCAATCCCATAGAGGTGGTGGTGGGCGGCACCGGATATCTGACGCAGCAGATCCACTGTCTGTACGGCAAGGTGCGGGATTGCACCACATCCAACGCGCGCCACCTGAACGATTTTACGGGCAGCGCATACTGCATGG